>Ga0058698_10000881_pt1 | contig 14878 bp, 19 predicted proteins | sample AgamicAsSfe_FD_67288 | JGI IMG/M metagenome (GOLD analysis project Ga0058698, IMG submission 67288) | Agave microbial communities from Guanajuato, Mexico - As.Sf.e | ecosystem: Host-associated > Plants > Phyllosphere > Phylloplane/Leaf | place: Guanajuato, Mexico | collected 2012-05-30
GGGGAGGAGCAGGGGGTCGAGGTTAGCCCGTTGATCAGTTATGTGAGTATTGTACCATTGAGTGAGGGACGATGATGTGCTAATACTGCTACAGGCTGGAGAGGGGCTGGATAACGTCAAAGGACAGAGTATCAAGGCGCCTGCTGTGATTGAGCGGGAGAAGAAGGCCTGATTGGAAGAACCGAGTTTGGTATATGTGTAATGAAACTGCATTCTGACCATTCCTGCTTGCATTGCGCATCTATTGCTTACCAGCTCATACTTACGTCCGGTTCTCCTATTCCTTTTCCTTTGCCTCATCCTCCTCTGGCCCAGCTCTTCGTGGCCGACCTGATAAACTTTCCCTCTCGCAGCACTCTTCCACCGCCCTTGCCTTCCGCCCAGAGGTACTCCGGGAGTGTCAGGATGGTGATTGCCACGGAAGATGAGGGAGGACGCGGGCAGAAGGTCAAGGTTTCGCCGGCGATCAGATATGTGAGTACTCTTTTCTAGGTAAGGGGGATACGATCGAGATGCTGATTCTTACCACAACAGGCTAGAGGAGTAGTGGTTAACGTCAAGACTTTCCACTTTACTGCTATTGTCTATACTGCTATTGTATATACTCCGCGCCACAGTCCCCCATCGCTTCAAACATGTCTTGCGCACGACGACAATTCAGCACGGTTGCGAAGCTGGCTCGATCTGCTGCTTCCAGCTTGAAGCTGAAGACTCTGAGGATCTCATTCGTATGCTCACTCACACACCCATTCGGGCGGCGATAATAGCCGCTCCACGTACTGATGATTCAGAATTCATCGGCCTGCAACGTTGGAGATGGACGCAGCATATCCTTTGGCGATTTTTCAAGAGTGTTTCCAGAACCTTCTGGAAAAGTGCCCGGCCTCCCCATGTAATGATCATCTCGTAGCACTGATACGAAGCAAAGAAGTAGCGCGAATCAAGCGAGGGAGGAAGGGAGGGAGGGAGAGGAGAAAAAAGATATCGTACGATGACTTGGCGTCATGCTCTCGTCAAAGGAATTGAGGTGCTGGCTCGTCCAGCCATCTGTCTGCTAGGAAACCTCCGCACTTTGAGCTATGTCAATACACCCATCACTGGCCACAGCAGATCATGGAATAAGTTCAAGATGTACTTACCAAAGGTCCTCATGTCAAGAGTTTCACATCATGATTCCTGCAGCTGTCACCCTGCAAAAAGGTAGGTCGTAGATCGACCAACGAGAACTGTAACTGGATGGACACAATCTTCACGCCACTATCTAGGATCTCTTCTATGCGCTGTGTGTCGAAGTTGACCAAGCCGACAGACTGTACCCACGGATCGTCCTCCCAATTTGACCTATTGCTTACCTGCGTACTGCTGTAGTGGGCACCAACAACGAGTAGCTCGAGTTTATATGCTTACATCCTGCCAGTGAAATTACAAGAGTTCAACAGTTTGGGCAGCTGATATTGGCGAGTCGCTCGATGCCATTCGCTCCCATAGACTCCCTCGTCTTTGTAGAAGCAAAGTGACAGACAGTTGTAGCGCAGAAGGTTCTGCTGACCTCTGGCCGGGTGGATTCGAGGTGTCCCTGGTCGCTGTCAGTGCTAGAATATACATCACGAGAACGCCCTTCCGACCAAGCGAACTTACGAACGTCGTCTCCTTCGCTCTGGGAGCGGCGCACCGAGCAGGACTTGAGAATTGCCACAGTCCTATGAATATTCTTGGAACCACCTCGTCGCCCAGTTGCACACTCTCGAGACGACTCCGGGACACCACTGAATTATGAACTGGAGCTGATGCGGCATGCTATTCGGCTGGTTTAGCCACCTCAAGGAATATCTCCAATCTCGCCAATCCGCGCTCGAGGAGATCCTCGCATCTCCTCAGCTCCATCTGCTCTTGACATGCCAGCAAAGCATCGGCCAGCTGTCTAACGCTGCGGTCTCGATCTCATTCTTCTGTCGCATACTCGAGGCCGTTGTGAGCTCCTTCACAATGTTGCCCTCAACCATGGACAACACTTCCGCCGACTCCTGTCCTGTCCTATTACCATGTCGGCTCGCTTCGTCTACTCTGCCCAATCTGCTGCACTACAGCGGTCGGCATTTCCAAACATTCAAACCCGCGGCCACAGTCCGTCAAGCAACGATGTCTGTTCCTCATCTCCTCTGGCGCCGGAGTGGTCTAACCATCGGATTCGACAAGTGGAGGGACAGTGTCTGGCCTGCTTGCATCGAGATAGCGCTTTGAGAGTTGATGAGGTTTTTCCCGCCATGACAAAGTTCTTGTCTGTGCCTAGGAGACCGCGCAAGTGCAATACAACTCGGGACCGTGAGGCTGGTAGATTTGCGGCTACAGTATCGTCCATCATGTTTGTATAGCCTGACTTTGCTTCGCTTTGAGCTAAGTCTGACTGCTCGCCCAGTATTTAGAGCCTTTCGATAGTGCCATCTCACGTCAAAGCAGGAGGCATCGGATGACTACTGTAGCCCTGCGGCCGAAATGACTCGGATGTGACAATTCGAGCTGCTTGTAGCTGTCCACAAGACTTTTCCAATACGAGATTCTCCCTCCAGTTCCAGAAATGCTTCGTGAGATTTTTGTGTTGCTTTTGGATTGAATAAATTGCATCCTCGCACCGTAATCTGTCCATGCAAAGAGTCGTATAGTGTCTTCTGGCCGTCGAGTCGAACTGAGATGAGCTAAGAATACGGAATAGGCGGGTGGGTAGATAAAGCATACTTGACACCACCTGTTCGATCACGCTCAATGCATTTCTCAGAAGGTGTGATCGATTCTATATTAGTCAGGCACACACTGTATTTCGTACCTCCTGTGTTCCTCTTCTCACCGGACGGCAGCTCCATCGCCAAACACCGCATGAGAAGCAGCAGACGAGACATTCAGCCTCTACGACGTCCGTGTGGAAGTGCTTTGTCGACCCGTAGGGAGAACCATGTGCGGTGCAAAGCCGCGTAACAACTATACACTGCAAGGGGAAATGTCACACTTGCCTGCCGGGCGGGGTTTCAGTATTTATAGTCTCGGTATGTACCATCTCGTGTCTCTGGTGCATCCACCGACTGCTGCAATTCAAGTCATGTCCGTACACATCTCACTGACGTTGTCGTCTAATGCTTCGATCAACAGCGGCAGTCCTCCCGCTTTTGGCGTAAAAGCAACGAAAGCCCCATGCTGATGACCGGATGTCGTCCGATGCTCAGATCGCATGTCCAGATCCGAATTGCCCCGATGTCCTGGATATCACGAGAATAGGCGGACGAGTGTTCATCAGGGCTGAGACTACGAGTGTGAGGAAAGAGGGAATTAGTGGTAGTATATAGGAAGCGTTGAATTGTAGCCTCGAAACGAATTTGCAGGACCAGGCCTGGAATGAGCCTGAACGTCTGCGTCGGGGTATAGGGCACTCCAAGCCCTGGAGTTTTGGTTACATTGAAGTTCAAGCTTTGGAGAATAATGCTTTACAGATCACATCACGACAGTGGAGGGTGTTTGAAAGCAATTGATTCTTTTGTGAATGGTTTATGAGCTCGCTATTAGCCTCTCAGTCAAATCCATCGCGAAACCTTGTGTCCTTCACATCAATTCAAGCTCTAAGCGTTGCCATCAACCTTGGCCACGTGGACCAAGAGGTCGAGGACACGCCTGGAGTAGCCCCACTGTGAATGTGTCAATACATAGCTAGAAAGATGGCGTAGCAAATATCCTTACCTCGTTGTCGTACCACGAAACCAGCTTGACGAAGTTGGCGTTGAGAGAGATACCTGCCTTGGCATCGAAAATGGAGGAACGGGTGTCGCCGCACAAGTCGGTAGAGACAACCTCGTCCTCGGTGTATCCAACAATGCCCTTGTACTCGCCCTCAGCAGCGGCCTTGACGGTCGCCTTGATCTCGTCGTATGAGGCACCGGTCTTGATGCGGCAGGTCAAGTCGACAACGGAAACGTTGGCAGTGGGCACACGCATGGACATACCAGTTAGCTTGCCGTTGAGGGAAGGAATGACCTTGCCGACAGCCTTGGCGGCACCGGTGCTGCTGGGAATGATGTTCTGTGCAGCAGCACGGCCACCACGCCAGTCCTTTGCGGAGGGACCGTCAACAGTCTTCTGGGTGGCAGTGTAGGAGTGGATGGTGGTCATGAGACCCTCGACAATCTCGTACTTGTCGTGGATGATCTTGGCAAGAGGAGCCAAGCAGTTGGTGGTGCATGAGGCGTTTGAGAGGACCTGAATGTCGGACTTGTACTCCTTCTCGTTGACACCCATGACGAACATAGGAGCATCGGCCGAGGGCGCACTGATGATGACCTTCTTGGCACCACCCTTCAAGTGACCCTGGCACTTATCGGTAGTGGTGAAGACACCGGTGGCCTCAACAACGTAGTAGGCACCATCCTCACCCCAAGGGATGCTGGCGGGGTCCTTCTCCATGTGGAACTTGATGGTCTTTCCACCAACGATGAGGTTCTTTCCGTCAACCTTGACCTCCTCCTTGAAGCGTCCGTGGGTGGAGTCGTACTTGAGCATGTAGGCCTGGCGTAGGTGTCAGCGACTGCGGGTATAAACCCTTCGAGGTAGCTAGCACATACGGCATACTCAGCGTCAATAAAAGGGTCATTGACGGCGACAATGTCGACCTGTTGGTGCTCGACGCTTTCCAATCATTAGGTCGACAACGTGAACAGTTTTGCTAGATTTTCTTACGCGTTACGGAAGACAATACGTCCAATGCGGCCGAAACCGTTGATACCGACCTATATCATTCCTCTTGTTAGTAAAGCTCTTTCATCACCTCGTCTGAAGCTCTGTCTAAGCGGGCGACATGGGAACGAGAGTACAAGCTCGGACCGCGTGGAACCTTCCCGAGACTTACCTTGACAGCCATTATGATAGATTCTGGTATGTGTATGGATTCGAGCTTGTGTGTGTTTGTGTATGTGTGAGGAAGCAGGGTGAATCTTCAGAGAAAGTGAGCAAGATACTGCACGATAGTGACACATGCGAAAATATGTTAAGGAGGGGCTCCAGATCTCTCCGCCATCGGATTATCTACACAATTCCGTCTCGGGATTTCGCGGGGGTTGCCGATAAGCGCAAACGACAACACGTTTACATGGCGGGTGCTTGCTTCGTCCTGCCGCAAAGTCAAGTCTACCACGCGGACATACGACTTCGCTCTTATGCTCAAGTCGCGATCTCCTCAGAGTGGCATGTATAGGGGTGGTAGAACAAAGCTTGAAGCAGATCATGGTAATGCCAATGCGCCGAGACTGGTCCGTCACGGGAGTTCGGCGAGCCTGCCAATTGAGAAGCCAGGCAGCTCCTGTTTCTCACAAACAAGTCAAAACTTTGGACAAGATTCTTGGGCGTCGCAAGATGGCTATGAACTGGATGGGATCTGTTCTAACTATGCCCTAGTGTAGCTCGTGATGAGCTGAACAGTATGCTCAAGGGATCTCGACTGTCGAGCTCCTCACGACAGGACGATTCTGCACTCTGTCTCCACATCTCTATGAGATTAGAGTACTTCTGCCAGGTTAACATTTGTCGAGAGTGCCGTTGATAGTGTGTTTGGATCATAACCTAACCTCTTATCCTCTTCATGTCAATGTCTCGAAGAGATCAAAGTACATTTGGGAAGAGGTCGAGGGATAAAGATCGTGGAGAGTGCCGTCAAGGATACATTCAGATTATAGCCCAAAATTATGTCCTTTCCTCGTTTCTGAGCAGTAAGCTAAATTGCCAATATGGCTTCGTGAGCGTGTAGCGAGTAACCTGAATTTACTTGGGATCGTAAGCGTGCTCCTTCTCTGTCCCTAGCTCAGAGCAGGTCACACGGCGGTGTTGTGAAGGAACCTGAAGGGACCGACGTTCCATTGGCTTTTTTGCCCGGATGTTCCGCGACTCATTGCATAGGGCTGAGCTTCCTTCTCCAATTTATCGAGCAACGACGACATCAAATCACAGCTAGACCACTGCGACCTGCGAAGCCCAAGGTCATAACCACAGATATCAGCTGTCACATCGTCTTCTCCTCCTTGACTACACCCCCTGCAGTCAATATGTTGCGGAACTCGGCCACCAAGACTGTCCGGTCTTCCACTTCGCTCCTATCAACTACGACCCGTCGCGCCCAGCCTCAATGTCTCTCCATTGCTTCTCAGCAACAGTCCCGTCAGCAACACGCCGTCTCCAACCCAACCCTCTCAAACATTGAAAAGAGATGGGAGCAGATGCCCCCTCAGGAACAAGCCGAGCTCTGGATGGCTCTTCGTGACCGTATGACTGTAGACTGGAAAGAGCTCACCACTCAGGAAAAGAAAGCTTGTGAGTATTCTTTTCTCTCTGGTAGCCCCAGGAAAGCAACATGAGGCGGTCTCTCGCCATGTCATCACCGACGCAAGGTCAATGTCGGCTGGTGGAACGCCAGGTGATGAATTACGAGCTGGAAAAGAAAATGCATGATAATATATAATTCGATGCTAATCCCTTTGTCTTCAGCCTACTGGATTGCGTTCGGTCCCCACGGCCCAAGAAAACTCCCCGACCCTGGTGAGAAGTGGGTTATCCTGAGGTGGACCTTGGGCTGTCTCACAGCAAGTGCTATTATCTTCGGTACTGGACGATACTTCGCCAAGCCTCCGCCAAAGACGATGACAAAGGAGTGGCAAGAGATGACAAACGAATACCTCAAGGTCAGTGCTTACGGGACTCCGAATACGTCCAGATTGGCCATGAATGGCATGCTGACCCTTCTTTTCAACAGGCGCAAAAGTCAGAAGCCATCACGGGTGTTTCGTCAGCGGGTTACAAGGGTCCTGGTATGGTGCAGAGCGCTCCAAGTGGTAAGTCAAAACAGGTATTGGCGACGAGTCATCACATTAATATCATAAACAGGAAAGTCCGGCTCCGAGCTTAACGAGGCGGACTCGGCATAAGTCATAAGATAGATTTGGGACTTCCAGTTCAGTGAACGAACATTCAGTATCAGTCAAGGACATAGAAGATGTCTGTTCTGAGCTAGTCAGCTTGGACATTGGGAGTTGAAGCGAACAGAGAACCTTGTATCATTTGCGAACCTGTACACACCTGTTAACACGACCCTTTCGTCTCGGCTTGATCCTGATATCTCTGTTTCTGCCCCTGTGCCTTGATCTGTACAATCCTAAGAGAAATATGATGCATTCTGATATGAGGACAAAAAAAGTTCGCAGCACAAGCGAAGCACACTGATTATAAAGCGAACACAGACAAGGAACGTGGACTCCAGATATGGTCGCCGACGGCAATTAGAAGCGAGACCGATACTCATTCCCATCGGTTCAATTTTTTTATCTTAAGACAGAACGTTATACCCTGCGACAGACTGCTCCATATGCAGCAGTGAAATCGTCTCCCGTCATACCGAAACGGCACGAACTTGCCTACCGCAATCACGAAGTAAGCTCAGCCCATACTGTCGTCATCTCGACTATCGTAAGCTAATGCCAGGAAGCAGCATCCTGGAGGTCGAATGTCCGAGGTCACACCCACGAGCAAGTCATCCCTTGATCCTGCCCGTTGGTAGTGTAGTCTCTGAACATGCAATTTAGACTGGTGGGGGAGCCCTTGGCCGAGGACTCGCTCTGCTGCTCAAAGGGCCTTTAACCTTCACAAAAGTCCTCGGTGATGCGTCAGCAGGTGATGAAAAGAATGTCAACCCAAGTCACCGCAGCTCATTCAATTTGAAGGTATCCTGACACCCTTTCTCTTGGCATAGTTCCTTCTCGTTCATAATATGTGAGGCACACGAGACGTGAGGAAGCATTGTCATGTACTGTAGACGATGGCTTGCTGCCTAGTCGATAAATGAATCTATTGTTTATTAATCAGCCATCAACACATGCAAAACGTTCTTCAAAAAAGTCTGGGAGTGCATTTTCCATCGAGCATCACCAGCACTGAAGTATTGTCACCTAGTTCGTACATCTGCATAATGGCAAGCGTCTACAAGTCACTTTCGAAGAGCACGAGCGCGAAAAGCGCAGAAGCGCCGACTGGCGTGAAGAAAAACAAGCAAAGAGTCCTCATCCTCACGTCGCGCGGTGTCACCTACAGACACAGACACTTGCTAAATGACCTTTACTCTTTGATGCCGCACAGTCGCAAAGATGCCAAGCTAGACACAAAGACGAAGCTGTATCAGCTCAACGAATTGGCAGATCTCTACAATTGTAACAACGTCTTCTTCTTCGAGGCGCGAAAGGGCAAAGATCTGTAAGCTGGACCGCAAATGCTGACACGCACTATTCGCTGACACAAGCATAGTTACGTCTGGCTGAGCAAAGCACCAAATGGTCCCACAGTCAAGATGCACCTCCAGAACCTCCACACAATGGAAGAACTCCACTTCACCGGAAACTGCCTGAAAGGCTCAAGACCTATACTCTCTTTTGACGCTACATTCGAAACAGAGCCACATCTGAGGGTCATCAAAGAGCTGTTAACACATACATTCGGCGTGCCGAAAGGTGCGCGCAAGAGCAAGCCGTTCGTGGATCACGTCATGGGCTTCACAGTCGCAGATGGCCGGATATGGATCAGGTGTTACCAGATTGATGAGGTTGAAGCTGGAAAAGAAAAGCCTGGAGTCAATGGAGTCACCAATGGCGCTGTCGCCGAGAAGCCAGAGAAGTCATCGAAACACAAGGATAAGAACACCGAAACGAACATTAGCTTGATTGAAATTGGGCCTCGTTTCGTTCTTACACCAATCGTAATCCAAGAGTCCAGCTTTGGAGGGCCGATCATCTACGAGAACAAGGAGTTCGTGTCGCCGAACCAAGTCCGTTCGGATATCAGACTGGCGAAGGCTAGCAGATACGGCAAGCGGAGTGATCAGCTGGGCGAGCGTGATCTCAAGAAGGGCGATCTCGGGCTGAAGAGCAGCGGAAAGAGGAGGCCAAGGGATGCGCTTGATGATAAGGAACTCTTTGCTTGATACGACTAGGAAATGGGTGGCCTGGTGGGTGCGTGCTGGCTTCGCAGCTACGGTCACTTTTCTGCGTACCCTCCCCTCCGTTTTCTCCACAATACCGCCCGGTTACTGGATCTCGAACCACGAAGCACCAGGCTGAAAGAGACACTTCCGCTTCCGCCGATCTGTGTTCTGGTCACCAAATAGCCTCCACCCTGGCCGAGCCCAGCGCGGTGGTAAACCGAACACTTCAACGCGACCACGGACATTCGTCGACCAACTCAATGGTTCGAGCACATTTCGCACATTCTTCCTGTCACCCTCCCAGCTCCGCAGGTTAATTTGCACACTTTGCAACTCATCCGCAACCAGTAGACGATCAACAAGCGTGCGGACCTCGTGCTTTAATCCTCCCATCAAGTTCGCCGGTAACCGGGTGTTATGCTTGATCATACCTGGAGAGCAGATCGTATGAGCTTGATTGGACTTCTCATCATACGAATATGTTCAGACTTACCGGTGTAGTCGTCAATATATTGTATGTTTATCACGACCCAGCGCATCCGCTTCAACACTCGATCCTCAAAAGACCCGCGCGAGAGCGGCTTCGTCATTGTCACCACGTCATTACATCTCAACTCTCTTAGCTGGATGAACTCAGTCCAGCCATATTCTACTCGAATCTCGAAAATGTTCTTCCCATACAGTATTGCAGCACATTCCTCGTACAACTGGTGGCAGACAGAGAAGAGGGCAGTGTTGCCTACATTCCAGATGAGCTTCCCACCATCATAGGTCCGATCGTCGAAATTGGTGCATGGCAGTAGGTAAGAGTAATCTGCCGGCGTAGCTCGAGGGGGAACGTGAGCAAGGGAGAAATTGTCACCTCTGTCGGATCATGGTCTATCTGTTTGTTGCGTGAAGCGAGGATTTGAGAGACTGATAGGGCTGGCATGGCTTGTATACTTATGTAACACTCTTACAAACCTTTTGCCTCCTATAGTCACGCCTCGATTGTATCAAGTGTGTTGTCTTGTTTCAGAAAAAGCGTCAAGTTTCATGATCTTCGCCCTTTGCATGTGATCCTGCATTTCCAACATCATTCACCTCTTCCACTCTGAAAGTCCATCACAGCATCCACACACCATGGCAGTCGCAGCCTCCCGGATACAGGACCTTCTCAAAGTACGTCTTTACCAATCTCCCTCATCACCTGCCTGCAGGGCCCTACTCTCACCTGTCCTCAACACACCTCGCGACACCTACTGACAGTCCCCGACACCACCAGGTCCAATGCCGCATCTTCTCGCAACTCTACAACCCCTTCTGCACCCGCACCGGCAACAAGGTCCTCCGCCAACGCCTGCGAGGTCCCGCACTCGCCGCATACTACCCGCGCCGCATCGCTACGGGAAAGACTATGCAGGAGATGTATCCTGATCTGGAAACTTAGTACGTCCCCTGCTCCTCCTTCACCCATACCCTCCCCCTGTCCGCTCACTCTGGTTCCTCGATATGATTTCGAAGGCGGAGACGTGCTAATCAGTGATGCATATGAATAGTGAGGACCTCGAAGCCGACCGCGAGGACCAAATCGTGCTGCTCAAGGCCCGCGGGAAGGGCGCGCCGAAGAAGAAACGTACGGCGGAGGAGAGCAAGAAGTTCAACAAGCGAGGCGGAGGTGGTGCGGCGAGACCGGTCGCGGTGCCGAAGCCGCCGCCGTCGTCGTGAGTGGGCTACATCTGAACGAATGATCGATGCAAAGGGCATGGGATGGGTCAAGCGCAGGGAAGGCGAAAAACAGGGTGGGTTGAGGGTATGTGGGGCTGAGTGAGGATGTTTGAGAATGGGTGTGAGCATGGATGTGTGGACGAGGGAGAGAATGAGGAAGCGAATGAGGCGGACGACGCAAACAGGCATGGGAAAGAGTTGAGACGACGAGATTCGCTTGCGGAAGAGGAGAGCATGGAAGGCGTGGTATGGCGCGGTACGGCATGGCGTTCGTGGTGTTTGTTTTGGACAACCTATTTGGCTTGGTCTCTGTCCGCCAGGTCTACTACAGAGTTGACGGTTTGAATGTGATGGGAATACGGTGTGATTTCGAAATCGCCAAATCAGAAGGTGCTTGTAGCAAGGATGTGCCGGTTTTCGAAAGAGCTGCGCTGAGCAAGCCAGACCAGTGTAAGCCGGTGCTGCGACTGAGCGGGAAGGAGGCGCTTGATGATGATGTCTGTATTAAAGCAATGCGACAGTGTCAGATGGTAGTGTGCTGTTAGTGATCACAGCGATACTCTTCAAAGCTTACAGCAACCTCACATATCTGTACATGCATGGATAGATACACTTCTTCGGCTACATGAACAAACCAAAGCCAGTGAAGCTTCTGCAGTGGAACAGAAGGTGCACAGCAAACAAGCCTTCTTTCAATATCCGTGCAAAGCGTGGCGCTCATTCGTGTGCATGTTACGCTAGCTATGGTATGAACTGACCCGTCCTATCCCATGCCATCCTACGACCACCCCCACCCCGAAGCCCTATCGCCCATCCGATCCCACATCGGTCGCTGCCCCTGCATCCGCCTTGCCATTGGCGACAATACTGGACCTGCCGCCGCAGCACCTGCAGCACCTGCATCAGGCACATTCCCATCCGTGGCTCCATCCAGTGCCGGCACGCCCCCCGCCCCCATCCTCCTCATGTCCACCATCTCATTCTCCGTAAGTACATTAAGGTAATTACTCGGCACCATCCCCACCTCACCCTTTTCATTCCTCGCAACCCACCACCTCGCTCTTTGTGCATTCCGTACTCTCAACACCTCGCCCTTACTAAACGCAATCTCTGTGTCATCGCTCGCAGGATCAGGGAGGTACGGGTATAGCGCCCGCGCCATCAACACGTCGGATGATGCGAAATCAAAGTCGTCGGCGGACATGGATCCGGCAATTGCAGCGGGCGGAGCAGTGGACAGATTGTGCCAGTCGAAAGCCACGGGGGGGAGGTATGCGCGTTCGGTGCGGTGACGGGATTGTGGTGGTGGGCCTGTCTGCGTATGTGGAGGTTGGACCGTCACGAGGGTGGTCGTGGGTGGTTTGCGGAATTCTCGCAAAGTGAAGGGGATGTCGGAACCGCGCCACCAAGCGATATCACCGCGCTTAAGCTCGAGGATGTCGCCGGTCTCCCGATCCACGGTGGGTGGGTGGGGCAACTCGCCGTAATCGAGGCGCCAGGAGACTTCGACTAGGAAGTTTGACGCTTGGAGACCGGTGACGGATTTCAAGGGGGAGAAGAGCGAGTCTCGTACCGCGTCAATAGGTTCAACGGGCCATCCAGGATGGGCGGACCAGGTGCGCGCTTTTATCTGTGCGTGAAGATTTCGGAGATGCCCGCCCTGATTCGGGTCACTCATGGTGCGAATGGTAGACCAAGCAGAGGTCCAGTCTGCAGTGTTGAAGTGCTGGATTTGTTCTGCGGCTTTTAGACGCATGTCTTCTGCTTGTGGAAAGAGGAGCCAGGGGAGGGAGACGCGGAAGTGGAGGTTTCGTATGCTTGCGATGGAGGAGCTGGGGATGCGCGTGGTGAAATCTGTGAATATTGGGAGGGTCGGTATGGTTATCTTGGTGTGAGCGTAGAGGAGGGGTTGTGCTTCTTCGTATATTTGGCGACAAGTGCGCAGGAGGAGGGCGAATGTGTGTCTGGCTGGTGAGGAAATCTTCAATGTCTTTTTAGGCTTGGTTGTGCCAGGAATGAGGCTCTCGCCCTTGACAAAGGTCTTGAAGCGGCTGGATTTCTTGCTGGCCATTTCGATGAGAACACCTTCCCCCCGTGCTTCTGCATTTCCAGACGCATTGGCATCAGAGAGGAGGTGTAGATAAATGACTTCTCGGATCTCGTATGGGAGTGTGGCGAAGACGGAATCTGCTTGGTATACTGCTGGAGGAGTGTCGGCAGCCTCGCCTGATAGTGGGCTGCTTTCGAGTTGACGTGACTTGCGCCGCGAAGGCAGTAGTGATTTGAAGCCGGACTTTCTACGTGTAGCCGGTGATGATGGATTCGATGTGGTCGATTGTGTTGTAGTGCCAGGAATGAGTGATGGCTTTCGAGAGGTCGAAGGTGATGGCGTTGCCGAAGCCCTGGTGCTTGAAGCGATCATGGTCTGCGTTGACATTACTGTGAAGCATGCGAGCAATAGATGGCTTCGTGGTACTTCTTCTTCGTCTTGTCTGAACTCGTCTCGTAAGTGAGACGACCCTCTTTCCGCTTCTGGTCGTCATATTGCAGATCAGAGGTAAAACTCGGGGTTAAGGTTTGTGGGGTAGCCCGGCCGACATCCGGCGAAAGACCATGGACTGAAGACGTCAGAGACAACTATCTACCCATACTTCATTCTCCTCGATATCACGTCTCCTTCGACCATCATAGACAGTATGCCAGCACCTTCCGGACTGAGTCTTCACTACCTCTTCTCAGCAAACTCGGACGTCACAAACGAAAGGCTTGTTGCCCCCTTACACCTTGGCAGGGCCCTACTGATCGCCGCCGAACCACTCCCCATCAAGCGTGTTCAGCATCACGGGATGCGCCGACAAGGTTATTCCGCGCTAGAACTGCTTGGTCCTAATATAGAATGACGTCTGCCAACACCATTTGTTAGCTGTAACCATGCTCCGACCACCACCTCACGGAACACGATCGGCACAGGAGAGGGCATAAATACACGAACGTGCAAGGCTGAGCCAGGGAACGCCGAGTGTATATTCGGCCGAAGAAGGAAGGAAGGAAAACCGCGGGCTAGGCCACTGCTGATATATAGTCTCTACTCCCTCATCAAAGCTCCCATTCCATCTCTTCCTCATACAGCCACCACATTCATGAAGTCCGCCATGTCACCCATTCTCTCGGTCATCCTCACCTCCTGCCTCCTCCCCTCCCTCATCTCCGCTACCTGCAGTAGCTTCGTCCCGCTCGGCACGGGCATTTACTCCAGCTTGACATCCTACAATCTCAACCACACCGTCAACATTGCCATTTCCAACACCGCCACCTGCACCGGGCCCCAAAACTGCACCTTCGGTGGAAACGGTCAATCTTCTATCCTCCAAGCCAACACTACCTTCCTCCAAGTCACCATCGGCGGCACAATCACAGACAACCGCACCCTTGCCTTCCTTACGTCGACCGAAAACTCAACTGGAGCGTACACTATCAACACAGGCCTGTCCTCTGACGTGCAGACCAGTCTATTCGGCCTGATCAGCAACGCCTCGAATATCACATTCACGCCTAGCATCACCACGACACAGACCGGTAGCTTTTACTTTGGAATCTTCGCAGGACAATCCGGCTATGTGGTGTTCCAGCCTTGGCACAAGGTGAGGCCACACGATGACCATATCACTGTGCTCACAGAAGCTAATTGACCTTTCAGTGCGTGCGAGGTCTCCTGCAAGGTTGCAGCGGCGATGGCTATCAGGACGGGCCTGTCGAGGCTTGTACGCCACAGATGAACCCGAATGATTGCAACGGAAATGACTGCATCCTCGGGAATGTGGCTGATGTGACGTTTCCATCGAATCAGACGGCAAGTGCGACGCCGAGCAGTTCTGCGATGCCGACCGCTTCTGCAAAGTCCGCAGGTGTGCTTGCAAGGGGCCTGAGTAAAGAGTTTCTTGGAGTCGTGACGTCGATGGGCCTGATCGTGGCGTTAGTCTTCTAGGATTAAGCTTAGAAGTGGTGACAACATGGGGCTCACCGCAGGGACTCACACGATTCAGCGGCAGAGGGCATAGAACTGACAGAGATGAGAGGAACTTAAACCTGAAGAAGAAGGGAGTGTAGTGAAGCGGGTCAGAGCAGTAAGACATATCATCAAATCATATACTGCCTACCACGCTCATGCAATCCCCTCCA
>Ga0058698_10000883_pt1 | contig 14852 bp, 17 predicted proteins | sample AgamicAsSfe_FD_67288 | JGI IMG/M metagenome (GOLD analysis project Ga0058698, IMG submission 67288) | Agave microbial communities from Guanajuato, Mexico - As.Sf.e | ecosystem: Host-associated > Plants > Phyllosphere > Phylloplane/Leaf | place: Guanajuato, Mexico | collected 2012-05-30
CTCGGTGCCATATAAATCTGCTTCTCGTTAGCCCATGTCGCCAACAAACGTGTCATAGAACAAGAAGAGGTGAGATCGCGTGTCAGAATAAAGGTTGAATGCACCGGCAGACCCGTGAGGGCCCGCCTAAAATAAGAGGTACCAGAAAATAGTAAGGGTTGTCATCATTGTGCGATGAAAGATGGGTGATGATTGTACGTACCTGGAGAGTAGAGCCATCATCGCGCTGTATGGTTAGTACCTTCGGCAGGGTAACGATGACATTGCACAAAGCACTCGTCTAGCTTCAAACATAGCCTTTAGACCGTCGCGCCTGCATGCCAAGTTCAATGTTCTCACGTTGAGAGGTGTGAGAAGGTGAGGTCGGTCGTCGCTGACTTTTTCTTCGATGGGAGCTTTGACGCTAACCCGCACGGTCCACCACAGACCTAGCCGAGCCGCGAGAAATTGGAACTTCGATCGCGAACTTCCATCACGACTCCAAGCCTACCACACGCCTCCGTACTAATCGACCAGGTCGCCATCCGGAACATTCATTCAAAATGGGTCGTCTTCACAGCAACGGAAAGGGCATATCAGCCTCCGCCATCCCCTACTCCCGCAGCGCTCCTGCGTGGTTGAAGACCACTCCCGAGCAGGTTGTCGACCAGATCTGCAAGCTCGCGAAGAAGGGTGCTACACCATCTCAGTAAGGACAATCGCACGGAAAAAGGACTCGGGAACGATGCACTAACACAATCGCAGGATTGGTGAGATCCTCCGTGACAGCCACGGTGTCGCCCAGGTCAAGGTCATCACTGGCAACAAGATCCTCCGAATCCTCAAGTCCAGCGGTACGATCGCCCTATACACATGAAGCGCACGTCGACACAGCTCTGCTCTTTCGAGAGTACCTGCGCGCTATACAAAACTGCATTTGTTGGTCTAGGCTAACATTTTGCGCATAAAGGCCTTAGCCCCGATATCCCAGAGGACCTCTACATGCTCATCAAGAAGGCCGTTGCCGTCCGCAAGCACCTCCAGACCAACCGCAAGGACAAGGACAGCAAGTTCCGCCTCATTCTCATCGAGTCCCGTATCCACCGTGTAAGTCGACTTCGCCTTTTGCCATGTACCGGAGCACGCGCTAATTACCTTCAGCTCTCCCGTTACTACAAGACCGTTGGTGCCCTCCCCCCTACCTGGAGGTACGAGAGCGCCACCGCCTCTACCCTCGTCGCATAAGCAGATGTAGGATTGGCGTGTGTGGTAGTCTTCATGGTAGACATTTAAGTGGAGTTTCACAGGCATGGATGCTTTGCGGATACCTAACAGGATCACGATATGGAATGAATCAATCAAAAGCATCACCTCGAATTGAATATACCCAAGTTGAATTGAACGTGTCAGAATTTCATCGTTTGCTCTTTGTATTGCTGATTGACTTGGGTATCATCCTTCATGACGCCTGCCTGCCTGCCTTGTACTTTTGGAAACACCCTCGCATAAGCCTGTGGTCCTTGGATGTTTTTCTATCATGTCTTCCACTGTGTAGTCATGTTTGACCAGCATACCATGGACTTGCTAACCGACCACGCATGCGCATGGCATCTTGTTCCTTGTCCTGACGTAGTCTCTAGACCATCTCTGTATTCCCCTCTACCAGTCCATCCACCCCTCAAGGCCCCTCAATCTCCCTACTCTTTTGCGCCAAAAACTCACTCAGCCACTTCAATGGCTTCTCTGGCTCCGTCGTAGCAAGATGCTTCATAGCTTCTAGCAAATGCGGCGTCACATGCTGATTGAGATACACTCTTGTCGGGCTACCGTGTGGAATGGGTTGAGTCGGCGCTTGAGCAGTCGGGTGAGGCGAGTTGCGCGACGATGCTGCAGGTGTGGGCGTGGGCGCTGTGGGGAGGGAAGGAGCAGATGGTGGTGCGGGCGTAGTGGTTGAAGGTGTTGGCGGGACTGTTTGGACGGTTGGTTGGAGGTCGGCTTGAGCTTGGGATTGGGTGTCTTGAACGGGTGGCTTGGAGGTGTTAGTAGAGGTTTTTGGTTGTTATTGTGCTTGAGCGAAGAAGGGTAGAGACTTACTGCTGCTACTGCTCCAGAATCTGTCATCTCTACATCTGCGGGTTGCTCTGTGGATGCTTGTTGCGCCAGACCATTTGTGATCGCAGGGTCGATGTCGGGGTTTTGCGCAGCTGCTGCGTTGGGAGATGGTTCTGTCATTTTCGACGTTCGCTGATGGTTTTTTTCTCGCTGTTTGACGCGAATTGGCGCGGTAAAAGTAGGTAAAATCGGGCGTTTGTGGGGTTGAGATGGAGAGTTGGGTCTTTCTTGAGAATGTCTCGGTAGCTTGAGCTTCGAGCGCGATTGATGTTCGGGCTAGCCTCGGCCTTTGGAGCTGTCCTCTACTTTGTTCGCTTTGTTACTGCCACCATCTGCGTGTGCTATGGGACTCTGTCCTGTACGAACAACATTTTGGGAATACACGGATTTGGGGTTTGGAGTTGGCTTGAGTGCTTTATGAATAACTCCATGAATTCCATCTGTGTCCTAAACTATCTAGGTAGCTACAATGGTAGAGATACCAAATGTTGACTATGCGTTACCGAGCAGTTGTTTCTCAGCTCAGATTCTAGGCGTGCTCAACAAGTAGGCTTCGTACTACGAACTTCCCACGCAAAAGTGCAACTCGTCGCGCACGCAGTAGGTAGTTACCCACCTAAACGCCAAGCCATGAACGTGCACGTGCCTTGAGTCCAAAGCTTAAGACCCGAAAATCCAACCACCTCTTTCCCACTCTATCGACCTTCACATCACAAGGGCGAGCTGCATAGTCATGCGCGTTAGGATTGTTCGCAAAAGCTGTAACTCATGATACAGCGGCGAAGATGGCGCCCATCACACCTCTCAATGCGGCGGACATAACTGAAAAAGCGCGCCGGGAGCTGCTTCTTCTGCTCGAGGGTGTAAGGTAATATCAACGTCGCAGATCTCTGCACCATCTAACGCGTGCGGACAGATAAGAGGCAAGAAGAATCTCGTGCTTGAGAAAGCTCTTGCAGGCCCACTGAACTTGCTTGTCAAGTTCTCCACGTTGCAGGAATACGGCGTCGACAAGCCCTTTTTCCTCGAGAACGACAATGTCGACTCGTCTCAGCGCAACATCGTCTTCCTCGTCAGAGGCGAGAAAGCGAAAACTGTGATGGCTGTTGCTGGTAAGTGAAGCTCCCTCGGCTTCCTTACTTGTTTCTCTCCATCTGCCTTATGGCAAGCTTTTGGCTCAAAAAGTAGGCTAGACAGACAGTACCCACTCTGCCTAGCCAGTCTTGATGCCTAAATCGAACATAGCGCTTTTATTGGATTGCCTATTCTTCCCATATAGGAACAGTCTATTGTACGGTGCTAACATACTAGATAGACCAAATCAAACGTATACGGCGAGACAGCCAAATTGAGCATGAATTCTCCATCTTCTGGGTGCCCCGTCGTACTATGACTTCCGATCAACTGCTTGAAGAAGCAGGTGTTTTGGGTGAAGCTAGTGTGAGCGAATGGCCGCTGTTCTTCGTGCCACTTGCAGATGATGTGCTGTCGCTTGAACTTGAAGACGCTGTGTCAGATCTCTATCTTGTATGTGTGTTCTGGACCTGCTGCAGACATGATACTAACTGTGTGTAGAAGAAAGATCCGACCGCAATCTACTTGTCAGCCAAAGCACTCATGCTTCAGCAGCAGAAGTATGGTCTGTTTCCACGCATCATCGGGAAGGGTGACAATGGCAAGCGCCTCGCTGACCTCCTCATCCGCATGCGTACCGAAGTCATGGCAGGCGAGACATCTGCTAGCGGAGGACCATCATTCATGGGCTTAGCACCTAGTTCTAACATAGACAGCCTCATCATCGTCGATCGAGAAGTCGACTTTCCCACGGTGCTACTCACTCAGTTGACATACGAAGGGCTCATCGACGAGGTTTTCAATATTACCGCAAACCAAACAGAAGTCGACTCTTCCATAGCCGGCGGCGCACAGCCTCAGCAAGGACAGACTGGATCGGCGTCGACCAGTATGAAGCGCAAGATCATGATTGATTCGAAAGACACTCTGTATGCCGAATTGGGTGATGCCAACTTCGCCATTGTCGGCAACCTGCTCAACCAAGCAGCCCGTCGCCTCCAAAGCAGCACAGGACGCGATCAGCTTGCCACAAAGACGACTTCCGAGCTCCGTGACTTCGTCGCCAAGTTACCAGGCTACCAGGCTGAACAAGCAAGCTTGAAGCTACACACCAGCTTGGCTGAGGAGATTATCAAGTTTACGCGCACTGACATTTTCACGCGAAGCCTAGAAGTGCAGCAGAACATCATGTCTGGCGCCGACCCTACAACCCAGCATGACACGATAACCGAGCTCATCAACCGTGATGTACCGCTCCCCGCCATCCTCCGTTTGCTCTGCTTAGAATCCACCACCAACGCCGGAATCCGCCCGAAAGATCTTGAGACCTTCAAACGCGCCATTATCCAGGCTTATGGCCCGCAACATATCCTTACCCTTGCGTCACTCGAGAAAATGGGCTTGCTAGGACCCCGAGGCGGCGTAAGTCTTGGTGGCGTAGGCGCACCCGCCAAACCAGGCAGCGTAACAAACTACACGCCCTTGCGAAAGAGCCTAAAGCTCTGGGATGATGATGTCAACGAAGCAAATCCAAACGACATCAGCTATACTTTCTCCGGCTACGCACCCCTCAGCGTGCGCATAATCCAGTCCATCATTCAAAAACACACCCTAGCCAACGCCATCAAACCGCCCTCCGACCCCCGAGCAAGCGCCCAAGCCAACCCTCTAGCCCAGGGCCTCCGCATTTTCGACGACGCGAGTAAGTACATTCGTGGTGCAACATTCGACGAGACGCAGAAGGGCGAAGAGAAGGCAGTCAAGGCACGACAGCTGTTGAATGGAAGTGCCGGCGAGAAGAACAAGACTATTGTCGTGTTCTTCCTGGGCGGTGTGACGAGAGCTGAGATTGCGGCCTTGAGGTTTGTGGGGGATAAGTTGAAGGAGAGTGGTGGTGAGGGAAGGGGCTCGAAGGTTGTGGTTTGCGCGACGAATGTAATCAAGGGTGAGGGGTTGGTGGGGAGTGCGATCGAGAAGAAGAAGTTTGGGGGTTGATTTCTAGGATTCTAGGAGGGTTTTTGGTGGGTAGCGATTCAACATTATAATGGATGTCTACTTGTGAGATTTTGGTCCCAGGCATCGTATCCCGACGCTGACATTGCGCGCGAGCATGTTGCGACTCGTTCTTCTAGTGTAGTGTCGTTTCCTTACTGACTGAACCCAGGCTACTCCTATAAAAAAGACTACTGATCTCTGGTATCCAAGTCAACATCCGATTGTGAGTCAATAGCCTAGGGAGAGGAATTGTTGTCTCTGCTCTAAGACATAATCAGAATGAAGGTATACTAGTGTATGAGCTATTCAACTTACAGTTTGATAGGCATGGAGTCTTTCCAATCCACTGAGCCTTGTCAATCTCTAGAAGCAACCAATTCGCCATGGAAGCTCGCGATAGCTTCAAACTTATATGCGGAGCACCTAACGGTCCAGCGTAGACTTCGCTAGGGGCTGCGTCTGTCAGGAAAGGGACGCGGAATAACGTCCATCTGATGTCGCTCAAAGGTAGTGAAGTGACGTAGTTTCCTATTCCTACAAAGTCTTTGTAGGCGTCACGGAAAAACAACGCTATGGACCCAATAGACATTTGCCATAACAGTGATCGCTTGTCCTCAGACGAGGCCCATGATGGTGTCCCAAGGATCATGGCGCGCTTGTAATTGCAGCTGGCGAGAAGTGGAAGGAGGCGTTTATAGCCTTCTGTTAGAGGCTGAGGAATAGGTTAGCTGGGACATGTTCGTTGGATAGTAATGTCCATGGTCAGAGAGGCTTACCGTGCCTTTGTGGCCAGAAATTGGACCGATAAAAGAGACGAAGATGTCGGCGCCACATTTGGCTGCAGCCTCAAGGGCGACCATGTCATCGAACCCTCCTTCTATGATTCCTGCGTTGGTGTTCTGGGCAATGGCTTGCGGCACCTTCGATGGGTTGCGCACGAACAGCGTTAACCTGTGTTTTGCATCTAGAGCAGCATTACAGAAAGCCAGTCCGGATGGTCCTGCCAACCGTCAGATCTGTTCTTGTCGTGCGTCAAGAGCGATGACAAACCTGTAGCTCCAGCTACTAAAATATGATGTTTCGACATTGATGAGGTAAAACAATTGTAATGACAAGTCGAACTACTTCAACCCAGAATACAGATTTGTAGGAGACTTATACAGGAGAGAACCTACCGGTGCTGGCGCACTATATCATTCAACAAGACCATTGGTAACATCCGGGATTTGTCCGCATTATGAGATCGGAAACACAGGCGCTATGAATTATGAGAAGGAGGCTTACTAGTCTGACAACAATCTAATTCTGCTTAATAAGAAGAACTGTTCCTTTTCGATAGCTGTGCTGCGGATACAAATCGTCTCCGCAGCACAGCCATAGCGTGCGGATACAAATTGTATCCGCACGCTATACCGAATACAGTCAAGCCTGCCCTCCGGTGCGGAGGTGAAGACAAACAGATCGGGACTTAGCTTCTCGTAAACGCCGAAGACTGGTTTGTACCACTGGCCTCGAACGGAGCATACATTCTGGATGGTTCTCAATCGGTCGCGCAAGACCGCATTTGCCAGATTACATGGTGTTCGGTGTAGCATAGTGTTTCGGCATCTGACAAGACTCCGCAAACATCATCACCAATCCTCGCTCCGCAGTTCCCTGTCATCTTGTACATAACTGATAGAACGTCATAACGATACGCGTACACCGACAGGTCTGCAGACATGCTCAAAGGCAAACGAACCATCAATGTAAGTACCCTCGTCTGTTCTGCTGAAAGGCATACCATACAATACGCTAACACATTGTAGGCATGCCTGGAATGTCAGCAGAGAAAGAGACGCTGCAATGGAGCACAGCCATATTGTAGCCATTGCGTAAAGCACAGACGGAATTGCGTATACACAACGCGACGGCGACGGGGTCGTGGAAAGGCGTAAGTCTTCTCCTTGGCAAAAGTAGAGGGATGAGCTCAATCATACCTTCCAGCAAGAAGGACGATGCGCCTGTTGTGCTGCAACAAAAACAAGATCATCTATTTTCACAACAAGATGATACACCGCATGACGCGATTCGCGAATCAAGAGGTTATGATCGAGTGCAAAGTGGCAAGAAAGCTGTGGTCTCTGAAGGAGGTAAGCATATCAGTACCACTTCATTGTACGGGTATACGTATCTGAAAGGATCTCACATAGACGATACAACTGCCAGACTCGACCAGATCGCTGATTCGACCTGGAGTCCTTGGACTGACAGCGAGACAACACGAACCTTGCCTACCGCTGCTAGAAGGTTCACGGTCTTCGCCGCTGATATTAGCAGAACGATGGAACATCTGCAGTCACAAGTGAGTCGGGGCTACTATGAGAGTAGAATATATGCACAGCTTCCTCCGAAACATCTCGCAATAGATGTGCTGCGTTCAGTGAACGAAGCGATCCAGGTCCATGGCATCTTCCTTGCTAGAGAAGATATTATGGACCGGGCCAATGAACAATATATTGCAGGCGCAGGTGATTACCGCAGTGACCCATGCCGATGGGCGACTGTGTGCTCACTCCTTGGGGTATCGGCACTTCAGAGGATAGACAATGGGTCTCTTACGGCACTCTCATCAACGGCATGGGGGTTTTTCAAGAATGCATTTGCAATCTATGCCGAAATCGCAGTTCGAGAACCTTCAATAGTGTGTTGTGAAGCGCTGCTTGCCATGGCTTTGTTCATGCTGCGTTCAGCTGACACCCGCGTCGCTGGACAGATAACAGCTACTGCAGCCCGCGTGGCTCATATACTCGGCATGCACACGACGGAATACTACGCCGGTCTCAACAACGTTGAAGCATACAGAAGCAAACGAATCTTTTGGGTGATATATATCATCAATGCGGAAATGACGCATAGATGTGACTTGCCCTCGCCTCTTGGTGCAGTGGAAATACCTGTGGAATTTTCTAGAGACGAACAATACCATTCCACGAGCCCTGAAGGGCTAGGTCAGATCACTCTTCTGCGAGAGCGAGCAACTCTTGCTATCAAACAGTTGCGAATACACGAACTACTACATAAAGTGGGTTCCAGGCAGTTTTCCAAGCAGGAAAGCTTTGGTCTGCTGAGACTTCTACAAGAAATCGACAACGATCTCGAATCTTGGAAAGATGCATTGCCCACAGATAAGCAAGTCTGTAACGGAATGTATGGGACGCCGCTCCTCGAAGTCCCAGTTGCTCTCCTACACTTTATCTATTTTAGTTGTAAAAGCAGGGTCAGCACCACGATCGCTCTTCTGGTTGACCTGGAAACATGCAACTCCGCCTTACGAGAAGACCAACTGTCCTCACCGGAGAGTTCCGTATTCAACAGCAGAATGCCTTGGATGGAGTGCGCCATGGCAGCTCGTAAAACACTTGATGTGCTGTTTCGCTTGCGTCCGCAGCAGCCATTCACACATCTCTGGTATGTTTGCCATGATTCATCACTGATAATCTGCGTGAGCGCCTGAAGCTGAAACTACATAAAGGCAAATACTGTGCTATCCCCTCTCCGCTGTCTTGGTCTTGCTATCCGAGACTCTAGTACGTCCAGCATCAATTTATGCTGAGGCTGATGTGCAGTTGATCCACAACTTTGTCCAATTCATAGAGCAGTTCCAGAAGGCTGGTTGCGATGCGCAAAGACTTATCGACGGATGTAGGAGGTTTTGCAGCTTAGCGACTTGCGCAGTTATCGCTGCCCAGAGCGGCGAGCAAGTCACGATGTTTGGACAATCACTCGAGGTAAGCCAGAAGGCCATCAACTCCCAAGGTTGGTAATCAGCTAACGTCAGTGGTAATCTAGTCAATAAAGCTCAGGCTTACTCAAGTTGTCGACTGGTTGCCGATCGCGCAAGGACTGTTGAGCAATATGCCATCCTTGCGTGATAAGGCGCGCGAGGTATTTCATGATATCCTCGAGCCAAGTGGATCAGATGAGTCGTATGGTGAATTAGTGCCAGAATTTCTGAGATCTCATACCCATGGGTTCATGTTTATGAATTGAGAAATGTCAGATTAGTTGCGAAGATTGCAATCGCCTTCAACGCTTCAGTCATTAAGTAGGAAGAATGAAGTGTATTACAAATCGCTTTTCGTATCTCCACTTCTGAGCATATTCCCATATTACGACAGTAAAGACCGTGAACCAGGCAATCGCATCAAAGCCATCGCGAACTGTTTGCCAGTTTCGGGTAGTGATACTCATACAATCGCGCCGACAAGATCCGCGCATCCTAGTTCATTGACGAGCTACTACTGCAAGATCAGTCTTGTTAGTAATCTAAGGAGCTGCAGCATACAGAACATCTCATTCATGTGGATGCAATGTAAGTAGAATTATGTCCAATGAATTATGGAAGTTCTTTTTCCACCGATGCCAATGTTGACTCCGGCTGGCTACCCTCGCACTAAGACTCCGTACGGCGTCTAGAACCCGTAGAATAGCAGTCTTTGCTGTTTCACAATGGATGCTTTTCCGGTGCGGATATATTTTGTAGCCGCAATTGCCCCGCTCAAAGAAAGAGCGACTACCGTCTTTCTCACTGCGGATGCAAATTGTACAGATTAGTTAGCAACTTTGTAAATACATGCGGATGTTCCATGATCGGACCGAGGCCCACCATCTGGTTTCTCTGGTCTGGATCCCAAAACGAGCTTCTGCAGCTGATGAATCATCTCCAGATCCGCAGTGCAGTATGGAAATTGTATCTGTGTATCGCTGACGTATGAACAAGTCAGACTACATATATATAAGAGTGGCGCCTCCCTCTGAGGATGTCACACTCTAGAAAGATCCCTACTCGATAAATATCGCTTTGGATTTTCACCATGCCGTTCACCCTTGTTGGCATTTCGCACTCAGTCTGCACACTTCGCCCGCTTCTTGTCCTTGCTGAGAAGGGAGTGAGTGACTTTACGCTGCATGCTCCAAACATTGCCGCTGGAGAACACAAGGTAAGTGAACACGATGTTCGACTTCACACAAACTAATGGAACAAAAGACCGAGTCGCATCTCAAAAAACATCCCTTCGGCAAGATTCCGATTCTCGAAGACAACAACTTTGTTCTCTTTGGTCAGTACCCAGCGCTTCGTTTTCCACATGATCTCATCTGTTACGGGTAGAATCTCGCGCGATATCGCGTTTCCTAGCCAGCGAGTACGCCGAGCAGGGTACCGCTCTTCTACCCTCCTTCGACGACAAGAAAGCCTGGGCCCACTTTGAGCAATGGGCGTCTGTGGAACAAAATAACTTCGACCCATTTGCCCAGGAGATATTTTACCAGAAGATGGTGCGACCGTAAGTTGCCTATGCACGGATTTTATGACAGAGTTGACGAAATTCGTACAGTATGTTCGGTCAGCCCACTGAAGAGCCCGCTCTTGAGAAAGCGAGAAACGCTCTCTCTGAAAACCTTGACGTGTTCAACAATATTCTTGCAAAGCAGGACTACATGGGTGGCAATGTATTTTCTTTGATCGATATATTCTATATGCCACTCGTCGGAAAGCTCTTCGAAGTTCAGGAGGGTGATCTGTTTGGAACCCGCCACAATGTACAAGCTTGGTGGGAACGCGTCTCCGCACGGGATTCTTGGAAGAAAATGGCTGTTTGATTCATCATATCATGGTGCCATTTCAACCCGTCCCGTGCACACTAGAGGAGCTCAACACCTACCAAGTATAGTATGATGAGTATAGCTGCTCTCAATCTAGAAGATCCCTATTTAAGGCCGCAAATGTATATGAAGACTATCGAAGTGACTGTTGTATATGTGCTCAAGGCACGACCACGTGATGAAAGATTCTATATCTACTTGTCTTCACCAAATGGTTAGTCAGATGTTGAGATCGATAAGAGAGCAACATGAGAAAGACATGTACCTCGAAAAGTTACAGTTGAAGAGGACAGTGGTGAATGAAGAGAGGGATCGACTTGGAAGGATAGAGATGCTAAAGGAGGAAGATGGAGAAGTACAACAATATGAGAACATTGTCAGGAATAAGGCTTCAAATTGATGAGGAGTAAATGACATTTCCATGAAGTATATACGAGCGATTACTATGCGCTGAGCAAATGTCTAGCAGGAGCATGTGAGTCTTTATTCAGAACTTCCACACGTAAGAAGTAAAGGCTGTCATGAATAACAAGCATACGCTGCTTCAAGCAATATATACACTCCAATCGAGACATTAATGGACGCTGCTTTCCTTTAGATTTCCATCAAAGCCACCTGGCATGAAGTCTTCGTCGCAGAAGGGAAATTTAGGGGCCACGAAACTTGTATCGTAATCACATTTCTTGCAAGCCTCTTGAATGTGACGTTGGACGTTTCTGTACCCTGCCCTGTGTGCACCGCATCCAGTGACATTGGATCGTATTGTGCCTGTTCCACACTTGTGTGTGAGCAACACTTTACGGAACCACGCCAGATGTTCATGAACTCGTTCCGTACCAGGCATCGTCAAAGAGGGCTTCATCGCAGTGTACAAGTCCCATTGAGGATCTGACACGATCCACAATAGAATCTTACTGTCAATATAACGTGATTCAAACATATACCTTCGTATATAGAAGGAGCCTTTGGTATCTGGCCATTGACTGTCCCAAAGGACGACTACTATTTGCACAAGATGCCTGATGACCCATTCATGATTGGTCTTTTCAGATGCTCCATTTTTGGCATAGATGCAAATTCCCGAAGGCATTGCTTTTGCGTTGATGAAAACACAAGCTTGAGTAGGGTCCAAGATACAGTGAGGCTTCACGGTGAGCGAATGAACGACCTTGGTGTATCGAAAACATGGCGCGTATACTTTATGGAGATTCGCTCGTGGATGCTCGCAAATGTTCTTGATGAACGAATCCAGTCTTCTTGCATAGTTCGTGGTATCCCGGTCGTTGAGGAAGCTGAGGCTGACACTATCGGACATTTTGTCATGGTCGGATGCAGTGACACGAAGTACGCTAATCTCTCCGCTGGCGTAACGCTGGAAGTAGTTATTGTGGCTCGAGGTCCAGGCTTCGCTTAGCTTAAGTCCGAGTACTTCAGGTGAAGCAACCAGCTCATCTCGCTCTAATATGCCGTTTATATCTCTCTCGTACCGCATTTGTTTAACGACGGACCCAGTGAAAGCAAGGTACGTCAGCTCTCGTATAGGGGCGCCGAACTCATCGTTACGAAATTGCACATAGAGCGAGATCAAGATTTTCTGCTCCGAGGGATCTGACACGTCCTTAATCTCTGCAGGTGTACTCCCGGTCCAAGCCTCTTCAATGGTCCTTATATCTTTGCTGTTTGGTAAGAGGAACCAACAGCGACTCATGTAAACGGTTTCCAATCTCTTATAACCGTAGGTCGTCAGGTGTTTCATGGCAGCGGAGTCGTGTTCGGTGATAAAAAGCCCTCGAACTCGTGACTCGTACTTGGCGCTTTCCCAGACCTTGATATCGACATGTTTTCCAGTACTCTCAAAAAGAGGCTCGAAAGAAGAGCTGATCGTGGAGTGTACTGCATCGAAGGCGGATTCAGCAGGCGCCTCGAATGTCCCAGCTCCGGCAATGGTAGGGACAGGCCTGCCACCGTACCGAGAGTTCGCAGGATCGTGTATTGAGAGGATGTCAGGTTGATCGACAATCGTGTAAGATGACTGTTCGCCCTTGTCGACTACGGACATCAGTTGTCTCATGATACTGGGCCGGAAGATATCACGCGCCCAATCAACAATATAGTCCATAATTAGAACTAGTTGAAGTGCCTCGTCGTAGCCAGTGATATCGCCTTGCCACAAGCGAACGATCTCCTGCTACTGTGTTAACCAACGCATCGGAAAGCCCACGTATTCACTTACATAACAGGGCGAATTGCCTGGGCTAGACTTTGTGACGTAACACCCGTATACCCTCCACGTCTCACCAACATAAGCAAGAAACCAGGTCAATGGACCTCCTGGTGTCGGCATATTGTTGAATTTGTCGTCTTGGAGCTTGAGTTGCAGATACAGATGATTTCGTATAGGTACTGCCGTTTGTGTCTCGATGTCCGGAAAAGTGGTTCCGCTCTTGAGGCTCTTAGCCTCCATCACCAAGAAAGGATATATCGAAACTTCTCCACCACTATCTGGATTGCAGCTGACGGTCAATCTGCCTTGTAGGTCATCGTCGAGCTCAGACACTTCTTTCAAGTGAGAAACATGTGGTTGCTCCAAAATATTTCGAATGGTATCTGTAGTATTCAATCCATAGATTCGATCAGGCCGCATTTCTATTCTACGGTGGTTCTCTGGATCGTCTTGTATGACACTTCGCTCGCCAATACGTGTAGTGAACATGTCGGTCAGCCCTGTGCTCAAACTGGGAACGTGATTAGCTGTGATTCGTCGCTTGATAAAGTTATCGACTCACATGCTATATTGCTTTGACGATGGCTTACAGTCACATACTGTACGACGATGCTGACGCTCTGCAAGGTTTTTTGTTCGGCTGTTGCTCTCTTCCGGATTGACTTCGACGAAGGATTGCCACCGACGTTTGCGGCACTCCTGGCTACCTGTTGTTAGCACAAGAGATATGATATAGATCAAACTCAGATCGTATCATACCACGCAACTTCGATCTCAAAGCGTTCAAAGACAAGGTTGTCAAGCTTCGTTCGCCAGCCATCCTCGTTCTGATATTCATTTCTCGCTTGAATCGCCCTCGCGCTCACCCGTGTAGCCCTCAGCTTATTCTCGAGTTCCCATGGCTTGTTGGCAGTGTCAGGTCGAGGTTGTAGCGCATACGAATCGTAACTGATCTGGCCCAGCTGCTGAATGTGCCTGAATTTTGTCTGATGTTCCTCAGGAACGTTTCCCGGACGTTGTGGGTCGAACTTCCGTGGGTGGAACGTGATGCGGAATTCTTTCACGATCTTCGCCTCCTCAAGAGCCTTTTGGCAGTCCGTTTGTTTGCTTGGAACAGCAAGTACCGAATCCGATCCTGTCCTTTTCTTGGATATCGGTTTCGACTGGATATCTGATGTTCCGTCTCTTTTTCTCTTGTTTCCATTACTGGCGATAAGTTTGGAACCTCGTGAATTGGTTTTGGCTCTTGAACTCAGAGCCATGACTGCTGGAGAAGAATAGGTAATGACATCTGATAGCCTCGGCCTATGTCCTTTGGGTTGCGAACCTTATAAATAAACTTTGGCAGCCTTCTCAGCTGATAACGAGTTGCAACAAGACATGGCACGGTTCGCGCTATGGAGGGTGTGACGGCCAGAAGCGCATCAATACCCTGTTATGGGGGCCAAAAGCCCTAACCGAGATCCTTCAGGCAGGAGCCTATCTTGAAACAAGCACTTGAAACTTCCACCTAACTCTATGGTGCTCCAGGATGTCCCGAATCCTACCACAATTACGCTTTCCCCACTCAAGCATGGACGCTACATTGGTGGCACGAGCGTGGATTGAGGGCGCCTGTGCATTGGCGTGCCAGCCACTTTGCTTCCAAGATACATCCTCCATCTCCGCTGCAGGTCCCAGGGGCATGCTGCATTGACCAGCTAGGATTTTTCTTTTCCTGTGATAGCGCATCCATACGGATCTTTTACCATGCCTGCTAAAGTATGACTGGATGTCGTTGTTGGGGGCAGTTTTGCAATCATGGTGAGGCTTGTGTTTGGTG
>Ga0058698_10000884_pt1 | contig 14851 bp, 17 predicted proteins | sample AgamicAsSfe_FD_67288 | JGI IMG/M metagenome (GOLD analysis project Ga0058698, IMG submission 67288) | Agave microbial communities from Guanajuato, Mexico - As.Sf.e | ecosystem: Host-associated > Plants > Phyllosphere > Phylloplane/Leaf | place: Guanajuato, Mexico | collected 2012-05-30
GGATTGAACTGGTGGGATGAGGTGGTGGAGGGGTGGGAGAAGGCGAGATGTTGAAGATGTCCGGATGGAGTCGCATGATATCGTGTTTGATTGGTTTCTATCTGGTTTGGTCATACATGGGTATCGCGGGGAATGGCATGGTATGGCATAGGGAGTTATCTTTTATATATTCAGCTGTCTTCAACACATACAATCAGTCTCGTGATCCAGGTCGACTCCACTAATTCGGGTCCATACTCGACTGAACGGTCTGCGTCTTGCGTTGTTGATCAAAGTGAGAAATCAATACTCTAGATATGAGATTGCTGAAGGGCACAAGGATTTGATAGCTTTCGATCAAGATCTTTCAGGGATCATAATCACTCGAAAATATCAGCAATGTGTGGCGGTGCTGGGAGGAGGGCATAGGGTAGAAGAAGTGGCAAAGTGGATGGCATTGGAAATGCTCAAATCAATTCACATGCAGTGATCAGTCGATCGAATTCGATCTGGTATATGAGTGGAATGGATGAAAATCACTTAGGTTCAATGAGGCAACACAGATGCTGTATGAGATGTAAACGAGTGACATTCTATAATGCAGGCGACTATCCGATATTATTTAATTCATACATGATGACCAAAAAAGCTTTTCTCCTCATGTGCTCTCTCATTCGTTTCCCTTCATCTCGTCTCCATCATTCACAATCACTTCTCACAGGAAGAGGATGGCCAAGGCAGCAACGACGAGGCCGAGCTGAGCACCGAGCTTGCCAGCGGATCCGGCATATGGGGCGACTGTAGCTTGTCCTGAGTAAGGAGCCACGGTGGTCTCGCCGTTGGGGCTGGTGCCGCTTGGGTTGACGACCACGCTGACGATGGTTGGCTGGAGACTGGTAGTGGTCACCAAGGATCCAGAAGTAGCTGCAACGACGATGACAGGGACATCAGTGGAGAACGACACAGTGGTCACAGCAGTGGGCAAGCCCTGCGCGATTGCAATGACGGCAGTAGAGGTAGTTTTGAAGGTGCTGCTTGATGACCCAGACACGAAGATCGAAGGTACTGCAATGGGAACGCTGAGGACAGCGGAGGCTTGAGCAGACGGGATGACGGTTGCAAAAGTCGAGCCTCCTGAGACCACTTCCACCGTGAATCCAGCCTGGGACCCTGTCGGAATCGGAGACAGCGTGAGTGTGCTGACCGCGGAAGGAGCTGCAGGAACGGCTGTTTGGATTGTCGTGGATGGGCCGACCACCACAAGACCGAACTCGCTCGTGGATGGACCCACGAAGCTTGCCAGACCTGTCGAAGCGGCCAATGAGAGCATAGGCAGACTAGTGCTAGCAGTGGAAATGGCAACCGTTGTTGTGAGTACAGAGTTCGGAGCGCTGATGACGATAACCTGTGAAGTGCGTGCGGCTCCAGCAGGTACAGTCGAGTTGCCGAATGGTGCGAGAGTGATTGTGGTGCCAGATGGAGTAGCTGTAGACGAAGGACCAGATGCCGGCGTGAGAGTGAGGACGACCGGGCTTGCAGTCGAGTTGACATTAACTGACGGAACTGGTGTGGTGACGGCTAAAGTAGGTGAAGTGGCTGGAACTGCATAGACGACGATCGAAGTCTGAGTCGAGTTGCCGAAGACGGCCGTCACTGTGACTGAGGTTGAAGCCGGTGTAGATGAAACCGGAGCGCTAGTTACGTTGACGACTGAAGACATCGGGGCTACAGGGATGACTAGAGTCGAGGTTTGCGTATGCGAGTTATTGAAGACCGCGGTGACCAGAACAGTTGAGAACGATTGCGCTGGTGCGGAAGAGACTGGGCCAGTACCGTTTGAGACGACGCTGGTGATGTTTGAGACTGGAGCAACAGAAGTGAGGGTCGTAGTAGTCGTCATCGGAGCAGCAGACGTGAGAGTCGTCGTAGTTGTGTTCGAGGCGGCAGAGTTGGTCAGAGAAGATGACACCTCAGTGGTGACGGCAGAGCTGCTGGACGATGGAGAGACGACGACCGAAGTCGTGGAAGAACCAGTTGCAGAGGTGCTGACCACGGTGCTGTTGACTGAGGTCGTGCTATCGACCGAAGGAGCGGCGGCCAATGCAGACGATGTTGTAGTGACCGAGGAACTGGCAATCGAAGAAGAGACTGCAACAGATGAGACGGCTGGGTAGGTCTGCACGCTTTCAGAGTGAGTGATGTAGGTTGTGCTAAGCGCGACGACCGATGGCGAGCTTGTAACAGCTGGAGCTGTGTTGAGAGTGATGACACCTGGTGTATGAGTCGTGGTAGTCGTGGACAGTGCGGTGACCGATGCCGAGGCAATGTCAACAGTAGTCGTAGCAAAAGTTGTGCTGGTACGTGTTGAGAGGTATGTGGTTGGACAGATCGAAGTCATGAGCGTGTCAACAAAGGTAACGACCAGGACGTTGCGAGCAGGACAGTCTGTGACGGTAGCGGGGCACTAAAGAAGAATGTCAGCTCGAGTGAGGTATTTGAGCTTGTTTTGTTGGTTGTACCATTGAGACGGTGACATATTGCGTTGCAAGAACCGTTGAAGTCGAGAGAGTGGGATAGACATCGACGACAATAATCGAGGTACTAGTCTGAATGACTTCCGAAACATCAGGAGCCGTGCCCAAATTGACACCAAGGTTCACTAGGATTCAGGTCAGCTACCATTCAAGCAAAGAGCGTCTCGAGTACTCACCAGCCTGACGAGGGCGCAAGTCGTGACCGTGTCCATCGTGTCCGAGACCAATCGCTCTGACCTGGACCAAGGCAGCAGCCAAGCTGAACAGCTTTGAGGAGTGCATTTTGTCGATTGTGTAAGAGAAGTAGAGAGCGAAAAGACCAAGAAGAAGTGAGTTGAAGAAGTTGAGCTGCAAGAAGCGAAGAAGCAAAGAAAGACAAGCACAAAAGGCTGAGGCTCTAAAGAACTCCAAGCAACGAAGCCAAAGGAAAGAAAAGGTTGAAGCAAATTGGATGTGGTGAGAATGGAAATGAGAGAAGATGAGATGAGGTGCAGGATATAAAAGAAGGGAAAAGAAGGGTACAGGGTGGCAGTCACGCTAGTGTGGCAGATATCCGATGTGCCGACGGAAGCTGTGCTCTGAGTAGAGACTGCCTATTTGGACAGCATGAGCGAGATTTGAATTGTGCAGCTGCCGCGCTTGGGTCGTTTGAATGCTTCCAAATAAGCTGGATCTGCAGGCTGTGCAATGCCTCGGCCAGGGCACGATGAGCGGCTCAGCGGTGCTCAGGAAGGTGTGCCCTTGTCGCTCTCACATCGAGCTGCAGCATAAAGGCGTCAAGTCACTCTCGTCCTGGTGAGAGCACGAAACGAGTCAATTCTTCTCTCGGATCCTTGATACTGCCTTTTGTACAATACCGATCTTCTTGACCCGCCTGTTGTGCCTCTTGACTCTATCATTTTGTGCCAATTATTGTACAACACTGCCATATCATCCTCAAGTCTCATCTGTAATCTTCTTGACCTCACAAACAGGACACCCTCTCGTCCCCCAAACAACCTTTACCATTTGAGCATGCGTCATCTTATTTCCAACTCTTCCCGCATTCCAGCTCGGCTCGGAGTCACCGAGCTCAGTAGCTGCAAGCTGTCTCTGCAGTGCATCTATCCTATGCTTGTTCGTATCGTCCGTAATGGCATCCAGTAAGCATGTAAGATGAAATATGTGTCCGCATGGAAAGCCCAAAAGATGATCACTGCTGTCCGCGTCTGCCCCTGCAGGTGAAGAGGCGTAGGAAGTCTTGCACACAGAGCATAAGCCTCTCGTCCCTCCAGTGAGCTGCTCCTCCACAGCTAGGCTATCCGACACCTCGAAGACAACACCTTGCATGTGGTGGTTTCGTAATGTCCCCATCAAGCCAAGAACCTCACTACTCAGCACTATTGCCGCGCCTTCACTGATACTCGACATGACCTCACTCTCTTTTACCAATCGTCCAAGACTGTCCTTCAGACCTGGGATCTCAAGACCTTTCGGTATGCGCTTGACAAGATCGACCGGATTTATCGTTGTGCCTGCATGATCCAGCAACCCACGAATGAACTTCGGCTTTCCAGGATCATTCATGCTAAAGTCGAGAAGATCCTCCCAGAGTGTCTCATCGTCAATCTCTTTTGCAAAGTCAATTGCCTCTTTCACATCGTCCAGTTCGTCGATAATTAGGTGAAGCGCTCGTTTAGTCTGCCCTGTCGCAGACAGCAGATGTACCAGCTCGGGAATGTAATGGTACTGCTCACACACTCTCGAAGCATGGTCAAAGGAGTAATCTTGACTTGACCTCAAGTATTGTGCTAGGAGCGGTTGCGAGTACTCCGCAAACAGGCTGACTACGAGATCGCCGAATGGTGCCATTAGTGCTTTTGTGGTGGAGTCTGTACTCGAGCTGGGGTCGAAACGTGACTTCCGCAGCGTTGCTCGAGCCTGAGCTGGTGCAAAGCGTTGATCAAGTGCTTCGTGGCTTTCGCCTCGCCATAGTGCACTCAAGTAAAAGTAGAGGAATGGTCGACCAGCTGATCCTCGACTCTTCAGCTGATTAACCACTGCAAGTTCAGAGATGATCCCCTGAACAGCTGCTGAAACTAGCATCTGCACGGGCTCCTGACTGAGGTTTTCGAGGTCGTCTAAATTGGCATTTTTCTGCCGCTCAGAAAGTCGAATCGTGATGAAGGAGTATACATCCTCTGCAAGCGATGCCAGTAGCTGATAATCTCGCACGAGGTCAAGCGCTGCATCAGCGTTTTGTGTTATGATATAGCAATGCAGGGCCTCCGCAGGTCGACCGTCTGCAAGGTACAGCTTAGCTAAACTGTCTTGCAGAATGTGCCAGTCTTTGCCTTTGACACCATCTTCGACAGTGTTTTCACGGACATCTCCAGTGTTCAGCTTCGACTCGATTGCTGCTGTGACACTCGAAATGTCGAATAAGCTTGGGTTCCACTGATCGAGCAGCTCTTTGAGACGGCTTCTGTCCTGATTAATATAATTGCCCAATACCAACTCATACACCATCGACGGCATAGGTGGCTTCATCTGCTTTGTTGGAATGTAAGGTGTGATTTCGTCAAATCTGTTGGCCTGCGCAAATGCCCATATCCATCTTTCCCAGCCAGAGGAAGAGTCAAGGACTCTGCCAGCAATCGCTCCAGCCACAGCCCAGTCATTCTTCGTCACTAGCTGCTGTACCCACATATCACCGATACGCCGCTTCTCTTTGGCAACTGCAGAGTTGTCGGCTCCACCGCTCGTGGCTGCATGCTCAGACGAGGAGTCATCTGCGAAGAAGTCCACCAAGCTTCCATTTCTGGCACTAGGTGTGCCAGGTTGAGAGCTCGAAGGTCCTTTCACTGCACCAACGATCTCGGCATGTGCTTCGACCAGATCGTACGCTTCTTCGTAGCGTTCGTGCTCCAGCAGCCAGTTGAGTCTATCAGTCAGATCTCTCTTGATGGCGAGTACGCAGTCATAAGGACTGTGAATGAAAATCTTCAGCCCTGGTTTTCCCACTGGTGCTGCGGTTTCTCGCGAAGGTCCTGGTCGTGGTGGTGCACTGGTAGTCACGCCTGATCCAGCGGCTGTTGAAGCGCGATCGCCACTACTGGTCGCACTGAGGACACTGGCGCCAGAGCTGAAAAGTCTCGTCGCACTCACGCCAGCATTGATACTGGCATCCCAGATACCACCACTGATGCCACCAATCACGTCTAATGCCCCTCTCTGCTCATTTTGTTGGGTTTGTATTTTCGGCACGAAGATCGTTGACATTTGATAATCTCCAGCTGCTAGTGTTTCAAAGCGACTGACTGTCAGACCTTCAACCTCAACCTCGTCCTTGTTGGCTGATTTCAGATCGATAAGGCGAAGGTCTGGTGGCAGTCCATTCTGCCTTCGATGTCGACCTTTCTTTGTGGCATCTGTAGGTGTATTTACTGGATTATCATTATCATCTCGAGTACGATAGACGAGTGCTAGTAGAAGAGTAGGCGTATAAAGCGTAACGCCAGAAACAATGCCGTCCGGGAAAACAACTCTGCATTCCAGATTAGCGAATCAATCAAGACGTACACAGCATACAAGATGACTTACTGATGAACGATTTCGGCCTTACCAGAAGTCGCAACTTCTCCAGAACGTCCAGGATGCACATGAACCATCCACACAGTATCACCCCAGCCAGTCACAAGCCTTTCAACTCGTCGTGCTCGTGGCGTGACAGTTGTCGGTCGCCGTACGCTGCCCGGCCGAACGCTTCCCGGCCGAATACTTGGTGCAACCGAGGCCGTATCCGAGAATCCATTATTAACCACGACATCCTCAACAGCGTCCTCCATGTACCGATCGTCCACCCATTGCGCATGCGCTTTCCACACTCCAGCCATATCTTCCCAGCTCTTGCGATTTGGTCTCGGAACATGTGCAATGCGTTTCCACGCAAGGTCCATCTGTGTGCTCTGAAGCTCCAAGCTTGACCGCATGATCTTGGTGCCTTCTTCATTGGTCCACATTACATACTTGCCAGATAGTGACCATTTGATCGTACTGATATTTCCCTCCCCTGCATGCAGAACCTTATCGCTGCCCGTGTTCGCACCCAAGCCAATAGCACCAAGCCAGCCTGAAGGCGAATTGGCAGCACTATTCGTATTTGCATCAGTCGGCACTCCAGTCCGGCCTCCAACAGTCAGAATGAGTTGGCCTGCCATGCCTCCTGATAGATACGTTCTGTCCAACTTGTAATTTGGTGATAATGCGACTGCCTGTACAGGTCTTGCATAGTTGCGCAACATGACGTCTTTTGGGTCGACCAGCGCAGAAACACAGACATGCCCATCCATGGAGGCTGTGGCGATATATATTGAGTTGGCGGGAACTGCTGGAATGGTTGCTGTGGGACGAGTGCTCTTTGCGGTCGGCAATGCATCAGATGCACTTGATGGTGATCTTGCTGCGCTTGTCCTGAGATGCACCGTGATCTTTGAGGCCTGATCATCTCCAGTAGTCGTTACAGACGCAGTGGGCGAAAATGGACTAATGGAGACTGCGGTAATTGTGCCAGAATGAGCGTGGTAGTGCCGAAGCGATTGTAGAGACGGCAATGAAAGTACATGCTACAAGTCTTAGTGTCATCCGAGAGGAGGCATGCGAGTATGCGCTTACGATATTGCCATTATGTGTGCCGACGACCTAGGAGCAATACTTAGTACTACATCGTTCCTAAATGACCGGCTCTACATACCATTTTGTCGCCTGTAACTGCGAACGCACTCGATGAATCCCCACTCCGATATAACGATTCAACACTGGAGGTCAACCTTGTATACTTCAGATTAGGTTCCTTCTCCTCGTCCTCCTCCTCCTCATCTTCCTCATCGTCAGTCTCCGGCGGTCGAGCTGGTGAGCTCTCGGCACCGCTAGGAGGCTCTGTGGCGGACACGTCGTGGCCATTGTCAGCGTCGGCTTGGGCATCTTCAGCTGGCTGAACATGGACGTCCGACATGCTCCGCGCATGGTTGGGGGTGGACGTGAATGGCGCCGTCGTAACAGACGGGAGCTAATCCGACACAGACGATCGACATTCGTTCGCGTGCAGCGCTTCATCTGCAGATTAGCCGGGTTCATTTGGCTAGATTGACGTTCCTTGCGCTTCACACGACACAACCCGTTACAGGAAACAGTCAAGGACTCAAGCAAAACCATTGAAGACATATTGTGACTTGTGTGAGAGAAACCTATGTGAACTGTGCTGCCGATTGTTCTCACGAGTAAAAAGAGTCCCAATCGCTCCGATACGTGTTACAGACTCCAGACGAGGGAAACATGTCAGCAAGCAATCCACAAGCAGTGCTGCAGGCACTTTCAGACGAATATCAGAAGCTTCAGACAGGTAGGTCGCGTCAGCATGCGAAGACTACTCCACAGGTCCACGCAATGCTGAGTCTGGGCAATCTCAGATCTTAGCACAGCAGTACAAACACGAGAACGTCTAGAAGCACAACAACAGGAGAATCTAGGCGTCAAGAAGGTCAGTCGAATATGACCACACATTCCACGAGTCAATTGATACTCATAGCCAAAGGAATTCGACGTCTTGACAGATACGTCAACCATTTACAAGCTTGTCGGTCCTGTACTGCTGAAGCAGGATCGAACCGAAGCTGTGGCAACTGTGAACGGTCGTCTTGAGTATATCGGGGGCGAAATGTACGTGATGATGTGTCACATTGATGTGCTGGGTAGACCTCTGATATCAGATAGAAAAGGATTGGAGCAGCAACTTCAGAGTCTGCAGGAGAAGAGTGACGATAAGAAGATGGAGGTAAGGTCGTGCAATAGGAGAAAGACTTGGAATTTTATTGACAGCCTCCAGATCTACCAGCTGCAGAACCAAATACAATCGCAGCAGGAACAGACAGCAGCTTGAATAGCCTGAGGATCATGTGAGGATGGCGATGCCCAAAGAGCGATGGGATGATGATGGTCCTCGCCATGGATGCTTGACGACAAGGATCGACGAGCATGCCTGTGGTCCCGAGAAGGCTGGGCCTGGACGCTTCACACTCTCAAGCGTCCAGGCTCAAGCCAAGCCAAGGTGGACATGCAGACTATGGCCGACCGGCGGCTAAGCGAGGTCATATGTTGAGCACTCGCAAGGTAAACCGAGCTCCACGTCATATTCCTCACTGTCGTGGCTACACTGCCTACTGATTCAGCGATGAAGTCATGAGCAGCGCAAGCAAGAGAAGGTCGTTCCCGCAACTGGCGTTGGCATCAAAGGATATTCTATTAGATCTCGACATCTAGCTAATAGCTCTCAACGTCATCTCCGCCACCGCAAACGTCGCGGCACTGACCGGCAAAGCTCTGAACAAAGTCGGTCCCAATCCCCTCCAAAATCCAGCCATACCTTGCTCTCTATACGTCTGCGCAACGCAATCCCGCATGTTCTTGTACCTCTGAGTCTCAAATTGCTCCCTTGCCGCATTCTTCACTGCCCCAGTCGCGTCTCCAGAGTTCACGACCTGCTTTGCCGCACCCGCCACTCCTAGCCCATCTGTCTGCATCTTACTCTTGATGACATCGAAAGGGTAACTCGCCAGCCATAGTGTCTCTCCTGCCAATCCACCATACGCCGCAAGTCGCCATGCCTCGACTTCACTTCTGTCCTTGAGCCCGCGCCGCTTGACATCCGCTTGCATCAGGTATTCGTATGTCAGGAACCACACACCGTATGCCTGTGCTTCACGCAGAAGTGTAACAGCTTGTCCTCTGTACAATCCATTGGCGACACCAGCGCGGCCGACAAGGGTTTGTATGCAATGCAGAGGGCCTCGGTAGAGACGATCGGCTGGATTTGTGACGTGAGGCTGGGTTTGGAGGCGGATGCGGACGTGCTCAATTGGACCTGAGAGAACAGAGTTGGCGAGACCTGCGAAGGCACCAGCGGCGTAGTACTGCCCGTAACTAAGGGGTCCAGTATGTCCATTGCGACCTTCAAAATTGCGTCGAGCGTAGTGGAAGGCTGCGAATTGTATGGAGACCTGGGCCGAGTTAGCTTGAGCACAGCACGACTATGGCATTTCCGACCGATCAAGAAGAACTTACGCATGCACCAATACCAACGAGTGGTGTCAGAGTGCCCTTGTAGAACGCAGCTGGCCCTTCTTTACGGAAGATTTGCGTGCCCGCGTCGATGGCGCCACTGTATTGTGAAGTAGTCTGCAATCTGACTTTGATTATGTCTGACATGAAATATAAGTATTCTGATATACTTCTGGACACAGATGGAGTACTTACCAAATGGCTGGCCTGGTTACATTGCACAGCAACAAGATTAGTGATGAACCTCACTCGTGAGCTTCTGTCATGACTTTTGTGTGCAACACACCTATCAGAACTTGCGCAATGCCTCCTGTCGCGCCAGCGAACAGCTCTTTCGCCAGACTCCCTTCCTTTGGAACTTCTTTCGCGTCTGACATTGTTGCGATCTCACCAAGTCGCGTTGTATATCACGTCACGTCCAGTAAGATTAAGCTTAATTGAACGACCAAGAGGTCTGGTCGGCTCAAACCTGCCAGAAGAGCCTGTGATAGCCGTTTCAATGTGTAAGCCTTGCCGGGCCGCGCTCCGTCGATGACCTCTGATCGACGAAGAAAAGTTGATCGACGCTTCAAACACTTACAACTTAATGCACAAAGTTCTCTCGCTCTTTCGCACGTCTGCAAGCGTCACTGGCCGGTCTGTGTCAACCTCATCACGATATTTTTCATTTCCTCTGCGACATCACATCCATTCTTCCTCCCACATCACGCCTGCAAGAGGCTTTGCCACTACGCGCAAATGTTATGACCAACCAGACGTCAGTGGTCTGGCACCGGAAAAGCTAGAATCAGCTCACGGGATTGTCAAGCGCAAGGCTGCAAGGGCATCGTCATTGAGACGAGTAGCAGTAGAAGCAGAAAGATCTCGAGATGCGTCGAAAGGTGGAATGGCAACGCAGCCCTCTGAGCATGAAACGGAGACCAGACTCGTGACGGCATATTGCGCAGCAGAACAGTATGACATCGCAAAGGTCGCAAAGATACTGGATGGCGTCGGTTACAATCTAGATCCATTCAAGACAGGCTTATATCCGCAAGTCGTACACTTTCAACACAAACCTGGCGCAGGTGATATCTTGGTGTTTCCTTCTGGCACTGTGGTTGCATGGGATGTGGCAGAGGAGACGGTGATGGCATTGGTGACGAAAGGTCTTCTGTCTGCAGCAGTGAATGCACATCTGTCCGTCCTGGAAACTGAAGACTTGGAGTATACTGAAGATCCTACCACGGATAAAAGCACAATAGTGAACGAACGGATCAAGTTGGGTACAGGCGTTGACGAGGTCGGTGCCTCCGAGATTGGGAATAACGCTGCAGCATTCAGCAATGCTCATAACCAGGCCGACCTCACTCTCGCTAAGATTGCGTTCTCTTCCGGTCTAGCACGTTCCGCGAAGCTCGCCGTGCTCGAAACTGCGCTCGACCGCTATTTTGAGTCAACCCGAACTATCCCATCCCTCCTCTCGGCTGGCAGCAAGCTCCCATTCACGCGCTCCTTCATCTTGCGTAAGACTGGCGAGTTACTACATGTGCGCGCGCAGCTCAACCTATACTCCGAACTGACCGACTCCTTACCTGATCTCTTCTGGGAGAGCAAGCACGAACTAGGTTTGGAAGGATACTTCGATAGAGTCGGTCGTGTCTTGGACGTAACCATACGCATACGCACGCTGAACGATAAGATTGACTACGCGAACGAGATTGCCAGTGTCCTTCGGGAGAAGCTGAGTGAAACGCATGGGCTGTTTCTGGAGTGGCTGATCATCGCCCTCATTGCGATTGAGGTCGTCTATGGGTCGATCCATGTCTACAAGGACTTTGCGCAGAAGGACGATAGGGAGAGTATCGAGAAGCTTTTAAAGCAGTATCTCGAAAGACAGCTCAAGGAGGATTCATGAGAACGATGTCCTGGTAAGGCTTCTTCATCACATTAACGATGTAACGACGATCTTGTACATTAGTTCACATAGACACAATCTCGCTACTTTTCGCTTTAGCATCTCAATTGCTCACATAAGAAAACATCGCGCCTACATCCACAAACTTCTGATCGTATGTGATGCGAACGTTCTTGCTCACTGCTAAAAGCGGCGTATACATTATCCCGGCTTGGCCAGCCTTGGCGAGGGGTTAAGCGAGTGCTGTCTTTTGCAAGAGTGACCTAGAGACTTGGCAGGCACGTTGTGCGTGGCAATATCAACTCTTCGAGCACTTCAAGGCTGATAGTCGCAGTGAGCATCGATTGAGGGCATCGTTTCGTCGACAAGAAGATGCAGACATCGTTATCTTAAGTTATCGGTCCCACTGTAGCCGCCTTACTGGGCAGCCCTTCCACGTGTCTGCCCGGCGTTACGGCTTCGTCATGCCGGCGGTACGCGTACGCAAAGGACGAGTCGCATTGACCTTAGCGAGCATCTCTGTGCTGCTGCTTGTCCTGATCAGCTCTGGACGTGTCTGGAACACGTCCGCCGATGAGAAGTATTCAGATTTCAAAGCATACGCAAGTTCACTACGAAATACATACCCTGGCTGGGCATCCAAGGATACAGACAGCTCTGACTACCCACAAGAGCAGCTTACGGGTTCTGGCACTGATCGGGGACAGGATGGATATATAGATACGGAAGAGGACGATGAGGAGGACTTCAATTTCCGATATCCAAATGGGAAGTTAGAACCTGCGCCGCAGCCAGTTGAAGATTCGCTCACAGACAGTCATGCTGTGGGACTACCGGGACATCATGTTGGGCTTCCGACGAACGAAGGATCTGCTGCGGCAGGAGTAGCTCATGCCCTTAACGAGAAGCCCGGGGGCCTGACGGACGGCACTACGCTGAGTGAGAAACCTCAGAATCAAGACAATACCGAGCAGACCAGCACGACATTGATCTCCACGACATCGACATCTACACCCACATCGACCACTTCCAAGATACACTGGACACAATTCCTAGAACATTACCCAGTCCCCACAGAGTCCCTCATTAGACTTCCGACAGGCACGCCTAAGAAGATGCCGCAGATACAGCATAAATTTGGCAAGGAGTCTGCGGCAGATAAGCTAGATAGGGAAAACAAGTTGGCCGTCATCAAGTCAGCGTTCAATCGTACTTGGACTGCGTACAAGAAATACGCCTGGACTCATGACGAGCTTGCCCCTGTTCAGGCTGCCTCGGAGAACAGCAAGTACGCTTTTCGAGACCCTTTCGGCGGTTGGGGTGCCACGCTCGTCGATAGTTTGGACACGCTGTGGCTCATGGGCATGACAGATGAGTTCGACGAGGCAGTCAATGCAACCATGAACATCGATTTCACGACTGTGGCGAGAGAAGATATACCAATCTTCGAGACGACTATCCGTTATGTTGGTGGTCTCATCGGAGCTTATGAACTTAGTGGCCGCAAAGAGCTGATTACTAAATGTGTCGAGCTCGCCGACATAATCATGGCTGCGTTTGACACTCCTAACCGTATGCCCAGCTTGTACTATCATTGGAAGCCTCAATCTGCATCGGTGCCTAGGCGGGCGTCGTCGGACGTTTGCCTGGCGGAGATGGGATCATTGTCTCTGGAGTTTACACGTTTGGCACAGATTACAGGTGTTCAGAAGTACTATGACGCTATAGCACGTATCACGAACAACTTCGAGGACTTCCAGAACCGAACTTCTGTTCCCGGACTGTGGCCGTTATCGTTCGATGCCTCGGGATGTGCCAATCCGTGGACACAGCAAGAGATGCAGAAGAATGGTCTCGTCGATCACAGAAAGGACGAGTCGTCGTTTGGTGATGATTCGGATGCCAATATGAAACCAAACTCGCCATCAGCACAGGGTCCTGATGCTCGGAAGGACCAGTCATCTTTTGGTGACGATTCTGATTCGAGCGAATCGACTATCGAAAGGAGGCAAGTACGTCAGCAGGGGGCTACGAAAATTACCGCTGTTGATCCGGTCGATGGCGATGTAGCTTCGTCCGATCGCTCGACGTTTGTGGCACAGGTCGAGGAGAAGATGGCAGGGATGCCTACGAAGAAGTATTCTAAGCCAATATCATCCTGCCTGCCCCACAACGGATTCCAGTCAAACCACAGAGACGAGTATGCGCTTGGTGGTAGAGCCGATTCGACATATGAGTATCTACCCAAGGTATGTGCAGAACGATTCTGGACGATTCTCATGCCTAATCAACCTCCAGGAGTGGCTCCTGCTTGGAGGCCTCAACGACCAATACAGATCAATGTATGAGCACGCATTAGCTGCTAGCAAAGAGTATCTGCTCTTCCGACCAATGATTAATGACACCGTGAATGTGACGTTCTCCGGCACTTTCGACGTAAAGCTGGGAGGCACTATCGACGAGAATGGTCGACCAGAAGGTTATCTCAATCCAAAGACTGGACATCTTAACTGCTTCGTGGGTGGCATGATAGGTCTGGGTGCTAGGGCATTTGGCCACGAAGAAGACATGGAATTGGCAGAACAACTGGCAGAATCATGCGCTTGGGCGTACAGAATCACCGCGTCTGGGGTGATGCCAGAAGAGTTTACTCTTCTTCCATGTCTTGAGCCGGGACGTTGCGAGTGGAATGAGACGTACTGGACACATCATCTGGATCCAGTTTGGGCATCGAGAGAAGGAATGATTGCAAAATGGGAAGCTGATGAGAGCGAGCGTGCGATGAAACAGGAAGAAGCTGAAAAGTTAGCTGCTGCTGCGGAACTAGAAGCAGACGATGACCCCGAGCACGATGAGCGAGTGGAGGAAGCTGAACAATTAGCTGCTGCCGCTGCCGGACTGGAGGACAAGGCATCGAATGATGAGAATGTCCCCGGGACTGCCTCCACGACCGCCACCAGCAAGATCACCAAACGACATCCGCCTGGGGCGCTCCCAGACACAGCTCGTGTACTTGGCGCTACGCACAAGCAGCATCCAAGCCCCGATGGCACAGCAAATAACGTCCTCGGTACTGCGCCAGAGCACGGCTTCAAGATCACATTTCCAAAACCGCTCACCCACGAAGAATTTGTACAGGGGAAAGTTACAAGAGAGAAGCTATACCCAGGCGTCACCAATATGAACGATAAACGCTATCTCCTTCGGTATGTCTGACTCCACTTCTCCAACCTCACCTCCTACTGTTCCCGTTCCCCGTTTCCTGTTCTCCTCCAAACCACTAACATACCACGCCAGACCCGAAGCAATCGAATCAATATTCTACCTGCACCGCCTCACCGGGAAT
>Ga0058698_10000885_pt1 | contig 14775 bp, 14 predicted proteins | sample AgamicAsSfe_FD_67288 | JGI IMG/M metagenome (GOLD analysis project Ga0058698, IMG submission 67288) | Agave microbial communities from Guanajuato, Mexico - As.Sf.e | ecosystem: Host-associated > Plants > Phyllosphere > Phylloplane/Leaf | place: Guanajuato, Mexico | collected 2012-05-30
CTCCCATTCCTGACCGCCTCCCACCCACCAGTCCCACGGCCGCATCGGTCCCACCATGGTCGTAGAGCACGACCACATCCTCGGCCACGAATCCTCCGGCGTCGTCATCGCCGCCCACCCCTCCGTAACCTCCCTTTCCATCGGCGACGCCGTCGCAATCGAACCCAACATCCCCTGCCACACCTGCGAGCCCTGCCTCATCGGCCGCTACAACGGCTGTCTCAACGTCGAATTCCGCTCCACACCCCCCATCCCGGGCCTCCTCCGCCGCTACATCACCCACCCCGCCGTGTGGTGCCACCGGATTGGGCGCGTGCAGCCGGACGGGCAGACGAAGATGGACATGAGTTTCGAGGAGGGCGCGCTTCTGGAGCCGTTGGCGGTGGCGCTGGCGGGGATGCAGCGCGCGGGCGTGCATTTGGGGGATAGTGTGATGGTGTGCGGCGCCGGGCCGATTGGGCTGATGAGTATGCTGTGTTGCGAGAGCGCGGGGGCGAGTCCATTGGTGATTACGGATATTGATGAGGGGCGGTTGAGGTTTGCGCGGGAGCTGTGTCCGCGGGTGAAGACGCATTTGGTGACGAGGGAGCAGACGGCGGAGATGTTGGCACAGGCGGTGGAGAAGCTGACGGAGGGGGAGAAGCCGCAGGTCGCGCTGGAGTGTACGGGGGTGAGTAGCAGTATCAGTGGGGCGATTCATAGTGTCAAGTTTGGGGGGAAGGTGTTTGTGATTGGGGTGGGGAGGGATGTCATTGATATCCCGTTTATGAGGTTGAGCACGCAGGAGGTGAGTTTGGCTGACTCGTCCTGTGTAAGGAGCTATTACTGACTGACTCCTCATCCTAGATCGACCTCCAGTTTCAATACCGCTACGCCAACATGTGGCCTCGTGCCATTCGTCTGGTCAAAGGCGGCGTCATCGATGTCAAGCGTCTTACCACACATCGGTACAGCTTGGAGGATGCCACTGAGGCCTTCCAGACGAGCAAGGACAGTGCCACGACGGGCGCAGTCAAAGTCATGATTCAGAGTCTGGAGAAAGGCGAGGCTTGATGAGATATGGTATCGAGACACTGCACTGTGCAAGTGCGACATGGCGACTCGGCGAAAGTCGCTGTGATCCAAAACATGTTCATTGCATCGTTATAACAGGACTCCAAACATCTGTAACTAGTAGCCCAGTTGTGCGAACATAATGTCGCACTAAAACACATTTCCATTCGCAATGCCTTCCAAGCCTATACTCCTCCTGTACCCACTTCTTACGCCTGATCAGGGCGGAGGTTCCGACCACTAGCTGTTGCTGTAGCAGCTTTATCGTTGTCTGCGAAATGCAAATAAGAGTGGTCTCCTAGCTTCCTAGGCTTGATGAGATGCGTGGCAGTGAAAACCGCGCCGAGCAGCAGACAAAGCCCACCGACAATCAGGTATGCAATACCAAGGAAATCGTTCTTGCCGCCGATGACCGTTCGTGTGGAAATGAGAATCTCCTTGGTACCGCCATATTTCGTGACTGGAAAGTCTGTGCAGATAGTATATCAGTATGATTCCACAGAACTCGCCGCTGTATGGGCAACATACAATCATAGATGCTCATTTGGTACGTTCCCTGGCCCATAGCCTGGTTGTCACTCCTCAGAGCCAACTTGCTGAACGTTGGCAATCCTGCCGTGCGCAGCCACACCTGTAACTCTTGCCATGTGCTGATGTCTGGAATTGGGAAATCCTCGTTGTAGCCATTTGGGTACCGCAGTGCCCAGTCAGGGGGCGGCACAACCTGATCAGGCGTATACGGAGCCTGCTTGTATAGTGCAGAGTCGGAGCTCCACGCAATGCTAGAGTTTGTCATCATGTATGTGGTATTCGAGTCGCTGGAACCGGCCGCATTGAGTAGCGTTGGGCTGAAGAAAGTGTCGTTGAACATGGAGTTGGCAATGAGACCACAAGGATAGTACGCCCTGCCATCCGGCCCGAGCGTGAGCGGATCGCAGTTGCTGCTTGCAATTGACGCATTACTTCTGAACGTGCCTTGAAGCTGATCTTGATCCAATGACTTGACATAACGTCGGTGGTTCTGGTAGAACTTGGTAAGGCGGTAGAAGAGAAGGACTGGGGCGCCAATGTCGTTGGGGATATCGAATTGAAGTTGGCATTCTGTAGTGTCGATGCTAAGGGAGCCGGAAATGCCAATAGGTGCTTGTGTTTGTATTGTTCGCCAGAGATATGGGCTGCTGCTGTTCTTGGTCTTGAAGTCGGCATAGATCAGGTTGCTCGGCATCTCGGTGAACTCTCCAGTCGCTTGTGTCGCGCAATTGGTGTAGTCAATTGAAAGTTCTTGTACCTAAGGAGGCGAAGACTTAGTCACGGCGATTCGTCATACAGTACGAGCTGAATTACCAAAGAGCTGGCGTAGAGTAATAGTCCTCCCAGTGGCGCAAATATAACACCGAGTGAAAAGAATATCGGTAGCACAGTCTTGGGTGTAAGAATAGGTCTGACATGATGCGGATGTGCATGTTAGCCTTGCTGTTCATCTGTAATGTTCAAACATGTGCACTGACTGCCATGCCTTGAGACGCTGTTGACGAAAGGCGGTGTCTGGACTACATCAGCCTGAGCTATTGCCGAAGGCGGTAGTATTCGCATACTCGGCGGTCTCCTTGACTTTGTCTTCTTCTCGACCTCCTCATCGTCGCGATTGATTGATTCCGCGGCGTTCATCTCCACGGTCTGCGCCATAACAGTCGTCGCGGGCTCGGTGTGTGCGCAAGTGTGACTACGTCAACCACGATAACTATAGTCGTCTCGTGTGTTCCTGTCTACTGTATCTGGAGGATTGATGGTGAATGGTGTGATATGGTGAGCTGTGGTCAATGTTCAGTAGAGATCAAGTTATGTCGTTATGTCAGCCTGACTTATCCTCGGGCCGGATTTAGGGACGCGCCCGCATTACCGGAGAAGAGCCGGTATGCATAATGTCGAAGAAAGCAGCACTTCAGCACTTCTTCCTTCTCCCTTCTCCCTTCTCTTCACTCTACGGGATTGGAAGTTTGTGGTGATAAGAGTTTCTTGAGCTACTCTTAAGCTTTGGCTATTGTGTTGCCGAGTTACAGTCATGCCACAATGGTGAGATGCTGCTCAGAAGACGTGGAACTCAATTTCTGCTCACCCGCGACCGATCATACAGTAATATGTCGCTTGCTCGATTTACTTCAGAGTATTTTGTGCTATGTAGACACTATCGTATACAAACTCTTTCCTGACCATGTTGGACTTCTGTCCTACGTCGTAGAGCAATCCTTTATTTTCTTTTCCGGCATAAAGTCCCAGAAGTGGTTCAGTATCAACGCAAATGTAAGCATGGTTTCAGTCTTCAAAAAGCTGTGATGCACGACACATCTTGAATACTAGAGGACAAACTATGTCGGCTCTTCTGACGTACACAACACATCGCACAGAGGAGCTCGCCAGATGGGAGAAGTACACGCAGACTTTACTGTTTCGAATTCCGATCATATACAACCGCTGAATTGCGTGCTGGCAAGTACCATACCATACCTAAACATAGCTCTTAGCAAAATCATCACGGCACTCTCCCCGGATACTTCCTAGACTCTTATCGCGGATTTGATGCACAATCAATCTGGACCATGCCGTGCCGTGCACATACAGTACAGTACAGTACTATACAAGAATACCTGCATGCAAACAATAATCAGTGAAAGCCACATCACAAGTCAAACGTCGAACATCATCAAACGCTAAACCAAAAACACCGGGCAAAGGGTCCTCGAACCTCAAAAGCGCCCGAATTGGAAACGGTTGTATGTGGAGCTCTAGCCTTGCCGCTGACAGCAGCATGGACGCACGAGCCACGCCGGGGCTGGCATGAATGAGAATGCACAGCTCTTTCCCTTTCATCACCATTCATGACAAGTATGGGCAGCACGACAGAAGTGACCGGACACGGCTCGATGCAACTCCCATCTGCTGGAGTTGAAAGGCGTGCTCAAGGCCGGAGCATGCGGACATTCGTAATCAGCTGATGCCATGCGAACGTCCATTGCCTCCTTGCCGCATGCCCGTCCTGGTGGCAGTGCATCGCCCACTTGGCCACAATATCTCGCACTCTCTCGTATGCAGAGTTTATTGGCCAAGGTTTGTCTATCATATACTGGTGGCAGAAAGGCAATGCAGATGTGTCATCACCACAGAATCCAATGGTAATGTGTAAGCAGTAGCTGTAGAATTAGTCATTGGAGAGTGCCAAGGAAAAGATCCTGAATTTTGGAACCCGTTTGCAGGTCACATGCCAGATTTGATGAGTCCCCCCAAACTTGGAACAATCAGTCACAGAGTCACGGCGCGCTCCTTGCCTTCCGTACTAAAGCCCTCGCCACCGCTTCGTGCTGCGCAAAGCAATCATAATCCAGTCCTCCGCCTTATCCTGTGCTGCCGGTTACTCGTCAGCTCTCCAGTTCAATTCCAGACCTCATCGCTTGGTAATTGAACAACAAGCGAAACTGGTAGAAGCAGGCTCAAACACCCGTTGTGCAGAGGCTGCCGCCTTGTCTGAGCGCTCTCTTAGCTCATCACTTCACTCATCAGAATCACACCCTTGACTCTTATCCTCTTCGCCCTTGCGTAACTTCACCCGTTCCCTCCTTCACATATACTGGTCATTCTCTCTGCCACGCTCATCTCACTCATTGTCGCTCCACAAACTCTGCTGTGTTTGCGATTGGGACAATCACACTCTATCTGCCATTGACTCAATTGATTACAGTCTTACAGCATTTGCCAGACATAGTACACGACCTCAACAACACCAAGAGCTTGTCTCTTCCAAGGAGCACTGATATGGCTGCACATTCCTCAGTCAAATACTCGACGCCACCTCACTTTCGACGTCAGCTACTGCCGTCGCCACCGGCCTCATCTACCTTGCACAAGATCTCTCCGATGGCAGTCGATGCACTTTTGACGCCACCGCCCAGCCAGAGCATGCCAATCTACCACGACTTCGAATCTGCCCAGCGCGAGACTGAGGACTATCAGCAAGACGTACTGTTTCCACAGCAAACACAACACGCCTCGCCGCCACACCTCTTTGCTTCGACAGCCGCCACATCTTCCCTAACCCGAGACATCAGATTAGCCACTGGCGCACCTGCCAGCTCATCATCTGAGCAGTATGACAACAGGCTGCAATCAAGATACAAGCCCAACTGGAGCGCAGCGGCTGGAGCAGCAGAAAATCTCGCAGGTGGCAACGGGCGAACTTGGCAAGATGTGAGCAGGAACGACAATGGCTCCGAGACACACTATGACAAGCCGACCGAGAGCGAATATCAATTGGTGGCATCATTCCTTCACGATATGCAGACATGGCGAGGTCCGGTAGAGGTCACTCCAAGAATCACCAAGAGCAAAGTGACCAAATCACCCGTTACCCATCGCCGGAGTGGGTCCAGCACGCACCCAGGAACACCGCAGTCAGTAAAGGCAACTCCCATACGCGCCTCTCGCATGGGGACCATCAGACCCAGTCTCAAGAGTAATCCTGGCGAAACAAAGTCCGCCAGAGCACCTTCTTCCAAGCCAGCAAAAGATCCAGAATGGCGCAACTACTACGACTTCGCACCGAAAGAGCACTACATGAACTTCACCCGCGCTTGTGCTGCCATCAACGAGACGAAGAACTTTGCCGAGCACAAGAGTCGATTCGATCTGACAGACGATCCAGACAAGGCATATCTCAACGAGGCAGAGCTGGCAATGTGTGGACGTCTGGCATTGGACTGCCACCGCTTCTTGACCAGTAAGCGTCAAATCTTTGAAGGATACGTCAAGCATCTTCGATTGAAGTTCGACATTGAGGAACGCATCCGTGTCGGATTGGAGGATCGTGGGTTTACTCGACTACCTTCATGGAACAAGACTGCTGCTCAGAGCCTCATGGGCATCGACGTCACGAAGGGGTCACATATCTGGTCATTCTACAACGAGGTTGGCTTCTTCGACGAGAAGCTCTTCCAACACCACCTTCGACAGCCTACCACTCAAGCTTAGACGACGGCAACGAGTGGTGTATGGCCAAGGGAAGTTCCGATGGAACAATATCTACAGGCACACTTACTTGTGTCACTTACGAACTGATGAATGGCTTTGGAATACTGGGACAGGATCGTTTTCGGTTTCGGATCAGGACATGGCAGCTTTGCATTATACCCCACTCTCATGGTCTCGGCGCCGGTTGTTAATCTGATGGGATTTGTTTCGGCTTCACTATGTATGTAGGAGGGACTGCAGGATGGACGGCAGGAGTGCAGGTTTCACGTCAAGTCTTCAGTGGCTGTGACTGTTTCTTTGTCCACTGGTTATGGTGGTAGTCATACAACTTAATCGAATTCTCTTCCCTTGCTTGTGCTTTTCATTCTGTGTTCCCGTGTTGCACGACCCAATCTTTTTGCCAGACTGTCTAGGATATACTGCATGGTGTCTCCGTTGATCAAAAGGTCTTCCATCGTCTCATGTTGGTCAAAAGGTTGGAAAGCCTGAACCTTGGGAACTTCTGCAGGTTTAGGTTTAGTGGGGGAGATGCATGATTATTACTTTATCTCAGTCTTCGAACTACACTTCACCTCCTACTCCTCCTCCTCTGCTACTGACCTTTGATTGATACTTGCCACCTATTGTCTGCCTCGAGCATTCGCCTCCCTAGTTCTTCACCTCAACCTGACCTGTCCGAGGACGAGCAAAAGTGGCGGTCCCGCAAGTCACAAATCATAATTTCATATACAGCCTCAATGAGTGCCCAATAACATTTGTTGTGTCCGCATCCCATTCTGGGTTGCCTTATTCTAGGAGAAGCAGGGGTGTCAGGACTCCCATTGTCTCACCTGACTAACATTAGCCCTCGAGTCGACCCAATCGGACGAGTACTATCCTCAATCCATCAGTCGACTCTTTTATCATGACTTCAAATTATGACGTTCTTTCTCTGAAAGTCACAAACTTCAATGCAAGTCTTTTTGTCACGTTCCGATAAGGGAAATGCCTAACGCTGGGTGCGTAGATTGTCGTTGCCTCACTAGGAGGCTTCCTATCACTTTTCGGGCTGGTATCCTATCTGCTCAAGGAACAATTCTACCTTGGCGAGGCTCGTATGTGAGCGCCTTCACCGCATACATCACGATATACTGACGACCAAGACAGTGATTTCCACTCTTGCCGGTGTTGTCTTTTCACCACATGCCACTAATCTAGTCAAGCCGCTTGAATATGCCGGCGGAGATCCAGCAACGCTCGACTCGATTACCCTTTACTTTTGTCACCTTGTGCTCGGTGTGCAACTAGTTCTGGCTGGTATTCAGCTTCCCAGCAGATACCTCAAGCGAGAATGGCGACCCTTATCGTTACTCCTTGGCCCTGGAATGCTGTTCATGTGGCTAATAACTACTCTTCTCATCTGGGCTTTAGTGCCAAATCTACCTTTCCTCCACGCACTTGCAATCGCTGCTTGCGTGACACCGACTGATCCCGTGTTGTCCAACTCGATCGTCAAGGGCAAGTTTGCTGATAAAAATATACCCAGGGATCTGCAGCGAATCATCATTGCAGAGTCTGGTGCCAACGACGGCTTAGGGTATCCCTTCCTCATGTTGCCAATATATCTCATCCAGTTCCTCGGGGAAGGCGGTGCGGGGCAGACTGGAGGAGCTGGTAAAGCCATAGGGTTCTGGTTTGGGATCACCTGGGGTTATGTTATTATTATGAGCTGTCTCTATGGGGCGCTCTGTGGCTGGATCTTCAAAGTAGCTCTCCACTGGGCAGAAGAGAGAAAGTATGTGGACAGGGAGAGTTTCCTCATTTTCGCCATCACTTTGGCAGTTAGTAGTCATGCGATCAGTAGAAGCTGCTCGGAACTGACTGATTGATAGCTCTTCATCGTTGGCACTCTTGGCATGCTTGGAAGTGACGATGTGCTAGCATGCTTCATCGCTGGGAATACATTCACCTGGGAGTATGTAAGAAACCACCAAGTGCTTGATTTTGTGCTAAACTTCTCTCACTATAGTGACTGGTTCCGCCTCGAAACTATGGACGACTCATTCCAGCCAACTATCGATCTGCTTCTCAATGTGGCAGTATTCGCCTGGTTCGGAGCTGTCTGCCCCTGGTCATCCTTCGTCAATAACGATGTCGTACCAATCTACCGCCTCATTCCCATCGGCATTCTTGTACTCCTCTTACGCCGTCCTCCAATCGTTCTTGGCATGCACAAGTGGATTCGACAGATCGAAGAATGGCGACAAGCTCTCTTCGTAGGCTTCTTCGGGCCCATTGGTGTCAGTGCCATCTTCTACCTCTACACTGCCCGAGAAATACTAGAGCGAATTACCGTCGACGGCGTGCAACGCGCAGATGCTGCTCGTCTCGAAAGGACCCTCACCATTGTAGTCTGGTTCATGACAATCTGCTCAATTATCGTGCACGGCCTATCGATCCCCCTTGGTAAGGCCGGACGGTACCTCCCACGAACTCTCTCATCTCTAGGCTCCCGGACCATGTCTCGCAGCTCAGGCCCCGATGAGACCGAGAGCTCTTTCCGCGTCGGCCAGCAACCCGTCAACGCTTCCACCATCGGAGTCGGGCCCACGCCACAGCGTCCCCGGCAGATATTCCGCGTCGGCGGAACTGTAATTCGCGATCGTCGTGCTCGTAGCAAGAGTGCCAAGGGCTCCCGTTCTGCTTCTCGTGACGGTACCTCATCGGGCGTGCAAACTCCAAGCCGCAGCATCGAGGGACACGATCAGACTTCGCCCCGTGACAAAACCACAGACCGCCGCTGTGCCAACGTCGCCCCTGGCCACCAGAGCCACGAGGAAGCTATCGCCGCCGCCCGTCTGGGTCATATTCCTCAACAAGACGACGACGAGGACTCCGAGGACCAACCAGATGAGTCTCGATCTGGCATGTCGTATGCGCCTGAAGCCCCAGCAAGCCCCAGCGCAACTCACCGCAGTATCACACGGGCAGCATTGGCCGGGACGGGCGCGGCAGAGGAAAGTTCCTACAGCCGTGGTAGAGCGGACGCCAGAGGCCCACGAAGGAAGAAGGCAAGAGGCCCGGTGGATAAGCGCGATATTCGTATTTTGGGGGCGAGACCGATGGGTGGGAGTTCTGCTTCTGGACGTGGCTCTGTCATCCCACCTGGAGTTGGTGCTGGAGTTGGTGCTGGAGTTGGTGCGCATCAAGAGGATAGCGAAACTGGTGTCGGTTCCTCGGGGTTGAGGAGGCAGCTGGATAGTAGCAGTGTGGAGACTGGGGAGAATGAAGTCGTTGCTGGACCTGGTACTGATGCTGGTGCTGGTGAGAGACTGGATCAAGAGGGTGATGTCGCTGAAGATACGGGCGCCAAGTCCTCGTCGGATGACAAGTGATCTTGCTTCTGCTGGTTGCGGCTGGGTAAACTGCGGCAATGGGGACGAGGTGATAACGAGGTGGTCGTGGTGAATATGGTGGACATGATCGGGAGTCAAGCGTGCGCTGTTGGGGGTGATTGTGCATTTGCACAAGGCGAGAGACGCCGAGTTTGATTTTTGGGTCGGGATCCCGAAGCGTCATGACATATCCTCAACGGGCACAGCACTATTTCTGGATACAGTCGATGCAGTATGAGTGTCTATGGAGATTCGAGGGGACATCCTACATCAGGGATCGACCTGTGATCACATCAAAACCAAAATACATCGTATGCGTCAAGACCGTATGAATCACATCACAGAGCATACTCTAAGTCTCAAGCAGATTCCTCACGGCAATCCCTCCAAGACATCCCTTCTGTGCTTCCAATCTAGTACCTCACCAACCCTCCCAAACCCTAGCCGGCACAACCTCCCTCATTCCCCTCCAATGCGCCCTGGCAGCCCGTAGCTGCTCCGCTTTCCACCAGCCCACATTCGCCTCCGTCACCATCTCCGGCATCCCGCTCCCTCCTCCCTCCCCATTCTCGCTCTCTCCATTCCCTTCTCCACCCTCCCCTCCATACCCCGTCAACGAAACCTCCATCTCCCCCCTCGGCACCAAAAACCGCCTCCTTGTCTTCGACGCCAGATAATCCCTCTCCACAGCATCTCGAAAGCGGAGGGGCCAGGCAGCGGGGCTGGCGACGCAGAAGACGGCGAGGTTGAGCATGTCCTCTTCCACATCCGCCATTCCGTGTTTGTCGGCAGTGGGCACATCCCGAAACGCACGACACCGTCCCTCGAAGACATGCATGATCGTGCGCAGGACGGCGTGCATTGGACTCGCGGGACGCGCAAGGTCGCCCGTGAAATTGATGGCGGCGACGCCATCGTCTTTGAGCAATTTTCTCAGCGCGCGGAGGAAGGACGTGGTGTACAGGGCGAGAGGGGCGGCGCCGCCGGTGAAGACGTCGTGGATTATGTAGTCGTAGGTGGTGAGATTGGAGGAGGATGCAGGGGCGGAGGCGGCGCGGTGCACCCAGGCGACGGCGTCCCCGGGAATGAAAGTGTGGTTGGGTGGGAGGGCGAAGAAGGCGCTTGCGTAGGTGTGGACGAGGGGGTCGAGTTCCAGGATTGTGGTGGCGATGCCGTGGGTTAGGAGGGCGGTGGGGGCTGTGCCGGCGCCGAGGCCGCTGGGTGGGTAGGTTAGATTGGTGTGTATATGTGTTTGGTTTTGCAGGGGCATAGAGGAGATCGTGGGACCGGTGCCGTCGGGATAGTTCTCAAGAGTGGTATAAGAAAGTGTTGACCTACATGACCAGGGCACTCGTCTCGGCATCGTTCTTCTGCACCGTCCCCTGCAAAGACGGCCTTCGCACTAGCCGTACCGCTTCAAGCATCGCAAAGACATCGAAGACGGGTTCTGTCACTTGCCACCCTTCGTTCCGCTGTCGCTGCTCCGTCAGTAGCCACTCCCCACCTAGCAAACTGTGGTCGCAGCGCAGCAAACGGTACTGCAGCTCGGTATTCTCCAGAACAGAGATATAGCCCGTCACAGACTCGCCGTGTGCAAGGATTTTCCATTCGTTCCCAATCTGCTTTGAATTGTAAGTTTGACTCAAGATCGTAGCCAGCAACGCCAGCGACATGCCCAGGACACGCGTCAACCGCGCCCCATGACCCCTTGTGATCGCAGATATGAGCCGCAAATCGCTCAGCAGCAGCTGAAGCGCCCTCCGCGATAGTAGCACATGCCCCGTCGCACATATTAGTGGAATGTACGTGCGAGCCCAAGCCTGGAACAGGAGGAGTCCCGCAATGAGTACGGACGGCACGAATACCGTTCCCCAGCCTAATTGTGTGTATAGCCAAAGCTCGACGAGTGCCGCTTGGGCTCGGTCGACGAGGAGGAATAGGAGGGGCATGGATAGGAGGACTTCAATGAGAGGCGGTCCGAGAGTGATGCCTGCATGGCGCGTGCTGTACTGGAGCACTTGCTGGAGGACTGGCCGTAGAATCGCTATTGGCAATGCCCATTTTAGCACTTTGGAGGAAACGAAGAGAGGCCCGATCAGGATGCTAGCCAGGACAGTAATGTTTGTCAGTATTTGATGATGAGCAGAAGCGGGTAGTGCGCCGTAGATTGGAGCGAGATGTAGGTGCAACAGGGTTGGGAGTGATGCTGCGGCGACGAGCAAGCCGATTAGGCGAGTGATAAGGTCAGTTGTGGTCGCCATGCTCTGTTGAGTGCAGGAGGGTTGTATGTCGTGCAAGAGTCGGGTGGGATACGACCAAACAGTCAACTTATGAGTGCAACCGAGTCACGATTCGCATCAGTCACGGTGTTACGGAGTTGCATAGAGGGTGTAATCGCTTGTAAGACCACATCGTATTGTTCCCGAGACTATGTGATGTAGTTGATGCAACGAGAGAAGGAGAAAATACCACAATCTTGGGCTGTGATGTATATGGAGTAAGAAAAGGGTATCTTATCGTGAAACGCCTCCCAATGCTTGCCCTGACCGCATCACCATGAAGCCCGAGTTGCCCAATCGCCTGATGGTCCACGGCGCTCTTGACCAAACAACCTGAGAACCTGTTCCCTTCAGACCGTCCCTTGCGCCCCATCCACTGCTGCCTCCTCTTGTCGTATCTGCTCCTCGAGTCGTCGTTTCTCTGCCTCCCTCAGTCGCTGCATAGTCTGCTCAAACAGCGTGGAGCCCTTTCCCGCCCCAGCTACTGGAGCGCTGTCGTCCGAAGTAGTCTTTGCCTTGAAGGAGAAGGAAGGAGAGGATGTCCCATTCGAACTTGTGCTCTTCGAGAAATTAGGTCTTGGTGATTCCGCCTGTGCACTGAATGTATTGGTTGCCGCGCTCGCCTTTGTCGACTCCACGAACGGATCATCACCCTCCGTCCCTGTCGTACCATCTCTCTCCCGCCTCAACCTCTCCGCGACCTCGTGCCTCCGTCTCGCGCCCTCTGCAGCCAAGTTCCTAATCTTCTCCTCCCGCTTCGCCTCTGGTGTCTCTGCTGCTTTTCGCTTAGCACCTGCCATCCCAGCAGGACTCCAACTTGCACTCTCCCTCCTCTCCAAGTCCTCCTTCATTTTCCGCCGCTTGCCCTCGAATGCTGCTTCTCGTTCCTTCTTATCACGCTGTGCTCGCTGCTTGTCGTCGTAGATTGCTTTGGCAGCATCGTCGCTCAATATGTCGAGTGCCTGCCGCACTTCGGCGAGTTTGTCTGCGGCTGCTTCTTCATTGCCGCGGTTCTTGTCGGGATGATGTTTCAGGGCGGCAGCGCGCCAGGCTTTTTTGAGTGTAGATGGGTTTGTATTGTCAGGTGTGAGGTCGAGTAGAGCGTAGAGGTCGGTCGTGGCGGTACGAGCGAGATCAATGAGGGCGCGAGACTCGCGGGAGGATTCGTCATCACCGGCCATGGTGGTAGAGACAAGTGTTGGGAGTGCATGGGAATGTAATAAGAGTAATATGCTGAAACACTCCGGAGACACCTCCGTCCATGTTTCAAATATTAGAACAACAACAGCATGTAATAATACAACAGCATGACGAACGTCATGCCGTTCTCCCCTCGCGCTGGCTGGATTTGCCGCAGCTGTCGCCAGACTATCAAGCAGTCAAGAAGACAACTGAGCACTGAGACTGCTGCACGTTCTACCCCGCCACCTGCTCCGTCAGCAGCAGGCTTCACCAAGCTCCCAGCTCGCAGCCTCATCGCGGTCTACGGCCAAGATGCCGCACACTTCCTCCACGGCATCTGCACATCCGCCGTTCCCAAGACTCCCGCTTCGCCATCCGGCTTTTACTCTGCGTTCCTGACAGGCCAAGGTCGTGTGCTATACGACACCTTCATCTATCCTACCTCACATTCCAACACCTATCGCAATACACTACCCGCACGTATTCGTGAAAAGCACGGAGACCAAGACACCGGCTATCTGATTGAGGTAGACTCCTCTCAAGCGCTTGAACTGCAAAAACACCTCAAGAAGTACAAGTTACGAGCAAAGATTGACCTGCGCGTCCTCGAAGACGGCGAGTGCGATGTGTGGAGCATCTGGGACGAGACCACACAGCCATGGATACCGTACTCCAGTACCACCACACCTACTTCCTCTTCCACCCCAAACGACCTGATCAGTCTTCTCGACACACGCGCTCCAGGCATGGGTCATCGCATCCTCCTCCCCAGCCAAAATCACACCACCTCGTCCCTGCCCGACGAGATATCTGCGCTCATCTCGCCAACCGCATCCGCCACGCCCTCATCCTCCTACACGCTCCGCCGCTACCTGCGCGGCGTCCCTGAAGGCTCCGCCGAGATCCCCTCTGGCGCAGCACTCCCTGCTGAACACAACATCGACGTCATGTCCGGCATCGACTTCCGTAAGGGCTGCTACATCGGGCAGGAACTGACGATCCGCACGCATCACACGGGGATTGTGCGAAAGCGCATTCTGCCTGTCGTGTTGTATCCCGCTTCTGCTGGTGCAACGAAATCCGAGGATGCAGGCGTGAAAAAGCTGGAATATGACCCAGCAACTAGTGTAACGCTGCCGCTGACCGGTGGAGACATAAAACCGTATGAGCGGCCAGGCCGGAGCGCCGGGAAGTTTGTTGCTGGTGTGGGCAATGTAGGGCTGGCGCTGTGTAGAGTGGAGATGATGACGAATCTGGTGTTGACGAGTGATGGGCAGACGAGCTTCAAGGCCGAGGATGAGTTTGCTGTTGCTTTGGAGTCTGATATGGGAAGCGAAGGAGGGGGAGAGGGAGGGAAGACGATGATCAAGGCGTTTGTGCCAGAGTGGATGCGAGGGAGGATTAAGGTTAGGGCACCGTTGCAGAGGGTGTGATGGTAGAGTTGAAGATGTGGACTTGGACGTGGTTATATGTACGATGGGAGGACATGCGTTGTATGCTACATATTCGGTCCAATTAGAGTAGACCTATGAGAGAACTATCCGATTGAGCCAATGCAATCCATAAGAAGCACCAGGTGCAAATTTGTCGTACCAGATCTAGAACCGCTTCCTTGGAGAGTGTAGTGGAGGGGCTGTCAAGTCATAAAAACCTCAAGGCACTCTCCCCAGGTCATGTTGTAACTATATTACACTAATCTACTTCGTATACTGGGACAAGAAATCAAGCAGACCCCCAAGGACAGGCTCTCAAGTACCGTTACAGAGTTTTGTCATGTTCTGTGATACCACGGAATTCAATTCAACAGGACAGCCTCACAACGACTTATGCGGATTCAGCACCTCCTCCTGCGCACTCCCCGGCGCCCT
>Ga0058698_10000888_pt1 | contig 14710 bp, 17 predicted proteins | sample AgamicAsSfe_FD_67288 | JGI IMG/M metagenome (GOLD analysis project Ga0058698, IMG submission 67288) | Agave microbial communities from Guanajuato, Mexico - As.Sf.e | ecosystem: Host-associated > Plants > Phyllosphere > Phylloplane/Leaf | place: Guanajuato, Mexico | collected 2012-05-30
GCTAGGGTTGGTGGGAAGGTGAGGGCGTCCTTTGGTGGGGCGGAGGGGAGGGAGTGGAGGAAGGAGGTCAGGAGGTGGGAGTTGTGGATTGTGACGGGAAGTTCTTGGAGGATGTCTTGGTAGCGGAGACCGCTCTTTTGGAGGCTATGACGGTGTTAGCGGATGAGGAGGATGGGAAAGGAACAGGCGGGAGACGAACGTGTCTGTGGTGAATTTCCCCTCCTTGAACGCCGTCATGAAAAGAGATGACAATCTGAAGGCGCGCAAGCTGATGGTGCCCTGCACACTTCTGCTTGTGTCGTACACTAGCGCCACCGATCGCTCGGTTGGCTCTTTCTGGTAGAAGAACTGGTTCTCAATCGTGTTTGCATTGATGAAGTTGCCCATGCTCGTGCTTGTGTACCAGCCGACATTATTCGCATCAATGTTGACTTCCCGTAAATATCTGATCATCTCATTCTGATATGTCTGGTTTGCCTTGGCGCGAGGAGCGGCGGCCGCAGCGTTGTGTATTGAGTCTTCGCGTGCATCGGATGTTGACGCATCGAGAGTGGGGAATGGAAAGGTGTTTGTGACTTGGAGGGTGCTGTTGACGTCCATGCCGACGAGCGAGCCGGTTGCGATTGTCGGGTATGATTGGGAGCAGTGCTTGATAATCTTCATGACAACCTGTACTTGCTTCTTAGTATTTTGTTCTCCCTGCTGTAGGTCGCGATTGCACTGACTAGTGCCTCGATCTGCACGCCCTTTAGGACTTCCTGTGTTCTGATCGTTGTTAGCGCAGTCGCGTGAGCGGTGTGATACTACCCACGATGAAGACGTCGCCATGATTGCGTGTGTGCTATGATGTAGTCGGGTAAGGTACTCAATCTCAGTCAGTCTATATATCGTCGTAGTTGTGTGAAGCGGGACTTTTCTGAGCGCATGTGATCTGCCAAGACAAACTAAAAAAAGAGGTAGAGGTAGAAGTACCAGCAACGCAACGCACACAATACCTGAACAACTTGAAAGAGAAGAGGCATCCTGCATGCTCCCGATTGCGATTAACGATGCTGAATTTGTTTTCAAGGCGAATTGAGATAGAGGCAGTAATACTTCGTCGGTCGATCATGACCATCCTCATATCACTATGTGCATAATCACACCAGCACACCCTCCCTATCAAAGGCTCTTCTTGTCCCTTCACATTCACCTATCTTACCCATTGCAACGCTATCAAACGACTCACAGCCGCCAAAGAATGCCCATCAGATAAGACAGCACCATAGTAGCAATTTCCCAGTTCCTCGTCTTCCTCCGCTTCTGCCTACCCCTCCTCCCCCACCATCTCGCCCACAGCAACAACTTCCCGCCTCAAGACTCGCCGGCTGAGCCTCGCGAGTGGGTGTACCGCATCATTAGGTGACTGTGCGATCGTGCTATTACCAGCAAACACGTTCGAGCCGTCAAATCTAGGAGTGCCCGAGCTCGCGATGACAGTACTGGAACTCTTTGCAACCTGATTTGAAGTTGTATGCGTCGTTGTTCCAGCTTTTCGAGTGGCATTCACGCTCGTAGCTCCAGATCCTGCCGTCGTTGGCGCCATCTCTTGGTGTGTTGATTGGGTTTTCGTCTTCGCCGAGATCTTCGTCTTCACTTTGCTCGCTTTCGGCGCGCCACCTGCCGTCCCCTCAAACCCAACCTTCACCATTCTCGTCCATCCATCACACGCCGAATAGCTCAACAACACCGTCTCCCCGCTCATATCCCAACTCGGATACGCATGACCACAATAATCCAGCTCCAAATCCGGTAGCCACTCCACACACATCGGGTCCGCGCCCACCGGGGTCTCGTATATCAGCACCGGTGTCGTCCACCCCGACACAAGGGACTGAGTGGTAGAGTAGGAGAGGTAGAAGTCTGAGGAGACGCCGAAGGACTGGAAGATGCAGATGAAGCTGTTGAACCAGTTTGACCAGAAGATGTCGCCGGAGCCGGGGCCGTAGGGACCGTATGTTGTTGTTGTGGTGGTGGGGGAGGAAGGGGAAGGAGTGGTGGTGCTGTTGAAGTAGTAATCCCAGACTATGATTGAGGAGACGGTGTCGGAGACGGAGGGCTGGGTGGCGGACCAGGTGGAGCCGGTCCAGTATTGGTAGAATGATCGATCTAGGAATGTCAATACTGTGCATACCGCAGATGGCAAGGTTTCATGTTGAATACCTGTTTTATGTGCCAATGGTACTCTCGCGACTTTGATTCCGGACGTGGATGTGGAGAAAAGGTATAGGTGTGAGTCTGATGGCTCATGCTTCGAACCTGATGCGCCCGAACGATACGTGCAGAATGAGCCGTATAGATTCTCATTGCCCTGGTCGTTGTCAGCTATACTGGACGTGAGCCCGCGGTGACCTCCAAGACGTACGTAAAACAGCTGCGGGACTATACGGGTAGCATTGAGTGTCTGCCCTTCTGGTACATTCGCTGGATCTTCAATATCTATTGTAATCATCGTGTTGTAGAAGACATCCGAGTCGTGGGAGGCATTGTAAATGCTGTATACTGCTAGACCTTGCTTGCCATTCTTCAGCTCGATCATGTTGCCTACGCGATGTGAGCTCAGTATCTCAAGAACAAGAGTTCGAAGGACCTACTGTTTGGCCAAATGGAAATCACGGTATGCGGCACATTGGTCTCATTCACTTGATCAGCTGCAAGCGTGCCTTTAAAGTGTCGATAACCTGTTTTGGCATTTGGCGTCGTGCCGAAGTCGTACATTTGTGTGGGATCGCTTTCGTCTATCTATGAGATTACAGTCCTCGTCAGCGCTGTAGGGCTGGTGGCACCTCACGAGTCTTGCTGCCGAATCCATCCACCTTCATACCAGTGCCCAATGGAATGAAAGGCAACTCACATAGCCAAAGTAGGAGAATGTATTATGTACGAAAGACGTAAGACTTCCATTGATAGGTCCCGTCGTGGTGAAAGAGTCGCTGAATGAGAAGACATGGTACCCATTGATGAAGCCACCTCCTCCACCTACAATTGGTCAGCCATTCATGTAGAGAGAACCGAAGTATCGTCGCGTCGAACCATCTCGGTATATATCTGGATTGAAAGCATTATCCGTTGCGTAACCCAAGTCTGTAGAGCTCGCCAGGACCGGAGGAACGTTTGTCAACGCGGTCGCGGCATGCGTAAGAGATGGTGATGTGAAGCATAGCAATAAAGTCAAGAGTGAGTGTGTGGACGTCATGATTGCGTTTGGCGGAGCGCTACAGGATCAGGCATCATGACACGCGCTCCAAGCCAGATAGCTAGACAGCGTAGCACGAGCACGACGCGTATCTGTCTTGACATGCTTCATTTCTGCATAGCTTGGCAGATTGATATGCCGAAGCTGCGATTTTCTGGCAAATTGCAATATTGACAAAATCTACGAGGACATGATGTGGCAATAAAAACGCAGGTATCACATTTTGTACACATGGTGAAGGAGGACAGTCGATATTGTTGGTGGTGTGACTGATTGAGCATTGAATGACTTTTTGAAGTTAGGGGAGGAAAGGCGAAGGATGCGAGATGGGTCTTGGTGCCTGCGACGGGAGCTGTTTTTGGTCGTTCGTTCAATCTAGATGCAGTTTTTACGATGTCGTCCAAAGCGCCCATGCATCCTTAACAGTACAGAGCTCATCCGACAGAACCACTGCCGACGTGCCCTCATGAGATGAGCTTCAGCGAAATCAATAACACTTTCACTTTCACTTTCTACCTAGACTAGAATCTACCAATGATCTCCACATCACCTCCTCCTTCTCTGTTGTGTTGCTGCTTGCCGCTCTGCTTTGCTGATCTTGCCATCGCTCATCTCCTTGATCTTGGAGCCCAGGCTCCCATCATTTAGCATCCGTTCCATATCGTCTCCTCCACCCAGGCCCTTTCCATTGACGAGTACGTTCGGCACTGTCCTCCGTCCTGTAAGCTCAAGTAGCAAATCTTGCAACTCGTGTCCCATATCATGCTGATCCAGCTCAACGACCGCCGGTGCGGGTGTGATGGACATTTGCTCTAGAAGAATGCGCTTCGCCTTCTTGGAGTATGGACAGTACGACTTCGAGAATATGACCATTGGCGCCTGACGAATGAGCCGCTGTAGTTCCTTTTCTGGGGTAGCTTCCTGTGTTGACGCTGGAGCAACGTCTGGTTGTTGTGGCTGTATATTGGCACCGATTTTGGCGACGCCGTCCTCGTTCGGCTTGATGACCGAATTGTCATCGAGACTGCTCTCATCGATGGGATACTTCTTACGGCCTGCAACACTACCGGCGACAGAGGTGACGACGGATTTGGCTTTTGCAGCTGCGTTCTTGGCGGCATCGACCATCTCGTGGCCCTTTTCATCTGCGCTTTGTTTTGCCGCCGCAGCTGCAGCTTGTAGACGCTCCTTGAGTGCTTCGTTGTTGAAAAGTTGTTCCCGATTCTCGTCCTCGCTTGAGGCAGTGTTCTCGCTGTTGCTGTCCCCAGGCAGTGCGTTTTGTAATTGCACCTGCACACCTGCTGGTGGTGTGATTTCTTTCTGTATTGCTGGATTGCCCTTGCGCTGGTTCATCAAGTCGAGAGTCTTGCGGTAGAAGTCGGAGTCTTGTGTATTGCTGGGACCAGTCGTGACATACACAATGACCAGAACGAAGAGGAGAAGGGCGAAGGCGACATAGCGCTTTCGTCGAGCGGCCATCATTGCCATTGTGATTTAGTGCTTTTGGTATGTTTTGTAGATGCACAATTGAAGCCACTTCCTGCTGTCGCGTGACCTGGAGGGAGATAGTGTTTCAGAAAGAGTGCGAGAAATTGTCAACGTTTCGGAGTTGTTGATGCTGTATAACACGCTGTCGAGATGGGATAACACAATGGGCAATGTTTACAGACGGGGATGAAATGATGGAGGAGGTATTTGACAAGGCTGAGGCTGTGGGCTGCTGTGATGCGGGACGGAACGTTCATCCCGTCGTGCCCGTCTCCTGCATACAGCCAAGCCTGCGGGGAAATGATTCCCAAAATCAACGCGGGAACACTGGAAGACAAGAGGATTATAACATAGCGAGGAATAAATGTCTAGAAGACGTTCATGAAATTGTCGTGGAGGTCTTGATCTCTGCAAACGAGTTCTCTAAATCCTTGTGGCAACATTGTTAATGTGGACGATACGATTATAATTCCATTCCATAGTATGCGCCAAAGTCATGCAACCCACTTTCATGAGCTAGAAGATGAAAGCATGAGGTGAACATGTGTTAAGAACGTCCCCGATGCCTCATGATTGCATCACGAACGAATGAGTCAGCCTGAATCATGAAGCCTTCTCTGCTGCCAGCGTGGTCCGTACTGCTGCCACTTCCATACCACTGTCTGGCAAGGTCTGCGTCGTAAATCCGCTATGATTGGAGACCTCAGTTCGACCCGATCTATGCCATGTTGCCAACATGAGTCCGCATTGTGCACAGTGATGATCGACATCTTTCGTGCTGTCGACACAGCAAGGTATGAAGGCGCACGGTAGACAGACTAAGCATCCCACTACACCCCATGCACTTGCTCACGTCAGCGACATACTCTTTGATATGATAAAACTCGACTTACGTGGTTGTATTGCCAACCTCGTAGCTGGCCTTGGACATCTCTACTGTTCGACACCGTGGGCACTCGACGACAGCAGATCGCTCTTGGAGATCCTGTAGGGCGACGGCAGTCCTCCCGGCTGGTACTGCGTAGGTCATTTGCCCAACACGTCGTGGCGTCTGCTGAGGAGCGACTTCGGTGCCAGCGTACGGTGGAAGAGGAATGCCGTCACGGGACTCGTGGGTTATGGGAGAGGGTAGTTCAGTTGCTGTTGGCATTGTGGAGGTCATGATGTGCTAAGCCACGGCAGGAGCAGAGTAGAGGATAAGAAGAAGTGTAAGGAAGCGTGTTTAATGGTGGACTTATGAAAGGGATAGGTGGAAACAAGGTGGTCTTTCAATATGCAATGCATTGATACTTAAGTATCACTTCATGGTGCTTTATTGAGGTATGTTGTGTGACTTCCTTCGAGAAGGGCTGATAAGCTGGTCAGCAACTGCGCCTTGTGTGCTGGTGTCCTGGAACATGGCCAAGATCTGATGCACGATGGGAACCGAAACAGCCTTGCTGAGGGACTGAGACTCCGCGAGAATGTCGTCTCGGCAGTTGGTGCGTGATGGTGTCGTTGTGATAGTTGAGAAAAGGTGAATAGCAACTTGGAAGGCCTGAGACCCCAAGTCATGACCCGACGCTGACACATGATGAATTCAGGTTTGTAAGGAACCCCACACTTACAGGAAAAGCGCGCCTCCATTCCGCAGTGAGTACCTTAGCCATCCCGCCGACTTAATGATCAATGGATCCGCTGTCAAAGGCTCTACAAGACGCGATCCGACAGCCAACCCTACCGCCTGCGCGTGCTCAATCCAGCAGCGCTGTTTCGCCCTTTGATTCTCCTCGTGCTGCAGCATCGAAGCGCAAAGACACTCCTGGCGACGATGAAGGGCCGGAGAAGCGCTCGAAGCGATCGCGCTATATCTCCATTGCATGCAATGAATGTAAAAGACGCAAGATAAAGTGCAATGGCGACAACGTATGTTTAGACTGAATGCGCAGGTCATGGGTAGCATGCTAACGACAACTCTCACCAGCCCTGCCAGCGATGCGGTAACCTGAGCTTGGACTGTGTCTATGCGCCGAATTGCTGCTCGAATAACTTCAAAGACACGAAGTTAGTAGCAGGTCTAGCAGGCTTGACGCAGACTAATGCGCCTGCAATAGTGAATACAAAGCCATGACTGTACACCTAGCATCCCTTCAAGACCAAGTAACCTTCCTTCTCGCGAATCTCAATCAGCTCCGGGGTGCTCTCGGCCAAGAAATGTTCACGAATGAAGACATCTACTATCACAGTCAAGTCAATCAGGCATCGGCTGCCGTGCTGGCTGCACCTACGCCAACAGTTGCAGCTGCAGCATCGTCGGTCGACCCAACAATACAAGCTCGCAAGCAGCCATCGAATCAGCCTCGCTTTCAAGGTCCAACCAGTCCCGCATTCAGCCTCGGGCTTGCAAGATCGAGTCTTCAGAGTATGGGAATCACCGGAACAGATGACGCAGGGGATGACCTCCGAGATGCAATTGTAGCAGAAATAACAAGAAAGCCGCAGGATTCGCAGGGATACCAGAGACAACCTCAACAGCCGGGACCACAACCGCAATCGCAAGCGCAGCAGTCATCGGGGCATGTGCAGAGCTTAGATCCTCTATGGTCGCTCAACAAAGAAGAGATGCTAAGGCTATGCGCTGTATATGAGGACGAAATTGGCGTGATGAATCCTCTTTTCGACATACACGAAGTGAGAAGTCATGCGACACTGCTGTATTCGCTCAACGATGCAGCGACACGAGTCATTCCTCCAGGCACGCAAGTGGGCGACGAGATACATGATGAAAGCACGGATTTACTTCGATTGATACTCGCGATTGCGCTAGTAGCGGAGGGAACAGGACAGAGTGAGCTTGGACAAAGATTGTTTGACAGTGTCAATCAGGGGAGGAATTTCAGAATGGTGCATAGTCCTGTGTTAAAGGATGTACAGCTTGTCGTACTTATGGTGAGTCGAGGGCAGACCATGACTCTACTACTGCAGCTGACGTTTCTCAGGCGATATACCATTTTCACGTCGATAACGAGGACCTAGCATGGAGAGTGATCGGGCTGGCTGCAAGATTGAGTCTAGAAATGGGTCTTCACCGCAGTGAAACGTATGAGAAACATATTACCACTGAGCCAGCTCGAAGTACATCGCTCAAGGTGTTCTGGTGCATCTATGTGCTTGATCGCCGATGGAGCTATGGTACCGGCAGAGGTTTTGCACTTCAAGAGAGCGATATTGACTCGAGCCTTCCACGCCCTGTCAGTATTGACGAACCCTCTGGTATGATTGTAACACGCTAATGATGCCTAGGCCGATTCATCACCTTACCTCCATTGCATGATCGCCTTTACTGCCATAAGCACGAAAACGTGGAAATATGTCGCAGCTGTCGAAGTCAATGGTGGTCCTGGAAACGAATTGACTCGAACAGAAGTCCCATATCTAGAGTACGAGATTATGCAGTGGTCACGGCTACTACCCGAACAATTTCGATACCTTCGTTCAGGATCAGTGGACTATAGCCAGCACAATCCCGATCCAAACGAAGCCGACGGTCGTGTCATGTACAAGCTACGTGTAATCCTCCATCTACGCGCCAACCAAGCCCGTCTCTCAATCTACCGCCCAATCCTCAGCTCCGCAACTTCTATCCTTACCGGCTCGCCCGACTTTGCCCAAACAGCAGTCGACGTCGCCAAAGACACCGTCCGCATGCTCCACCACATCAACCAAACCAGCGACCTCTATCGCACCGCTCAAATGACATTCAACTACTTCCTCCTCTCGGCCCTCGCAGTCCTGTTCCTCGCCGTTTCGCACGCCCCAGCGCAGTTCGCAGAAGTCTGCCGCGAAGAGTTCTACCTAGCGCTCGACTTGGTCCGTGGGCTGAGCGCGCACTCGTATGTCAGCAAGCGGCTATGGCGTACGATTCGCGGGCTGAAAGAGGTCGGGCCGAAGATAGGTCTTTATGTCGCTGCTGCTGATGCTGCTGGGGACGTCTCGGGCAGTTCTACGCGGCCAGGGTCGGCGCTGAGTCAGAAAGCCGCACAGGGCTCGCACGTTGTGAATCCTCACAACCCGCCACTCTATCGACAAAACGTGTATACCTCAAACGCAATGTCAATAGCCTCGCTGGCCGGTCACACCAATACCGACAACAACACTCGCATCCCCCGCTTCGACGAACAGTCCTCTGTCTTCTATCCCTCATCTAATGCCAATACCGAACGGAGCGGTGGCATGCATGCACCATCAACAACAACAGTTCCTGGAATCAACGCACGAGGTGGGCCGGAGCTGCTAGCAAGTCCAAATGTCATGGCGAATGACCTTACGAATCTCTTTGAAGCAGCGGGGATCAATTCTGGGGGGGCGCATGCGGCAACGATGCAAGCGGCGGCGTTCGCGAGGGATGGTTTGATGGGTGGTGCTGGCAGGATGGCGAACGGTGGTGGTAATTTCCTGGGGAGTGGACATGGAAGTGTGATAGGTACTGGGGGACAGGGACAGGAACGGAAACATGTCGGTATTGGTGGCATTGGTGTTGAAGCGGAGGGCGTGGGGAGGATGAATGAACCTGCACCAGGGATATTGGACAGAGGCATGTTGACGATCGGCCAGCCTCAGCCTCAGGCGGGCGAGGAACAGCTTAGTCGGGTCATGAGGGAGATGTTCTAGATACCATGAAGGGGTGTTGAAGATGTTTGATGCGAATGCGTGAGCATATTCTCATCCTCATCCCTTTAGCCAATATGGATGAAACGGAAGAACGCCCCTGTCTTATCTCACCCAGCCCACTTCCAACTTCCAACTGCCAACTCTGCCAACTTCGTCCTCTTTCCCCTTCTCATCCAATATATTCCATCCAAACAAGCACATCTGCTCAGCCACTAGCAGGTCCCGCCGCTCTCCCTAACTTCGCATCGCTGCCCCAATCCCGCACGGCCCAGTCTCCGTCCTCGACGTTGCAGACTGGCGTTTTGAGCCGGACAAGAGCATCGCTGGTGCTTGGATCGAGTTGCGGCGTTTGCAGATCGCAGTGCGCTGCACTTCTTCACTATCGCCCTTGATGCTTGTGGCCTTGCACGTGGTGAGGTGACCGGTGTTGGGGTGAGAGAGGGGAGGGTAGAGAGATTAGCATGACCGACCGGACGCGGAAGGGGGTGTGAACTCTTTTGCTGGTGGGACGGCGCTGTGTCGAAGAAGTTTTGGTCTTTTGTTCTTGGGTCTTCTGTTAGGAGGGAGAGAGGAGAGGGGGAAGGTTCGAGCAGGGTTAGCAGCAGGGTTAGCAGCAGGGCGCCGTGATTGATGCATGTTGTTTTGAACTTGGTTGCGGCGGACTGAGCTTCACCAGGCGAGTTGCATGCTCAATCGCCACTTGCTCTGTTATAGCCAATCTCCCCTCATCGGGCCTCTAGTTACTCATCCGGTCGCACTGCCAGAGTGGCTTGTAAGTTCACGATTGTCGCTGTTTGACCCTCCCCCACACACCTTATTCTACTACTCCTCACCAGCACGTCTCCATCAATAGTGCAGGAACAACAACAAAAACATCTCGCAAGCCAGGCCAACATTTACCTGGTTGTAGCATGGCCGAGTAGCGCAAGATTCTTGAGATTCGCCATGTTGAAGGCCAAAGTGCGCAATTCGTGTTCTCCGCCATAGCACAGAGCGTGTGTCAGTGGTCTTCGCCATGCATGTTGACAATGCGCAAGAGATGCCCCGGCCTCACCACAAACGCCGTGCGATAGATTGGCAGTGATAATCTAGCAGAGTGTTGAGCGTGTTTCGTCATCTTCCACTCTTCATCTGGAATGAGCTCAGTAAGACGATCCGCCACGCTAGTAGGGACATTAGTGTTGAGGTGTTTCATCTTACTGCTTACATACAGTTTCGGCACTAGCATCTGGCCTCGTCGAAGCCACCAATGAAGCTTGGGTGATGATGTATCATGTTTGACTTGCTGAAGTACGCACTGACTATGCTCTACGTTGACGTTGCAAGGCTGATTCGGGGGCCAAGCAGCATTGCCATGCTGAATGTGGCAAGGCTCAAGTACATGGCTGATTCGAGGGTTAAGCAGTATTGCAATGCTGAATGTGGCAAGGTGCAATGCATGGCTGAGTCAGATCAGTGTCAAGGCATGGCTTAGTGAGGCATGAGTAAGGCATGATGAGTGAACGAGGAGTATAAGTATCGCCTGCAATCTGCCTACCTGTACGATTCTTCAGACCACCAGACTACAACACTTCCCTTCCAAGCGACATACTACACGACAGCACACCCGACAACGTATCTCTTTGATTCATCATGTACTTCCCACTCTACACCACCACATTCGGCCTCCTCGCCCTCACCCACACCGCAGCCGCCTCGAAGCTCCCTGTCAACTTCACCCTCACAGCCATCTACACCAATGAGCAGAACAACTCCGCTTTTCAATGCTGGCAGCTCGCGGCACCCTTCATCACTAGCACCGTCCCGGGCACTCCTTCCTCAATCCTCTCATTGGGAAACTTCAGCGACGCAGGATATGTCGTCTCGCCACCTAGATCTGTGGGCGGTCCGTATCACAACGCACCTAGGAACCAGTGAGTCTTGCCACTTTCTGTCACCGTTTACCATGCAGGTTCAGCAGATCGACTGACGTCCCACACAGAATCCTCGTCTGGATTGCTGGCGAGGGTAATTTCACTCTGCCCTACAGCGACGACTACGCGGAGGTCAAGCCGAACAAGAATGGCGTGGTCATTGCTACTGATGTCACGGGAACTGGACATCGCACGAATTTCCCGAGTGACGAGTGGACGGAGAGCATTGAGTTGCCATTGCCGTTTGGGGAGTTGCCTGAGCATACTATACTGTATGAGGGGGTGTGCGTGGGGAATGAGGTCGAGTATGATTAGAATTGTGACGGATGTTGGAGAGAGATCGAGGGAGGGTCATGTGATTGTACGGGCGGCTGATGCGGGTTGAGTATGATGGGAACTTGGCTTGGGAGGTTATGAAGAGCGGAAGAGCGAGATGTGGCGTTGGTGGTTGGTCGCGTTTGCTTTTTACAGGCACTCTCGTTCTTACAATCGGTGGACCGATGATGGTTAGGTGCGTGCTGATTTTCGTGCGGGACTACATACCAGAGAGAATTGAATATCCGGCGCACTCGTTTTGGAACATCAGACTGTCCACTGGCTCGATGGCTCATCACTGTGCGTGAACAACGCATTGAGTTGTGGTGAGTGAGATTATAGCAGGGTTACGTGCCGTGATACCACAAAGGAGGTGGCCAAATACGACCGGCCATCAGGTCATAACAATCGCACAAAGCCAATCGAGTTGAATATACACGCATCCAAAGCTCAACACTCTTGCCCATTTCCAATCGTCATGCTTGTGCTTGCTTCGGTGGCGAGAAAGCGCTGCTTCTTGTGCCTATGTGCTCGTGACTTGTGATTTGAATCAGGACCACCTCAAACACTTCCCCTTCATCACAATATCAATGTGATATCTTAAGATAGTAAGATTGGAGCCCGTACAGAGCATTACACTCTCTTGGCCACGTTGCTATGCGACAAGGCTAATGGCACGTCAAAGGAGCGGCTTTGACCTTTGTGTTTTGGGAAGAGAAACAATATCGGAGAATATCAGAGCATGGGCCTACTCCAACGCGGAAAAAAACAGTCGCTGGCTGTTCACATCGATTTCTTGCACAAAGCTCACCCTCGTATCACCATGCACAGATATGTCGTTACCTGCATGTCGGAGTGCTTCACACGCAAATGACACGCTGATATTGGTAGTGAATGCTGGGGCAAAAGTCTACGAAATAGCTGCCATGGTCTCCGCCTGGCTCAGGCACGTCACACATGAACTGCTCGGGCTGCCAGAGTGTAAACAAGGTTACTCCATCAAAAACAATGCGTCCGATATATAAGCTGAGCCTGCAGACTGCAATCCAACTTTCCTTTCTCATCATCCAGCTCATCTTTCCAGCATCAACAACAGCAGTTCATTCACATTCGTTTTTAATAACACACACGCTCGCTAAGCCACACTCGCTCACTACTAGCTTCCTCTTACCACCTTAATTTTATCTAATCCACCCTACCAACCACCAACCCAACCCACCAAAACTCAAGATGTACTCCAAGGTCATGCTCGCTGCGGCTTTCGCCTACCTCGCCAACGCTCAGAGTGCTTCAAGCTATTCGAGCTCGGCGGTAATTATTGCTGACCCTACGTCGGCCTCCACCACCAAGGTCGCCAAGCCCAGCACCTACAGCAGTGCTGCCATAATTGCAGACCCTACAAGCGCCACCGTCAGCTCTTACACCTCCGCCGTCATCGTGGCCCCTGAGAGTACAACCACCTGCACAGACGAGACCACCACCGCTGTTGCCACCGTCGCTCCTATCGCCACCAGCAGCACCACCTGCACCGACGAGACCACTGCCCCAGCCACCGCCGCTCCCGAGACCACCACGACCACAACCTCGTGCTCCTCCACCCTCACCAGCACCGCCACCGCCACCACCGAGGCCGTTGTCACCGTCGCCCCCGCTGCCAGCTCAAGCGTCATCACCACAGTCATCGACTCAACGACCTACACCACCACCGTTCCCTGCTCCAGCAGCACCATCACTCTGAGCACCTCCTCATCCGTTGCGGTTATTGCGCCCGTCCCAGCAGGCAACGCCACCGTCGCTGCTACCCCAAGCGCTTACCCATCTGCCCCGGCTGCGTACTCCAGCATCGCCAGCCTGGTCCAGAGCGCGTCGTCCGCGTCCGCCTCTGCTTCCTCCGCCAGCGCATCCGCATCCTCCGCCTCTGTCTCCGCGAGCTTGGCTTCTGCATCCGCCACTGGTGCCAAGAGCTCTTCCCTCGCTTCCGTCGCATCTGTCTCTGCCAGCCAGGCCTCAGTCTCTGCCTCAGTTGCCTCAGTCTCCGCCAGCCAGGCCTCAGTCTCCGCATCTGCTGCTGGCATTGCCATTGGCTCCGCTTCCGGATTCGCGACCGTCAACCCCACCAACGCTGCTTCCGCTACTTGGACCATGCCTGCCAGCGCTACGTACACCGTCCCGGCTTACACTGGTGCTGGGAGCAACATGAAGGTCGCCGGTGTTATGGTTGCTGGTGTTGCTGCCATTGCTGCGTTCCTTGCATAAGTGTGAGGACGGGAGCGAGATGAATTGGGAGAGGCAGGGAAGAAAGTCGCAAAGAGGGTGCAGCTTGACTGCGGTGGTAATTCGAGAGAGAAGTCGGGTCTTGGATGATGGGTCACGCACGCACGCACATATGATTTGGGTATTGGTACAACATGCTTGGGCTTGGGAATCGAGTTGAATTGGATTAGTACCCCCTGGTGGACTACAGTCTTCGGAGAGGGGAAGACGTCAGAAAAGAAACTGAAAAGGAACAAAAAAATACACATATATGCTACTGCTACTTTACGTTGTTATGCGCCAATTGGAATTTCATGAGCTTTATACCTTACCTCGTACTCCTTTCTTCTGCGTGCTTCTTTGCTTGCTTGCTTGCTTACTTGCTTGACCTTACTTGTATGCTTGCTTGCCTGAAGTGGCACAATTGTCCATCTCCCTTCCTGTATCTGTGTAACTATCACCGTAACATCCACGAGTCCGCCATTTTCTCGCTCGCTCGCTTGTCTGCCTCTTCCCTTCTGCCCCTTCAAATCTCCTCATTCAGTCCTCCAACACGCCTCCTCGCAAGCCGACTCCTCACATCACTTGCATAACCACCTCATCAACTCCTCCCATACCCCCCCTTTACAAACAGCGCTTACGAAGCTGACCTTGCGCATTCATGACCTTCCGCCATTCCTGCAGCCTCTAGCTGGAGACGTCCGTCTGTGTTCACGTCACCTCCCCCTTGCCCTACATGTGCCTCCTGAAGACAACTTCACACCGCCTTCAATTAGGCAGGCCGATGGGCCGGTGACGACGCTGCTGTGTGGCGTGACGGGGACCGTAGGAGTTGGTGCTGGTGTTGGTGCTGATG
>Ga0058698_10000889_pt1 | contig 14700 bp, 18 predicted proteins | sample AgamicAsSfe_FD_67288 | JGI IMG/M metagenome (GOLD analysis project Ga0058698, IMG submission 67288) | Agave microbial communities from Guanajuato, Mexico - As.Sf.e | ecosystem: Host-associated > Plants > Phyllosphere > Phylloplane/Leaf | place: Guanajuato, Mexico | collected 2012-05-30
CTCCCATCCCCTGCTCTACCACTTCCACCACCCACATGCGGCCCGCCCATACCAACACGAAGCGCAGCCTGCATGTCCTCCTCGATCCCGCCGGCCTCACCATCCAGCATTTCCCACTCCAGTCCGGACATGTCTGCGTGCAGCGCCGCTTTGAGCTTGTCAATGAGGTGGGTTGGTGAGGCGAATTTCCATGGCGCGGCGGTGGGTTTGGTGAGGATGGGAGTGGTGCTGGTTGTGGAGGCGGCGGTGGTGAAATTAAAGCTGGGGATGGAGGTGCTGATGGCGCTGCGGAGGAAGAGGTGTGAGGTGCCGTGGGATAGGACGCCGAAGCTGATGGGAGCGGTGGCGGCTAGTGCGGTGGATGTAGTGATAGGAGCTGCGCAAGTCACTACCTCAGTCCTGCTGGAACGTGTCCCTACCTGTGCTCCTGACCTCGAACCCCCATATCTGTGCACCGCATCTCCCTTCAGGGGCGCGAGGTCCGGCGCTGCTGCACTCTTCGCCTGCCCCGGCTTTTCCATAAGCAACAGCCACAAATTTCGGCCAATATCGCAGATGTCCTCCCACCTATCCTCGGCAACCATCATACCCTGCACACGACATAACCACGCCACATCCCACGCAAAGAGCGCAATGCCCTCGACGAAGAGCGAGTACAGCGCTGGATCATCGCGCGCAAGCTGAACAAGCTTTTTATCAAGGAAAAGCGGACGGGGCCGCGAGCGCGAGATGTCGGGACCTGGATTTGCTGAGGCGTAATTAGGAAATACGGATTTGCGATCGTGGGTGGTGTGCAGATAGGACGAGGATATGCTGCAGATCGTAGGATGTGGCCATGTTTCGTGCGGCGCGGTCAGTTCGGCGGGAAGGCGTAGCCCGAGGTACAGACAGATGGTGCTGACGAGATCGGACGCACTCGCGATAACGGCGGAAAGTTCTCGCGGATTAGCGTGGTTGAGGGCGCGGAGGTCTGGTAGGGGTAGCCCGGCGATGGTGTAGACATCTTGCTCGAGGTTGTCCGAGTCGAGTATGCGAGCTTTGCGAAGGTGGGAGAGACGTGCTGCTTGCGCGCAGAGCGAGGTCCGGGCTTGGACGAGGTGACGATGTTGTCGGACGTGGCGAGAGGTGAGGGTCTTGATTGAGGATTGTATTGCTATGATTGGGGGATCGCCCGTATCCTCTGCTTTTTCCCTACTGGCTTGCAACTCTGCTCGCCTGCGAGCGATGGCCGTCTTCCTCTTGACGACCTCTTCCTTATAGCCGCTTATTCTGTGCCGTAAGATATCGTTCTGCTGCACGACCCGCTCGATTCGCCGTCTAGCCTCCTCCGCTTCCTCGACTTGTGCTGAGTGGCGCAGGGTTACGGCCGCATCCTTCGCTTCCAATGTGTCCTCGTTGTTGGTGTTGGATCTCTTCACACATGCCTCCACTTCACGAGCGAGAGTAGCTCTGGAGACAAGTGTATTGGCGTACTGGACTCGTAGGTAGTAAATCGCTGCACGAGCGCATGCTGGGCAGTGCAGTCCTGGCACGCCGGTGGTGTAGTTTGAGCAGATATCACACTCCATAGTGCTCCCACTGTCTCAGGCTAGGTCGGTGAGCAACTTCGGATGATCATGTCGTATGCAGAGTGTGCGACCGCCGAACGGTGGTCTCGTGTATTGATGATCGAAAGGTTATATCGATTCAGTGGCTCATGGCCCCCAACCCGCGCTCGCGCATCGACGGATTCAGATATGAGCAGCGGCGCAGTGGCTGCTAGGAGACGCGAGACCAGAAGAGTCGTGCGGAGTACAGACCAGACAATGTGAAGTGATGTCGTTGGTATCAAGAGTGTTTCAGAAGCGCGGCACGGAATGTTGGCACGTGATTTGTGTTTACGCGGCTTCGAACGGATTCTACTTTACCATTACAACACATCTCATTGCTCTCAAAATGGAGGAAATGCAGGACGGATCTCAGGCTCATGCTGGCGAGCCACCGCATCCTACGACACCTCCTGCAGAAGACAATGCCGAGAATGACCAGCAGTCAGCTTCAAATACGCCGCGAGCTGCACAACGTGAATCAGTGACTAAGCTTGCGGATCAGCTCGAAGAGCAGTCTATTTCGAACCAATCTCAAGAGCCCGAGGCCGAGCCGGAATCCGAAGGTGAACTCAGCTCATTCGAGTGGGATGAGCTGCAGTCGAGGTTCGGGAATCAGATGCAAGCGCAAACAGATGAAGAGCACAAGATACAGGGAGACCTGCTACAACTTATGAACGTAAGTATCTCTGTAGTCCACACTGAGCCAGACACTGAAAACCACCAGTTCTACGTGCTATGGCAGCAAGTTTCTCAGCATCAAGAGCAAGAGAGATGTGCCAAACGGTAAAGCTTGCCTGTTTCTGCCACAACCGACAAAGGCTGACATAACGATCAGACTCCGTACACGCGTGGCATATGTAGAGATGCGCGAGAATGAGCTTGAGACTCAACGTAAACATCGTGAGTTGAGACCACCCAAATGGTGTCAAAGATTTATCGTAGCTGATCTAACGACCCTGCAGATGAACGTGTTCACGACGCCTTCCAGCGTGCGCTCAAGCTGCTGCAGTCATGAGCTCAGATAGTAACAAAGATTACTCAGAAGCTAGAACTGTCTGCGACCTCGACCTTGCTTCGCCGCGTCACATCACTGTCGCCACGAGCGCTGCCGCGACTTCTGTACCCAAGCTCATACCTCAACCTTGCACGACTATCCGGCTGTCTGCACTTGCTCGAACGGTGAAAGGAGGATTCCGGCGGTGCAGGTACGCAATGCCACCAGTCAATGGGTGTGTTATGCTTTGAGCGGGTCTCAGAATGATCGTCTGCCTGTTGCCAAACTCTATGGTCTCATGAGAAGGTACGGCATCCCCAGTCTCTTTGCCACCTCTACTAGCAGCTTATATTTCACCACGTCCAGATACTGCGAGATAACCAGAACATGACCTACTACCGATTACACATCATCTATCTTGCTTGACGAGCCAGCTGAGCTCATCTGCTTGCTCCTTGGAGACCCAGTCTGTCAGAATCTGTGGTGTCATGAAATCATGGTCGGTGAACTCGAATCCTGGGACAACAGTCTCGGAGATGAGTAGACCATCGCTGGTATTTGCTTCTCCAGCATCAGGTAGCAGAAAACTAGCTTTGAACTTTCCACCTTCCACAATCCACTGCAAGACCTCGCCTTTCTCTATATCGTGCCCAACAATGAAGGTTTCAATTCTGGCTTTCTTGCCAGGTTGAGGGTGTAGGATTATATAGCGGCCACGTCCAAAATGCAGAGTATGCACTGTGCGTCCTAGGTTACGATGAAAGTAACCTTGTGGGCTGAAGACACAATCAGTATGAAGTGATTCGAAAGTCTGACAATACATGCCTCTTTGGTGTAACCATGTAGTAAATGGTAGTGCTGGCAGATCTTGTGGAGTCTGATTCCGCTTTCGATTGCTTCTCTTTGAAGGGGTTAGGAATGGTCAATGCATCTCTATCTGTCTCCTTGTAGTATCCTCCCTCGGGATGACTTTGCAAATCAAGTGATCTGATAACACTTCGAGTCTCTTCGGACTCCTCTCCTTGGCCCACTGGAAATGCCGGCGTCAAGGGCTCCTGCAAGCTCTGATCACACGTTGACATTGTGTTGATGTAAGCTTGCAACGAGAAGAGGAATCTATGCGAGCACGAACAATCTTCTGCCTTCTGCCGGATCGTGGACTAGCCATTTCGGGTAGCCCGTGAAACTTTCTCAACTTTTCTGAGTGGGGTAGAAAAATGTTCTGCACAATTGAATAATCACCAAGTCGTTCTTTTTTACAACTCATACCTCATCACACAACCACACAACATGTCTGACGAAACTTACGACGGTGCCATTGGCATTGACTTGGGAACCGTGAGCCTCGCGGAGATGCGCTGATATCGCACAAGCTCTGACACCACCTATAGACCTACTCATGTGTCGCCAACTATGAGGGCACCAACGTCGAGATCAGTGCGTTTATGAAAGATGGCATGCGATAAATGCGATTCTGACATTTCCCAGTTGCCAACGAGCAAGGATCTTACACCACCCCTTCATTCGTCTCCTTCACCTCGGAGGAGCGCCTCATCGGTGAAGCCGCAAAGAACCAGGCCGCTATGAACCCCACGAATACCGTCTTCGATGTCAAGCGTCTAATCGGGCGGAGATTCGACGATGCCACTGTCAAGAAGGATATCGAGTCGTGGCCATTTAAGGTCACCGACCAGGGTGGCGCACCAATGGTTCAGGTTGAGTACCTTGGAGAGACCAAGACTTTCTCTCCTCAGGAAATCTCCTCCATGGTCCTTGGAAAGGTGCGTGATGTTGGTGCGGTGAGATGAGACGATCGGATCTCTGACAATCTCGAACAGATGAAGGAGGTCGCCGAAGTCAAGCTTGGCAAGAAGGTCACAAAGGCTGTTATCACTGTTCCCGCCTACTTCAACGACAACCAGCGTCAAGCTACAAAGGATGCTGGTGCCATTGCTGGTCTCAACGTTCTCCGTATCATCAACGAGCCCACTGCCGCTGCTATCGCTTACGGTCTCGGTTCCGGGAAGACTGAGAAGGAGCGAAATGTTCTTATCTACGATCTCGGTGGAGGTACTTTCGATGTGTCTCTTTTGAACATCCAGGGTGGTGTTTTCACCGTCAAGGCTACCGCTGGTGACACCCACTTGGGTTAGTTTGTTGTCCTTCCACTTGAAAACAGAGCTAACGAGAAAAATCCAGGTGGCCAAGACTTCGACACCAACCTCCTCGACCACTTCAAGAAGGAGTTCACAAGGAAGTTCAAGAAGGTGAGCACATCCGAAACTTGATCCAGCCAGGCGAAAGTCAAGTTAAGAACAACATGCTAACTCGTCTCAGGACATGTCTAACGACCCCCGTGCTCTCCGTCGTCTCCGTACAGCCTGCGAGCGTGCTAAGAGGACTCTGTCCACTGGTACCCAGACCACTGTCGAGATTGACTCTCTCTTCGACGGTGAGGACTTCAACACCACAATCACACGTGCTCGTTTCGAGGAGATCAACGCCAAGGCTTTCAACGGAACTATCCAGCCTGTTGAGCAAGTATTGAAGGACTCTGGTATTGACAAGAGCAAGGTTGACGAGATTGTCCTTGTTGGTGGTTCTACCCGTATTCCCCGCATCCAGAAGCTCCTCAGTGACTTCTTCAACGGCAAGAAGCTCGAGAAGAGCATCAACCCCGATGAGGCTGTTGCATACGGTGCTGCCGTCCAGGCTGGTATCCTTTCAGGAAAGGCCACATCCGAGGACACTGCCGACCTCCTGCTCCTCGATGTCATTCCACTTTCTCTCGGTGTTGCCATGGAAGGGGTAAGTCACATCCTCGAAACATCTATAGTATCTGCGCTAACTGTCAAACCCAGAACATATTCGCGAGTGTTTGCCCCCGTGGCACTACGTGAGTACACCTGCCCGCTATATAATGGTTTCAGATTGCTAACTTGCAAAAGGGTTCCTACTCTGAAGAAAAGGTTTGTACAAGACAGTGGTTTCTCATTCTTATCTCGTATTCCTTATCTCTTAGTTCGTCTTTCGTATGGTGAAATCAAAAGACATCGTGCGCATCGTGCGCGTTTGAAGCAAAATATAATGTGCGTCTCATTCTTGCGGACTCTTGGATTTTTGGACTACCGGACGTCTTTCAGACTTCTGGATTTCTGGACTTCTGGACTTTTCGCGACATCCGAGATCCCGGACTTCCCTGGCTTCCTCGACGAGCCTTCGACCCATTGTGCGGCCTGACGCCGCACATTGCCTCTCTATGACACATAGAAGTTGTTGATTCGCTGCGCGGCCTCAGGCGGATCTTTGACATCTTTCGTCGGGCGCCATCAGCCTTCGAGCTAGCACAACAATCTGTGTGCTAGCTGCTCCTTCAAGCTCAATGCTTGGTTATTACTGGGTTGCTTTGAGCTCTCTGCTTCTCCAGGATCCGTATGCTGGAGTCTGCCCAGCGAATCACACATGGCGATCCACCGTCCTCTCAGACACGCCGCCATCGCCACTATCCGCGAAGACTTTCGAATCTTGCCTCTAGACCTAACCGTCTTGGTCCGACCTGGCAAGCGCAGTCACCTCTCAAGCCTTGTCATCACACTCTATGTGGCGCCTGCTTCTTGCAGCAACATCTGGCAGCTAAACGAGTACACTCGGAATGCTTCTGCGACTCCTTTTCGGCACACTCCGGCGCTGCTCTCGATGCTGGCTTCAGGCTCGCTGATGGAAGACTTCTCGCTTGAGTCTGATGCCAGTGGTATCTTTCGCCATTCGACCATGGCTTTGGAGTGTGCTTTCAGCTTTTTTCCCTGGCCGCGACGATGGAGTCTGCAATCGCGTGCTGTGGATGTTGCGCTTGTTCTCTTGCTTGGATGCTTATTTTTAAGTCTTTCAGCGAGGCAGAGCTGATTGAGCTTGACGCAGAATTCTTCCTTTCTTGGCATCTGCTTTACCACTCGCATGTCCGAAGGCTGGCTATGCGTTGATGCACATTGCTACTTCAGAAGACTTCTTTGCGCACTTGCTTGATCAGATGCAAGCTCTCCTGAAAGTACTTTTGTTCTAAATCTGAATGATTGCTATTGATCGCAATAAAACTCAAAGCTGATTCCTTGAGCAATCTTCTCAAGACGAAGCTTGTGCTTTCGGCTATTGTTGTGGATTTTGAACTTGTGTTCGCTGGGACAAACTCTGGAACAAGCTTCACACCAATATGTCTTGGCCTTCTTCACTCTGGCTCGGCCTTTCTTGCATGACGCGCGGACTGCTGCTCGTTGTCGCTCCGGATGTCTCTGCCTGACCAAGGCCGCCGCAGTCCTCAAGCGCAATCGTGCAGCTTCCGGATTGGCTAGATCTTTCGCCTTCTGTGTTGCTACAATCCTGCGGATGTGATTCTTCCGGCAGATTTCGTGCATTTCTTCGATTTCTTCGGAGTCAAGTCGAACTGTGCACCATTGCCGCCTTCATTCATCGAGTTGTGCGTACAACAGCCTTGGTACTAAAAAGAACTTCTCGGCCATGCGCACATTGCGCCCATGCCATAATCTTTCGTAGTCGACTCCATGGCCCAGAGCGCAAAGGACAAAGCAGATTCCATTGCAAGAAAACGCATTCGAAGTTTCGGAACTTTGCCAGGAGAAGGCTTCGGAGCCCACGCAAGGAAGCCTTTCTTTGTGATTTTGTAGCCATCCGCAAGTGCATCTTTGACTCTTGCCGGCAATTGTTCTTTTCTGTCATATTGCTGGAATCGCGCTCTCACTCCTGTCTCTTTGTTGGTTCCAGAACTGATGCAGACCTTCGGAGGCTTGCCTGCCTTGCGCAGAACGAGTGCATAGACTGCCCACTTGTGGACTTTACGGATGAGAGGCGGCTATTCTGGAAGTGCTTCAAAAAAGGAAATGTCTGGCGCCGAGTCCGCCGTGAGTGTCTCCAGAAGTCCTTTACAAAAGGACAGTGATCCTTCTTCGGACAGTTCGATCAAGTCTTCTGCCTCTGTAAAGACTGTATCGAAAAGTGGATTCCTGCCTGTGGGCTGCGTTAGAGCCTTCCAAGTCAATTCTCGGAGATACTCGTCGACAGAAAGATTGAGTGTACTGAGAACAGGAGCCATGCTGGAGTTCTTTGTTTTTGTGCAGAGTCTGTCTGTGGTGTGTGCCTCGAAAGTCCTTTCCGGATTGATCTGGTCTCTGGATGCTCTTTCCAGACAGGCTTGAGGAAGTGGAGAGTTGATGCGAGCAGGCTGGACAGCGAATCTTTTTTTATTGCGGAGTGTGTCGGAGAGTGCTTCTCAAGCAGATGCAGTTGAAGCGAGATCCAAATAGGAACAGTCAAAGACAGAGTAAATCTGGAGGCTGCGGACAAGTTGTCAGCGGAGTACTTTCGTGAAGAGTATCGGCAATTTACTTCTGTGCTGGTCAAAAGTACTTCTGAAGGACTTATCGCAGCGCCGCCAACAGTTGCAAAGTAGTTTTCTGAATGTGTAGCTGGTCTGGAGTCCTCTCTGGAGAGTATCGTGGTACTCTTGTGCTATACTGGAAAGACTTGATGTTCTGCCCGAAGTACTGATCGAACTTGTCTCCGCTGCCTCTCTCTAGTTCTGTCCCGGCATGTTGGACGCCGTCCAAGCCTTGGCTCCTCCTCTTGTCTCTTGGTTCGAAGCCCTCCCCGCCTACTGCCTTAACAGGTGGAGCGGCTACATCCTCGTTCTGAAGAAGCACGGCTATTGGACGATCATCTACTGCGGTTCCGCGACTGATGCTACTGGTGGTGTCAAGAAGCGTTGGGCCCAGTACGATGGCTACCAGGACAGAGGCACCTACTTCGCCACAATGCCTGTCCGTGTAAAGGCCGCCATTGATGACGGCGACCGGATCACTCACAAAGGTCTTCTCGTCTGGACTTCCATCCCATCCGCCGCCAATGTTCCTATGTTTCGTCTCCTCTTCGTTGCCCCGGAGTCTCTCTTCACTTCTACCTTCTGGGCCTTGGAGCACAAGACCAAAGACTACGGCGGCATGATATCTTGCTGCGCTTGGGACTTGGACGCCGTCGAGTACAAGGGCGCTTGCACGCACAACTCTCTGAATGAGAGTCTCAAAGCGAACTTCGACCTTACTGCCGAGGAACTGGAGCACTTGGACGCCGTCCGAGCTGAGAACAAGAGGCTGTACACGAAGCAGTATAGGCTGAACAACTCCGAAGTCAAGCGGAAGTCCGATGAGCTCTACAGACTCAACAATCGCGATGCTATCAAGATCAGCCATGCAGTGTCAGAGGCAAAGATACACGCCTTGGAGATCTACTACTGTGCACTTTGCAGTGTTTCTTGCAACAGCCAGTTTGTCTTGAACCGTCACAACGACTCTGGAAAGCACAAGGAGCGCTTCAAGAAGTACGAGGCTGGAATTCTTGCTTGGAACTGGTACGAGAACAGATGGACTTGCACTCCTTGTCGCTGGGGCACGAACAACCAACAAGCTTTCTGTAACCACAAGCACACCCAACGGCACTCCGCAAACGTCGCCAAGGCTGCCACAAAGCCGACCGTCCTTGCTCCCAAGGCCTCGAAGGTCACCAAGCCTACGGTGAAGGCTTCCAAGGCTGTAAAGAAGGTCTCCGTCTCACAGGCAACTCTCTCTTTCCTCCCAGTCAAGAAGTACGCGGCGCTCAAGCTTGCCTTGTCATTCTTACTCAGCATTATCATGGCACCATGTCTTGGACGCCGTCCAACTTGCTCTTTTCTCACATGGACTTCCGACGTAGTCGAACTGGCTCTTAGCTCACTCCCTCATTTCACGGACTTCTGGACTGGACTGGATGTGCACTTGCTTGATTCTTGCGTTTCTTTTCTTTTCTTCAATGCTTCACTCTGTTTCATTCTGTTTCTCTTTCAACTGTCGACATGTATCACTATGTGCAGCAACTAACGCACAACACTCAGGACCTTCACCACAGTTTCCGATGGGTGAGTTTTTTGATCCTTTCTCACTTCATTGACTTCACTAACATCATCATAGTCAAACCACTGTCCAGTTCCCTGTGTTGTGAGTGAACTTTCTTCCTTTCTATTCTCAAACACAATTAACACTCCCACAGCCAAGGTGAACGCACCAACTGCGAGGACAACACCTCTCTCGGAGAATTCACACTCGCACCCATCCCATCCATGAGGGCTGGTGAGGCCGTTCTCGAGGTCATCTTCGAGGTCGACGTCAACGGTATTCTCAAGGTCACTGCCACTGAGAAGACCTCCGGCCGCAGTGCCAACATCACCATCAGCAACACTGTCGGAAAGCTCGGTGCCGCCGAGATTGAGAAGATGGTTGACGATGCTGCCAAGTTCAAGACCAGCGACGAGGCATTCAGCAAGAGACACGAGTCGAGACAGCAGCTCGAGTCATACATCTCGCGTGTCGAGGAGCAGATCTCGGACCCAAGTCTGTCCATGAAGTTGAAGCGCGGCCAGAAGGAGAAGATTGAGCAGTCCCTCAGTGATGCCATGGCTCAGCTCGAGGTTGAGGACTCCTCTGCCGAGGACCTCAAGAAGGCTGAGATTGCCATCAAGCGTCTCATGACCAGGGCCATGTACTCCAGGTAGAGCATTGTGGTTGTGATTATGGGATTGGTGGAGTTTCTTCGTTTTCATGCAAAAAGTCGTCGCGTCTGGGGTGGTGGGGCGCTTCCCTAGCAGATCTAGTTATGATCTCTGCATCTGTTGGGCGTTCGTTGATTGGGTCTGAAGAGTGGACTGAGGGAAGATTAGAGAGAAGGATTACATATGTAGTCGAAGACCTTGAAGTCTTACCACAACGTTTTTGCTCTCTGTATGTGTGACGTCTGAAGTGTTCCCCGCGTTCCCAATGGATGTCGTGCGACGTGCAACGATTTGTTGACATTTGGGAAACACGTCCGCGTCCATACTGTCTGCACCAGCGCTCGAAGCCACCATGGTCAGCAAGAGTGCGTTTTTTCGCCCTTCCTCAAAGTTTGGCTAATAAGTCCTCAGGAACTGCCGCGCACGAATGTGTGTCCGAAGAAGCCCTCGTCCACCTCAAGACCTACAAATACTCCTCCGTTGATGAGTCCTGGATATCGAACAACATCCTCCGCCACTATGTAAAGAGCTGCACATATCTATACTCGGCATACAGCTGTTGACACATGGACAGTGGAATGGCTGTGTCGAGTTCGTACCCATTTGGGTTGCGCCAAATATGGTCACATTGATTGGGTTCATGTTCATCCTGGCAAATATTGCTATCCTGCAGCTGATGATCCCTGATCTTGTGGGACCTGTGAGTCTGGCCTGGATCGGGTACGACGGATAGTGCTGACACATAGCAGGCGCCAAGCTGGGTCTATTACAGCTTCGCTTTTGGACTATGGGCGTGAGTACAAGAGAAGGAGATGGCAAGATTGTCAAGTACTGAGAAGTCGGGAACAGCTACTCCACAATGGACAACATCGATGGCAAGCAAGCTAGAAGGACAGGCACGTCGAGTGGACTCGGCGAGCTATTTGAGTACGTTCTCAATCTGCCCATATTCTTGGTGGACAAAAGCATGAGCAAATGAGCCATGGCACTATGCTAGCACGTCTCCCGACTACACTAACTGACCGCATAAACCACCAGCCACGGCATAGATTCCCTGAACTGTACCCTTGGCAGTCTGCTTGAAACTGCAGCTATGGGTCTCGGTGCAACGCGTACTGGTGCCTTTGCAGCACTGGTACCCACTCTCCCAATGTACTTTTCGACCTGGGAGACTTACCACACCCACACACTCTTCCTAGGCGCCTTTAATGGACCAACAGAAGGTCTCATCATCGCATGCAGCTTGATGGTCCTCTCCGGTATCTTCGGCCCTGCTATATACCACACACCGCTCTCCGCATTTATCACCGTGGATCATCCTCTTGTCTCATTCACCGGCGCAGACTTGCTTCCGGCCATCCTGCTCATTGCTTTCTTGAACACTCATGTTCCTGGGTGCGTCGACAACGTCATCAAGGCGCGCCGCGCTGCGAACCTGCCCCTGATGCCAGTCTTCTTCCAATTGACACCGATCGTGGTCTACTCTGCTGCAACCTGCCTCTGGCTTGGCTCACCTCACAGCATTGTGCTTTCAGAAAACTATCTCGTCCTATGGTGCTTGACACATAGCTTCGTCTTCGGACGGCTGACCACAAAGATCATCCTTGCGCATCTTACGAGGCAGCCGTTTCCGTACTGGACCGTGCTGTTGACACCGTTGGTTGGAGGCAGCGTGTTCTTCGGCCTCGCGCCAATGTTGATGGGTGGCCCGATCGTTGACGCGCGATGGGAGCGGGTGTATCTGTGGTCGTACTTTGTGTTCGCGATCGTGGTATATGCGCGCTGGGCTGTGCTGGTCATCGATGCAATCACGAACTATCTCGGCATCAACTGTCTTACGATACCACTGGAGAAGCAGCGCGCGAATGAGGAGACACGGAGAAAGGCGAAGAGTGGGTGAAAATGAAGCTGAAAGTGGTGGAATGGGTAGTCCATTGAGTTACCTGACTGGAACGATATCGATGCAATGCGCAGGCCTTTTCGGACACGCACTTCGAGCAAGAGTCATTCAGAACCATCACGGCACTCTCCAAAGAGTACTTCCGCAGTTCTAGTACATCCGCAATGTTGCAAATAAATGCGGCGGATGATGATCACGATGCTGGTGAACGCTGTTGTAACCTCCCTGAATAGCTGCCTGAATCTGACTTCTACGTTGACTGACAATCAAGACTATTGTTACGCGCCGTGACGACAACACGCTAATGTGACAATAGCAAGCACATCCGCATCTCTTCAGATAACAATCTTATTCATGTCACGCAAGCCACTAAATTATGTATACCTGCTACTCTGTTCCTCGAAGTTCACTCAACCTTACAGTAAACACCGTCCTCAAACACCATCCTCAACATGTCAAATGATCAGAACACCAAAGCCTGTAAGTCTCACAAGTTGCACAACCCAATTGAACAATCAAAGCTGATCTTTCGCGTGGCAGCCTCCTCTTCCTAAGCTAAGGCCACGGCGAATGCTAGACCCGAGTCACCTGAACCTAGTAAGCTCTCGAGCCAACCACCTCTCTCGTTTCAGTGCTAATCCGTTGCCAATAGTTGGCCTGACAGAGGACTTTGTCAACGCTGGACGTGCTTATCGCGTGGGAAGACAGGAGGAACGCGAAGCGCCTGCTCGACGTAGGTCGTGGACAAGCAGTCCTCCTAGATATCGCAGACATTTTTATAGTCAGAAGGGCTTTCGCAGACATGTGTGCAGTGTTCTTAAAGTCCGATTGCAAGAAGACCCCGGCTATGGTCAAGCTGCTCAAGAAGAAGAGGAAGAGTAAGGCTGAGCAGGATGAGATCGAAGAGGCTGTGAGGGCCGCGCTGTATGGGGATACGGAGTAAATCAATGAGTGTTGAAGCGTGAACAAATGGCAGCCTGGCGAGTGTGAGGTGGCGTACCTCAAACTAATAATACAGACTGGACTACGAGGACATTACCGAAGATTCATAACAGTACAAGCATACTTCTGGGCATGGATACAACTAGATTAGACTTCGACAATGTGTTGACCATTGGGTTGATACCTTAGGTCCGGTCGACTGGACATTCTTGCTCGAACAATAGCTAACAATATATGATGTTCACGCAGTCTAGCGTGTCCTGTTGACACTCCCTGTGGCAACAATACGCCAATCTCACAATAGCAAACTTCACATCAGTTGAGCAAACTGCTAACCCTAAGCCGCCCGCTTGAGTGATCAGGCAGACAAAGACGCTGCTGAAGCGGCTGCTCGTCGTACGTCATTGACGCTACTACGGCTGATCTGTACTGACATGCTGCCAAATAAGGAGGTTATGGAGAAGGCATGTGCTTTCTTCCTTACGGCACCTTGCAAGAAGACTCCGGCCATGATCGAGCTGCTCAATAAGAAGGACAAGACTTATGAAGAGGAGGCGGAGATCAGGGCGGTGATGCGTGTTGCGTATGCCGAGGCGAAGGCGGAGGCGGAGAGAGAAGCTTGAGGTTGTAAGGTCCAAGTGGCAAGTCGAGGTGGCAATAGATGAAGATGAAGAGTTCGAGGCAATGGTGCATTTTGAGGCCACTGTGGCGGAAGCAGTATGATCATGAGCAGAAAACAGCACCAGATTTGGGCTCGGGCGAGATAGTGCAATGCATTCTGCCTCTTTCTTGCAACGGGGACATTCGAGTGAAATAACCATTTGGTTCTAGGTCTCGCATTTGTTTCACAGTCAAGATCTAGCTCTTGGCTCACCTATTGTTACCAGACTTCCCAGCCCCTCTCTAAATATCCTTTCCGCGTCCCCAAGTCATCTTGTCGTTGCCCACTTCTTGAGCACGCATCTCTTCATCCGCAAAATCGACAAACATCACACACTATAACATCACCCACACTCTCGTCTCACTCTGAGTACCTCTTTACCGTTACCCAAACTTCCATAACGACACGGACCGCTGTTCACCGTCAAGATCGATTACACTACTATTACAATGACAACTGAAGCACCTTTAGAGCAGGCTCACGACATAATGCTCGAGCGTGGCATTGAAGACCATCGAGCTCTTCGTCGAGACAATAACGCCCTCTTCCTCGAAGCGGCTCGCAAACTCGGAGAGCTGAGAGCCACGGCAGGCACTTAACTTTACACCGTCGTCGAGCCATCCGGAGTAGCAGCGCTGAGTCAACTGAGCATACTCCTCGGGTATACCGGTCCAAAGCGTAGGTCACTTCATCTTGCAGCTTCCAAACCAAATATGGCTAAACCTCCCGTAGCATCCGGCCTCTTCCAGCTTCTCGCCGCTGTGAGCCCATCCTGGAACAAGTCGACATCTGGTGGTCCTGCTTTGGTGCTTTTCGATGAAGAGCTTGGACCCCAATCGACTACGTGCAGCAAACATGCCAAGACCGCTGCCACATCTGCCAAAACCACCCCCACCAAGCCTTCGTCTGCCGCCAAAAATAAGACGACTATCATCAACAAAAGCGCTGCAAAGACCAGGGCACCACTGGCGAAGCCAGTCGCCAGAGCTCGTGACACTGAACGAGAGGAAATCACGAAGGAGAGGC
>Ga0058698_10000890_pt1 | contig 14700 bp, 17 predicted proteins | sample AgamicAsSfe_FD_67288 | JGI IMG/M metagenome (GOLD analysis project Ga0058698, IMG submission 67288) | Agave microbial communities from Guanajuato, Mexico - As.Sf.e | ecosystem: Host-associated > Plants > Phyllosphere > Phylloplane/Leaf | place: Guanajuato, Mexico | collected 2012-05-30
AGAATACATCGTAACTGGACGAAACAAATCGAATGCTAAAGGCTCACTCCAAGGGATGAGCTGAGTTCGAGTTCTGTTTTGGCATTGCCTCATTATTCAGAGGAACAATGTGGGCGATGTACAAACGTACAACATCGTGACTAAGTTGAATCGGACCGCGGAGTGAACTCGTTCCGCAATGCCAAAATCGGAAATAATGTCATAAGAAGGGCCGCAGAGTAGTCATTCTTCACGATATCCATAAGTCGTGTACATGAAAAGAACAAGGCTGGGGTTTAAACCCTACGTAGTGCTGACGGAGAGGATTGAGGCCAGTTCCTGACTCGTAGTGGCATTCAAGTATATAAAGTACAAATGTTATCATACATTCGATACTGCCCTCAACTACCCCTTTCATCAAGCTACTTCCAATCAACTGTCAAAATGAAGTTCGCTCTTGTAACACTCGCTCTCTTCAGTGTAGCACTGGCTGTGCCAAACTCGCAATATGTCGCACGTGACGCTCAACGAGGCCCCGTTCGACCGCCCGGCAACACTTGCTCTATCACAAATGGCTGCAGAGTTGTAAGTTCCTAGCTCATAATCTTGCATCGCAACCTGCTAAGAGATTGGACTTTTAGGAGGGAACCACGTGTATCTGCCCCTAGGATTGATCACAACATTCGCTCGGACTCCTTATTTCACAAACGAGTTGGAAAGATGTGCGATTAATTGACAGCATTGGAACGGCTGGTGGAGCATATAGATCAAGCAATATGAGACGATTTTGCAAGATCAATCGAAGTCCATAGTCCGCAAACACTATCATGTCGTGAATGACCAAGCATCATGTTGGCAGCGGCCGCCCAGCATCCTTGTGCCCCTTTTGAGTGAGCCTCATGATGCATGGTTCCCATTGAATCACGTCTTCTTAACGCGGCAACGCGGCTTGACTAGCCTCTTGCAACTAATGTTACAGCGAGTTAGGTAGAACAAGATTATGGCAGGAGATATTGGTTCTTGTCATATACGCTACATGACCTGGAATTACTCCTTGCTCTGTGCATTGCTGCGGTGTTCAGACTTAACGTTGAACTGATCTGTCACGACAATGATATCCTTCCCTTGCTGTTCACTAGTAGCCCCTTGGATGTGTTCAAGCCTTAAGTCCTCTTCGTTCAGAATATGCTCTTCGCTTTCGTTGTCAAAAGTCAGATCTGTAATGTTGTGGCGCGCCTCGTGTGGTGCCGCTCGGCTGATTCTGGCGACACCTAAGCCACCGTCTCCCAAGCCACCACCTATGGTTCTAAAATCACTGCCTGGAGGCGGCTTTTGTGGCTTTGAATTGCTCGATCCGATCGTACTGGACAAGAACGGGGCGAACCAGTTCTTGAGTAGGGGAAAGATCATAGGCAGGTTTGTGGTAAAGATGGCGATGAAGGTTTCACGCGTGCCCCAAGAAGCTGTGAGCTCGGCGCTGTTATGGGGATCCTAGAGGGCAGCCAATGTCATTATCGCGAAAACATCGTTCAGTGGAGAGTTTCTTACACTGATGAGATAGAAGCTCTTAACTACCGCGCACACGATCACCAGCATGCCAGCGCCAAGTACTATCATGGCCGCTATCTTCTTGTATCTCTTCATACTCGACTTCCATAACATCGGCATTGGTATCAACAGCAGGTATATGTCAGTGAGTACGTTGAAAACGAACGTTACCCAAATGAGATTCTTCGATACCGCTGCTGTACATGCATTTCCAGGATCCGGATTGATTTGCCAGTAATGGTGAAAAGGCCGGCAGGAAAGATAGATCGTGAAGATTACGGCGATGAAGCTAGTGACAATGAAAACGAAGGCGACACAAATGCGGGTCGTATACTTATAGAGACCGTTCTATGTAATGATCGTCAGTCTAAGCTCGTGCATAAGATGCGATGAACACACATACTGTAAGACGAAGGTAGAAAAGTGCGACGCAAAGCTTGAGTGACCAAAGCAGACATGCGGCGGTCGTCCATCCTGCTACTTGGATTTTAGATCCGGTAACCCTGCAATCACATTAGCTACAAGAAAGAATGTTGTTGCACCTTTGGCACTTTGCACTGGCTCTTAAAATACCTCATGCCATACTCGGGATCGTCTCGCGAAAGCGCACTGCGCTCATGAGGTGTCATGCCATCATTTGCGAAACCATGAACATATACCCCTAGGCTGTACCCAAGGCTGCACTGAGCTGTATAAATGAGCTGGCGATGAGGCCGTTAGCAGAGCTCGACAAATAGTTAAGAATGATTCTAGTTACTCACGATCGCAATCCATACGAGATAGTCGTCAACTTGAAGTTGGCGATAGCCTACCGCTGAGATCCTCGCGTATGTGCGCAAAAACGTGAAAGAGACGGCGAATGCGTAAAGAGTCCACAGTTCCACAACACCCATGACGACACTTTCTGGAATAGCGTGCTCGGTCACAACTCAGCAGCAGTAATGCCATTGATCTCCAGAATCGAACTAGGTCGGAGAGCATTGCGACGGCACCGGATATATATCCTTTACCTCCCCGTGTTCGCGATAAGCCACAAACACTAGTTGAATGAGCATATCCTTAAGCTAATTGCATCTCTGTGATCCGGAGTCACATTTACCGCCAAGCTTGAGTTTGCGGGCCGACCCTATGCAAGGCGTAGTTAACTTAACCGCAAATTTGTTGGCTTGACATGCGGTATATCGAAAATGCGGAGCAGATCGTGAAGGCGCGTCAGCGAATACGATATCAAAGCGGGCAATGACCTCTATTAGTAAACCCTGTTGAATTCGACGAGCGACTGGCCGGGGAAACCAGGTTTTGCATGGAGAAAAGACCGTGTTCTTGGATCCGTCCTTGCCGCGAGACATCATACCTAGGCACTTGTATTTTGATGCTCTTGAACCCGAGATGTCTCCTACATGACTTGCGTACTACTCTGCGCGAATTCAAGCATCCGAAGTGTATTCGTTCAGTTCTCCGTCGACTTTCGAAATACAGATGCAGTCCTGAGAAGCACGAGACGCGTGGTCGCATGGCGCAGTCAATTGCCGGCGGCAAGGTCGGCAGAAGGCAAAACCCGTATCTCAGGGCAGGTATGTGAACTGCTCAAGCTACGGGGCTGTCTGAGCAGGACAGGACCGCCGCGCAGGCAATAGCCCGGGGAAAGCGGCTATTATTGCGCACGCGGTTGGCGGTGCGGCTCGCGGGATCTTGTCCGAGCGCCGAGCCAATCGCAGTAATGCCGGACCTCACGGGGGAACCTACCAGTTCGCTCGACAATATGCAGGCGCACGACTCGCAAATCTTCAAGACCCTCGTAGGATCGGATTCGCACCAATTGTGTAACCTCAGCTGCATGCTTCAATCTATGCTGTCCCGCCTCCACGACGTCTGGACCCTGAAAATAAGGCCTCCGTAAGGCGGTGCGGAAGTCTTCCTCATTCAGCATGGTGCTTTTCGCCCTCGATCAGTTATTTTGTTTTATTTGAGAAGGCTTGAGCCACTTCAGCACATTGGTAGCCTGCATTTGTACCTCGCATCAATTGGCAGAGCCATACCAGCGCCATGTATCCAAGCGTCCTGACACCATTGGCTGTTGCAGGCTGGATCTTGACCTCATTCGCGCCAATCGTTTCAGCAGGTCCTACTTCGGCGTTCGACATCTTTTCCAGGACCCCTGCGTCAGGCGTCGACGTGAATGCACTGGCGCCGTACCTTTCCGCCAACGCCAAAATCTATTTACCGGGCACCAAGGAGTTCGCTACTTACACAACTCGATGGTCCAATCTGGAGGCTCCCACGCCCAACGTGGTAATCGCTCCAGGTACCGAGAAGGATGTTCAAAAGATTGTGAGTTTTGCGATGGGCGTATCTGTGTATAAACAGGCAAGAACACATCTAATGCCATGTGCTGCAGGTCAAGTTTGCCAACGACTTCAACATTCCATTCCTCACCTACAACGGCCACCATGGGACACTCACAACCTTGGGAAAGATGGACTATGGTATTGAGATCTATCTTCCTCAATTAGACTCCTTCTCTATCGCCAAGGACGGAAAGTCGGTGACTGTAGGCGGCGGTATCAACGTGAAGAACATGACGGATGCTCTTTTGGCCGCTGGGAAGCAGACTGGTAAGCTCAGTTTTCGCACTCATGGTCATCCTGTCATGATCTAACAATGCTTAGTGACTGGATGCTGCGAATGCGTCAGTTATTTGGGACCCGCCCTTGGTGGTGGTCACGGGTGGTTTCAGGGTCGCTACGGCCTGATTGCCGACCAGTTTCTTTCGATGAATGTTGTTCTTGCAAATGGCGACTTGAAGACAATCGACAGCAAGTCAGACTTATGGTGGGGTATGCAAGGCGCTGGACACAACTTCGGTGTTGTCACGTCTGTTACCTCCAAGGTTTACGATGTCACACATTACGATTGGGCGATCGAGACTATCGTATTCAGCGGTGATAAGGTAGAGGAGGTTTACGATGCTGTCAACAAATACATCGTGCAGGATGGAAAGCAGGCTGATGACATCCATGATTGGACTTACTGGCAGAACGATGCAAGGTACAGCACTGAGGGGGTAAGATGATTGACGAGCACTCATGATTTCCGCAGCTAACACGAAAGCAGCCAGTGATCATCATCTTCATCGTTCAAGAGGGTGTGACTACTGTCGACACCAAGTACACGGCCCCCTTTCACGACATTGGTCCTCTCGCTGCTATACCTGAGTCCGGCACCTACAAGGATCTGGCAAAGTGGACTGGTATCGCGCTCGAGTCGCCTCCATGCCAGGATTTCGGCTTCAACAACCCTCGCTTTCCCATCTACATAACCTCCTACAACGTCACTGCACAGCGAAAGGCCTGGGATGTTTACTCCTCAGCCATCAAAGGTGCCGAAAACCCATATTATAACTCCATTTTCATGTTTGAAAACTACGCCAGTGCCGGTGTTCGCTTCCGCGACAACGATGCTAGCGCATACGGCTTCCGCGATGCGACCACCCTCGCTGCACCTTTGATCATCTATAACTCTACTGGCAAGGCAGAGGACGAAGCGGTCAAAAAGCTTGGCACTCAGCTTCGCGACATCATTCTTGAGGGAACCGGATCGCAGGACCTACACACCTACGTCAACTATGCGTACGGTAATGAAGGACCGGAGGCCTGGTATGGCCATGAGAGCTGGAGGCAGAAGAAGCTTAAAGCTCTCAAAAAGAAGTATGATCCCAAGGGAAAGTTTAGCTTCTACGCACCCATCGCGTGATAGAGGAAGATTAAATAAAGTGACAATGATAATAAGCTAATATATCACGTTCATGCTTCTGGTCCAACTAATGACAGTATCATGCAGCATTGATGATCATTAGCACACATAACACATGAACTGAAAGATGGCAAAAGCCCGCTCGATTCTAGCTCTTCTACAACTATTGTGTACTGTTGCTGACCTGGAACGTAGATTTAGAGGCATGGCATTCGCCTTGTTGATGGCAACACTACTTCGATATATCATATTCAATAACGATAAAAGATATCCCAATTGATTGTTTCGAAAGTTCGTATTCCTTGCGATCTAAGCTATGTAAACTCTGTTTCTCTTGAAAGGCTAGATACTCTGCTCATACCTTTTCGCAGTTCAAAAACCGGTATACTCGAATCCCACATATTGAGACTGCTTAACGGGTTTTCTATCACGCCGGCATTGTCAACCTTGATTCAGCGTACTTAGAATGTACCCATGTCACACAGACATTGCCTACAATATGCTCACGCGGTTTTATCATAACCATTTGCCGGAGTTTTGTAGTAGAGACAGGTTTTAGGACTTGTACCTGGAGTCTCCTGATTCCGGGGAAGTCCTCGAGGTTGAGATTGGATCTGGTGGTCTATGCCTGCTCCAGCTGTTCGTCTTTCAAAGGAGGAGCTCCGGATTGGTTGCTTCCCAAGAGGATGATGAACGTGATAGCCCTGCGAAATTCAGGCGGAAACTTGGCAAGCCAGCGGCGAAGATATCTGACCCCATGGAAGCACTTGAATGAACCGAGTGACCATGGCAAGACGCGGCTCTCACTGTATATTTGACGACAGACGAGGAGCAAATCCCGGTGGTCGTTCCGATTAGCTTTAGGTGTAAGATTGATCGCACGTCCTTTCGCATCGATATTCCATATGTTGCCGCCCAAAGTGAACTCGTAGATCCTGTTTCGCACCTCACCAGGAAGGTCGAGGAAGGGTGAGGTAGCAAGATTGTGCTCGGTGCTACGAGAGTTGAGAACATGAACATAGCATTGCGGACGAGAGACTTACATCCTTTGGAATTCCGTCATCGTGAGAGTTGGCAAGGTATATCTGGAATACAGTATTGCAGTTGAAATGACTAGTGATCGGTGGAGCATATTGTCTAGCTTGGTAGAGAGAGGAGAAGGTTATATAGTGGGAGGGAGACCATAGGAGGCGATAATGTGCCGACGCCACTATGATGATCGCACTTCACTGAAAACGTTTGACTGTCGCTCTATTCTCACTCGACCTGTGCGCAGTTCAATTTCACTTACACAATTGGAATCGTTCCTTTGCCATCGCGATTACGACTCAAATGTCGCCTGTGGCTACATGGGCCTCGAAATGTCTCAGATTCAATAGAATGATCTCTTAAACCACAGTGAAAGAATATAGATGACATGATGGATTTCAAGTGTCGCGATGTCCACCTGTGCTACGGCGTCCGGATGGCGCTTGAGGTTTGTAGTGGGTGCAAATTACCTTGTTCTTCTGAATTGATGACCCGAGGGGTGGAAGACGCTTCTCATTGCCTGACATAACTACACAAAAGTGATCAAAGGTATATACGTGGTCGTTATCAGATAGAGCAGAGAAAGAAAAGATGAAGTGATACTGCCTACAAGAGATAAGACAACTGCTTATATACAGTAGTCTGTTTGCTACATACAAAGGAATGTAAAGACAATCGACCTGATTGTATATAAGATAGAAGCTGATGGACACCAACAGTCGTCGGGATTGCTGAGACGTGCAGCGGATTTGGCGTTGGCGTGGATGGCTCAAACGCCGGTCCGACTGAGGTCTCAGCATCCAACACGACAGTCCTTTCGCCAACCATGCTGGCAACATTCCGCCACAAAACCTGGCTAAATTCGCCATCGCAACAGAGTATGTGACATGTCTCGCTGAGAAAGCAATTCTGCGATTCTACCTTGCGTTAGACCGACGCCTCGACGAAAGTAGTCGTCCTAGTCAAGCTCGCGACTGCCGGCGCAGTCTGCCATGGTGTCGCGTCCAGGTGCGGGACGGTAGGGGCTCAACAACAAGAGTGTAGAGAAGGTCTTAGTCCTAAAGGCAGCGCTCTAGCACGCGAAACGGTAGGTGTCAAAAGTCGAGGGCGAAGTCTAATCGGCCGGCTAGCGGGACGCGATCAGCAGATTGGGCAGACGCGACAGACGCGACCCTGAGAGCGGCCCAGACCATAGTCAACCGCAATGAAGCGCACACAGGATCACCGCGCTCCATGCGATCTGGCGATATGCGCAACCACTCCTGGATGTGCTCCAGGGATCTGTGAGATCACAAGACGGTAATTGAGACGGTGCAGCCGTTCGACAAAGTGCTAAGCGTCATGACGACATCATGAAGTGCGCTGCATCCAATGCGCGCGTCACGTCCTAGCAACGCCGGCGAGAACAATCGGAAGTAATCATCGATACCCCCAGGACAAGGGAAATCACAACGTCCAAGCGACTTCGGCGTCAACAAACCGCGATACAAGCATGCCTTCCGCCGGGCTGAAGATCCGCGATATCGCGCCGACGATCACCACCTTCTCCACGCCATTCAACCGCTTCGCGCCGTTCGGGTATCGCAGATTCGTTGCGGTAGGCAATCGAGCCACAGCCATCCGACTACACGACAATCGAATACTGCTTCTCAATCCCATACAGTTGGAGGACGCGGTGCGCGACAAGCTTGATCGACTGGGCGGCGTCCACCTCATTGCGAGTGACCTGGGCCATCACATGTACGTCAAAGACTACGTCGATGCATGGCCAGAGGCAAAGACTATCGGAGTTCCGGGACTAGATAGCATGAGAAAGGACGTGAATTGGAATTATATCTATAAAGACTGGCGGACAAGTCCGGAAGACCAGTTCGACTTTGCGCAAGACTTCGAGACCGTGCTATTCGAGGGTTTCATTACATACTGTGTCGCTTGGTACCATAAGCCAACCAAGACATTGATACAGTCAGATCTCATGATGAACCTGCCATGTACAGAGGTATGTTTGCGCCCACATGCAATATAGAGTACGGACACTGACCGAATGTCAGCAATACCATCCCAGCTCGTCAGACCAAGGTCCGCTATCGCGCGAGTTTGCGAAGCGCGCACATCCTCGATCGATATGGGCGAAGCGCCTCGTGTACTACATAGCGACTGTTGACTACACTTTGATGCGACGCGATGCGAAGAAGGTCGCGGAATGGCAGATTGACCGAATAATTCCATGCCATGGCGACGTTCTCGAGAGTGGCGGAAACGAAGCTTGGTCATCGGTGTATGGGTGGTTTTTGAAGGGCACAGCCAAGCCAAGTGTGATGAAGAGGCTCATGAATCCCATCATGAAATTTGCGAGGAAAGTGTTTCTGATGTGAGACATAGTCGTACCTGCTCTGTCTTAAAATACAGGTGGCACGGCAGGGTCTGCACCCAAGAAAGCGAGTGAACTTTGGAATGGTACCAAGTCGTATTCCTGAAGTATTGTTCGTTGCCATCCTTGCTTTAATCTCCTTGCCGTTGAGGCCTAGCATAGTAGACCCTCCCTGCACTTCGACCCACAGCATTATTGGAAACGATGTGTAAGTTGGGTTTGTTATATCGAAGAACTTTTCGGAGTGGTGGGTAGCTAGGTCGTCAATATGGAAAGTGACCATGGCAGCAGGCATGCGACAAGCCGGTTATATCGCAATTAAGTGGCCCACAAAGGGCAAGAGTTCGGTATTCAGTGTTTCGGAACTCTCAACAACCATAATACTAGATACGTCCTCGAAGCAAGATCAGCTTGGACGATTGAATGCATTCGATGGCTACCGATATAATGGAGCCTTGAAGTACGGAATGATTTTGCGAAGTGGTGAGGCTTGCTGGGAAGTATATGAGGGCTTTGTTTCGAGCCGATGTGATAGCGTTGCGGGATCGTCTGTGGCCGATTCTTTGGAGCAGTGCTTGTTACTGAACATCACTACAATAACAATCCGAGAAGCTTTTTCATCACCAAAGTCCAGTTCGTATGACGACGTCCTGCTGGTCCGGATTGTTTCTTCACCCTTTCAACATCCGCTTAAGCTTAACCAGGGGTTCTCGGAACCACTTTTTTAACTTCTGGCTGATACGGTGCTTCTTATTGTTCGGTTCGGTTGTCGGAAGAGACCGACTTAGTATATCGATGCCAGCGGCATCCTCGCGCGATGCTTCTGTGTGTTCTGGTTGCGATACTACCTGTAGGAATTGGTCTTTCGTCTCTTTACGCGTCACTGCTGTTGTTACGATCTCTGCAGGTATTTTCGAAACACTTTTTTCAAGTGTGCTTGGTGCGAGGTCCTTATGAACCTTGCTTTGCTCAACATCCTCTCGTCTCGATTTCCGAGATCTTGTGCGCATGAGCAGTCCGGGATCGCTATCATCCCCCATTATGAGATCATGATCATCAGCAGCCGATTCGCGCGCTTCTTCAAACAGGCTTATATTCGCCGGCGCACGCAAAGAGGGTGCAGAGTCGTCTCGTCGAATATAAGCCAGATCTCGCGAATGATCTGGTGAAAGACGTGTAAAATCTTCGGGATTATTCGCTTTCAAGATTGAGTCCAGAATCTTGGAGAGGTCGGTGCAGATAACGTCGATCTTTTCTCGTCGATCCGGCGTGCATCGGAGCATCTTATCTCCAATGACATCAAGCAACTCTCTCGCGAACGTAGTCTCTGTGCTGAGGTCTTTCAACTCTCTCAGGCGCTGGATAGCGATCAGTATAGTTAATCTCCAGATTCTCGGTGGTCTTACGTCTTTTACGGCTTGTTTGACCTGCGGTTTCCGTTGTCCATCTTCCGATTTCGCAATATTGAAAAACTTGTCGATTTTGACTCCTTCATAGATCACCAGATCTTCATCTTCTCTTTGTAGACTGAAGGATTCAACTTCATCATAGCCTTGGAGGTACCAGACGACGAACTCTAGAAAGACGCAGCCCAAAGACCAGATATCGTACTTTTGTGAGATCCTCTCCTCTATGTCCAACTCGGGTGGTCGATAAGCGTAACTGCACCCGTCAATACGTGAACGGGGGACGAGAGACTTCGAAGATTGCGAATGATAGCGTGTAAGTCCAAGATCGGAAATCACGAGAAGATCGTGATCAGTTTCATATTCTTGAAACCAGAGGATATTCTCGGGCTTGATATCCCCATGCCTTCCCCAGTCACGCTCAGCGTCGTTGAGTGATCCAAACGAGGATGATCGGCCATTCTTTTGCCATGTAGTAAGCCCGTGAATCCTACTGACTGCCCTCGCAAGGCCGAGACATTGTTTTGCTGCCCATCGCTCGTCCAACAACGTAGGTGGCCTGGTACGATGAGTTTCCCAGAATTCACCGAGATTACCGTCCGCCCATTCGAAAAGAAGGTAGAATTTATCTCCGTGTCGAAACGTGAGCAAGAGCTTAATCAGGTGCTTCTCTCTCTGCACCTGAGCACAGGTCTTTTCAAGTGCAGCAAGCTCATCTCTGTACGCCTTGTGATCCCCTGCCTCTATAGCTTTCAATGCGAACACTGGTTTGACCGAAGACTAAAGGTGTTAGACTTGCTTGAGAAAAAACAGCACAATACGGATACTAACATTTGATCCTGTAAAGTTGTGGTGACTTGGGTGGATTTCAACCTTGTGAACAACACCAAATCCTCCATTAGTCTTGTGTTCGTATTTCTTCCAAGGAAGTCTGATATTTGACTCCAGCTCGTAAGAACACAGCCGGTGTTCCTGTATATCAAAGAAGGGGACGAAGAACATCTTCTGGAAGGAGCAGAAGGAGTTGATGTCAATTCTACTCCAGTTCTCCATCAGCTTGTCATTCTCTGAGTTACGAGTTCTGACACATCCCATAACGCTCCCCGCTGAGCGTTCGAGGGGTAGGTCATCGTCCCAAATGTCCTCTCGGATGAAGTGCTCAATATGTGCAACTTGTGACATCAGGACCAAGATACCCAAGGTACGTCGCCGACTTCGTCCCGATATTGGGTTCACTATACTCTCAAACTTCTTCTTCAACTCTTCACTCGTTGCGAAATTGTAAGTCTCGTCCAAGAGCAATGCGATCGCCTTAGCATCTAAGATGGTTTCAAAGGAATCAAGTGGCAAAAATTCTTCCTTATCGAGCTGACTCCAAGCCATAGATCCTTCAACTTTGTTTTGAAGGTCAGACAAGATACATCCGGACTCTAGTGGATCCCGTGATCGAGAAGAGCGACGAAATCTCCGCTCTTCAAAAAGCGCTTCGAGAGGAGAGGACATCACCGAGTCGCAACCGCTGGGTGTGTGGAAAAGTGCCGAAAAATTTGCCGCAGCAGCCTCAAAGCCCAGATCCTTGACTTTGTGAACGGAAGACTCGTCCTCGCTTCGTCTGCTTTCCGATGCCGGGATGGGTCTCCTATCATAGTCGCCTTCATCGACCGGACGACTCTTCCCTTTCCCATCGTCAATGGTTATGTCAGGGCCACCGCTAAACTCGTTCTCTCCGAAGTACAGTGGCCTACCGAATCGAGGACTGAGAAGACCCGAATTTGATACCGGTATTGTCTGTCGTTGAACACGTGATCGCGGAACGTTGCAAGTTCCATCGGCTGGTTCGATGCCTGTAGCCTGTGGGTGATGCCCTGCCTCCAGCACTGTGAGTGGATCCATAGCTCGAAGCTGTCATGTCCTGTGCTTGGTACTCAGATGTGTGATGGCACAAACCACATCGAACCAATTAGCCCTCTCGACATCCGGGAAGTGAGTTCGAAATAGAGACAGGTAATAAGAAGCGGTAAATCGTGGAGGTAGCGTATCCGAGCATTAGTTTCATGAACGGAAGCAACAGGGCCTGAGATTGGTCTTAAAGCCCACATACCGGCTCATATTCCGTGCATCTCGAGCCGCTTGAGTATTATCAAGCCCCCAAACTCCTGCTTGCAGGGGCGCAAGACGGGAGTTCTGTGTGTGCACCTGGTTTTCTGCCTGAATTCTGATTGGTTCTGGGTGCCAGAACTGTGCATGGTGGCGCAAAGCTGAAAAGCAGCACTGCCTCAACATCCTCCACACCGAATCCTCTCTGAGATAGGAACCAATGCAACTTATACTAAACGACGGCGAATGGTGTTTGGAATTTCTTCGAGAATATATACTTCGTTTATTGTCGCTTTGGCGAGCTGATATGTTCCGAAATGCGATCTTTGTTGTATTTCAAGCGATGTATTTGAAGCGACGGACCTTCCTGTTCCGATGCCGCCACAAGCGCTTCCAAGGAAAAAGAATGACATCCGTCATGAAAGTTAGCCGATTCACATTTACGGGTGAACAACGGAGACAAATGTCTAAACCCTTCGACAGGGCGAATTTTGAGTCACATCAGGGTCGCACCATGTGATGTTATCGCCTGAGTCACACTATGAGCCTTCTCTAACCATCGCCCTCGAGGCACCGACTTTTGTATCAGACAACACAAAGCGCATATGCCGCCTGTTTGACAACAGCAACGCTGATGCGCTTTGATTGGCGAAGTGTCTGTGCGCCATCCAACAAGTGTTGTGTCAAGCACAGCCGCATGCAGTTCAGCTGGCCCCGATCGTCATAGCCCGGTCAGCCGGAACTTGCGCGCCTCCTTAGTCCGGGAAGTATAATGCGTAGGGGCCAGCCGCAATTTCGACGCGACCACCTTACTTAGCGCTCGCCACTTGGCGCATTCGTATTTTCATCGCCTTCACTTTGCATCCTGCCTTCTCCACGCTACATTTTTGGTGCTTTGTAAAGCCCTGATATACTATGTCTGAACGCTTACTGAGATGCGTGCGCGAAGATCAGAGTGTGACGGTCTACACGGAACATACAGACCGCATTCATCCTCGAGACCTTTCGGACAGCCTTGCAAGGAAGGTGGGAAAGGACAGATTTCGTGTTTCCCTAAGAAAGAACATATATATCATCTACATTGATGCGAAAACGCACGAAACAGGGAGTGTGAGTACAGCGTATGCTACAAAAGACCAGGCTGATAAAGAGATACAGAAGCAAGATGCACACTCGGATGACGGAGAGGTGCAGGCAAAGCTTGCGATTCCACCAACATATCAGCAAAGACTGGAAGATTTCAAGTTGGCGGAGAAGATACTACGCGCCAGCAGGCTGCCACATCAGTGAGCGATTTTCTGCAGGGCGACGACAGGAGGAAGAAAAACGGCAACCAGCACATCCCAATCTCTAGCTATTGCGATTGAAGATATCTCGTTCATGGCCTCAGATTTCGTAGAATGCGGTGTTGAGTGGTGCGCATTGCTGGAAACAGACAAGGCGAACAGATAGGGGGCCCCTGCTTGACTGACGTGGCACGTCCAGAGGCGTTGACCTGCTTGTTACTAGGGGTGTCATGACTTATGGCAACTCTATGGAAGGGATGATGCTAGTCGACGCAAGTCTGAAAGTATAGCTTGCAGGCAACACCATAGTGTGTCTTGGATAAGATGATGTTTGGAGGACCAAGTATAGCTCAATAGACATGCTACTAATGGATATCTACCCATTCTCCTTTTTCATCAATGACACTGGAGATGAGTGAAGCAACTCCAACCCTTTCCCAAATGTGGCCCCCATTAGGACGGCGATATTGATTTATCACCAACACGTGGCTCTTTGGGCTCTCTTCCTCTCCATCACTTCTGTCCCTTCCAATGACAACGCATCGAAGGTCGTTCACTTCGAAATCGTCATCACTATCGAACTTGATGTACACCAACATATCCGTCTGTGGAATATGCATCCTCCTCGTCAACCCCTGGAAGGCTATTACCTCATGCATGCTTGTAGACCCTTTCGAGACAGTGAAGGGACTTTTGAAATCGTTGGTAGCCCATGCAGTCTCCTTGAATCTCAATTGATCAGTTGTATCCATGTATTTGATACTACCTTCTTTCGAGAGTGACGACCAACTGGGCACCTGGCGACCTGATGGTTGCGCAATGCGCCTCATACGCTGCCAGTCGCGACGTCTCCAAAGCAAACCTCGGGCGAAATATGCTTCGAATAGTCCATGGGCGGCTTTTGTAGTGAAAGTTCTTGAAAGTCGTTCTTGCAAACCTAGTATCGCGACGGATCGATCTGCAGGTTCGGTGAACGCCAAGCTTGAGTATCGTTCGTACAAGTCCTGTATGAGTAGTTGTCTCCCGTCTTTGTAATGAGCCACGGCAGATGTTGGGAAGTTAGCGTCACCCAGGAGGGCAGCTTTAGAACTTTGGAGATGCATTAGTCAAGGTAGGCAAAGAGATGTTTTGGTTTCCATTGCAAACAAACTCACTTTTTGAGACGGGCCAATGTTTCACAGTGTATGCCAGCCCCACATTCCCAGTAGACTTGTGAGGACGTAAAGAATAC
>Ga0058698_10000891_pt1 | contig 14692 bp, 21 predicted proteins | sample AgamicAsSfe_FD_67288 | JGI IMG/M metagenome (GOLD analysis project Ga0058698, IMG submission 67288) | Agave microbial communities from Guanajuato, Mexico - As.Sf.e | ecosystem: Host-associated > Plants > Phyllosphere > Phylloplane/Leaf | place: Guanajuato, Mexico | collected 2012-05-30
CAGTCGACCGCTCCTGCTTCCAACCCTGTCGGCCAATGTAAGAGACGCCCATATGAGAAGCCCGCCTTGAATACATACTAACCTCTCGCACCATAATTTAGTCATGGGTGGTCGCTTCCTGCTCGGCTTCGCGGTCCCAATTATGACAACAGCTGGCCCCCTTCACGTTATCGAGACTGCGCATCCAGCTCACCGAGGTGTCATTACTGGTCTTTACAACACTTTCTGGTTCGTGGGATCGCTTCTTGCAGCCGGTGTCACACGTGGAGCCGCAGACCTTGCAGGCAACCAATCCTGGAGGATTCCTGTCTGGCTGCAAATGCTGTTCCCAGCCCTGCTCGTTATACTTCCTCTTCTTCTCCCTGAGAGTCCTCGCTGGTGAGTAGCATATTCTTGCTATGTTTCATGCATACCTAGGTAGAATACATATTGATGAGATCTAGGCTGTACACCCGCGGTAAACACTCCGAAGCCAAGAAAACCCTTGCCAAATACCATGGTTGTGGCAACGAGGACAGTATCTGGGTCTCCATGCAAATCCGCGAGTACGAAGAGTACCTCAACATGGATGGAGGTGACAAACGCTGGTGGGACTACGGCGCTCTTTTCAAGACTCGTCCCGCGCGCTACCGTCTCGCATGCAACTGTATCGTTGCTATCTTCGGTCAATGGGCAGGTAACGGGTAAGTAAACCTCCCAGATGCAGTGTCAGAAGAAACGATGCTGACTTTGATTGTTCTATCACATAGTGCTGTCGACTACTTCATCTCCGGTGTTCTTGAATCCGCAGGCGTCACGGATGAGATCAAGAAAATGAACATCAACTTGGGCAAGAGCTGCATGCAGCTTGCTTTCGTAAGTGAAGTCGCTTAAATATCATTAATCGCTGTACTGATAGTTTGTACGCAGGCTGTTATAGGCGCTCTCTGTGTCGACAAACTGGGTCGACGCCCTATGCTAATTGGCACTTTCTCGACTGTAACCGTTATCTGGGCTGGAGCTATCGGCGCGGTCTCTTACCAGAACAAGACGAACAGCATTCCCGCAGGTAATGCCTTTGTTGCACTGGTCTTCCTATTCAACGCTGTCTTCGCCTTCGGTATCACCCCGCTCCAGGCTCTATATCCCGTTGAGGTGCTCTCATTCGAGATGCGTGCTAAGGGTATGGCTTTCTCCAACTTGTCACTCACAACGGCTATGTTGATCAACCAATTTGCCTACCCCATCGCTTTGGAGAAGATTGGCTGGAGGCTTTACATCGTCTTCGCCTGCTGGTGCCCCATACAGGCCTTTGTTGTCTGGCTCTTCATCCCCGAGACCAAGAACCGCACCCTCGAAGAAATCGACGACATATTCAATGCGCCCAACCCGAGGAACGCATCGCTCATCAAGAAGAAGCTCGCTACTGATGCACAAGGAAACATCCTCGAAGTCGAGAAGATCTAAGTCGCTTGTCACTCAATTTGTCTGTAGACGATACGCATGTCACACCTTTATACAATACTGCAAATTCAATACCGCGGTAGTAGTTATACTCGCTATACTCTTCTCTCAAACTGATGTATCTACCACTGTCTGCACACATGCTCCTTTCCTGGCCCTTGTTCGTATTGAGACGCTCTGTCGTCACTACGTTGAGGAAGGAAACTAAACATCTTATTACAGTAGAGTACTTCTTCCTACTACAACAAATTGTATTAGAGATATATAAACACACATAGAAACTCTAGAAGACTACAATGCTATCAATGTTTACAATCTATTTCATCAGGGGCTGACGTAAGCTGTAAGGAAGCACTTATTATCTCTACCTGTTCAGTTTTTCTTTTGTATATGGTGTCGTCACTCTTCAAGTCTGTTCGCGTCCCGTTTTCACCAGTGATCATGACGTCGAACTGCCGCGTCGCATGATGCGTCAATGTACTAAACTGCAGTCGCGCAGGTTGTGTAGTACAAAGAAAAAGAGAAGGAATAGAACGTAGATTATACACGTGGAAGCAAAGGATCGCCATGATCGCCCGGTGGGGGAAAAAACGTGGATGCCGCCGGACTAACCCAATTCAGCGACAACCACCACCATCACCCCCTCGACCACCACCAGCACCACCAGCACCACCACCATGCAAAAAGAAGCTCCTGTCGCAGCAGTATGCTATCGTCGTGAACAAGATTCGAACTTGCGAGGCCGAAGCCATTAGATGACTGAACGAAGAATTCAAGTCTAACCCATTAACCACTCTGGCATCACGACTGATGATTCGATGAAAGTTGGTCAAGATGCAAAGTTTATATTCCAAGATAACATTCACCAGCTCTGTCAGGAAGATGCTATCTAAACAATTCATCCTGAGGGTGGTGGGGCGCAGTCAAGTCTGGAACGAGTCGCTTATCAAAGTCTGACCATGCCAAACTATGTGTCATTGGAACATCTAAAGGCTACTTTTCCCGCTAAGGGCCCACAACGTATCTCCGCCCACCTTGCCTTCCAGCTTCAGCTTATCAAGGATCTGTCGTATTCCCCTCTCTGCAGGTTCCCATAGACTCTCTGAATAGTCCTTGTATATCACTTTCACAATGTCCATCGAAGTCATCCCAGCTCCGTTGTCCTCTGCTAGCACGTCTAGTACCTGTTTCTCACGCTGCTTGCGATGCTTGATATATTCGGTGATCTTTGATGGGCCGTCTTCGATGACAGGTCCATGGCCAGGATATGCACGACCTCTGAACTGTCTCGACATGGCGTCGAGGCTCTTCATGTACGCTGATAGATCCTCAAATACTGCCGTGCCCTGTCCTAATACATTGTCCGCTGTGAACATGGCGTCTTCTTCCTCCAACACAAATGCCATGTGATCTGTGGTATGCCCCGGACAGAAGAAAGCGCGCAGGGTCGCGCCTTCTGTCTCAAACTTCTGCCCGTCGCTTATGGGTAGCCAGCCATCGTGTGGGTCATTCTTGTAGACTGTCGTGTTTGGAGAGTGCTCGAGGATATCGGGGACGCCTTTGATATGATCGTGATGCCAATGTGTCAAGAGTACTTTGTCAATTGTAATGCTTCTCTGTGAAAGGAGATGTTTGATCGAGGCTATCCATTGCGGCTTGCCTTCACCAGTATCAATGAGGAGTCGTGATGCGCCGCGACCGACTATATACGTGTTTGTGCCTATTATTCTTAGATTCTTATAAGCCTACAGAGCGCAGATGCGTCTACCTTGCAGCGTGAACTTGAAGGTTGTTAGAGTACGCCATGCTTTCAAATGATTAAAAGCGCTTACCTTGCTGGGGTTACCCCCAAGAACTCTAATTACCCGGTCACTAATCTGCTCAACGTCCGGAAGCAATACTTGAGGTTCTGCCATCTTTGAATATAGTCTGCGCGTGCAGGTGGTTGTCAGACATCGCAGTCGCGGGTGCATTGTCGCTCTTACCATGAGCTACAGCCGGACATGACTTACCGAGGCACGGCGCTTATCGATAGTGGGGTACGACTCAGACAGACCATTACTTTTCAGGTGCACTTTGCGACAAATCGCTTTGAGCCAAAATTAGCATGGCATCGATCGAAGACGACGACGAGATCCCGTAGGTTATCCCTACTCGACTCCAAGGTTAAAACACAAATGCTGAAAGATAAAGACAGCTTTCAGGCGATGCTCTTGCCGCCCTAAAGGAATTTTATGGCGAGCGGGACGCACGACAAAAACAGTTCGAAGAACTGAAAGGCCAAGCCGAAGATGACTTCGAGGGGAAACTATCCATGGATGCGTTTACCGAAGACTGGAATGCAAGTCAGTTCTGGTACAGCGACGAAACTGCCATGGTGCTCGCGCGGCAACTTCTGGAGGGTGCGACAGACGAGACAAGGATAGCGGTTGTGTCTGCTCCGAGTGCTTTCATCCAACTAAAGAATCTACTGGTAAGAGTTCAGGGTCAGTGAGAGGCTCGCATGTTGACTTCAGTCCAGAACTCAGGTGAAGTCAAGTGTCGTCCACAGATCAAGTTGTTGGAATTCGACGAACGCTTCGCCGTCTTCAAGGAGTTTGTGCGCTACGACTTCGAGAAGGCTATCCAACTGCCGGCTGAGATGAAGGCTTCATTTGACGTAATCATTTGCGATCCACCATTTCTAAGCCAAGACTGTCAAACAAAAGGTAAGTCTTGTTATCATTTCAGACAAGCGTGGGTTTTATGTCGCTAATGGCACTTAGCTGCGTTGACTGTACGATGGCTCGCCAAGTCCTGGTCGCAAGACTCTCTCCGTCTGATTGTGTGCACTGGAGAGCGTATGGAGAGCTTGATCACAGACAAACTATATGGGAAAGTAGGAACTAAGACGACGAACTACGAGATCAAGCACGCGAAAGGTTTGAGCAACGAGTTCAGATGCTATGCAAATTTTGAGTGCGCATCGTGGAAGTGGGCACAGTCATGACCTGCAAGGATGTGATGCGTTGAAGCTACAAGTGAGAGTGTGCAAACTGTCATAAGTAACAGTAGTATCCGAAAAGACATCTTTTTGTAACTAGAATATCTCAAGTCAAGCAAGGCGGAACCGTCCCGCCAAAAAGCTACCCCACATGTCCTCAGTCAACCCCACTTGGCTCGCAACAAGCTCCCTGCGTCATCCTCACTGCTCTCTCCAATCCACACTCGTACCAATCAACCAACACTCCCAATCCGAGAGTACCATAATGTCTTCTGCTGCATGCATCTTTTGCAAGATCATCAAGGGTACTCTCTGCTTCCCTTGACCCTTGTCTCATTCAACAATGGCTAACGGAATGGCTAGGCGAGATCCCTTCGATGAAGATCTTCGAGAGCGAGAAGACACTTGCTTTCCTTGACATCGGCCCATTGAGCAAGGGCCATTCGGTGTGTAATCTCGCTTTTTCTAACTCACTCCATGTCCCTGTACAACAAACACTATTCCATTGATGCTAATGTTCCTGCTAGCTAATCATCCCCAAACATCATGGCGCAAAGCTTCACGACATACCCGACGACCAACTGGCCGAAGTCCTGTCCGTCACGAAGCGCATTGCCATCGCTCAAAACATCCAAGACTATAACATTCTGCAAAACAATGGAAGGATTGCGCATCAAGTTGTGGATCATGTGCATTTCCACCTCATTCCCAAGCCAAATGAGCAAGAAGGGCTGGGCATTGGCTGGCCAACCAAGGAGGCGGACAAGGGCGAGCTAAGCAAGCTATTGGAGGAGATCAAGAGTAAGATGTAGAACGTAGCGTGTAGCCTAGGACTTGATAATGCAGAAATGAAGCATGTCGGCTCAGGCTAGGTGCGCAAGTGTCGATACTTGATCGCGACACAGCCAATATTTGTTTACTCGCCCTTGAAAACAGGCTTCCTCTTCTCCCTAAATGCGAGAAGCGCCTCGTCGCGATCCTTTGTCCTGACTACAAGCTCATATGCAGCATTCTCGGCCTTCTCGCCCAGCGCACAGCCCTCCACCGCTTGAAGCGCAGCCTTGATCGCTATCGGCCCACCTTCGCATATCTCCCTTGCTAGTCTTACAGCTTCGTTCAAGACCTTCTTTCGCGCAGCACCTTCTTGCTGTACGTCTTCGGCAGTTATCTCCACTAACCGGTCACACAGCCCCAGGAAATAGGCTTCCGGCGCTGCTACACGGCGGCCTGTCAATATCATGTCCCGTGCACGTGAAAGACCGATCAAAGCAGGGAGACGGTATGTCCCTCCTGCGCCAGGAAGAATAGCGAGACGAGTTTCTGGGAGAGCGACGGTGGTGCTAGAGGCAAAGACGCGCATGTGTGTTGTAAGGGCTAGTTCGAGGCCGCCACCGAATGCTGGTGCTGCCAATGCAGAGATTGTAGGAATCGGTAGTTGTGAGATCGATGCAAATGTTCCCCGTAACGTAGTTAGAAAGTTGGATGTTCTAATATTTTGTTAGCTGTTACTCTTCCCACGTATATGGCTGAACATACTCTTCCTGCGTAAATGTAGCCCTCTCCTTTAGATCTGCGCCCGCACAGAAACTCGTGTCGATATCGCTCGCCAATATCAACGCCCTGGTTGGCCCGTTGTCACCCTCATTGTGTATGCTGTTTACTTGATGGCTCAAATCCGCGAGCAATTGCCGCGATATCGCATTACGTGCCGCAGGTCGATTCAGAGAAAGTATACGTATGCTTCCACAGTGTGGTGCTGGGACGTTGGTGACGTTGATTGCCGGTGCTTGGGCGGTTGCATATGTGCGGCTTTGAAGGGCACGATGTAGGACGCGGGGGCTGAGACGGAATGAGGGCATTTCGATGATGTCTACGTTGTGTATGCGACCGCAGTAGTACAGTACAGTTCACGCCCAGATATGCTGGTGTTCAAAGCTACAGTGTCGTTGTTGTGGGGATGTGGTTTGGCGACCTCATAGTTGTAGACCGCGGTTAGCCGAGGCAGCTTTCCGCCGGGGCGGCCGCGCTGCAATGTTGTAACTGCATTTTAGCATATCCATCACATTGGCTTGATCGTTGTTACGGCACGACAGTCGATATCCCATCACAACCGACTCATCGTTTTCAGAGATCGCCATTTCTTCGTACTCATGTATTTAAACGGCACGCCTAGCTATCTTATATGAGATTGGGATACTGCCTGCGCAGCCTGAAGCTCAGTCGCCACTTGACCATTGGCCGAATTCGTCTTACAAACATCCCACATATCGATGCAGGTACCTGAGTCCCTGTCATCATTGGTAGCTTAGGCACCCTGCACCTTACTTGGGTCATTCCAGACAATAGGAAAGTTTTCAACCGGGTATCCTTTTCGACAAAATCATCATCCCAGAACAAGGATGTTGTCCAGTTTGTCACTTCAAGTCAAAGCTGTGGAGAAGCATAGTTGTAGTACACATGGGCGTGGTATCGAATCAGCTGCGAGCCTTGAGCTGCCTGTCGCCGCGTGCATTCGCTCCATTGCTGCTGGAAGTGTCACGTAAGGCAGGTCCAGCCGATGCGCTCATAGCACCCCGCCCCGCATGCAAGGGTCCGTTAGCCCAAAGTTTCGACAGGAAACATTTGCGTCACGTACACCACCGCCACAATATTGCTGTCAACATGGAGTTTCAGAGAGGAGAGCGCGTGAACTTGAACTTTGATACCGGCGCAGTCGAGAAGCTGGATCAAGAAGAGCAGCATGAGCTCCGCATGCCGTCGTTCCCTACCTTCGTGGGCGACATTCAAGAGCGCGATTCATCACCAGCTAATCCTCCAGTTGCGCCCTCGCTCAAACCGAATGTGAATGGGTTTCCGGCGCACAAAAAACGCGTACCGAGAATGTCGGCCTTCAAACAGCAGCGCGCGGCCAAAGACCAGCAAGCTGCGGCGGCACCAAAAGCACCTGCGAAAATGCAAGATGCGCCCAAACCACGAAGCGCATTTGGGCTTGACCGGGACGAGGAGAGACGAGCGATAGACGAAGAGAATAGGCAGACACTAGCGGGCATGTCAGATGCAGAGATTGAGCAGGAACGGCAAGAGCTCATGTCGAGTCTCAATCCAGCATTACTGCAGAAGCTGCTCATGCGGTCCAACATTGATCAAGGGAGCAACGAGCGCGACTTTGATACAGAGCCGCCAGAACCAGCAGCCGTTGCACCCCTCTTGACTGACCAAGCCAAGCCAGAACCTCAGCCCCAGACCCCAAGTACGAAGAAGGTCTCCTTCGCTGCCCCAGAGCCAACAAAGGAAGCAACGTCACAACCAGCACCGAGTCTGATACCCGCCACACAATCTTCGCCAGACGACGACACCGCATCGGCAGCTGTTCCGGATGCCGCAGACTCAATACACTTCCCACGACCTCCACAACCGCCCGACCTCGACCCAAACGATCCCTTATTCCTGAAAAACCTACATGAGAAGTACTTCCCCACGCTACCCTACGATCCCTCCTCGCTATCATGGATGTCGCCAATTGACCCGTCCGATACCAAATCTCCTTACCACCCCTCTCAAACCGCCCTGAATCCGGCAGAACTGCGCTTCGACTTTTCTGGCAATTTGCTAGCACCTAGCGTCGCACGAGATATACCCACCGACAGGGGCCTTCACCATCACGCCGAAGCCCCAGAGGCAGCAGGATACACAATACCAGAACTGGCAGTCACAGCGCGAAGCAAAGTGGCAAGTCAACGATGTATCGCATACCAAACGCTAGGTCGTATCCTATACAGACTAGGCAGAGGAGAATTCGGCGTTGAGAGCGTGGAACAAACGACGGACGGACCAGCAAAAGTAGCCAAGAATCCAGAGGTAGTAGAAGACGAGGATGGAGAGGAGTGGGTAGAGGAGGATATTGGCAGTGCCATGGCAGGGGGGCTGTGGCAGTGCATCGAGCAAGGAAGGGTGATTGAGACGTTGACTGAAGAGGCCAACAAGGAGAGGGGTCATTTGACTGCACGCACTTTTGCTCAGGAAGCGCTGTGGAATTGGCGAAGAGGCGGAGGAAGGAAGAGACAAGCTGTGTGAGCTTCCTGTGCCGCTACGGTGATGACGAGTAAAAACACGTCGTATGCATGCAACAGAATACATCAGCCTTCACCGGGTCACAAAAACAGTGCCCGTCACTATGCATTATCCTAATTCTATTTGTGAGCCATTACCAATGCTAGTGCCAATGCAAGCACAATTCGTTAGTCATGCCCTTCAACACAGTTGCATACGCTCAGCGTAGCCCGGTTTGCACAGTACCGATGTTCACCTCTAGTCAATCAATCCCACTGGATCTATCATTGATCCCAACTTCGCTTTTGCCTCTCTTAGGTGGAGATTCCAGACGTGCGCCTACTCTCTTCTCCTGAGGAGTAGTCAAAGGCTCATCCTGGAGTACCAGATCCATGCTAATAGAACAGTCAAGATCAGCAAACAGGAGTAGAGAGAAGGGGGGAAAAGGAGCAGGGGCTCAAAAGAAAAGAGCTTACTCCTTCTCCACGCCCTCAATGACAGGTACATCCTTCAGATCTGCCGGTTCAAGCGCCGGCATGGCATCGTCGGCAAACACAGCATCCTTCATCTCGACATCCGCCGGTACATCCTCCTCGGGTTTTTCAGGTCGGCGACATACAGCCTCAGTGTACTCGTCCACGAGATCAGCTCTCACGTACACCACACCTGTGCTGACCTTCGGTCGGGATCCTTCCTCCTTGTCGAGCACTATACCCTCCTCTACAACAGGATCTACTTGTTCGTCGTTGTAGACTCTCCAGTCGTTGTTCTGGAAGTCGTAGATGTAGATCCAGTAATGGCCACCTTTAACATCGCCGCGGTGGGTGAAGACAGCATGGAGACGGTAGGGAACAGAAGTGCAATCTTTGAAGACGGTGTTGATTCCCGACTCCAGAGTTGTCATCTGGCCATCGATGCCCGACAGATCGGCGGCGAGGTTGGTGGCCCGAGTTTGAAGGGCGTCACAGAGTTCGGGAGGTGGAGTAGGCAAAAAGTCTTGCCTCGATGATACTGGCTCATGCTCTGCCTTCTCTGTGGCGAGACTTTCGACAAAATCGCCCGCTGCCTTCAGACAGTCAGGTAGGTTCATGCCTTCCATGCCTGTTGTCTGTAGCTTTGTTCGTTTTGCGTCTAGCTCGCGCAGCTCTTTCTGTTTTGCCCATTGCGCTTTGCGAAGTTCTAGCAATTGTGCTTCATCTAGTGTTGGTGTTCTCGCCAAGTAACGATCTAGATACATGGTCTTCTCTAGACCGATATGCGAGTGATCGTATACAGGCTGGCCCTTGTTGAATTGCAACCGCTTCACGTTGATGATCTGAATGGGCGCGGCCTGTTCGACATAATCGTATCTTGTGCCACTGCCACCTTCTATCTCACCTAACCCGAAGTCTTCGTCAAGAGTGGCATAGAGTGAGCGATCTCGTTGTCCAGTAGCCACGAGGAAATGATCTCGGAGCTCCTGGACTTTCTGTACACCATCTGGTTTCTCCATAACTGTGGTGACATCACCAAAGAATAGCTTCTTGATGGCGTCTCCTTGCTCACCTTCTCGTAAAATACTATCGCCCGTTATGGCGCAGGAGATGAGGTCAAATATGTTGGCCATGACTTCTGCGGCGTCCTGCTGCCGAGCGCTCTCCTCAATTCTACCAATCTTTGTACTTGATTGAACAGCAGGCTTCATGGCCGGCTTAGGGTCTGCTCGTGGCGGAATTGGGGGAGGTCGAGTCGGTGGAGCGGGTATGTCGCTCTCGCTCTTGCTTGCTGAACCATCATCGGCCATGACCAAATCAGCAGGTGTAATCGGGGCTGCATCGGTATCATCCATGACGGAGTCCGCAGGCTTTGCCTCATCGCTATTCACGACTGAACCTGCCGGAGCTTCTGCGGGGATTGACTGCATTGCCGCAGGTGGTAACATGGGTCCGCTGACCACTGCTCCGTCGATGGTACCTAAACCAGTGCGATCGGTAGTGTCCATTGACGGTGACTGTGCCGGTTCTACAGGGTTATCCGATTTGCAGAGTGCGAGAGAAGCAAGATCTATCGCAGGCTGTACCGTCTCAGTTGGAGCGGTCGTCATTTGCTCGAAGAGAGCCCGTAACTCACGAACGACTATCCAAAGTTAATCTTAATTTGCGCAAAGGGAGGTTTATACTGACATTTCTGTGCCGTCAGAACCCTTTCGGCTGTGACGAGCATGCGCCCAACTTTCTTGTTATTCAATGCTTCTGGGGAGGGGTCTTGCATATGCTTTTCAATATCGAGAATAAGATCTCTTAGAGGCTTGATAGTGAACAAGAATTGGAGTACGCTGTTCAGGTAGCAGGTATTGCCGATGTTGCGAAGCCCGACCGGCCATTTCTCGAGAGGGTACAGATTTCGTCTGAATTCTGAGCGTTTCGGGTTGACATGGTTGTCGCCAAATCTTTGAGACTGGTCGTACTGGATGAGAGCGTGCGCTTTCTCCATTCTTAATCTTTCACTTGTGCCGATTTCGTATGTGCTAAGAACAGATTCTAGAACTGCAGGATCAAGCGGGACCGTTCTGTCTGTTTGGTCGAAGAGGGCGTATGCGTCACCTATGTCCATTTCAGGATCGCTCATCGTCCCGAATTTGGCAAAATGGCGTAGTCGTTCGCTGTTGCGCGTCTCTGCTATAATTTCCACAGCCTTTCTGGCAGTTTCTATGCTTGAAGGGTTGTCTTGAGTCTAGTTTGCGCGTCAGCATTCGTTCCAGACGACAAGCAGTCCATGTAGGGATCCGTGTACAGTACCTTAAGCGAATACATGGTTGGAACGAAATCGTCAGCTACGCTAGGATCAAGGTCGAAGAAAGCCATCGCTTGTTCGTACGTCTCGATAGAGCCCGAAGCTTCTGCTCGTATTTTATCGCTCTCACGCACGTCTCCCAGAACTCGTAGTTGCTTTCGCGCCTCCTCGGCTTGGATAACGCTGACATCGGCTAGGCGGGAACGGAAACATCCAATGATGTGATCGTCGCCTATTACGCTTGCGTGTGTTGGGTCGATACCAAAGTATTGATATGCGCGCTCGGCCTCCCGTTTGCTTGTGAGACCCTGTGAAGCCAACATAGCTACTTGCATCCCGAGCATGTCACTTTGGCGACCGGTCGCGAGATCCTGCAAGCATTCAAAGTAGTACGCCTTGTTCTCGATGTCAACGGCGCCTTGTCGAGAGAAGGCGAAAAGGATCAAGGAGTCGTCAAAGTCTCCAACGGCACCCAGACTAGCGTAGTAGCTATTCCCTGTCAGTAATCAGAGGACTGGTGAAGGTGAAGGCGGGGCACGTACGGATGATCTTCTTCGTGGTTTGTACTGCGTGTCTCCCGTTCTTTCGCCTTGGCATCTGTGCAGCTTGTCAGTATCACATTGTGCAACGAGCGGCGCGTATAAGGACATACAATCCGCACATGCTAATGCCCTTTCCATGTCGCTACGTGACGGCGTAGGATACATTGGTTGATGTCTACAACCCACGCGTTCACTCTCTGGCATGTCCAATATTATGGTATTCAATTCATAGCGAGCGTCCTCGATCTTGGAGCGCAGCGTCGATTCGAGAGGAGATGCGGGTTCCTCGGGCTTAGGAAGATACCAGGCTTCTACAAAAGTGTCCTCCTCTTCTTCCTGGTGTTTCTCGAAGCCCAGACGTCTCAGTATCGAGTCACAATCTTTACCAAAAGTCTTGAGAAACTTCTTGTTTAACAGCGGGATGCGCGCCTTGCCCTTTGCTGGTTTTAACGAGTCCTGCAGGTATGTGTTCAGATAATCAGGAGCATCGACCCTCCGTGCCATGCTTGTATCTGCTCGGTCGCCGGCGATCTGTTTCGCTGCTTCCCATCGCCTTCTAAGTTGAGCTTGGTTCGTCAAGGTCTCAATGTCGTGCTCCGAGAAGCACGGCGGTTTGATGCTGATCCGTACCTGGACCGAACATTGTGGGGCAGAACAGCGAAAGATATAGGTACGCGGCCGTAGCTGAGCCTCGAACCTGGCCGTGCTGTTTGCGTCATCCTCTCCTTGGTAGAGAAAGTGGTGCAGGGCATAGTCCTCGTTTCCCTTGCCACACGACTTGACTTTGGTAGCATCGATGCGATGGTCGACGAGTATATCGACATGCCAGCGACACTTGATGCAGTAAGAAGCGACCTTGTATACGGTACTCGAGGTTGGATCTTCGCCTGGCACGGGTAACAGCGACTGCTCGGACTTGGTAAACAGGTTGTGACGGCAGTTTCTAAAGGGCACGGCGGGGACTGGCGGGGCTTTGCTGTCGTGTTGCGGCGGGGGGCTGGTCAACAAGTTCCGACCGGCGCGTTCTTCGTGTCGTGGGTCGTACGTGAAGAGATCCTGGAGCAACCGCGGCGCCGTCTTGCCTGGAAGCCATAGTTAGCACACGCTGGTGGCACAAGAGTGGAAAAGGTACCGGGCGCCATGTCTGCTGGGGGTGATAGCGGGGAGCAGCAGTGCAGCTTGTGTTATGGATGATAGAAAGCGAGGTGGAGTAGGACAGCACAGCAAGCACGCACGGCGATATGGGTGGAGAAGGGCGAAGAGAGGTTGCCAACGTGCGACTGAAGCGTTTACAGCGAGGGCATCGCGGGCGGCAACCGCCTAGCATACACTATATTGCTAGGTTCCAGAAGGAACGGAACAACTAGCCCGCGTGGACGAAGTTTCCACTCCAAGGGCTATGCATGGTAGAAAGTAAAACCATAGAGGCACAAGCGGCGAAGCAAACAGCCTCGCGGCAGTCCATGCGACAGCTCAAGGCGACGCGGCGCGCGATGATGCAGTGCCCGCCCGCCGCCTGAGCCCTGAGCGCCAAGACGCTTACCGTCTGGCGCAACTTGCCGCAGCCGACTTCACCAACGTCTATAGAGCTTCCAAGTCGACACCCACGCCCAATCCGCCCGCCATGGCCGACCAACACGTCACCTTCCACCCCCGGGACGCCCTCTCCAACACGGCGAGTACCACTCTCCAGACCACGGCTGTCGGCGCCGTCGTTGCCGGTGTTCAGAACACACTACGGAAGCAGAATGTCGGAGCCATGGGCATCCTCACCCGCTCGGGAGGCATAATCGCCCTATACGGTCCGTAGCAGGCCAATTGCACGCAAATCCATCACGATGAAGCTAATTGACGTGCAGCTGGTGTCGGAGCCGCCTATCAATTCACACTCGACGCGACCAGCAACCTGCGACAAAAAGACGACTGCTACAGCGAAGCAGTTGCTGGTTTCGTCGCTGGATGCGGTGTCGGTGTTGCCAGTACGCATATCCGAGACTCGTGCATGGCCTGGTACTGACAGACTACAGGACGGAGCCTTCCCTTCATGCTCGGTGCCGGAGTATGCTTCTCCACCGCCCTCAGTGCCTACCGATACGCCAATGGTATGCGCGGTGTCGGAGACATCCGCGACCAGGTCGATGACGATGGCGAGGTCGAGCGCAGGGAGGAGCTGAAGAAGGTGCGCAGGCGGCCACTATCCGAGACGCTCCAGCAACTGGGCGAGGGACGAGGTATGTTGAAAGGTGGGCAGCACACGCTCGCTGAGACTGACTCTCCTAGGAATCTATGGCCCCGGCTACGAGGAGAGGAGGCGGCAACGACTGTTGGAGAAGTACGGCATCGACGTCAAGGCAGAGCAATAGTCGGCTTGAAAGCAACAAACCTTTTCTTGGAGTTTACCACAACAAATACCTCATCACAAACACCTGGGCTACATCTGGCTCGTGTATATACTATCTCGACAATCGAATTGTTCATCAAGATCGTGGCATTGTCTCTTACGCATGTGGTGGGAGGAAGTCTCTCAGTCTCAATGTGGACCAAACAAAACCCCAATAGGCTCTGTTATGAATTGGCGAATACTCTGAACACTGATATAATGAGCCATGCAGCGCGGGCTGTGTATAAGCTTGAGTTTCAGCTATCCGCTCTGTTCAAGGACAATTGGTCAACGAGAAGAAGGCGCGCGATATTGTGTGATGTTCAGATAGCTCTTGTCGATTTTCGGTCTAAATCTACTCATTTGGGACAACAGCCTTGCTTCTGCTATCGGTGACAACATACTAGATGCTATTGGTGAAATGCGGGGTAGCGTGCATCCCACCAGTTCGACCATATCGCGTATCTCGGTCCTTACCTTAAATATGCTCGCTACTACATTGTTCTCGAGAAGAGAAAAAAA
>Ga0058698_10000892_pt1 | contig 14648 bp, 11 predicted proteins | sample AgamicAsSfe_FD_67288 | JGI IMG/M metagenome (GOLD analysis project Ga0058698, IMG submission 67288) | Agave microbial communities from Guanajuato, Mexico - As.Sf.e | ecosystem: Host-associated > Plants > Phyllosphere > Phylloplane/Leaf | place: Guanajuato, Mexico | collected 2012-05-30
GTTCCAGGATTTCTTTCAGCGCACGATGCGACACATGCGGCGGCAATCAACAGTCGTTGTTCGTCTCCTTGTTGATGGCCTGTTTCGCACGCACCCATTCAATAACATGGAATTCTGGAGTGAGACTGCTGTCGATCTTGAGCAATACTCTCGCATGATCAACTTCCGCTTTGTGTTCGTGGTGCCAAAGCAACAGCTCGAAAGTTACAAGGGGTTGGCGGTTAGGCCGAGATCTGTTCCGCCTTGGATTACGGAGGATATGTGGTCTGTCGAAGCAGCAAAGAGAGGTGGTGTTGATCCGGCTGTCGATTAAGTCTTACTGTTCGCTTAGATGTGAGATTAGGCATGCGATGCATATCTGTACATGTTTTCGAGGCCGTTGCATGTGTGAGGCATATGCATGCGTGCTGCCGGCTTCGTATCACCAATTGGTGTTGCTGGTTGCGGCCCCCAAAGCCCGCCACGTCCTTGGGCGGACGCCTCACAATGTGCGCATGATCGCAGCTTCCTTTCTCTGTCTCGCCTGTACAGTCTTGCGGCGCGTGTAATTAACAAGATGCCGGAGATATCCTTTGTATTTGGGCCGCGAAACAGCTTCTTCTTCGACTGTCCTCAAACCTGGAAATTGTAAGCATGGTAAAGAAAGACGCGAGGCATGGCTAACAGCGTGCAGTCATGAAATCCCGCATACGCTTCGTCAGTTGTTCAATAGCTCCATGAGCCCAGAATGGAGAATCGCTAGCCCTTATTGCCTCGCCCTCGCGCCCCAGATAGACTCCCCAGAGCCGATCTGGTATGCAGGTTGCAAGACTTTAGATGGGGAGGATAAGCTCTGTAAGTGCCTGCCCCGGCCTAAACTCCGCGGCCATGAAACGCATGGCAGATGGCGGTGCGGGCCAGGCCCCTCTTGTCCAATATGGAAACTAATCAAACACAGTCCACTCGCAAACGTACTTCGATGTCAACTATCCTGATCTCGCGCGATGGATCAAGTCGTTCCCAAATGCGGCCCGCTCCTGTTTTGTGACCTTTGGCCAGAACTTCAGCTACTTCGCATGCGCACCCGGACATGGCTCGATATGGGCCGGTATACCTTCGGACCTTGAGAGCAGAGTGAAGAAGTCGCTAGTTACACCAACTTGTGTTGGCATTGGAATGAAAGACGCTTGGTTCGTCTTGTTCTCAAACGGCGACTTGGCGTGGAACTTGAGAGGTTATTACAACTCTTTGAATAAGATCCTTGCTGAAGCTGCGCCGGGTACAGTCAATGTAAGTACAGAGGATATGTTCCGATTGATCGCATGAGTGCAGCACTGATGTTGCCAGTACGTCGCCATTTCGCCGTATAACAAGCAACACTACTTCATCGCATTCCAGGACCGGACCGTCAAGTACAACTTCCAAGGAGCTCCTTCAGAATGGATGCGACTCATGACTGAAGTATTCGATCTCTGGGCCGTTGAGCACTCACGAATGCAACATACCGTTCCGCTACAGGCACAATCATATGCGCATGCGCAACAAGTACCAGCGCAAACATATCTTCAACCGCAGTCAACGCATATCATCAATGCTTCGCGGCTACCTATGGCCATTCCGGTGTCGCCACAATCGGCACCGAGCTCACCATTGCCTATATACACAAGCCCTATACAGCAGAATGCGGTACCAGCTGTCGCATTCGTGGAGAAGACGCCGCACTACGGTGTTGCAAATATGCCAGTAGAGCTACCTGGGAATGCATTACTCTCTGCACCAAACACAGCGACAGGGTTACCGGAGAAAGAAACAGGAAAAAAGAGAAAAAGCTTTCTATCGAAGCTGTTCTAGGCTACCATCGCTCAGGTCTCAGATTCCGGTTCCGCGATTATCAACCTCGGAATTGCGCGATGTTGTGTGCTTGTGACAAGAACTTGCAGCTTGTATGCGTCGGAAACTTCGCAGATATGCAAGGTTCGTACTGACCTTCCTGATTGGCGCGGACTGCCGAACATGCACTGCCGATCGCGCTGGATATGCTTGTCCACCACAAGAGTGGGAGGGCTATCACGTCACGATGCAGGCCCTTTTCGGTGCTTCTAAAGATATGCCCTATCATCGCTAGATTCGGGATGCAGCTAGCTACGACATACAAGTACAGGTTCTCCGCATTCAAGTTCCTTACAGTATTCTTCCCGCCAGGTACCAGTCAGCATCATGGCAACCATCACAAGAGCTTGGAAAGTGGGGGTCTTAGCAACGTGCTTCCTGACAACAATAGCGAGTGCCGCGGGGCCTACAGTCGCTGTTTTGAATGGAACATACGAAGGCTTACATCTTCCCTCGTTCAATCAGGACCTCTTCTTAGGCATTCCGTATGCGCAAGATACCGGAAGTCAGAATCGTTTTCGCATACCACAGTCTTTGAACTCGACATGGAACGGCACGCGCCCCGCCAAATCATACGGAGATACCTGTCCAGACCCATCAGATACTAGCTTCAGCATGAGCGAAGACTGTCTGAGCATCAATATTGTTCGCCCAGCTGGTTTTTCAGCTGGCGATCACGCGAAGCTGCCAGTTGCATTGTGGATTCATGGAGGCAGTTATCAAGTTGGCACCAGCGCGCTTGCGAATTATAACCTCACATATATTGTCCAGCGAAGCGTAGAGATTGGTCGACCTATCATTGCTGCTAGTATCAACTACCGTAAAGGCGGATGGGGTATGATGTACTCTCGAGAGATCCAGGGTACCGGCCAGACAAACCTCTCACTTCGCGACATGCGCAAAGGACTCGCCTGGATCTCAGAGAACATTGGAGCCTTTGGCGGCGACAAGAACACAGTGACCATCTGGGGCGAGTCTGCTGGAAGCTTTGCAGTAGGCCAGCTACTCATGTCCTACGGTGGCCGTACAGATGGCTTGTTTCACCGCAGCATACAAGAGTCCGGATCTGCGGCAACGGCTTGGTACAATGGTGAGTAAGAGATGTCCCTGTAGAACTCTATGTGATTGACACACACTAAATTGGCACACGCGCCTTCTAGGTACTGATTGGTATCAGCCCATCTACGACAACGTCGTTAACAAAACGAACTGCTCTAATGAAGTTGACACACTGGAGTGCCTGCGCACAGTGCCTTATGAGATTATGTTCCCGTTACTTGCGGCTCCGGTTCAAGGTCCCGGCTGGTACCCGACTGTCGATGGAGACATCATTCCTGCCTATCCTACGGAACTGCTCGCTTCAGGCCGTTTCGCTCATATCCCCCACCTCTACGGTACCAACTCTGATGAAGGTACCGACAACGCGCCTGCGGACGGTGTCATCAACACCGACGAAGATCTTCGTGCCTACCTCGCCGGCAGCACAGGCTTCGACTTCCCTGATACGGTTGTCCAGCATATCATGGAGCTCTATCCCAACGACCCCACCCTGGGCATACCCCTTAACACCGGCGTGCAGCTTTTTGCAGAGCAGGGTCTCCAGTACAAGCGCATAGCTGCCATCATGGGCGACGCATTCTACCATGCACCCCGCCTCACGGACGCCCGCGCTTACTCCAAATACTCGCCCACGTATATTTACCGCTTCAACACGCTCCCCTGGCAGAACAACAACACTGCTAATGAAGGCGGCAGCGCGCGCGCATACAAGGGTGTCGCGCACTTCACAGAGGTGGCTTTTGTCTTCGCCAACCCCAACTTCTATGGGCCGTGGGAGGAGTACAGAGCGTTAAGCAATCAGATGAGCGCGCAATGGATTAACTTTGTTGCTAGTGGTGATCCTAATAGCAAAGCACTGCCACTGTGGCCGCAGTACAACGAGAGTGCACAAGGATTTGATCTTGTTATCCAGGCAAAGGGGAGAGGGTACAATGGGAGCTATGTTGAGGAGGATACTTGGAGACTTGAGGGAAGGGAGTATTTGAGCAAGTGGGCTAGGAGAAGACATGTTTAAGAACGCAGCCGCAACTTAAGTTCAGGTACTTCCCATAGACAATAACTACATTATAATGCATATTAGTAGCATGCGACATAGTCTGTGATGTAAGAGTACGTAGCAAAGGTATATACATTAGGTAGAATTAGAGGCATAACACTGTCGAAAGTAGGAGAAACCTAAGGTTGAATGAAGTGACACATCTTGTGCAAGAAGCACCAAGCTAGAGACGAAAATATAATCAAGTCAAAAGTGAAGTTGGTAAAAGACACAATCAAGCCAACAGGGGTTCTTGAGAGAGAGCAGCCATATCAAGTAAGGAGAACGAATGAAGAAAAAGGTGATTGATCAAGAAGTCAAGTCAAGCAAACAAAAGAAGAGGTCTTGTGAGGCAAATGGATGCATTGATGCTGAGGCGATACCATGAAGAAGAAGAAAGAGTGAAGTCCAACCCAAGTCCAACCAAGATTCAATCCAACCCGATGAAGCCCAAATCCACCAGCCATCAGCACAATGTCCAAAGCTCTCAAACCCAACCCAAACATCGACCACCGACTGCAGGTATGTTCACCTCGAGTCTCTCATAACCTTTCGCATGCTGCATTTCTCGAAGTTGATCCAGACCCATAAGGGCCGCCATCGAGGTATGCAGGGGTGATGATCTGGGCCGCGACGAACGACAGGCTAGCGGACTAACATCTCCAAGGTAGGCCCAGCTTAGTACCGAAGCACCATAGACTGTCTGTCCTCCAGCACCTTGATGTGAGAATGAATGTCCTCCAGATCATCAACCACCAGCCATGAGGTCTGCCGAAGCAGCCTTGTAGGCCCAAAGCGAGATCCCAGCGAGATCTGTATATTCCGTCTCTTACTGTCTTGACCATAAGTCCTGCACTTCCCACCAGTATGCCAATCCTCCATCCGCTGCTCGTAGGGCCACCTGCAATCCGTCTTGCACCCTGTACCTAATCCTCCTGACGTTGTACGACTCGAGCGGCCGTGAGCATGCGATGCTGCCGTGATGTGTGGAAGGCGGCCTGAATAGGGCTTGAGGATGCTGAGCAGGCTCTATGGTGGAGAGCTGAAGAGGTTGAAGCGGTCCGAAGGCAGTATGCTGAATTTGAAAAGGTTAGCAGGCTGATGATAAGAAAAGAAAGATGGGGGAAGAAAGGACGGAGGGAGAGGATAGTTACCATGCTCAAAGTCGAAAGAGGAAGGCGAATGATTGACCATGGCTCAGGGTGATCAAAGGTTGTTGATGATCATCGATAGAGGTCATGTTGGATCAAGGTTGGACCAAGGTTGATTGAAGTGTCGATGACCAAGTAAGGTGTGAGTGTTGTTGAGCAGTGATGTTAATTGAGGAAGAGTGATGCTCATAACGTTGCAAGTGGCCGAGATATGCAAGTGAAGGTGTGATGTCATGTGACAAAATCGAAGTGATCCGGAGTGGTGTTGGAGTGTTGAGCCATGGTCGAATTAAGTTGGAGAAGAAAGTTTGATATAACGTAAAGTGACAGGATGATAGAGAGGTTTGAATTGAGGTAGAATTTGTTGTTGCTAGTAGAAAAAGAGTGTAGGTGGAAGGGTGGAAACGTCCTTTATATATGCGAACTACTGGCCCAAGCGCGGACAACGCTAGGAGCCGGGACTCAAGCTCCGGCCGGGGTTCTGCCGGTGACAGTGAGGTGTAGGTGGGCTCAATAGAGCGGGTATAGAAGGTCTTCGTCGGTAGTGGAAGGGCGGACGCGCGGGCATGGCTAGGTGAAGGTGGAAATCCACCCAGTAGGAGCACGCAAAGCGACATGGTCCGAGCGGCAACTTCAGGTGAGAGCGACTCGGAAATCGGGCACACAAGGCAGCAATTGAGAGTGTGCGAGACGCGTTTTGGCTTGATTGCAGTCACTGAGGTTGAGCTGAACAGCCAGTGCGACGGTGTAGGAGAAGAACAGACAAGCGAGCATGAATAGAAGCGAGAAGATCATAACATAAAACAAAAGATTGGATTATGCGCTCTCCTCACAGCAGACATGGATATTTACATCCTCAATGTGCAAGACCTCTTGAGCATGGCGCTCTGATGTACCTAGGTGACAACTAAAGAGGTTTTTGGCGAGCTTCTTAAAACAACAATCGCAGAAGATAGGCGTGGGAAGCAACCAAAAGCTTTGTTTATATAGTGTGAGCTTTGATCGCCTTAGAGAAAATCCTGCTGTAAGTCGAGTCAGTCTAGATGAGCTGAGCAAGTCTGTGTCTGAGAAGCAGTGAGCAGTGAGCTATGACGTGACTTCATGTTCTTCAAGTCAAAATCTTCATCGTCGACATCAATAATGACGCTCTCTTTGCGAGGAGTTTAAGATGGCCTACATGCTGACTGTTAATGAAGTGGGTGTCGGACTTGCAACTCTGCCAGCAGCAAGCTACGCATTCGCGCCTGCAGTGAACGCCGACACTCAAACGTTGACAGCGATAGATAAAAGCGCCTGCTCCGCTACTAACCGCGCAAAGCTTCTCACTCCCGTTGCTGGGATTGCTCTTAGTCCGCTATGCACCACCTCTGATGCCCACTCGTGCCGGCTGCAAGGTAACATGGAGGCTATATGGCGTGCTGCATGGGCACTGTACTCGGTAGACACATATGCTCCAAAGGAGATAGCTGGACAGCAATACTCGGCAGGACAAGAGTACTAGAAATAAGCCACCTACGGGATGCTGTTGTAGCAGCACGGCAGGTAGACAACATGTCACATATTTAAACAGCCTAGGAGATAATGATAGTTGCGAGGAAGTAGGTTGAGACACACATGGTATTGGCAGGATAGCTATTGTAAAAAAGTAGAGCGCACGATAAGCTAGGTGTTCGAATCAAAGATGTGGGAATTCATGGTCGATGCGGTGGCTACATTAGAAATGCGCATATATTGGGGGCTGACAAGTAATGCAAAACTTATCAAAAGAGTCCGGATCCTCTAGAGCGCCCTCGTAGGACTATGTGCAACCTTTGGGTATCATAGAGAGCTCATCAAGGTAATGTCGTGATTCAGTCCTGCCACGGACATGATTCGAAGAATCGCCCTCAGACTTGGAAGAATCATTTCGAAGTCGTTCTCGGATGCTGCGATTGCGTTGAGATGGCACTCGAAGAAACTTTCGCAACTTCAGTGGCCGCCGGAAGAACGCTCTTATCGAGCTGGTGGCTTGCAGCAAAGGGCGGTTACCCTGGAATAGAGCCATTCTGTGGTAACAGACGCTTCATGGATGCGATTCAACCTTCAGCGCATGTCTGGGACCAGTACAGCGCCGCGCCAATCACCTAGTTCTTGATGATACCGTTTCGTATACATCGGTGTCCCATCCTCATCCGGTATGCGTGTGGATCCAAAAGTCTCTCTCTACCATCCTTCCTTCATCGATACCAGCGAGTACTCCCCGGATCCACTGTGGCGGCCCAGGTAGTTCCCTCTTGCCTTCTGCTGTGGCATCCATGGCATGACCCGTCATTGGGCAAGTTAGAAAGCCACGGTCTTCAACTAATTTGCCCACCTCTTCAACTATCTTTAGACCCTCTCTGGCATTGGCCTTGGCAGCGTTGAGGTTGTCGCGGCGCTCTTGCAGCTTGCGCTCCATCCAGGATGAGGCCTCGTCGATGCCACGGGAAGCGAGGCGCTGGAAAGAACAGAGGAAGCGGTTGATTATGTCGATGAGTATACGATAGAGGAGTTCAGTCGCGATTGCTGTACCAGTCTGCTGGCTGAACAGACGCGACGAGATGAGCGAGGTTGAGTATGAACGTGTTGACAGCGCATTTGATGGCCCTGGACGATAAAGCGTGAGCGAAGAAGATGCCGCCATTTTAGGTGTGTTGCTGGTTTGATTGAAAGGGAATCTTAGTTATGAGTTTGTCAATGAGGGGCTTCGATGCGCTGGAGATGACTATCCTTAAGCCAAAGGCATAAGCAGCGAGCCTTCTACCTTTGTATGCATCATTCCTCAATACTATGCGAACCCTACTACTTATGGCATTTGCGATGCACCAATGAGCTGTAGAATTGGATGCATAGTGGCCCACCGGATAACTCAATATGTCCATGATCGGGGGTCATTACTACCGACCGCGAGATAGGCATCATGCGATCTGGGACGCCTCGCCGGCTTCCACGGACTGCGAGCTGCAGCGCCCCACAATGTCCAAGCTCGACCAACCAGGTGTTCCCATGTCTCTCAAGAGCTTACGCACGTAAATGAGACTCAAAATATTGCCGGCCGTATATCCCACCGTGCCATGCCATCTCTACAGTGTCTGCACGGGCAAATCCAACTCGACCAGCCAAGGTGGGTGTTCAAGCACGCCTGGCTCATCACCCTCCATTGCTGCGTTGACGCACAGAGTCTGCTGCTTATTCTCTCGAAATTCTTGAGCGGCGCCCGGAGTCAAGCTTCTGAATCCTTTCTTACGACATGAATTCTCTCCCATCCATACTTTCGATATCGATCCAATGGGATCGCCTTCCAGCACCGTTTGTCCTTCGTGCCTCAGCACATGCGCTTCGTAGAAGCCGCGACGCGGCGAGTGAATGTGCCCAAAGCAATGCAATCGTGGTTGCACCCTCGCGATAGCGCGTCGCAAATGTTCACACCCCGCACTATGACCGTCAATCTCGTCAAGTATGTATCTCGCTGGGCCGTGGGTCATGACGATGTCAACGTTGTTGGGAATGGTCGAGGTCTCGGTACCAACGTTCTGAGCCCACGACGGGGTGCCTGCAGAGTTGAATCGGTCTTCCTTAGAATGATACTGGAATGCCGATGTGCCGTAGACAGGAGTGTATGGTGATGCGTATATCCTGAAAGTCGCGCCGCATGCTAGCGTGAAGGTATATGTACCTTCCCATAAGAACGTGATGCCATTCTCGCTCGCCTCTGAGCTTGCCTTCGGGCTCACCATTCCGAGCGCTCGTTCTGCATCAGCTTCTTCTCCGCCCTGGGACAGCCAGTAGGACTTGTCCAGCGATATTTCGTGATTGCCACTAATGACAAGTTTCAGGTTAGCTTTAACCTTGCCTAGATGTTGGAGGGCTAGAGAGATGCTTTCTGGGGTGCCGTCTTCGGTCAAGTCGCCGCAATGAAGCAGCACATCGCATGGTGGCAGATTTTCTGGTAACTTAGCCCCATGTGTGTCAGATAGTATGAGGAATCGAACAGGCGTGGAAAGAGAGTGGTTGCCTTCGGGTCGGATTTGATCTGCGGATGTTGAAGCCATCATGAGAGGATTTTCGGGTCGAAGTGCACGAGGGTAGGAAGTATCGGATGAGTAGTCTAGCGTGCTGGTCTAGATAGGGACCATGGTAGACTAGTAACAGTCAGGGACCCATGTACCAGTCAAGTATCATAGATAGATTGTTGTATCCTATAGCACGCGCTCGAAATTGCTGTATGAAGTCACATCAAGCTTGAACAAGACTGCAATGTGCTAATCAAGGATAGTTTAATAATACAAATATTGAAGACATTATATTAGCGTATAAATGGAGATATCTGAATCGACCAAAGCAGTAGGAAACAGCCCGGTTGTTGTCCATCAGCATAGTGATCCGCCACTATATACTTGCTCCATCTACAAGCTTGCCAAAAGCTGAGGTAGCACGCTCTGGCTGGTGTAAGCCCAGCTGGAAGAGCTGTCATGCGCCCTCCACGCGGCACCTGTCCAGAAAGTGTTGCGCTTGCTTTGCAGTCCGTACAGGTGCTTGTAGAATCCGGCGCGGGTAGCCTCCTCACCGACCAACATGTTGTATGGGCTGTGGTTGCTGAATGCGACAAACTCCGGCTCAGTCTCAGTCATATTGTTGGCAGCCTGGAAGCGCTTAAGGTCCGCGATGATCGCAGCCTTAGCCTCCTCGTCGCTCAGATGCTGACCAACCTTGGTGCCGTAGTAGACGAGACTTAGAGTTGGGTTGGCGGTGGGGTTGACATTGTAGATAGCAGGCATGGGTGGCAGCGCGTATGGCTTGTCAAGAGCGAGATTCTGGAGTGTGATGTTCGTAGGGCCAGCGTTTCTGATGATAGAGGTGTAGTATCCGACAGATGTAAATTGGTTAAAAATCTTCAACTCATCGCCGCTAGGGTCGAATTTGGCGAGGTTCTCGGGAGTAGGGGGGATAGCCATAAGGATCTTCTTCGCTTGAATGAGACGGCAGCCCATCGGTGTTTCGACAAGGACCTTGACGCCGCCATCAGCCTTGCTCACACGCTGCGTCTTGGTGACTTTAGAGGATAGAAGAACAGAGTTGGTAGCCTGGAGTTCGGCTGTAAGTTTCTCGAAAAGAAGGCTGTTGTCCATTACCGAGCTGGTCTGAAAGTTCTGCATAGTCTTCAAGAGACCAAGGGAAAAGGTGCGCATCTGCTGCAGAGCGGGGAGCTCGAGGATGTCACCAAAGGCGGAAGTGAGACCGAAGATGGTTTGTACCGCATCAGCGATGTCGTACTTTTGGACGAACTGGCCGAAGGGCATGTACAGATCCTCGGGAACGGGATCTGGCAAATAGAAACCACCCTCGAGTTGAGGATATTTGGCGAGAACCGCACCGTACTTCTGCAGAGCAATAGCCATGGCTGTCTGGTTAGGAGCAGGCAGACCCTGCAAAACCTGCCCAGTCCTGAAGTCAACATTCTGCGTCGGGAGAGCAGGGATGCTGAACCGGGTAGTGGAAAGGTTGAAGCGTGCGAACCATTGGTGCACCAAAGGTTCGTCGTGGTATAGCTTCACACCCATATCAATGGGAATTCCAGTCTCGTTATCCATGTAAGTCTCTGTGTGACCTCCCATACGGGATTTGCTCTCAACGACCACAACCCTCTTTCCTGCGTCCTTGAGTTGGATAGCAGAGTAGGCACCCATACCACCCCCACCAATAATCACGACATCGGTATCGATAACCTGCTCCGGCTTATAGTAGCTGGCATCCATCTTGTTGGCCTTGTTGGGCGCTGCGATGGCCAAAGGAAGGGCGACCACCGCGGCGGCGGCAATAGAAGCAAAGGAACGCATGACTGGAGTAGGTTTGCAGGGAGATAAGAAAGGTAAGGAGTGTGTGGTAATACTTCTCTTACCGACCACCAGACGTGTTGTATTTATATGGTCAAAACATAGCGAGTGATTGTATATGCGGTGGCTCTTCCGGCTCGGTCCTACTGTGTAAGCTGAAGTGTAATTAAAAGTAAGATCGCACTGTCGGAACAATCGACGACAAGCATCACGACTAAGTTCATGCGGGTTGGCAACAGCCCGTCAATAGGGGACTGGGCCGGGGTCTCACGTGCTGACGTAGCGCCGTGGCTATTGCATTCGATGCGTAGGAATCAAGGGCTAGGATGTCGAATAGCTTGCGGTTTCACTATCTGAAGCCTAGAAGGAAGCTGTACAAGAGCGTTTAAGTGCAGTATGGTACTACCAAAGCTAAGTTTGTGATGGTGCCTGATGGTTTTGGGTGATGCTCTCTAGTGCCGATTGCAAGAGCGCGGACCTTGTGCCTTGACATTGATCACCGGTATTGCTGACCGTTGGACTCTTCTCCAGATCAGGCGCAGTACTTTGATGAGTCTTGCCGCTGTCTTAATGCCATTGCTCATGCTGACCCCGCTGAAGCGCCGCGTTCGGAGCGTTCGCCCGACTCTTGGAGGAGTTCGTGGTTTGTCGAGAGTCTGTCGTTGGCACGATCTTCGGTGGCATCTCCGGAGCATTGACGGTGTGTACGAAATGAGAGGAGGTTTTGACTTCACCCACCGTGAAGCTGCGTGGAGGTCTACAGGTGTAACCGTTGCGTAATCTATGTTTCTAATCATTCTCGTTCTGCTTCCAACAGAGTTCTTACCTAGCCATGAAAGTTCTGTACACGCTCATGTGTCACAGTGGATGCGCCTCCGCAGGGCTTGGAAATACGGCAGTGCAGGGCGTCCTTGGTATCACCTACCAATGATGATATTGCGGAGAAGGTTACCCTGTTTTCGAGACGGGGCGATACGTGATGGTAGATGTCAACAGTGTCGCCACTATTCTCAATGGGAAGCTAGCATCATGTGTCTTACATTGCGACGCGCGCAACGCGCAGTTGATGTCGGTGAAATTATGACAGGATAAGTTGTTGGTGTTGATGTGTGGTTAGAGCCCGCGGTAGAAAAGACGGTTAATGTCTAGCCTTGCTGATGGCTAGGTGCAGATCCAACGGTGGGTATTCGCTAGTACTTCCTCAACTACACTTGCAGTAATCCGCCGGCTGGGTACGTTGGATAAGCCAAGGTACCGAGAAGCCATGTAAGACGAAGATCGCTTTGTAGCTGTGTTCTGGGATACCCAGTTGGGAGTGGGACATGTGCTGTGGAATGATGGTAGCGACCCAGGCCGATAGCGCCAACGTGACGGCGCGTCGTTTTCGAGAACCCCGCCATAATTTGGCCGCGACGCTGAAGCGCGACGAGGGATGGATCGCAGAAGGCAGATGCTGATACCACGACAGCCACAAGCTCGCTTTGACCTTTATTGCAACGAAGATGTCGTTGTTTGGTGGTAGCGCCGCGCCATCTCGCTCCTCTTACGTATCTGATGCCTCGTCGTCACCTCCTTCTTCTCCTTCTGCACGCTCATCGCCGTCAGTTGAGGAGGTCTTAGACCCGCGCAACGCGCAAGAAGCACCAAATCTCCATGTGCCGATATCACTCGACATAGACGATGACCTAGACACCGATAGCGGGTCCGCACGGGACGAACCCGACGAGGAGGAAGAGGAAGAAGAAGAAGAAGACGACGACGACGACGACGAACCGGTGCGCCCGAACCGCTTTCTCGGCCAACCCCAAGCATGGCAGAGCCTCACCGAGGCCGATCGCCAGGTAGCAGATTCGCTCGCTCAGATCCAAGACACAGATCTTGCGGCACATCTGTACAACGCCCATGCGCTCAAGCGGCGGTTACGACGACCCGAGGAAGCCACGGCGCAGCTCGAAAACTGGCAGAGTAGGGACAACTGGCTGAAGGCTGGCAAAGACCTCGAATACAAGGATGCGGCAGGCTTCGTGCAGACGGCAATGGTGCCTTCCAAAGAGTGGACGGCATGGCCACTGCCCCCAGCATCACTCTTGGACTCCGACGACGAGCTGGGCGATAGCATGGCGGGCGGTCAGACCGTCGAATGGCCTTCTGCAGGCACAGGCACAGGCATAGGCACACAAGATGTAGGAGATGAGCTCCGAGACGAACTTCAAGCTGTATTTTTACGACTGGCCAAAGAGAGATGGAACTCCCGGGAAGCGGCCTCGTCTGAATCCGACGCCGGCGACTACACAACAGCTTCACGCAGTGAGTCACGATCTCAAAGCCCCAGTCGCGCGCAGTCGCGCTCTACGTCCATGGCTCCATTTCCACCGGAAGATGAAGACGAAGCACACGACGATAGCGACGACGATGAACGCCATCATGCGACTGGAAAGAAACGTGGCAGGAAACCTCGTAACGAGAGACTCACCGAGCCGACTTTGCTAGCCGACGACGCGAGAACACAGCGGCTTCTACAGCCAACGATCCAGGCCATGATGGGAAAGCTAGACGAGCTTGCACTGGCTATCCGCCGAACTCGTGCCAACCATTTCGGTCGCGGCGGGTCGGCAGATTCCTCCATGAGTGACTTCACATCAGGTGCAGAGTCGAGTGCGCCGGAGTCAAGGTCTACATCACGAGCCCGATCGAAGGGTGGAACAAGTCGCGGATCAAGCACCCGACCTCCTTCGCGTGCAAGATCGGCGCGAGCTGCTCACACAGCACAACCAGGAACAAAGACTGCCAAAGATGGAAGAAGGCCTCCCGATAGTGATGCTACCTCAAGTGGAGCATCTGACTGGGAGGCGTCCAACAACATAACCCGCGAACGAAAACGTCGCAGATCCTCAAGCAGCATCGGTGGTAGCGATGCTTCAGAAACACAAGAACTGCAGCTGAGGGAAGGCCTTATGGATTGGAGTGAAGTGCTTGGGTTAGCTGCTGTACAGGGTTGGGACAGAGAAGCTATTGCACGTACGGCTCAGCGTTGCGCAGCTCTGTTTGGTGAGAGCATGTCATTTATGCACTTCCACGAGACTCTTGCTTTGAAGCCTGCTTCCGAGCCTGTGTTCTACACACCTTCAGCTATACCGCCGCCGGCCGTCTCCTTAATCCCGCAGCCTCCAACACCTAAGCGACCCTTCTTCCAGATCGGCACATTGCGTTGTCCGCATGTAGATTGTTATGGGCACGAAAAAGACTTTGCTCTACCTTATCGCGTGGTCGAGCACTGCATGCGAGTCCACGGCTATGACCCTAGAACCAACGATTCTGACAACGAAGAGCGGACGTTTGGTGGTGTGCACATCGATGGGTTCCTACAGCCTGTCACGGCGAAGCCAGGATGGTTAGGGAATGGGCGGGCAAAGGCTGGTAGGGCGAACAAGATGCAAAAGAAGGGACAAGGTCGTAGTCGGGCTACATCAGAAGCTATAATGAGCACTGGAGAATGATTCATGGCCTTGCGCTGGACATGTCCGATATAGCAACACGACAACACATTCGGTATGAAGCACCTGTTCTGAAATGATCCGACCAACATGCCTACTATGCTACCAGCATCTCTTCTGTGCAAACGTCTGACGTATCGGACGTTCCGCTCCACATGTTCAGGCGGGACCCCACATTAGCTTGCGC
>Ga0058698_10000893_pt1 | contig 14616 bp, 11 predicted proteins | sample AgamicAsSfe_FD_67288 | JGI IMG/M metagenome (GOLD analysis project Ga0058698, IMG submission 67288) | Agave microbial communities from Guanajuato, Mexico - As.Sf.e | ecosystem: Host-associated > Plants > Phyllosphere > Phylloplane/Leaf | place: Guanajuato, Mexico | collected 2012-05-30
CCCCCACACCTGAATAGACACGCTGCCTCTCGGCGCTCTTGGGAACGCTAATATCCACTCGACATACCACGGCACCCAGCCGGCCGGAACCCAGAACATGGGCGTGCGCGCGTACCAGAATTGAAGCAGGAAGCGCAGGCCGGTGGTTAGGACGTAGCGGGCTGTATTGGCGAAGGTGTTGAAGGTGGTCCGGGATGTGGCTGTCGTGTTAGCTGCGAGGGAGGGGGTGTTAGTGTTGGTTCTAGTGGTGGTTGTGGAAAGAGAGAGATGGGCGGACTAGAGGGAAGTGCGCAACATGCGAGGCACCGGGCGAAAACAAGAAAGTTAATTGCCACATACCATGCTCATCATACGCCGTCTGCGCCTTATCATGCTGCCTCCTCAGCCTCGCCCATTTCGCGAAGTCATCTTGAGGTGATATAGCAGAGAGTTCTTTCTTGAGGCGGAAGAGGTCGCGTTTCAGTTCGGCGGATTTGGCTTGTGCTGGTGAGGAGGAGATTGGGAGTGATTGGTAGAGGTTCCATAGCTGTGGTGGGAGATGAAGTGTTAATACATAGGTTTATGTTAGGAATCAGGTGGGATAGGTATACCAGATCGTTGACTGTGGATGCCCCAACATTGTTGATGATGTGGATGAGGAGTTGAAGCGTGAACACCACGAAGAGGAGAGATGGCATGTTTGTGATTGACGAGCGCAACCAATGTTGCTATGTCGCTTCAGAGTTATTGCTGGAGAGTTTCAGAACTCTTTTGGCCGCACGTGTCTGACGCAATGACAATATCATACCCAGCTATACTCCTCGGACTTTACTGACTGTGTCGAAGCACATATAAGACTATAACTCCATCACACGTTCGAGCAGATACTTGACATGCAGCAACGAAGAGCCTCCGCTCGCGCATTGTCAGACCGGGGGGCATCGATGTTCAGTTCGACATGACCACAGATTCACCAAAGGAAGAACTCGCATTCAATGAGATCTGCTCCCACCTCAATGACCTCCAAGACCACGTTCTCGAGATCGAGATACTGTCGGTCGCAAGCTGCCCACCCGGGCCACCACGCATCCTGAGAGATGGTAATTGTATTGGAATACCCAAGACCCTACTCATCCCAGCTTTCAAGCATGCTCTGGACATCCTAGCACTTGGGCGGTCACCGCAGGTCGGTGTCAGTGCGGTGGAGAAGGATGCTCACAAGGACGAAATAAGTCGTGTCACAATACCGATAGAGGTAACGTACTCACAGACAACACAGCACCTCCGCCTCAAAGCAACAGCGATAGTCCTCCTCCTGGCGCCAGAACACCTCACCGCCGCCAACATCCGGAAGCGGCATCTCCAACAGCTTGCTTCCACCTCCGTCCTGCCCAGTCAAGATCCGCATGTCTCAGAACACCTCGCCCATGCCCTCCACCACGAGCTCAACCTCCTCGACTCCCTGCAGACCTCCCCCCTCCATCGGCACGCCAAGAGTCCTACGTTATGGTCTCACCGGCGCTGGATCATGGCTACAATTCCCGCCCCTGCTATACTTGATGGTAGAAGAGGTATGGAAGGAGAGTATGAGATTGTGCATCGTGCGGCTGGGAGACATGCGAGGAACTATGTCGCCTTCGACTATTTGCGACGCCGAATGCGCGGTGCGCAGGGACTGGATTCGTGTGCAGATGAGGGCGAGGGTGAGAGTGGAAGAGGGAAGATGATAGTGGCGGTGCCAATTGAGACGCTCGCAGCCCACGCCCTCTCTAATCCCTCCGACACTTCCCGCCTCTCCTTCCTGCAGCACGTCCTCCACCTCCACACTCTCCACGCACACCACCCTCCAGATCACAATCCTACCACAACGTCCCAAGCGTCCAACGTGGCAGCATCCACAGTGCAACACATCCTCACCACAGCGTTGGATCTCCGCCTACGAGGAGCCGCGATCTGGAACTTCCTTCGTCTAGCTCTGATGAGTCAGGAGGGCGCGGGCGTGGGAGAAGGGGAGAGGCTGGAAATGCTGAGGAGATTGAGGGAATGGCGGGATGGGGCTGGTGGTGGTGGTGGTGGTGGTGGTGGAGGTGAGGCTGCGGATGCGAATGCGGAGGTGGAGGTGGATGCGAACAGAGGGGTATATGCAAGAGACCTGTCAGAGCTATGTACGGCTGTGGATAGGAGTTTGAGGTGGATTGCTGCGAAGGGTGTGGATTTGAACGTGGATGAGAGGAAGGGTGGAGGAGATACTTGAGAGAGTGACCGAGAATACGAACATGGATTTCGAATCGGAATTAGCATCAACGAGGTAGATTTATATGTACAAATGATCATTTGTTTCCCGCCGTAAGCATCATCTTCGCAGGGAACTGAACTGAACCGCCCGCTCTCAAGTTCCGCTTTAATGCTATCCACACATTCGAGTTCTCCCCTGCCCTGCCACCCCCCCATGGTACCACAACTTACACCTCCTCAAATACTCCATCTCCCCATCCCTAAGTCGCCTCGCCCTCTCTTTGGGTGAAAAAGGATATATCTCAACAGAAAAAAGACGCCGAACCACCACCAGCAATCAATACCCAAAAGGCAGATCAGCTCGATGATCCAGCAACACGAGTGAGAGTAGCTTCGAGAAGCGAGTTGGTCTTGGCGATTCATGTTGATCTCCTCAGCCCATTCAGTATCACCCGAGGGGAACCGCGGCTGGAAGTCTTCGATAGCGCCTGTATTTTGTTCAAGACACGTCATGGAGGAGGGAGAGAAAGGGTAGGGAGTGAGGGGTAAGGAGAGCAAGGGATGGGCAGAGATAGTGGGAGGAAGAGGAGAAGATGGGCAGAGAAGAGGAAAGGGTTGCAGAAGAAACGCTTGATAGCATAGACCAGATCAAGAGGACGAGCCTCAGCTGCATCTGCAGCAGTCATGCCGAGCCATTGATGAAGATGCATATGCCGAGCCATTGATGAAGATGCAAAATCAACACGACCAGGACCCCTGGAATCTTGCTTGTCTTGACTTCCACCCAGCGGGACAGTACGAAGTAGAGGCTGGAGCAGAGTAGAGTCGTGTAGCAACAGCGCCGCTTCTCCTCCTCCTGCTGCTTGATCTTCCCATGCTTGGTTCTTCACACATTTGCGACCATCAATCACAGCCCCAACGAGCATTCAGAGCCATCTCTCCATTTCCAGGATATCTGAGCGATCCTCAGGGCGGACATGGGCGTTCACTGCAAGACTGCTCCGTGCAATGAAGCAAAAACATAAAACCATTGCATCATGCGAATTTTCTCGACTGGAGAAGGGAGCATTTCTGATTCGGCTAGCATCACGTGGGCGCACGAGGAATATAGGGTTTCTCTTGGATAGTGACCTCAATTTTAAGACGTGAGAAGAAAGGCAATGTGAAGGAATTGGCGGTAAAACAGAATTGGAAGACGCGAAATGTTGTGTGAGAAGAGTTAAAGATGGGTGGAGAATGCATGTCACGTGCGAACATGCTCGAATCACTAATCACTATTCACCACCAACAGATACCTTACTTATGCCTTGACCCTTAACAAAGCACGATATGGACAACTGGTAGACATAATGGTTTCAAGAGATCAATATAATTAAGACGGCGTTATTCGTCGTCCGATGCCATAATACCCTATGACCTATGATCACAATAAGACACCGAACCCGCCTAATGCGAAACCAAAAAAAGAAAAAAAGACAGTTTTTGTAATGTCATTCTCATTCAGCCATATTCAACACAATCCTCGTCATACCCTTCTCAATCGTTACAGCATAGTCCTTCTGATCCTCTACGCCATGACGGCGAAGAAAGCGGCGAGAGCACCGAGGAAGGTGAAGGTGGGTGTCGCGGTCTTGTCACCAGCGCTCTTAGCTGTGGAGCTGGAGGTGGAGCTAGCTCCAGAGCTGCTGCCGCTGCTGGTACTGCTACCACTGCTCGTGCTCTTACCGCTGTTGCAAGTAACACCACCCTGAATGACGCTGCTGGCACCAGCAATGCCGTTGTAAGTCGTGCAAACGCTGCTAATGTCGGCAGTGGAGGTGATGACGCAGGCACCGAGGATAGTGTTAAGTTCAGGAGTGCTGAGGTTGCTGAATGCACCAATGAAGTTGGCGGCACCAGCAACGTTGGTCAACATGGGCATAGAGATGGTGCCAGTGAAACCGGTGTTGTTCTGGATGTTGAGAGAACCAGCGTCCTTGGAGTACACGGGGAGAGAAAGGCTGGTCATCTGGTTGTTGTTGTTGATGATCAAACCGTTGGAGCCAGTGAACTGAGGCAGAGTCAAGTTGGTGAAGCTGTTGCTCGTGATGGCGAAAGAGCCAGTAGTATTGACGAGCTGCATCAAGTTGACAGAAGAGCAGTTGCTGATAGCAATGCTACCAGCAGTGGTAAGGTTACCAAAGGTGGCAACTGCCTTTCCAGCAGCGTTGGCGTTCAAGTTGAGGCCTCCAGAGAGAGATGTCAATGGGATGTTGATGTCTGTCAAGTACTGATTGTTGGCAATGGTGATACCGGAGGCAGTGGTCAAGTTGATTCCGTTGAGGTTCTGGAGGAAAGTGTCTTGAATGTTGAGCATGCCAACAGTCTTCAAGCCAGTGGTCCAGCCAAGTGTCTGCAGAGTGGGCCCCAAGTGGAGGAACTGGAGGCTACCAACACCAGTCAGGTTGGGAAAGCTGAGCGCGTTGACGTTTGTGAGCTGCTCGAGGTCAAGAGCCTGGCCAATGGTGGCAAGGTTCGGTGCGGAGATCGAGGTAACGTTCTGTCCGTTTGGTGCAGTCAAGGAGCCAGTGATGGTCTCAATGCCCGGGAAGGTGATGTCGCCAGTAGCTTGGGTCGCAATAGCGATGGAGCCAGAAAAGGTTGTGCAGCTAGCAAGAGCTGATGCGTCACCGCCATTCTGAACAGTTGCAGTAGCCTGGCTACAGATGTTGGAGCTTTGACCTGAAAATGGCGAATCAGCGAGTGTTTTCTTGATAGTTTGTTTTTGTGGCATACCGTTGACAGCCTGTGCGAGCACAGCGGCGGGAAGGATGTACTTGAAGAGAGACATTGCGGTGGTGTGATATGAGTCTGATGTCTATGAGGCGAAGATTCGTCAGTGTGTTGGTCCTTGAAGAAGTGCAGGTTTTGTGCATTCCATGGCAAAGCCACAGGGAGAGTGATATAAGGAGGCGAAGAGATTAACCACCAGGAATGCGTACAGATAAGTGACTGACCTTGATGACGTGAAGCTGCCAGATACAGGAGCGGGTAAAGCTTAAGCGTAGAAGGATACTACAGCTGATATACGCTGATGTGGAAAAGTAGCGATTGTTGATGGGACGGGAAAAAGAGCTGACGACGATCTCAAGAAGAGACGGAATTAAGTAGACCCTGAAAAACTTGCCACGGATTTGAGGAAGCGACGACGGACTTGGGTAGAAAGCGAGTGTGAAGAGATCTGATGAGGAGCAAGAGCAAGAGAAGGAGGCGAAGAAGGAGTTTTGATGACTGAGAAATTGGTTGGGAAAAGCGCGAAGCGAGGAGATTGTCAGATGGAAAAGGAGTGCAAATAGCAGCAGCGGGGACTGTCCCCTTGTCTTTCTTCTAGGCCGTTTGGCTGGTTGAACTAGCAACACACTTATGCTCCCTAATGCCCGTGGGTACGGGTGGATTGCCACGGGAGTAAAGGAACCTGCGTCGTCGTCCTGCGTTTGTCACATAGTTTTATTGGTTACGTCTGCCGGTTGCTTTTAATGCAAGTTGTGGCGGGCAACGATATGGTTCTTGGTCATGTATGCCTGATGCCACAATCTTACTCCTTCAAAACCCTCGAGGAACCGCTAGATGATTCTCAGCGTCGTTGCTAGGCATAATTGGCATAGCTCGGCTTCATGGCATAAAGTGGTTCAACAGGCACACATGCAAGTAGTATAGCACTGTCACTTGTCACCAGGCTTACGTGTCTATCTCCAGCGAGACGGTCTGAGCTCTAGGCCGTCGCCACCACTCTATTTATGCCCTAGAATGCCTGGTAATATCGGTCATGCGACAGATATAGCTTGACCATGTCCGATTGCAGTACTGTACTGTACGAATATGTGATCTACCACGAGAATATGTCTCGCATAATGACAGAGCATGAATCAGTCGTGCTGGCGTGTCCTTCCAAAAAGTACCAATCTTGATCTCCGCCGCGCGCCGCGCTTGCCGAGATCTCTTCGGGTCGATCCCATTTCCATCCTGGAAGCCCAGATCTATGGCAATCTTGTACATAGATTGCGATTTGCGCAGTGTCCACTACCTTTGTGAATCCTATGTGCACTGCACTGCTGATACACCGACATGTTCAACATGTTGCGCTCAAGCACACGCATCATCTTAGTAATACGAGCTTGCAAAACAAAATGAACGCGCGACCACAACAAACAACAATCCGGGGTAGATGCCGAGCTGACCCTGAGGCTGAAGAGTACCGTAAACAAAATCGAGGGCTCTGCAACAGGTTGTGCATCGTGAGCATGACTGGATGTTGTACTTGTACTGCAAGCCCTCAGTATGTCGATGCTGCATGTCCGAAAGCCGAGCTAAAATGTACACTTGTATATATGCAAGCCACTTTACTTCCTGCCGTACAAGCTTTTCGGACGATCGGGCGGTTACAGTACCTTCGTAGAAGTCACTTGTCACTGTGTATCCTGGCCACTTCACGATAACGTGATGCATGGGTCCTCTACAGAGGTCAATCGTGGCCAGATGGTAGTGCTCAGACTCAAGTGCGCATGTCGGGACTGATTTCTTCTTCCTTTACGACCACTTGCGGCTGGATCCCTAGGCTATGTTCCAGGCTTTCTGTTTCTTGTTCTGTCTTCACAGCACTCTGCGGCTGAAACACGTCGATGTTGACGCCATCAATGCGCCACATGTACCACATGAAGACTTCTCTTGGTCAGTATAGCTCGGTATAGATAATGCCTTCAAGGTTCTGTTACTCACTTGATCGGTATGGCACAAACTTCGAGGCTACATCTAGCATGTCATGTTCTGAGCAGTACTTCCACTTTCCGCCCTTATTCTTGAGTTTTGCGACATCCTTTCCCTGGTATACTGCAATTCCTCGTCTAAGCCAGTTAGTACAAGGCTTACTTTGGCACGACCTGGGTATGACCTACTGTACTCCAAGATCACCAGTCGAAAAGATGTCAGTTCTCTTCAAACCGAAGCACGCAAACATCTCTACAGACCATCTGCCAAGACCACGAACAGCCACTAGCTTCTGCAGTACTTCCTCATCTGATGCATCGATGAGCATCTTCGCTGTGAGCTCACCACTAACGAATTTCTCTGCCAGGCCTTGGATATACTCTGCCTTCCTTGCCGAAAGACCTGCAGTACGGAGATGTGCAAGATCAGTCTTTACCACCTCGTCCGGTGTGGGATATGTCCCTGGAGTGCCATCCTCGTTCTGATGAAAGAGTGAAATAAACTTATTGCGGATTGACTTCGCAGCAGCACCAGAAACCTGTTGACCCATGATCCCACTCGTCAGACTCTGAAAAGGCTCGATGACCTCGGCCAGACCTTCTGGTGTGAACATATGGCATTTATGCGCTTCGACCAGATCTCGAAGTCTAGGATCCTGCTTGATCAGGAACGCTTCTGCTTTCTGCAGTAGGTTTTCAGTCGTTTGGGGAGTGCCGTCTTCATCGAGAAATCCACGACCATGCGCTGCTTCCAGGTCTATGATGACCTTAGAACCACGAGGCGTCTGCAAAGGAGCATTTGTCATATTAGGTCGAGCTTCACGAGGTTTCCGTACCCTTCTTGGCTTCTTCGTCGGCGATTCGGCCTCGGGTGACGACTTGATTGGCGAATTGCCAGCACTTCCAGATTCTGCTGGTCGTGGCAAGAATGGTACATTACTTGTCATCAGCCCAATTGCCGACGGTGTTGGTGTAATTGGAGGAGGTGCTAAGCTATCAAGCTTGCGTCGCTTCCGCGGGCTCGGTGTAGCTGGCGGTAGCATTGAAGTTCGTTGTGGGTTTTCGAGCTTGACATGGTCCTGCTCACTCGTTGCTGATGAGGTTGACAACCTGCTCGAGCGACGTGTTGCCATTGTGATTCTATGTATGCGCGATCGTGAGAATAGCCGCAAAATCATGCAAGAAAGACGTTGCTGCGTTGAAAGGATTTGACTACGGTTGTTTCCCTGAATTGCAATTGTTGTTTGGTGAAGGAGCGTTCGAGTGCTGAAACATGCCTTCCCACAAGTGACGCAAGTCTTGGCACACGTGACTTCTGCCTACTACGCGTTTGTCCATTTGTTTTCGTTTGCAAAACAATTGTCTCGAATCTCGTTTTGGATTATGCTCATCCCTCGCACACTCCCGTCATGCCCGACAAAGCTCTATGAGCTTGAGTCTCAGGAACTACGACAATGGCTCAACGATCAGCCCACCTGAGCAGACTGAAACAGTTCGAGAGAGGGACTGAAACACTTCTTGCTCGCATCGACGATCTCAGTCACGTTGAGAAATGCGGCTTGCTTGATGCGGCTTTTCAGCATTGGAGTCAAGCATGTTGGGAGAAGTGGAACATTGATCTCTTGCATGTTGTACAACTCTGCAGCAATTCTAATCCACGCGCATCAGAGGCTCCAGTTGTTGAAGATGCCCATCTATCTTTGTCATTAGAGGGACAACCAACAGCTCGAACCCTACGTGCGTCGCGCCGTAGACGTGGACCAGGGCTTTCGCGTCTATCAGCGGAGATTCGTCTAGAGGACGAAGCTGTGGCTGAAAATGTGGAGCTTTCAAGCACGAGTCCGGCTTGCGATGTTTTCAGTCTGACTCCTCGCGTCAACGAGCATACTTCGTTGCCGACACTTCCAGTACTGCCAGCACCAGCACACACGGCTCTGACAGCCACCGCAACACTTCCAACAGCTCTGCCGATAGCTCTTCCAACAGCTCTTCCAACAGCTCTTACAACAGCTCTTCCAACAGCTCTTTCGATAACTCTTCCAACAGCTCTTCCAACAGCTCTTCCGACAGCTCTTCCAACAGCTCTTTCAACAGCTCTTCCAACATCTCTTCCAACAGCTCTTCCAACAGCTCTTTCGATAACTCTTCCAACAGCTCTTCCAACAGCTCTTCCAACAGCTCTTCCGACAGCTCTTCCAACAGCTCTTCCGACAACTCTTCCGACAACTCTTCCGACAACTCTTCCGACAGCTCTTTCAACAGCTCTTCCAACAGCTCTTCCAATAGCTCTTCCGACAGCTCTTCCAACAGCTCTTCCAACAACTCTTTCAGCAGCAATTACGGGCTTGTCTTCACTTGGTCGGGAAGACCTTCCAACGGCACTTCCTCATGCTCTTCCCACAAAACCAGCGTACCCACCCACACCAGTATCGGAAAGCCGCGAAGACGCCTCGACCTCGCACGATGAACCACTCAGCGTCGTCGCAAAACGAGTTTGGCGCGTCAAGTGCCTGTCCTCGACGGCACCGATGAATGCTGTAGACGAATCGACTCCATTGTTGAAGACAGGTAATGACCAGGACAATTTGGCTCTGCCATCTGTTCCAGCGACAATTCAGCTCGAAGCAGAGGTCGTGTCATTGGACAAGGAACCTCTCTGTACGATTACGCCACGGATTGAGACCGCTGCCAAGAAACCCATGACATCTTTGATGCACACCACTGTCGTGCTTCCTAAACTGGCAATCTCCCCGACAAACAGTCCGCAACACACGCGCGCCCCGATCGCCGCGCTACTGAAACGTGGTATCGAGTCACCAGCAGTTCAGACACTTGACCATGGGCCGTTGCTTGAGGATGCGCGTGCTCGAAAGAGGCTGAAAGTCTCGAAAGTCGCATACACACAACCTGCGGTCGAGCCGACGACACTGACAACAGCAAACGTAAGGTCAACCGTTGCGAACGTGTTCAACGACGAAGAAGTTGGGGTCATCGTCAGAGAAGCATTAGCGGAGCTCCGTAAAGCTGGAATATACGGGAAGGTGGGACAAGAAGCGAAGTTATTGAAATTGGTTCAAATGGTCGTTCGTAGCTTGAGTCGTGATGGTACCGAAGCTCTCCACCGTCTCTTGCCGCTCGAAGACGACTGGGTTGAACAAAGAGGCCTGGAAGTTTCAACAAGACCATCGAAACGCTGTATCACGTCTAGAGCAATTCATTGTAGCAATCTACACATCCGCAATGCCGACGAAACGCTCCCTTTCGGGAGCTGCCTGAAGAACATGAGCCTTGTCACACTTTTCCGGGAGCATGAGAGACTTGTCACCGAGGTACGAACTCCGGAGAGTGTAACACGGCGCGCAGTCCAGGCTGTATCTACAGAACCTATCTCGAAAGCACCTGTCGGCAAGCTGAATGCATATATAGCACAGAAGGTCAGCTTTCTTGAAAGCAAGTCAGCTTCTACACTCTCGGCACTTGACGTTTCAGATATCAGTCCAGATGTACTCGCGGGGAGATTACTCGACAAGTATAGGTCCTCCTTAGGTCGAGGGGTGCTTTATCTCCTCCGCTTCCCGAAAGGTCAGCTACTGAGTTACACACTCGATGAGCATCAGGCAGTAGTGAATGCTCTTGCCCGACGAAACGACCTCATCAAGATGTGTAAGATCGTCAGTAATTATATCATGAAGCCAATGCTTGATGAAAAAGTCAATGGAATGAGGCCGGTCAAATGTTTCCTGGCTCGATGGGACGGGCATCTGGAGGGCTTGAAACGCCTGGCGGAGACTCCTAAGCCAGCGAAGAAGATGGATGGCACGGAATGGGGAACCATGGCTGATAGAGAAGCAGACAAGCATGCACCGACTGTCAGGCAAGATAGTGCTGTGCATATACAGGCAGAGTAGTCGCGGACAGTCATTGAGCTTTGGAGATGCAGCCTTTGTGCTAGATGTGCTTAGAGACGGACTGGAAACAGCTAACAGGCTGTGTCACTTGTATAGATAGAAGCTGATGAGAGCACGACATCAAGGTCGCTTATGTAACGATTAGCTCAGACCAGGTCAAACGTCACTTGTTGATTATCTGAACCGGGGTAAGCGTTCGCGCTAGTAACTCCAGCCTTTACGGCAAGTTCCACGCTGCGTTGACCCCACGACCCGTGCCCCTCGATGAACAATTTACTTTCTCACCTTCTTACAGTAAGCTCTAACTTGAACACCTTTTCTCTACACTGCACTACCTTTCTCTTCAAATTGCCGCTTTCGCTGTGAAGAGACCTGTAAGTAGACACATTCTTGTTGGACACGTTGTCTTGTGAAGCTCCCTACTGACATCAGTTACAGCTCAATTCTGAAAGACTCTTTCCGTCAGATTTTCATTTCCAGGTCATTGAAGTAAGTCTAACCTTCGTCTCGTCTCATTGATGCTTATCTTGTCACTGGTCGTCTATTAACCACAATATTCGGATACCCGACGCTGACTCTCAACCAGTAACAGTCATCATGGTTCAATCCTCAGTTCTCGGCTTCCCCCGCATGGGAAGGTTGAGAGACTTAAAGAAAGCCAACGAAGCATACTGGGGTGGCAACCTCTCCAAAGATGAGTTGTTGGCAGAGGGCAAGAGACTCAGACTTGCACACTGGAAGATCCAGAAGGACGCCGGTGTCGACATTATCCCCAGCAACGACTTTTCATTCTACGACCATGTCCTCGACCACATCCGCCTATTCGGTGCTATTCCAGAACGTTACAGCAAGCACAAGCTCGACCCTGTTGACGAGTACTACGCGATGGGCCGTGGCCACCAAAAGGATGATGTAGATGTGCCATCATTGGAGATGGTCAAGTGGTTCGACTCAAACTACCACTACGTCAAGCCCACCCTTCAGGACAACCAGACCTTTGCTCTCCACGACGACCCAAAGCCAGTCCGCGAGTTCCTCGAGGCAAAAGAGGCTGGCATCCACACCCGTCCCGTACTTGTTGGACCAGTGTCATTCCTCGCCCTCGCAAAGGCCGACCGTGATCAGAAGGTGGACCCCATCACTCTGCTCGAGAAGCTACTACCTGTCTACGTTGAGCTCCTGAAGAAGCTCAAGCAGGCTGGCGCCGACACTGTCCAGATTGATGAGCCTGTTCTCGTCTTCGACCTCGAAGACAAGGTTAAGCAAGCTTTCAAGCCTGCTTACGAGGCACTCACCGGTCTTGGTGAGAGTGGTCCCAAGCTTGTTGTCGCTACTTACTTTGGTGACATTGTCCACAACGCCGACGTCCTCTCCGCCCTCTCCAAGACCCACGCCCTACATGTCGACCTCGTCCGCAACCCAGAGCAGCTCCAGACCGTGCTTAAGCACCTCGGACCTCAGCAGACACTATCTGCTGGTGTCGTGAACGGTCGTAACATCTGGAAGACCAACTTCAAGAATGCTGTCGAGATTGTCCAGAATGCCATCGACACTATCGGCAAGGACCGTGTCATTGTTGCCACATCCAGCTCTCTCCTACACACGCCTCACACTCTCGACAACGAGAAGAAGCTCCCAAGCGAGGTCGCTGACTGGTTCTCCTTCGCCTGCGAAAAGGCTGTTGAGGTCGCTACTATTGCAAAGGCTGTCACTGAGGGCCCATCTGCAGTTAGCGAACAGATGGAGGCCAACGCAGCGTCCATGAAGGCTCGTGCCGAGTCGTCCCGCACCAACAACCAGCAGGTCAAAGAACGCCAGTCCAAGATCAGCAAGGACATGCACGACCGCAAGTCCGAGTTCACTACTCGTTACGCTCAGCAGAAGGAGCACCTCAAGCTCCCCAACTTTCCCACCACAACCATTGGATCTTTCCCTCAGACCAAGGAGATTCGTGTGCAGAGGAACAAGTTCACAAAGGGCGAGATCACCGAGAAGGAGTACGATGACTTCATCAAGGCCGAGATTGACGACGTTGTCAAGATCCAGGACGAGCTTGACCTCGATGTCTACGTTCACGGCGAGCCCGAGCGTAACGACATGGTCCAGTACTTCGGTGAGCGCATGGACGGTTACGTTTTCACTACACACGGCTGGGTACAGAGCTACGGTTCTCGCTGTGTCCGACCTCCCATCATTGTCGGTGACATTTCTCGACCGGCACCCATGACCGTCAAGGAGTCCAAGTACGCGGCATCCGTCTCCAAGAAGCCCATGAAGGGCATGTTGACCGGACCCATCACTTGCCTTAGATGGTCATTCCCGCGTGATGACGTCCACCAGTCTGTTCAGGCTCAACAGCTCGCTCTCGCTCTCCGTGACGAGGTTGTCGACCTTGAGTCTGCTGGCATCTACGTCATCCAGGTTGACGAGCCCGCTCTCCGTGAGGGTCTGCCTCTCCGCAAGGGTGAGGAGCGAGACAACTACCTCCAATGGGCTGTTGACTCATTCAAGCTATCCACTTGCGGTGTCAAGGACTCTACCCAGATTCACTCCCACTTCTGTTACTCTGAGTTCCAGGACTTTTTCCATGCCATTGCCGCCCTGGACGCCGACGTTCTCAGCATTGAGAACAGCAAGAGTGACGCCAAGCTTCTGAAGGTCTTTATCGACGAGGCTTACCCTCGTCACATTGGCCCTGGTGTCTACGACATTCACTCTCCCCGTATCCCCAGCGAGCCCGAGATCAAGACTCGCATCCAGGAGATGCTCGAGTACCTCAAGCCAGACCAACTCTGGATCAACCCTGACTGTGGTCTCAAGACCCGTACCTGGAAGGAGACCAAGCCAGCGCTCACCCACATGGTTGACGCGGCCAAGTACTACCGCCAGCAAGTCAAGGCATAAATGTTGTGCCACCCACTTGGCCAACAATGAGCACACAAGAAATGTGCTCCTAACGAGTACTCAACCACTCGAATGACACGCGATGAAGTTTTAACACTTATGACTGGAATGGAGATGAGAGGAGACGGCAAGACGTTCTCAACGATACGCATGCATAGATACCCCAACAAAAGCGCTTTTTCAACATAACAGGGCGTTTTTGGGTGATCGAAAAAAGGATGATGGGTGGGAGGTTGTGGTTGTTTTAGATAGCATTATCATTTGTATTTTCGCAGCAGTCGTGTCAATGCACAATGCAATACTTTGGCATTATGTGACGTCTTTCGAGCGGTCAGTGTGCATGGTTGTGATTGTGCGAGAAGTGGCAAAAGTCGCCCGCACCAGAATAGGCATCTCGGACCTCGACAAGCCAATAACGCTTATCTTTGCTCGAGCACGCCTTCGTCTTTGCGCATATTTTCCTGCTCTCTTGTTTTTTGCATACTACTTCTACTCTACCTCTGGCTCTCTTGCTCTGCTATATTCTTCCGCCATTGCTGCATTTGCTCTCCAAAATCATACCGCCATGAATGGCACAACCGACAGAAAGCGTGATGTGAATGCGCCACACTCAGAGACAACACCTCTACTTGGTCATGTTCAGCCTCAGAAAGACTCGAGTACCAATCCTGATCGAAGGCGGTCAGCATCGGCGGCATCATCATCGACATCGTGGTTCAAGCCAATCTACCGCGTCCTCCTCTCCGGCTTCCTCGTATCCCTCTCTTTCGGCGTCACTCAAGTCCCGTTCGTCCCTTCTTCTTCCCTCGACCCCTCATCCCCTCTCGCCCCCTTCTAACATTTATACC
>Ga0058698_10000894_pt1 | contig 14596 bp, 17 predicted proteins | sample AgamicAsSfe_FD_67288 | JGI IMG/M metagenome (GOLD analysis project Ga0058698, IMG submission 67288) | Agave microbial communities from Guanajuato, Mexico - As.Sf.e | ecosystem: Host-associated > Plants > Phyllosphere > Phylloplane/Leaf | place: Guanajuato, Mexico | collected 2012-05-30
TGTGAACCCAGATTATATCCATTTCCAAAATATTACACTTTCAATAACGCTAAACATGCTATGCATCCCATTTCCATTCCCATCTCCTGCCTCCCAAATTCAGAATTCCCATGCACGCGCCGTCCCACCCGATATCTCGACCTGTAACAAGCATCAGTCTCCATCCTCATCACCACGAGCCCCACAACACTCACCCTATTATTCATTTATCCCCTGCCAACTCAGCCAACTCAGCCAACTCAGCAACAAACAGCCTACGACGGCGGAGGCGGTGGTGACGGCGGAGGAGGAGGAGCAGGAGGTGCTGGTAGTGGTGGCAGCGGCGGGAAGAGTGGTGGAGGGAGCCGTAGTGCTTTCCCATGACCACCTTGAAAGGAGAGTCTTCGGACCGGTCTTGGAGGAGGTGCTGATGCTGGCACTAGCAGAGGCGGTGATAGCGTAGGTGAAAGGGTCGACGTAAGTTGTGGCGGGGCCCGTGGCGACTTTGGGCCATGTCACGACGATGCTTTTGCGGCCGGAGATGGTGGAAGTGGAGATGGTGGCGGTGATAGTCCTGGCGGTGGTGGTGGTGGTGGTGATGGTGGTCGTCTTCGTGACGGCACCCGCCATATGCTTCTTAGTGGCGTTGGCCGTGGTGGAAGTCTTGGTGGTAGCAGCCATTTTGATGCGAGAACTGGAAAAAATCAATAAGAGTTAGGTGGCCTAGAAGCTGGAAGGAGGGTACCGTACAGGTTTTAGTTGTTGAGTTGCTTTTGTAAGAGACCTGTTTCCGGTGATGTTGTGGTGGCCGATTCCAGTATTGCAAGGTTGATGTGTGAGGCTAGGAAAGGATGGAGGGAGCACCGCCAATATATACACAAGATCTAGCCCATCTGAGCGTACCTCTCTGAGCGTCCACATCTGAGCGCCCTTATCCAATCCCAAGGTGTACGCTCAGTCCAGCTCCCTCCATATCTCGCGCCGTGCCACCCCTCGACCATGAACCACTACCTCCCTATCTCGCAGCGTACCACCCGTCAACCACCCCCTCCATTCCCTCCGGCTCCCACAGCATAATCGGCGTCCTCGTAGTCTCCCTCTTCCACCCCTCCTTCCACTCCTCAATCACCAACTCCTTGACCATTCTAAACCCTCTCCTCTCATAGAACAACCTCGCCCTATAACTGCTCTCCAGCCCCAAACACAGCCTTTCCCGCGTCGCTAGGTCCTGTCCCCATTCCAGTAACTTTCCTCCCGCACCTAAGCCCTCGTACTCAGGCCCAGTGATAAGGAATTGCAAATGCAGCAGTCCCTCGCCCGGCACGTCTGCGAAACTGGCGGCGAAGCGCGCGCGCAGGGCGGTGAAGGCGGAGTAATCTGCTACGTGGTTGAGGAAGTAGCGGACGTAGCTGCGTTGGAGGGGGAGGAGGAGGCGGTCGATGTAGGCGATGGTGGAGGGAAAGGAGGGGTCGGCGCGCCAGCGGGCGGAGAGGGGAGTTGAGCCGAGGGCTTCGTAGCAGGCGAATGCGAGGGGCACCATTTCCTGTGCTGGAGGGTCTGCAGATGCCTGGCCTTGAGCTTGGCGGTCAGCGCCGTCGCGGCGTCGTGATGCAGTTGCACGTACGGCTTCCAGGTCGGACTGCGGCGGCCGGTTCTTGCCCGCACGCTTTGCAGCTCGCGCAGCAACGGCCCTCTCCACGTCCATCCGGGGCGCTTCTGCGATGAGGAACCTGACATGCGGTTCTGCGAAAAGCAATTTATCTCGCAGTAGTAGGTAGCGGTAGAACTCTTCGGGGTATAACTCCCGATCTGGCATGATCCAGCCATATATTTCGAAAGACATGAAGGCGGCAGCGTGGAGACGGGCGATGTCTGGTAGGTCGGAGCGCGTTGCGGGACGGACGGAGATGGTTAGGCGAGCCATCGTGCGGGATGATGGAGGGTGCTGTAGTGCGACGGGATCGAGGTGCGGGCTCTATGGGTGGGCTCGATGGGATGTGGTCGGAGTTCTACGTGGCAAGATGGGGAGTCGAGAGTGCAGCGGTTCTGTCAGCCTTCAGCTCGAAAATATATAGTATGGACTCCAGCGCAAGCACTCTTATTCAAGAGTATGCTAATCCTGCGCGATATCTGGCTATAGAACCGGGTCGTCATGTTTGCAATTGGTGAGTCAAAAATATGCATTGGAGGTTGATTTACACAAATGATTGTGAGACAAGAACTAGCATGAAACAGGCAAGTGCATTGCGTAACATTTTTGATACATCTATTCGATATAGAAGATCGCGGGAGAATATAGTCATCTATGGTATATGGTGGGATGAAATGAGCGCACTACAAGAGGAGGCTTTTACGACGCTCACCTACGAAGCGTTTCGCGGCGCTTGAGTTCATGAGTGGTAGCGTGCAGACGGCGAGTATATGGACGAGGTATCTGTATCCTGTGTCTGCGTCTCCTGGCTACTGCACGGCACACGCGAGCAATCGTGCTGCTTTCTGTCGTGGTCATCTTGGCTGCGAAGGTGTCAAAAACGCTTCTGGTCAGGCTCAATCGTGGAGCAGACAAAGCAATGGAGAGTACCGATGCAGCTGGTATAGTGGCAGACATGAGTGAATCGGATATTCCGAAAGAAAGAGCTCGGAAAGGATTTCGGTTCAGGGTTTGATGCCTGTTGTCGATGGACTGTTCAGAGATGCCTTATGACGTTCTTGTAGATCAACATGAGACTCGTAGCCCCAGCTAGTTATCCAGCGTAGCTACGATACACCTCACAAGTCAACAGCACAGCTGATCTCGACGAAGTCCTCCAGCTCCTCACTGACCGTCCTCAGCTTCTCCTTCACACTTGCAGTACCTTCCAAGCCAACAATGTGTCGGGCTGGTGGGTTCTCATGTCCACCAATGGCCAACACCGCATATACTGTTTCTTCCACCAGCTGTGTTCTGAAGCTCTTGGGCAGTGGTGGCCATATAACTTCAACCTTGTCCGTTGTGGCCAGGCGTTCTCCGATCATCTTGCCTTCACTCATATCGAATAGCTGGCCTTCCGCTATGCTGGCAAGTTCCAGCTTCTCCAGCAGACCTCTTGTGACTTTCCTAGCTATTGGTGCATCGTTCCCGCCATCGGGTGTGTATGCCTCAAGTGCAGGTGCTACGACAATTTTATGTGTCAGGACGGAGATCTCAATGTTGCTCTGCACAATGGACAGGCGGATATTGAAGGGCGCAATTTCGTATGCAAGGCTGTCGCAATAGCCCTCGATTGCCCATTGTGAGGCGCAGTGTATGCCGAGACCGGGTGTACCGAGGTGGCCGGCTACACAGAAGTAAGTGTCAGTCGGTGTCCCCACAAGCTGACTTCCATAACCTTACTAATGCCTGTGAGGAGAACAATGTGTCCACTACGTTGTGCTCGCAGAATTGGTAGGTGAGCTTTAATGATGTTGACAGGGCCGAAGAAGTTTGTAGCGAACTGATCTGTGACTAAACTTTGTGTCCGAGATGACTGTCCTAGCTCTTCAATGGTCCCAAAGAGTGCTTCGCTGTTGCAGAGTAACAACACATCGATACGTCCAAATGCTTCCTCGGCTTCTGCAGTTGCTGACTGACATTCGGCGACGGAGCTACGAAGAATGTTGTCAGAATTGAAGCGTCACGCCAACAGACGCAATGAACGTACTTGAAGTCGAAACGAATGACGCGCAACCTTGCTTTCCATTCTTGATTGCTTGAAACGTCATTCAGAAGCTGTCCAAAATCCTCTTTGTGCGATCCTGTCGAGAAGCACTCCGAAGGATGAATCCCTGCCACTACAGAGTCTCCATGATCGAGTAGATGTCTTGCGATGCTTGCTGCTGTGGGATTGCAGCCAGCAGTCAGAAACCAGATACGAGGTTGATTGTTCGGAAAGGGTATGCGTGGTCCGGGCTGTTCTGGGGTATTACTATCGCTCATCGATTCAACCAGGGTGACTGTGCAGAGCGTGGCGCATAGCGCGTTGGACGTTGTTGACAAACGAACCTGTAACCTGAAGCTTGCGAGAAACAACAACCGCATGTATCGCGAGGTGATCCCCAGCCCCACTTTCACGTGACCACTTCTCTTTCTCTAGCCAATGCTAATGGCACTTGTCGGCGAAGCTGGACTCCCTGGGCTCTTCGGTGCTTTGCTCTTTCTCCTCTTGGGCTTGCCTAGGCTCGGGTTCTTGTCGCTAGTTTTGGATCTTTTAGCTGATGTAGGCTGGTCAGGTTTCGCCTGTGCTGTTGGTGGCGATGACTTGACCTCTATCTGCAGCTTCGGTATAGCCTGTTGTGCTGCTTTCTTCGCGGCAAGATCTTGCTGTGCCTGGAGGTGCTGCTTGCTAGAAGTAAAGACGAAGGATCCAGGCTCGCCCACAAGAGGATTTTCGTCCATGTACTCTTTCCCATATCGCAGAAACTGGCCAAATGACTCGAACAGTGTCTGGGTGTCGGCGATGTTGACAGTAGAGCTCGTTTGAACTGTTGACGTAGTTGCGGTATCTGTAATACCTGCTTGGACTGCATCTGGCATAGGTGTGCTTTCTCGGCTTGGTTGCGCGGATTGTATTGATAGAGTTTCGCGGGTCTTCAGCGTCGGCTGGAAGTAACGATGACCAAGAGCTGGTTTGTAATATGGCAATGCAGTCGCTGTTTGCATGAGCTTGTTGAGGGCGAGCGTAGTAGAAATCTGGTATCGTGAGCAAGGCTTGACGTAGGAACCAAGCAGACACCTACCATCCTGTGCTGCAGTATGTTTCCGATTGACGGAGCCATGTAGATATGCTCTCCGACGACAAAGTACGTGCTCAATACCGTTATCTCGTCATTGAAACCTGCTCGTTTGCGTCTGTTCTGCTTCCTGATCACCCAGACTCCTTGTCCGATTTGTGCTTCGTTACCGGAATCCTTCGGACTCAAATGCACGAGATATTCTAGCCCTTGCAATGTGCGTAATTGTGCCTCAAATGTCTCGCGCGTTCCCAGAAAGTGCATCATATCGGGATTGTACATCGCTTGAGTCTCGAGACTGGCGTTGTTGGATGTTGGGTCGAAGAAGGGCGACTTCGAGAAGTAGAAGAGCACTGCAGCACTCTTAGCGCAGCGCAATTGCACCAGGAGTAGTCAGACTATACCCGTATTCTCATGAATACCTCCAAAATGCTGCACCCAATCTGGCGCATACCATTGGATCTCATCCAGCGCAGGCTCCGCTACCCCCGCCATCCTTCTCAAGCTCTTTCGCGTTCAGAAGCACAATTGCGTAAATGTATCTCAGATTGTTGTTGATCTGACGAGGCTGGCTCTTCTCTGGGAAAGTGAAGAATGCGGAGCAAGGTCCTATCAGCAGATATCGGCTGTTGTTGACCCGGGACGTGCTACCCAGACACGTCAACAGCGATTTGCAAGTAGATTGAGGGTTGACATTCAGTTTCTGATCACATTCGCTATGCGCTACCTTATCTAGATGCTTATTTGATGCTTCGAACCGCAGATATGCTTGCCACAGATGCCCGTGAGTTCCCCTTCAACACAGTAGGTTTCTGCTCAACTCTGCATATACCCGACCAATGCTGTCTGTAAATCTGGCGACAGTCTTGACTGCAGGAAGGCGCTGACTCTACCGTTCTGCACCTGATCAGCATGCCTGAGGTACTGGCTGATCCAACTCTTCAGATCTGTGACTTCAGGATTCGTGTCCACTTGTGTCTTCTTGCATGTGTTGAGCTGGGTGAAGCCTACACCGAAGGACAAGTCATCCACATCAGCATCTGGGATGACACTATCCGTGTGTCCAAGCACAGGTGGATTGACCATGATCTTCAGCAGAGCCTCGCATGTCCGTGCCCAGCCTTTTTCGAACTTCTCAGCGAACACGGCAGAGTCTGCGATTGTCTTCGTCAATGACAGAACAGCAAACTTGCGATCGATCGGCCGAGTGAGCTTCTGCGTATCTGGCAGGATGATAGATGGGTAGACTTGAGCGAAGATACCTGCCTGTACTTGGTCAAGCATGGCGATAACCACATCCGCGCCCAGTCCTTGCTCTGTCCGCGTTGACATGAAGTGGTATAGTCTTGTAAATCGGAGACTGAAGGTCTCGGTTTTTGAACCGGAAAGACGAGTGAAGAGTAGGCTGAAGATTTGTGTGAAATATGGCTGGAGAGTGGACATCGGAAACGCGAGAATTATAGCTTCGAGCAGATCGAAAGCGTATGTCTCGGATGACTTCTTCGCCACAAGGTTCTGGAATAAGCCTAGTATCGGCTCAAGTTGGTTTGCGGCAGCAATGTCTGGCGCACCACGAGCAATGAGCGACGATAGCAGCCGAACTAGTGCTGGTGTATTTCCTCTTGATTCCCACAAGTTAGGTAAGAGGATCGGCGGAATGAGGCTTTTGTAGTATTCCGAAAGTGTGCCGGAAGGGTTTGCCTCGAGCAACGCGGCAAAAAGCTGGAGCACATACGGCATGAACTCCTGAATCCCTTCTGACAATACGCCCGCGAAAGGTTGATACAGCGCCGTTTCCAACTTGTCCGGTTGAGAAGGAGCAGCAAAGTGTATTAAAGCGCCGAGAGATTCAAAGAGGTAGTAGTAGAAGTGGGGGTTGCTAGGATTATGGCGAATGACATTCATGATAGCCACGAGGCGCTGTAGGAGGAAATCCGTGTGAGGGACGAGATCGCCGCGCAACACGATCAAGACTCTCATGACACAGCGGATGAGGAATTCATTCTCTTGCACCTTCTCGGCCGCAGTTTCCATCGTGATGAGCTTGAACAACCTCTGCAAAAGGTCCTGCGATAACGACGAGACCGCAGATGCTGGTATGACCGGCTGGGAGTTACCATCCGTAAGGGCTAGTATGCGGTCGATAGCAATGGCGCAGTAAGTATGCACGACATAGTTGGTCGATTGGAGATGCTTGATAAGCATGGGAAAGGCATCTTGCCACTGTTGTGGAGACATTTGGCTGCGGAAGATGTACAAGTACCTAGGATACATGAGTAAAGCTGTCAGAGGGCAATTCGTTGCAACTCACTTGATGGCATCGACTTGTAATATGACGTGAGCCGAGTCAGAGACGAGGTCTTCCGCGATATTCTTCACGAAGAAATCAACTACGTCGACCTGTGGGTTCGTCGACTTGACACCCTGTGCGCTGGTGACCGCACCAACAGCCGCAATCGAGCAGAACAAATATATGGCAGTGTCCTTCTGCTTCCAGTTTTCTGATCGGTTTTGCGTGTACTGCTGTAGATAGTGGTTGATGTACTGGTTCGTCATGCTCGTCACCCTTTCCTGGAATTGCTGCACGAGTTGACGCAGGAAGTCTGTCGCTGCCCTTCGCCGTGTTTCGGTATCACTGCCTTCGAGATCCCTTCTTGTGAACTCGATGGGCTCATCCTCGAACAGCTCTACATCGGACTCTCTCAGCTCGATGTTCGGCAAAATAACTTTCTGAATGATCAAGCCTAGCGTGTCGTGGTTGTTGAAGTTCTCAGCATATTGCCGCAACGAGGTGATTGAGGTAAGAAAGTTTAGCGCACGGCTTGCAAGCAGGTCGTATTTCGTGTCAGTGGTCAAGGTTGTGAGTAGGTTCCATGAGCTTTCGATGAACTTGTTGACGTGTGGACCGAAGGCATCTTCGTACTTCTGGACATAGAGAGTCAGGACCTCGAAGACCTCGGCCTTGACGGTCTCCAGAGGTCCGACCTCTGCCTCATCGCTGGTGTGGAGAAGGGCGTTGTCGTAATTGATGTATTTGTTCAGCAGATCGCTAAGGCCCTGGAGGTTGTCTTCAAAATCAGGCGGCAGGTCCTGACACGATAGATCGTAAAACAGTCTAAAGCACAGGCTCAGAGTGGAGATGTGTTCTTGCAAGGCCTCTTTGTTCCCTTGATTGGCATCGATGGCGGCATCTGTGTTCTGGACGACTCTTAGCTCTTGCTACATCTGCGAAGGATACCACCTTACCTGAAGGAGCGTCAAGAAAGGTGTGCTGAACTTGGACAGGACGTGATTGATCTCGGTGAAAAGCTGATCTGATCGAAAAAGTGGCCGCCACCTCCTGAAGATGGAATGCGCGACCTGTAGCACGCCGTTGTTGACTGTTGCGTTGTTGGGTGTGAGTCTGGAGATCAAGTCCTGTGGTAGTCTTTGCATCAGTCCCACTACCGTCAGTGAGCTTTTTCCCCTTGCTACGCACATCTACAAGGGTAGCCCATCGCTCCCAAAAGTCACTGTCCGCAATGACACTAATGGCTTCTCCTAGTTGTGCTTGGATTGATGGAGGCACACTGATCATCAGACCAACCAGCTCATTCTTGATCGTCGCCACTTCAGCCTCCGGAAGCATATATCTGCCATCTTCGTCCTGTCTGCTGTCAGCTTAGGGTGAATCTTGTGGCCGAACATTGCAAAATACCACCCAGCTTCTCTTTATAAAGTTCTTGAAGAAGAGCGCACTGGCCAGGCGACTGTTGATCGGGTACGAATCGGAGGCGGTGATCTGTAGCAAAGCTATAGAGAAGCCTGGCTGTCGTTCTTGCTCCCGAAGTGATGTCTCGGCTGGTGCAGTAAAAATGTTAGGAGGTGTCACATATGCGGGGCTGGAAGTAAACAAAAAGGCACGATCTTACCTTGTTTGTGCTGTCGCGGGTCGATGCTGGCTTGAAGCAGTTGCGCAATGGAAGATAGATCTTGGGACATATCTTTGGCAAGCTCAGGATCACACGGCGGTGGAAACAAAGCTGCAAACAAACAAATGCATCAGACCAAGCACATGCCTTTTCGTCGCGATAGTATGTATCCCGCGTACTGCCTGTTAAAGTAACAAATGATCATTCAAATGCACGCAACGGGATTGACCCCGCCACGCCCACCAATGGCCCGAGTCAGAACTTTTTGATTTACTAAGAATTTACCTCATCGTCCACGGTACTCATCATGTTGCCATAGTTGAGCTCTCTTTTGCTTCTTTCCTCTTTCTATTGTCCACCGCTGCTATTGTTGCTTTGCTGAAGTTTTCACCATGCTGAGACCATTGCACTAACGATGAGCATCTTACTGATAGACCTGTCTCAGATTTAGTTTCACCTGGTTTCTTTGCTCAGAGCAAGCAGCTCACAATGCGTACTGAAGACAAATGGCGCAAGATTCAGATAGAACGCCTTTGGGCATGCCAACCAATGCGACGGCTCTGAGCTCCTTATCTCGAATATTTGCTGGCAGTCGCCAAAACCTCAATAGTACACCTCCCGCTACACCCTCGGTCTCTGGTAATACAAGACCGCGTCCTGGTCAGGCAGCTCCTCCGAGCCCAGAGCGAGTCCGCGCCGCGCTTGGTAGAGCCAATGCCGAGTCGTCCTTCCATGACGGTACTAAAGATTCAAGATCCGTGGGTGTACCACCAGAATTAGACCAGCTCGTGGAAGATCTAGGCAAGCAGAATAATGTCTCGGATCGTATGAGAACAGCGCGACAAATTACCACACTATTAGCCTCATATCCAATACAAAATGTGTCCGAGATATGGCAAAGGGGTCGGGATATCTCGCAGCTGGATGAGTCAAAGGCAATGGCTGTTGGCTTTCAGCTATTGGGTGCATGCGTGAGGCATAAGACTTTGGTTGCACGAGAGCGGTTGACCTTTATTGAGGCAATCATGAATGACCAGCGCGAGGCAGCCTTATCGTATCGCTTGGACATCTTGAAGGATCTTACTCGTGATGGTAGGTATCTGGATCACATCGAGATATTCATCGCTCCCTGTCTGGTCCAACTCCTCGAACAGACCTACCTCGACTTCAAAGGCCGAAATAAGCGCAAAGAGGATCCGCCAGACTACTGTGAAGAGACTCTTGACTTTGTCCTAAGTGTTATCAAGTTCAACGCCAAAGTGCTGGAGGAGAAACATCTGATAACACTGCTGGAAGAGGTGCTCGCAATCGCATCGCGGACGTCGATTTCTAGGCAATTACGAAAGTGTATGGATATTGTTGACGCTGTTATCACATACTCGGAGTTGCCACAGTCGATGGTACGCCTAACACTGGAGGTCATTTGCCCGCAATATGCTCAAGATGGTGAAATCCATGACCGGGCGGCAAAGACGCTCAATATCATCCTACGGAATCATTATGGCCGTCAGGCAACTGCAGACTTGCTTGACATTGCGCAGGACTCGGAGATGATTGTAAGCGCAGCGGCAGGATCAAAGTCGAAGTCGCAGAGGATCTTGGGTGCTGTGATTATCCTGCGTCACATTATGTGTGAAGAAGACGATAGCAACTTCAAGAAGCCAAGCTTGTCAGTCCTCTTGCAATCATTAGAGCGAAGTATGGAAGCAGGAAATCCTAAGATTTCGAATGAGACGATGCAATTGGTTCTCGATATAGTCAAGAGCAGCCATCTCTACGAAACACTATTCGACGAGGAGGAATGGCGACTCTTCAGAGAAATCATGTCGAAAGCTCTAGGAAGGGAAGGTGCGATGCATCGCATACCTGCCGGTCATACTACTATAGCAAACACGCAATTGGTAAAGCCGTACGGACCGAGCGTGGATATGCTATCCATGCTGCGGACTATATTCGATCACTTGGCTATGCTATGTGATGCCCACGACTTGAGACGCATGAGGCTGATCATGGAGGCGACGATGGAGTTTTTGCAAGACTTGGATGACAGCAGCTGCACTACTGTGATCCAGTATTATGTTGCGGAGCGACTTCTGTGGCCGTCTGGTGAACTAGACGAATCCGCAGCCGACGCATGGTATGATAGGTGTGACCAGCTGCGGCTTGCAGTCTTCGCAGAACCCACACGATCAACCGCAATCAGAATGAATGCCCTGAAAGTTCTCTACGATGCTGCGCGAGAGGCGGGTGTGTTCTCGTTTGAACGCCGAGCGGATGATTTTCTCAGGGTGCTTCTGGCATCTGCTGTGCAGGAGGAAGATATCGATGTGTTAGAAGAACTTTGCAATATTGCCACCGACCTAGGAACCTGGACGACCAATGAGATGCTCTTCACATCAGTCTACGACACTTTACGAGCTGCACTATTCACTACCCCCCCTGCGGTCGTAAGACCATCGTCGTCCGAACAGGTCCAGAACGATGAACGAGGCACATCTGGAAGTCGCCGCAATGTGGTTATTGCTAATTGCATGGTACGGCTCTTTTTGCGGAATCTGAATCGATCAGGAGATAGGACTCTTACAATGTTCTCAACGCTGGTGCACTTGGCCAACAGTCCAACCCAACCGCCTGATGCTAGAATTGTTGCCATGAAGCTGATTGCCAGAATCAGAAGTGATAGTAGCTGCGCAATCTTTATAGTACCAGAGACTGGGTGTGAAAGTATAGCTGCTGCGCTATGCCGCACTGCTGACTCAGTGTTGCACGCCATGCAGATCCCAGAAAGCCCGATAGTACGCCCGAGCCGCCCAAATCCTGAAGAGCCAAATGGGAAGCGTCCAACATCTGGCACTCCAAGCACACCTCATCCAGCTAGAGCAGGCTTAGTCACACGGTCTATCACTTCTGTGGGTGGCTTGACACGCTTGTCAAAGCCAAATCCACCGCTCTGGATGTACGGCTCTAGCAAGGGACTACCTGAAGATCCGCCTGCTAGGTCCAGTCATTTAGTGTTTTCTTACCTCGACCCAACTGATCAAACTGAATCTGATAAGCACAAGAAAGTCGTGCTACCAATAAGGATCTGGTTCGATCTCGTCGTCGCAATGCTTCAACGGAAAGACCTGGAATGGGAAACATACTCCTATATGTTGGTCCATCTCGGAGCTCAGCTGACGAACCATTCGCTCATGATTCAGTCGTTTCATCGTGTACAAGATGTGGCGAACCTCATTCTTCGCCAGCTTGGGCAGAAGATCAGTTATGATTCCAAAGGGAACAAGATCCTTCATGATTATCATACTCCACCAGCACATACGAATCTCAGGAAGTCTGATGTGGCTATCTGTTTATACCACATCCTGACCATGCTTATAAGCTACAAGGAACACATCGCGTATGATATCGAAGACAAGCCTTTACGTCTCCCACTACAGGATATAGTGGACAGGTTTATCGATGGTGTTGGATCAGGAGAACGGACCTCCGAAGTCTGTATCCACGCGCTCGCAGTATGCTGCCACGAGCTTCCTGTAAACGTCACGAAAAAGCTCGAAGCGCTTATGGCGAAGTTTGCCGCAATCATTACACAATCTCAACTGACTGTTCACATTCTGGAATTCCTAGCTGGTCTTGCTAGAGTGCCCGAGTTGTTCCAGAACTTTCGTGATTCAGATTACTCCAATGTCTTCTCCATTTGCATCCGATACTTGGAGTATGTTCGTGATCAGAAGACCAAACAGAACAGGTTCAGCACTCGTAGCGCTCGTGCCTCTATGACACCTATCAAGACAAATATTCGGGGAACACCACCACCGCCAACACCGGATCACTCGACAAGCAGATCACTAGCTGATGAATTACCACAATATGTATACGCATTGGCATACCATGTCATTGTGTTTTGGTTCATGTCTTTACGTCTTCGCGATAGACCGCATCATATGTTGTCCATACAGCACAAACTACTGATCAAGGATGGGACTGGTCGGCAGTCTATGGATGAGCAAGGACAAGTCACAATGGACTTCCTGCACCGAATCACATATTCAGACCGCGACGAGACCGCACCCAAGCCAGATTTCGCTAGGCCTGCTGACGGTGTGGTGAACAAGAAAAGCTGGATTGTGGGCAAGAGTATAGTGACTGTGGAGACCGCAAGTCGGACTGGAAAGGCTCAGATTACACGCCGTCGACCCTCCGGGACAAGATACTCGATCTTCACACCTAACCTGATACGACCTCCTCGACACCAGGCACCTATGGTACCTGGTGTAAGTGTCGACGAATTTTACTCTGGAGAATACGTCGGCATATTGCCAGACGACTTTCTTGCCGAGGTTTACAGTCCTGAACATATCACTTACGATACGCCCGTCGATATGCCTATCTCCCTACCTGATGACGAAAGCACACAGCGAACGATAAACACATTCGACCGCATATCTGCACTAGACGGCCATAAGGTCGGCATCATCTATGTAGGCGAGGGTCAACATGATGAAGTGACTATCCTCTCAAACGTCATGGGATCTGAGGACTACACCTCCTTCCTAAGCGGCATTGGCACTCTGATCCAGCTCAAAGGAGCCACCTTCAATACCCAAGGCCTCGACCGAGAGTTCGATACCGACGGCAAGTTCACCTTCTGCTGGCGTAATCGGGTCACAGAGCTCGTCTTCCACGTCACCACCATGATGCCCACGAACCTCGAGCACGACCCACGCTGTGCGCTGAAGAAACGACACACCGGCAACGATTTCGTCAACATCATCTGGAACAACTCCGGGGCGCCCTTTGACTTCAACACGTTCCCCTCGGACTTCAACTACGTCAACATCATCATCACCCCAGAAGCACGCACCTCCTTCGTCGAGACACGACTCTACGCTGCCGAACGCCTGCGTCGCATGGCCAGCCAGCTGGACCGCAACAAGCCTTCTGACGATGGCACCACGCCGACCGGCAGCGAAGACCACAGCGCCTTCGACTTCATCGACGCGCAAGCTCCGCTCCCATCCCTCTTCTACCGCGTCACCGTCGTCACCGCGCCAAACATCCCTGCCATCTCTTCCGCCGCAGAGACAAAGATCGTGTCTGGTGCTTCGCTGCCGGCGTTTGTCAGGCTTCTTGCCCTCAATGCCAGTGTCTTCTGTGGTGTGTGGAGTGGCCGAGAGATCGGTGGCGGGCTGGGCGAGCACGTAAGTAGCTGGCGGAGCAGGTTGCGCGAAATTAATAGGTTGAGAGAGAGGTTCGAAGGCACGCTGCCTGACAGGCCGAGTCGTATCAGTGCGGCGGCGAGTGTGGAGTTTGGGAATGAGGGAAGTTCGGGGGTTGAGGGGGATTGAACGATGTGAGGATGAAGAAAGGGCCCGTGTAAAGAGAACAGGGAAAAAAGGAAAAGGAAATGGAGAGGGAAAGAAAAAGGAAAAGGAAAAGTAAGAGGAGGGACTATGGAAATGAGATCTATGATATGATATTGGCGTTCATCGTGTCCGGGCTGCTCTACACCTCGTCCACACGAATATGGACTGACCTGGGGCTGGCAAGCCGGATCTGGGAGGCGAAAGGGCAAATACCCCTTCCATTGTGTTTGAAAACCAAAAGTTACTGCTTGATTGTATAGACCAGATAGCTGAATGAAAAGCTACATCACATCTGAAGTATCACTAGTAGTATCTGTTTGTGCACACGACTCAGAATTGACCTGCAGCTGGAAACAGCTCCTTGGAAAGGTGGACAGCTCACCCACCGCCGTCCCCATGCGCTTCACATGCGTGACTCTTTCAGCTCCAAGCTCCAAGCTCTTAGCTCCAAGCTCCCTCGAGCTTCCCCAAACTCCCAGCTCCGACTTCTAAGCTCCAGATCTCAAGCCCGCCGTCACCTTTCCCTCCCCTTCCCTCCCCTTCCCAATGATACTCCCACATCCATCCATCATACACACTACTCTGTCCATC
>Ga0058698_10000895_pt1 | contig 14593 bp, 13 predicted proteins | sample AgamicAsSfe_FD_67288 | JGI IMG/M metagenome (GOLD analysis project Ga0058698, IMG submission 67288) | Agave microbial communities from Guanajuato, Mexico - As.Sf.e | ecosystem: Host-associated > Plants > Phyllosphere > Phylloplane/Leaf | place: Guanajuato, Mexico | collected 2012-05-30
TCTCCCGCCGCCAAGATTAGGCAACACTCCATATATAATAATGCTTCTCGAGTCTTGCATAGTACCCAAGAAGAATTATAGTTGATCGCGTCTCGAGTGTGAAGAGACACATTCACAACAGACGACATCCACATCATGAGGGTCACGACTTCTTTCGCTGTGTCTCTGATCGCCGCTCATGAGGGTGAGTACCGTGCTGCATCAAAGCGAATGCGTTGAAATTTTAACAACTCAGCAGTGTCAGCATTTGCTGTTGGCCATCCTTCCCTCGAAAGCCACGCTATCGCTGCTGCTGCAGATCTTGTCATCCGCGCCGACCCTTCAAACCAACCTAATGGCTACACGCCCACAATAGGAGCATGTCCACAGACTCCTCCTACAGTCCGAAGTGCCACTGGACTTTCGTCAGAAGAGGTAGCATGGCTCAAGACAAGAAGATCTAATACAGTACAGCCTATGATAGACCTGCTTGGTCGGCTCAATATCACTGGGTTCAATGCTTCGACATATATCAACACACACGCGAATAATGTCACATCATTGCCGAACATTGCAATCTCGGCATCAGGAGGAGGGTACAGAGCTATGCTCAATGGTGCTGGGTTATTATCTGCATTCGATAGCAGGAGCGACAATGCTACGGCGCCGGGTCATCTGGGAGGACTACTGCAGTCTGCGACGTACTTGTCTGGGCTGTCAGGCGGCAGGTAGGAATCAAGGGAGTGTCTGCTTGACTTGCAAAGACTAATGCCTTGGTTCAGCTGGCTGGTTGGCAGTCTGTACGGGAATAACTTCACGCGAGTACGTCTTTCCAGCTTGGATACTCTTTGCATTTCGCTGAATGAGCATATTTAGGTCGAGGACATCACCAATCAAGATGGATCGCTCTGGGATTTCACAAACTCGATCTTGGAAGGACCCAACAGAGGCATTCAAGCACTGACGACTGTCGAGTACTATGACGATCTTTATAATGCTGTTTCGGACAAGGTATTATAGATTTACACTTTCCTGTCTTTGTCACCATCGTCTAACTTACTCTAAGGCCGGGGAAAACTTCAACGTCACCCTCACAGACTTCTGGGGACGGGCTCTTTCATATCAGCTCATCAATGCTACCGACGGTGGTCCATCATATACCTGGTCTAGCGTGGCGACACAAGAGTTCTTCACAAATGGTAGTGTGCCGATGCCTATCATTATCGCCGATAGCCGGAATCCAGGCGACATTGCCATTCCTGACAACACAACTATCTACGAATTCAATCCCTGGGAAATGGGCAGCTGGGATGGAACTACCTACGCGTTCTTCCCATTACAATACGTTGGCACTAACATGTCAAATGGCAATGTGATTGACACAGGCAGATGTGTTACCGGTTATGACAACATCGGCTATGTCTATGGAACATCATCCACACTTTTTAATCAGATCGTGCTGCAATTCAATTCGACAGTTTCGCTACCGCAAATTCTTGAGAACTCCATACAAGATGCGCTGAACCATTTTGGTAAAACAAACAATGGTGAGTTCTTTCACAGCCCGTCAGACGACAGTCCCGCTAATGAGATCTACCACAGACATTGCCAGCTGGAAAAATCCTTTCGTCGGAATCCACCCTGATACGAACCCGAGCGTCAATGCTGCCGAGCTCACCCTGGTGGACGGAGGTGAAGATGGTGAAAACATTCCCCTCCATCCCGTGATCCAGCCGTACCGCGAAGTCGACGTAATCTTCGCCATCGACTCCTCCGCCGACACTACCTTCTTCTGGCCCAACGGAACCTCTCTCGTTGCCACTTACGAGCGCAGTCTCAGCGCCCTCCAGAACAAGACCAACTTCCCATCAATCCCCGACCAGAACACCTTTGTCAACCTCGGGCTCAACACCCGACCTACGTTTTTCGGGTGCAATTCAACCAACTCAACACTTCCTGGCAGCACACGCCCAGCACCTCTAATCGTCTACTTGCCCAATGCCCCCTACAGCTTCAACTCCAACGTCAGCACATACGACCTTAGCTACAGCGATTCCGACCGCGACAGCATCATCACCAACGGCTACAACGTCGCCACTCGTGGTAATTCCAGCACTGAGATGTGGCCTACATGCGTTGGCTGCGCGATCTTGAGCCGGAGTTTGGAGAGGACAGGCACGGCGGTGCCAGCGGTGTGTAATACGTGCATGACGGATTATTGCTGGAATGGTCAGGTGAACTCGACTACGCCTGCGAACTATGATCCGACGCTGATGGTGCCGGCGGCGGCAGCAGCAGCGGCAAAGAGTGCTGCGATTGATGTTTGTGCACCAAGGATGAGTATGGTGGCCATGGCCGCTGCTCTCGCTGTTTTCGCATTCATGGCATAAGGTCAATATGTGACGGGGAGTGAAGCATATCAGGAGGATTTCCAAGTTCATGTACCATTGGATGTGAAATGATGTACCATAGCCAGCCGGACAAGCACTGATAAGCATCTTCTTCCCTAATGATCACTGTGAAACGCGGAGATTGTGGATCCAGCACCCCGCTATGTGCGTACCCTGCATGAAGCTTAGAGCAGCGCGACCTTGACCTTCAGATTAGATTGTGTCACAGATCTCGAAGTCATCAGCCTATATAACGAGCGAAAGTACAAGCTAGCTGCTGCTGCACAAGACACCATCTGCAGAGGACTCCACCAATATGGCCCACTCGCACGCTCACGATCACCATGCCTCACACTCGCACGACGCCGCAATAGATCACGGACACACACATGAGATACTCGATGGACCAGGCTCCTACCTGACCCGCGAGCTTCCAATTGTTGAAGGGCGGGACTGGAAAGATCGAGCCTTCACAGTTGGCATCGGAGGGTGAGCGCGTCATGCTCAACTCCTACTTCGAACGCACTATTGACGACACACCGCTAGCCCTGTAGGATCGGGCAAGACCGCTCTCATGCTCGCCCTCTGCCAGATACTCCGCGATCGGTACTCAATCGCTGCCGTCACAAACGATATCTTCACACGAGAGGACTGCGAATTTCTCGTCCGTCACTCTGCTCTTCCCGCCGAGCGCATCGAGGCTATCGAGACTGGAGGCTGCCCTCACGCGGCAGTCCGGGAAGATATATCTGCGAATCTCGCCGCGTTGGAAGGTCTGCATCGGCGCTTCGACACGGATCTCCTGCTTATCGAGTCTGGTGGTGATAACCTTGCGGCCAACTACAGTCGCGAGCTTGCAGACTTCATCATCTACGTTATCGACGTGAGTGGAGGCGACAAGATCCCACGGAAAGGCGGACCAGGGATAACGCAGAGTGATCTGCTCGTGGTGAACAAGACGGATTTGGCGCACGCTGTGGGAGCAGACCTAGGGGTGATGGAGCGGGACGCTAAGAAGATGAGAGATGATGGACCTACTATCTTTGCGCAGGTGAAGCATGGGAAGAATGTGGATGCTATTGTGGATCTGATAGTGAGCGCGTGGAAGAGCTGTGGTGCGGATGAAGCGTATAGGAAGAGGCATTGAGTAGTATATACGGAAACGGACTGTCGGAAGTACAGTATCAGATATTCGGTTCTGCACAGAATTTCACAATACTCTTTCCAGGACCTTTGAACACTTTTGATGATACAGGTATCAGAACACGGAGAGACATTGCTGGTATTCCTAGACTACACAGAGTTGCGCTGCAATGAAGCATCTGTGTGTACACTCACGGATTGCAGCCAGCTCCATTTCCCTTAATTCTAGCCAGCAGGCATTACAAGGTACTGATAACAATGCGTTTCAGACTGGTATCGGACCCCGCATTTGCTGGAACCAAGGTTCATGATGTGTCAACGTCCCGCAGAGCCTCATGACGGAGATTTGTGATGCAGACATGTGCTTCGCCGGCATCCATGACACAGCACAACGCATGACCTGTGCCCATCTGCCTGCAACACACCTTGGCTATGCGGAGCTGTATGGCTGGAATACCACACGCAGACATGATACCATAGCCCCGAACCATGGCAGTCCAGACAAAGCTCCATTCTGCCATCACAGAGTCCACAGTCAGGAAACTCCTCAGCGACCTCACAAGCCTCTACCTCAAGCACCGCACGAACGTCTCCCGCGCACTCTACCTATCGCTCTTCGTAGCCCTCCTCAATCGCATTCGCAATGCGATCGCCGAGCAGAAAGCCGCTGCGGCACAATCGAAACGCCAAGTCCCGCCCGTCAAAACACCAGACGGCAAACCAAAGAAAGTAGAGCTGAATAGGGAGTTCTTCCGAAGTCTGCTTCGTCTCCTCAAGATTGTCATACCAGGATGGAGGAGTCAAGAGCTGAGGCTGCTCATCAGCCAGAGTATATTCCTCGTGGTACGGACACTGCTGAGTCTATATGTTGCGGAGCTGGACGGGAAGCTTGTCAGCAGTCTAGTCAAAAGGCGCGGTCAAGCGTTCCTGACTGGTCTTGCATGGTGGATGGTTGTAGCGGTACCCGCCACCTTTACAAACTCGATGCTCAGTTATCACCAGTGCAAGCTCGCTCTCCAGTATCGTACCAGGCTCATATCTCACATACACTCGAAGTACCTCTCGAACATGACATTCTACTCCTTGTCCGCTATAGATGACCGGATAAAGAACGCCGACCACCTTATCACGGCGGACGTCACCAAGTTCTCCAACTCGCTGGCCGAGTTGTACTCGAACCTGGCTAAACCAGTACTCGACATGACGATCTACAACTACTCTTTATCCCGTGCTGTTGGTGGTGAGGGACTGTTCGCTCTAGGTCTCATCGTCCAGGTATCCGCTTCACTCATGCGAGCACTTACGCCGCCATTTGGCAAGTACGTTGCGGATGAAGCTCGACTGGAGGGCGAATTCAGGTTCCAGCATGGCCGGCTCATCGACTTTGCGGAAGAGATAGCGCTGTACTTTGGTCATGAAGCCGAGAAGGATACTCTGGATAAGGGCTACTTCACACTGATCAAGCATGTCAATCGGATATTGAGGCGCCGATTCTGGCATGGCTTTATGGAAGACTATGTCATCAAGTATTTCTGGTCTGCCATGGGATTGTTGTTGTGTAGTGTACCAGTATTTGTAAGACTACCAGGTGAAGGACGTACCACCGGAGGAGATCGCACTGGAGGTAAGTGGTTGGATACAAGACAGAGGATACGTTAGAGCAGAGTCCCATGCCTCTTCCCCAGGGTCTCTCTACACTTCTGTTCAAGCTAGGCTGGGAAACGGAGACACACTAACCTCGCGTCCAGACTTTGTGCGTAATCGTCGCATGCTTCTCTCCTCCTCGGACGCCTTCGGTCGAGTCATGTTCTCATACAAAGAGATCATAGAACTTGCTGGCTATACTTCGCGTGTCGCTAGCCTGCTGGACGTCATCGAGGATGTTCAGAAGGGCAACTTCAAGAAGACGCTGGTTTCCTCAGCGGACGTGGGAGACAACGCATCAGTACTGAAGGGGCGAGGCACAATCATCGAAGGAGATGACATCGAGTTTGACAAAGTGCCGATTGTGTCACCGAACGGTGATGTTCTTGTCAAGGAGTTGTCCTTTGTCATTAAACCCAGTGAACACCTTCTCATTGGTGAGCTCGAACTTGAACATCACACGTCCAAGTCCACTCTTTCTCTAACCTTCATCACACAGTTGGTCCCAACGGATGCGGCAAATCCTCCCTCTTCCGCATTCTCGGCTCTCTCTGGCCCTGCTAGTACGTTCCTCACCTTCCCACAATGCCCCATACTAACTCTCACCCAAGCGGTGGCACCGTCCGCAAACCCGCTTCCCACCAGATCTTCCTCCTCCCGCAACGTCCCTACCTCCCCCACGGCACTCTCCGCGACCAACTAATTTACCCCGACTCCCTCTCCACCATGCGTGCCCACAATATCACTGACGACATCCTCCTCTCCCATCTCACCACTCTCGGCATCTCCTCTCTCGCAACCCGTCACCCCTCTGGCTTCGACTTCACCAGCACAGCCTGGTCCGACATCCTCAGCATCGGCATGCAACAGCGCATCGCCATGGCGCGACTATTCTATCACCGTCCAAAATATGCGATTCTGGACGAATGCACGAGTAGCGTCACGCCGGAGGTGGAGGAGGTCATGTATAGGGAGGCGAAGAGGTTGGGAATTACGCTGTTGACGGTCAGTCATCGACGGAGTTTGTGGAGGTGGCATGAGCGGATTTTGCAGTTTGATGGGAAAGGGGGGTATTGGTTTGGGGTTTTGGAGGCGGAGAGGAGGGGGAGATTGGAAGAGTAAGTCGCGTTGTGAAGGAAGGGGAAGGGGAGAGTTGTTGCTAATGCGCTGTGAACAGTGAGAAGGAAGAGCTTGACTTGCAGTTGAGAGCCGTGCCAGATATAGAGCGCAGGATTTCTGAGCTTACAGCGGCACAAGAATTGCAGCACTAGGACATACACGTGGCAAGATCTCTGTGGCACTCATTCCAAAAGAGACAAGATTTTCACTCCGCATCTGCAGATCTTCCACTGTCTTCTCATTCTTCGGAAAAAGGCGCCTCCTGCCAGCCACCCTTCTTCTCTTTTCAACAGCACAAGAACACCAGCCATGCATTCCATCGTCTCATCCTCATAATGCAGAAAGAATGACATCAGCCGCCTTCTCACTAATCATCAAAATCGGCACCGTGATGAAGAACCCGGGAATCCGTGGGAATGCTGCCGACACCTGTTAGCCACGCTTTCTGACACGCACCCAAGATACTCTCCGACTCACCACTAGCATCAACAACCCTCAGCCCCTCCGTCCCCCTAACCCTAAATGCACTATCCAACACAGCCATCTCATCCCCATCTGCCCCAATCGGACACGAACAGCTCGCATGATGGCCCCAGCCCTGCGTGTCGACGAATTCAGCCAATGAGCCGTCGTCACTCGTATACGCTGGTCCGGGCACCACTTCTGTGGCGGTGCCGATGGTGGCGTTCATGAAGTTCGCGTTGATCGAACGCGCGAAGGTCAGGGCTTCCTGCACGGCGAGACTGTCGAGGGAAGCGGTGGCGTTGCCCCCTGTGCCTTCGGACAGGTAGTGGAAGTGGATGCTGGGGGGAATGGTGGCGTCGGAGGAGGTGAGGTTGACCGTGCCAGCACGATTTCTGTAGTGCCATTAATGACGATGATGGCTCGAGGGTAGAGTATCAAGACTCACCGAATATGCGCCTTCAATACCGCCCACGTCCACGAATGCAGGTTGATAGCGTTCGTATAATCCGGATAATACCCCCTGAAATAAGTCGGCCCTCCATAAACAATCAGATCGTTATCGTCAGGAAACTCGGAGTCCTGCGCAACAGTGCTCGACTTCATCGTTATACCAAAGGGTATGCCATTTGTCCCATACGGGCCGAAGTCCGTCCTATTCTCCTGCCACTGGTTGTAGCAAGCGTCGGGAATACCTGGATATGCAAAGGTGCAGTTTTCGAATTCGGTAAAGTCGGTGGTGGTGTTCAGGACGACGGTGCTTTCCAGGCGATCTTGCAGGTTGGTGCCGACGCCGGGAAGGTCGACGATGACGGAGATGTTGAGGCTTTCGAGCTCGGCGCGGGGTCCGATGCCGCTGAGTTTGAGGAGTTGGGGAGTGTTGAAAGCGCCTTGGTGGTGTTAGTCATCTGGGCAGATCAATGGAGAATATAGACGACGTACCAGCCGAGAGGATGACTTCTCGTGCGGCGTGCACAACTGCCGTATTGACGGTGGTCCCGTTATATCGAGGATCTGGCAGTCATCAGCATTGGCAAGAAGAGACAGGGCAGTACCCAACAACATACCAGCTTGATACAAACTCTGTCCCCGCATATACTCCACTCCAGTCGCGACAGGAGTGCCCGAAGAATTATCAAACAACACCTTCGTAACCAGCGAATTCGGCAAAAAGTCCAGCGGCGCGCCAGAAGCCATAGTATTGAGGACGAATTCGCGAGGTGTATTCCGCACACCCTGGTGCGTATGAATCGGGATCTGGAACATCCCCAACTTGCTATCACGATCAGGCGTGTCTCTGTTCATATCACCCTGATTCTGGAGAAGAGAGGTAAGACCTGCGATTGTGTTTACGATCGGGCCAACGACAGCGGACCCGAGAGTCTGTGCGGCTGCGTATGTCATAGCGAGGATCTTGGAGTCGCTGAAGGGGACGGAGAGAGGTGGCTGTTCGGTGTATAGCCAGCCTTCGAAACCATGACCGGAGGTGTTGGCAGGTAGGTAGGAGTTGTGCTCGAGCTTTTGGAAGTACGTCCGCATGTTTGCAGGAGACCAGGTGGCGTCGCCAGTGAGCTGTACTCAATGTCAGCCGAAGAGTCATTCGTCCCTCCACTGCGCCACGACCGTCCATATATCAGTCTTTGGCGCTCTGCTCGGAACCTACATTCTGCACAAACGTCCAATCATCATCCTGCGGCGTGACCGTAATCAACGCATTATGCGCCGCGCACCCTCCCAACGTCGCCGCCCTCGGATACCACACCCCGAGATACTCCGCCCCCTCCGGCGGCGCAGTGCCCACATACTGCGTCCCATTTGGCAACGCATACACGCTTTTCTCGCTCGCCTTTGCCAAGGCATCGTCGTCATACTGACGAACAAAGTAGTTCCAATTCATGGCCGGGTTTTCAGGCGCCCAGGAGTACAGCAGAGGGACTTGGTAGTCTTCGAGGGCGCCTTCGTCTTGGCCCGCGTCGATGAGGAGGGTCTTGTGGCCGGCGAGAGCGAGGCGCGCGGCGAGAGGGCCGCCGCCGGGGCCGGCGCCCACGATGATGTATTCATAGGACGCTGGGCAGGATTGAGCGAGCGCGTATGGTGCAGTTGTGAGAGCGAGAAGGACCGACAGGACGAGAGAGGCCGTCATGCTGAGTTGTACAGTGGTACAAGGTTCTCAATCGGATGAGGTGAGGTGAGGTAAGAATAGGATATGTAATGCGGTTAACCTCAAATATAATCAATAGCTGCAGTCGCCGATGAAACTCACGTCATGTTAGGCTGTTGGCTTTGGATGGACTGCGTGTAAACAATAATATCATTCCTGTCAGGCATGGCCGTGCCGTTTTTGACGTCGTGGAATGTGGCGAACTTTGGGGTCACGTACTGGGGTGTAGGCCGGTAATGAGGAATGCGCGACATCATCAGCATTGGTCAGCAAGGTCAGCAGTATAGTGTCAGAGCCTAGACCAGGGCCGAGAATCGAATCAAGCTGACGATTGTTCTAAGTTATGTTTAGCACTCAGCTGAAACTAGGGCACTTAGCCATCTTCACCTCCTGCACCACCTTCATCGTCAGAATCTACACCTGTGTTCTTTACGCCCTTTCTCCCCTTGTTTGCGCCACCTCTTTGTGTACTCAAGCCCTTGACTGCCTCGAGCCCCATACTTGTCAAGTACAAGAACTGTCCCTCGCGAAAACTGTCGACATGGGCGAAAAACGTATGGAACGCATTGCTCTCAGCTTCTTCCCTGAAGATACGATCATAGATCTCCCTCCGCTTGAACTCCTCCATTTCCTTCTCGTACTTGGCGAAGTCGATCTTTTCGCGGTCAAACTTGCTGGCTGCGCCCTCGTTGTAGCTCTCGAAGACTGGTCTCTCGAGCAATAAGCCTAAACCAGGCACTTTCGGTATGCTGATTGTGGTGTCTTTGAATGACTCCGTTATCCTGCTGAGAGGGCAGCCACAGCGGATAGTTAATGCAATCATGGATATCATTTTCCGAATCTGATGCATCATGAAACTCTGGCCGTGGACCTTGATGGAAAGCCATTCAGTCCCGTTGATGACGATCGGCGTCGGATTGAGCGTGAAGGATTTGATATGTCTTTGTGCGGAAGGATCTCGGAAGCCCTTTTCAACTGTATAGTTGTGGAAGTTGCAGGTGCCGAGGAAAAGCTTCAGAGCGTCTGCTACACGTTGCTTGCGTGCGTCACTGACACGATATGCACGTTTCGCGTTCATGTATGCGATTCTCACTTGCTTGATAGCTGCGTCCAGATCCTTCTTTCGTTCTGCTGCGTTGCGCTGTTCTGGGGATACGGCTTCAGCCTGAGCTCCGCCATTCGCTGCTGACGACGTCTCATTTGCCTCACCTGCCACTGGTGCGGCCTCCTCTGACGTGACTTCTGCTGTAGCTGCCTGAGCCACATCTCCAACTGTTGTCAACACTTGCTCCTGGGGTGTTTGGTCGACTTCCTGCTTGACTTGCTCTATGGTTTGTTCCTCCTTCGTCTCCATCTCACTTTCCGGCTTGACTTGCTCGTCATCATGTTCAGACTTGACCGCGGTATCGGCAGTTTCGGGTTTGATGGCATCAGCATTGTCGGTTTTGACCTGATCTATCGGTGTCTCGTCGATGTCACTGTCAGGCTCGTACAACGCCTTCATAACCAAGGCCCTAGTCGACTCATTCATACTTTCCAGGACTTCCTTGACATAGTTCTCCTCTGTTTCTGTCCAGAAGTCCGCCACCTCTGCCTGCCTCGCCAGATACTCTTTCATATCGCCAGCCTTCTCGGCATGCTCTGGTAGCATTCGGCCAAGAAAACTACTTGGATGGGGTGGCAATAGTGCATGCGTGGGCAGAAGATACTCATACCATCTCGAATCGCAAGCTTGATAACAGCTGAAACTGTTCACTGTGCGCTCGTAGCCCCATACTCGAATCTGTGGTGAGAGGTGCTCGTTGATCTTTTCGACAATATCCTTGTCTTCCACGATGAGCTTCAAAGAGATCACGTTCCCAGCAGCATGGACGCCCTTGTCGGTACGTGCGCATCGGACGAGTTGTGACTTTTTCGGATCATCTGCATTTGCTTTCGAGATGGCGCCGGCAGCCACAAATGCTGTGAACAGATCACCCTCGATCGTCTTTTCTGTTGTATTTCTAGACAGGTAAGCTCTTGCCGACTTCGTATGCAAGACAGTTTCCACCTACATCTGCATGCCTCGATAGCCAGTCCCCGAGTAGCCTACCAACACGGCGACTTTCTGCTTCTTCCTCCGCTCCTCACCGGCTATCTCTTCCGCTGAGAAGGCTTTTGGGAGAACGGAAGGCCTTAGGGTGTCCTCATCTCGAGCTTTTTGACGCTTGTTGGCACGCTCTTCGACTTCCTCACGTCGATCACCGCCTTTGCTTTGCCGACTGACTTGTCACATTAGCCCGCTGCCACCTCGGAAGACCTCGGGGTTGTGTGTAGGACATACCTCCACTCTTTACGCCCCAAATCCCTGCCCTTACGTCCGCCACCGTTGCTACCGTGCTGCATGCGCGCGTTTGGAAACTTGCGCTTCTTGTCGCTGCCTCTGTCCTCGGACATCTTGTCTGATTGGGAAGTGATCGAAGTGTTAGAGATGAGCAGTTTCGAAGAGCTTTCGTCGAGCTCAATGATAATCTGCTGAGCATCCAATGGACGAAATATGGAGGTGGATTCCTTCGTAGAGGACGATGATCGACAACTTTTCTGTTCCTCGGTAGAACATTGCCATACCTGGCCGAGCGGAGGGGTCTCCGGAGAGACCTTCGTGAAACAAGGCAAGTCAACAACATTCGAAGCCAGCATCAACATTCAAACTCTATTCTTTCAAGTACAACTGCGGCCTATTAATTTGATTGCACGATCATCCAAGCGCTGGAGGTCTGCATCTGTAGCTGTCAGAAGTCGTCAATATATCTCAGTCCATCTCTTACACATCAACATCGCAATTACAGCATTGAATCAAGTCAATATCATCTTGTCCGTCATCTAATTCTCCAGTTCTGTAGACGACCGCAGACCTAGTCATCAGAGCATCGCTGCTGGCAGCATAGCACATACACCAAGGAAGGCACTTCAGTCAGAGATCTTCGCACGACTAATTCCCCAGAAACCACATCTCATCATGGATATCGCTTTCACTCTCATCAGAAGTATTGTTCGAAGCTTCTACAGCAGAAAGGACGCTGCCTCCGTGATCATCATCGAAGCCCTGCACAGACACTCCGTCCTTCGCGCCGATGAGCTCGCCCTACTCATGGGCGAAGCGTCGCAGAAGACCGTCCAAGCATTATGTGGGCCTCTTCGGGAGAGTGGTCTCATCTCAGTGCACACTAGGGAGGAGGTACGACAAGGTGAACAGAGGGATGCCAAAGGTTCACAAAGAGAATTCAAGCAAAAACGGGACTACTATTACATCAACCTACATACAGCCATCGATTCGATAAAGTTCAAGGTGAAGAAGCTGCAACTGATTGCCAAAGAACGCTACTCGCAGGACATGGATGCAAAGAAACCATGGTTCTGTACTCAATGCAAAGCAGAGTGGACAGAACTGGATGTCATGAATCATATGGATCCTCGAACCTACCAATTTCTGTGCAATACATGCGATAACGCGCTCCAGATGCATGATGCGGAGACAACTGATGCAGGAAACGACAAATTATCACGACTGAACACCCAGCTCGGCTACTTCCTAGGTCTTCTGCGACAGATAGACGAGACCAAGATTCCCGAAAACAACTTCAGTACAGCCCTTGCCAATGCAGTGCCTATACCACGCAATGAATCCATCAATCCAGCTACACGCACAGAAGTCGTGGGACGGAGCGCTGGTATGCGACCTGAATCTGTGCGAGGTCAACAAGCGGAACGAGAAAGTATCGTGGTCACCGTCGGCGAAGAATCACAAGAAAGCAAAGACATCGAAGCAGCACGGCAGAAGAAGCTGGCAGAACAGAATGTTTTGCCCGTATGGCACAGTGTCTCCACTGTCACGGGCGAGCAAACCGGTGTTGGCGCTGCTCTTGTAACAGCCGCAAGTCCCGCGCCTGCCCAAGACGTCAAGGAGCCCGTCGAAGGCGTGGACTCCGAGGCTGTCAAGGCTTACTATGCGGCAGTAGCTGCAGAGCAAGCAGCAGCCGAGCCCGAGGAGGAGGAGGAGGAGGAGGAAGAGGGCGACTCGGACGACGAGGAGATGGACTTTGAGGATGTTGTTGTGCCTGGAGCTGCGGCGAGTGAGCTGCCCGCGGAAAAGAAGGTGAAGATTCAGGAGGAGACGGTAGTAGCTCCAATCGCGGATACGGCTGCTGTAGGCACGCCGGCAGACTCGGAGGAGGATGGGTTTGAGTTTGAGAATGTCATTTGAGACCTAAGATATTAGAGTAGAAGAGCGAACAGAACTGCTACGGTACTCTCCGGGCACTCTCTAGACTTTTCATTTATGACTGGACACTGCCTCTCCTTAACCTATGGTAGCTTTTGCTGACGGGCCGTATACGTTAGAATGTGGTGTGAAAGCTCTACGGCACTCTCCTGTGTCATCCTGTATCTTTGCTCTGCACGCCTCTAAGGACTTAATGTCGACAATACGTGACGTGAGGTCAATGTCTCTTTTCGTATCTATGTCTCGTCTTCGTCACAGCACCCTCCATCCAGATTCCTCAGATATGTAGAACGTGCGAAGCATTCAAATTGACCTCGCATTGTAGCATGTCATTTGGACTGTACAGTAGAGCTAGAACCCGGTTTCACGCCAAGGGTTTACAGCGCTCTCCTCAGCGTTCATGACCTGTTTTGTGTGACTGACATGCCGTCTCGTTCTCGTTCTAGTAGAGCTGTGAATCACACATGTAGCCTTGATTGTGACCGTTTAAGTCTGCGTGACAGGACGGCGCGAGGTCGCCAGGATGTTACTGCTATCGGCTAAGCATAGCTGATGGAGGGACAGTTCGGTGATCATGATAAGCTTCTTTGGGTAGTGGGTGTTATCGACGGAGTGAGTAGATATCTGTCCACGAATCAACATGAGTAGCCACCGCTCGACTCGACGTAAGGCAAGGGCAAGGCAAGCGCGAAACTATTTTAGCTCGTACGGCACGGTACTCCCTACGCTAGGTCGGGCTTTCCTGCCCGGGCGCGACGATGCGAGTTTTCAATCTCGTCTGTGCCAGAAGTCTTGTATCTGACTGACTGTTCCTCCCGTCGTTGGTATGCAGTGTCCTCCTGTTTTAGATCGAGGCGCTACTGTTTCATCGTTAGTCGCGATCGAAAAGAGCGTGCTAAAGGGACGACTGACTATCCGCGGGCTATAACCCAGCTAAGAGGTTGCGGCATAGCCGCCTCTGAGCCTCTGCCTCACGTTGTACAACATGTTCCTGTGAGGCTTAAATCCAATGTCGTTGCTACGACGTAATCCAAACGATGCTCAGGCCCGCCCGCCGTGAATCATGTGAAAGGTGGGGGTTGAGAAGTTTGCCCCTCAATTCATATTTGTCTTCCACCCAATAACCACAACTCAACAACAACTTCTCTACCCGTCCTACATACCACCAGAATACTTCTTCATCATGTCCAACGTTTTCTTCGACATCACCGCTGGCGGCAAGCCCATGGGCCGCATCACCTTCAAGCTCTACGACGACGTTGTCCCTAACACAACCGCCAACTTCCGCGCTCTTTGCACCGGCGAGAAGGGTACGTACTGTTCTTTCTTTGTTGTATCATTCTAGCATCTACTAACGCTAGTATCGTCTAGGCTTCGGTTATCAGGGTTCGAGCTTCCACCGTGTTATTCCCCAGTTCATGCTCCAGGTATGCC
>Ga0058698_10000896_pt1 | contig 14581 bp, 16 predicted proteins | sample AgamicAsSfe_FD_67288 | JGI IMG/M metagenome (GOLD analysis project Ga0058698, IMG submission 67288) | Agave microbial communities from Guanajuato, Mexico - As.Sf.e | ecosystem: Host-associated > Plants > Phyllosphere > Phylloplane/Leaf | place: Guanajuato, Mexico | collected 2012-05-30
TCCAACAACTCACAACACCATGGAAGACACCAACATGGCAACCTCTTCGCTGCATCAGCAGCATCAACAATTCGGCCAAGGCCTTGGTAACAACGGCGATGGCCCGCCTGGCGACAGGCAAGATGACAAGTCCCAACGTGGGCACTACGCGGATGTCATCCGCCCGCCTGATTTCATGGCAGTCATGAAAGACGCCGGCGTGAAGCACTTTCATACCCGGTGCATGATGTGCGGTGAGACGGCAACGTCACACCACCGCAAGACCTGGCGCGAATGCCGAGGGCGTTGTCCACTCAACCCCAATCATACTCACACTCAGCAGATCTGCCCCGACCTGCTGAAGGTTGCCAACGAGGATTGGTGTATAGCGCATCTGGAAGAGAGCATGAAAGCTGAGCGTGATACCGCTCGTGGGCCAGAGACGCTGCAGCGACAAGAGCAGCGACGAGAGTCGCAATGCGAGCACCGACATGAGGCGCCAGGCGTTTCTAGCCTAGACAGGCAGGCTCCCGCGGCTCCTCCGAAATTCTCCAATGCGGCTCCTCCGCAAGGTAACTGGCAGACTAATAGGTCGCCAACGCCATATCTCGACGACAGAAGGTCGAGTTCCGGTGAGCGCTACGGCGCTATGTATAGTCCTGTACCTGAGACAGGACATGATCATCATGGTGGTTATACTGACCATAGGTATCCTTCCGATGGAGATAGATACCCAAAACTCACTGGCCGAGGCCGCAGTCGGGACGTACGTGAGCGGAGTCCGCCACTGCCTGAAGAGAGTGTCGACCATGGCACTCAAGCGATGATCGCTAACCCAGGAAGCCCTCAAATAACGGGCACACGCAACAGGAACCAGGCTGTTCAATACAGCCCAAGCACCCATAAGACGCCGGCTCAGCCGCACAACGTGCCAGCAACCGACCCTACGGACCTCCTAACTGATGTCGATATCGACTCCACCGAGCTGCCTGGTATGGCGCTTATTGACGTCGACCGCTATGTAGACCTAGCACGGAGAATACCGACTGATGGTTTCTTGCCGCTGATCAAGGCGGGTTTCGACGATGAGCGCGCCTCAGGCTCGCCATTGAGTGGTATCATGGAAGATCCCGAGTTCCCTCCCGTATGGCAAGGCGCCTGTGATCGGTTTTTCTGTTCCATGAACGAAGAGGTCCTTATTGAGACCATTGCTGGCAACATTGATCTTGCTTACCTGAAAAGCCGGGCCGCTGGTACTGACGTCGCACAGTACATTGACAAGCTGCGAGATCGCGCTTCATACCATCCTTCGTGCTATGTACGGCCCTTGACCGATACTAACGGCTCCGCCATGTCGCTTGACCATTATGAGCAGATGCTAGACATCGCTGAGCGCTACTGCGAGCGCAGTGTGGCACATGCCACCGAAGCGTACAACATCGACTGCATTGCCGATGAAGAGGAATCTCAGACGACGGATTCCCAAGACACCACTGGCTGGTCCCTCGATGATTCGAGGAAAGGTATTCGCCGCCATCTCCAGACAAGCGCAAACGCATTCTCGGAGAGCAGAGCGAAGTGTCTTCGCGCCTGGATCGTAGCAGGCCGAGCTCGCATACGCCATTGTCGAAGCCAAGGCATCAACCTAGCACCCACAATACAGTATGTTGGGTACGCAATGAACGCCGCAAAGCGGCGCAAAGGCCACGAAAGCCGGAACTCGGCTAGTTGGCTCAGTCTGCTTGTAAGCGACATATGCGAGACGCAATGGCCTGGTTTGTACAGGCTCAAGTTCTACGTGATCTGCTTGATCCTCGACCCGGGTCTGGGACAGCTCTGCGAGGTTGTCTTCTGTCGCTATCTACGCGCTTACACCGTGAATGGCGGCCTTAGCATCGATTGGGCAGGCAAGAGTATATCAAGCCTTGCCTTGCCAGAGCTAACAGATGCAGAGCGAGACGACTTTTGGGCTCGCAAGCAAAAGTGGATCGAAAAAAACACTGACCTCACAGCGAATGTCACCCTTGAGGGGCAGCGCCGCAAAGCTTTGTATAAAGCTGAGTACATGCAGAAAATTGCTGCAGGAAAGAAACGTCTGGCACAGCTCAAACAGAGAACGGCCAATGCTAAGAGCTTGTTCGCCCAAGCCGAAGAAACCCTCAGGATAGAGAGGAAGAAAGGCCCACTAACCGCCAAAAATGCGCAGGCGCTTGAAGCCGTCGAACTCGGCAAAGCAATCCTCAAGCGATAAGCAGAACCGCCGTTCGCTTCTACCGCGGCAATGCCGCAGGATGACGGGAGAATGGAGGGAGTGGTACATGGGACTGGGCTGGAGGCAATGGTACATGGGGCTAGTTCAATGAATATGACCACTTCTTCTCCATACATGCCACAATCATGAGTTCACATTGATCGTGTTCAACTGTAACATCCAACTTCCGATGCCTTTTGGCCACTATCTCGCGAGTTGCAACAGCTGGGGATGAAGGGCTGGTCATTGGTATGCGCCCAATAGTCATTAAGGGTATACACCTAACACTCCTTGTATCACGACCTCATCCCACCACTCCTCATACTCACACTCTCTGTGCCACTACTCTTCTCCCATCCATCTGCCTTCCTCCGTCCTAACGCCCTTCGAAGAATCCAATCTTTTGCTGTAACTTGCTCTTCTGCATCCTTTGACCCGCCCTCTATTAAACTCTTCAATAAAACGTCATCCTCGGGCCGGCAAAAGTACACAAGACTGTACCTCGTAACACTGCCCTGTTCACCTGGCGGAGCAACAACGCGATGGATGTTACTTCTCAGCGCACCATCAGAGAACTTGACAAGCGCATCTCCAAGATTGACGATGCAGTGTCCAGGTAAAGGACGAACATACGTCCAGCCATCTTCACACAGCTTCTTCTCCACGTCGGTAGGTGGGGGAGACGCGGACATCGGCTCAAGTGGCGATATGTGTTCAGGCAGCCTGACCTGCAGGCCACCCAAACGATTGAACAGCACTGTGACGCTACCAAAATCCGTATGTTCACCCAACGCCACGCCTTTGAGCGATTGCTCCTGCGGCGGCGCTTTGACAAAACGGATCTGGTCCCCTGATGCGGCATTCAAGCGATGGATGGCAGGCAGACCACCCGCTCCACGGATATCCTCTTTTAAAGGGAGCCGGGAAGATAGCAGAGAAGTGACAAGCATACAGATCGCGTGTGAGGAGGCGATGTACGATTTGTACAGACCACGATGTGGATTTAGGACCGCTGGGGAGGGGAGGGGGTCAGTGAGACCAATGACATCGTCCTTGGAGATCTAAGATGGTGTATTAGTACTGGAGACATGTGAGAGAAGATCGACGTACGTTGTAGAATTCATTCCTATCTTTCGTCCCTTGCTTGTCAACTATGCCTTCGCCGTATCCTTTGTAACCAAAGTAACTGCCCTGGTCTTTAAAATCGTACTTGATCTTCTCTGTGACATCGAGATCATAAAAGTCTTGCATCACATCGAACAATTTGTCCACGTCTCCGAGTAACGCATCGCCATCGATAGTAGTTCCATTATTCGTGTCACTGTTGCGTGTGCGTACGTCGAGGTAAAAGAAACCTAATTCGCAACATGCTTGCCAGCACCTGTTCTGTTCTTCTTCATCGTGCTCAAGAAGTTTCTGGAGGGATATGCGTAGAAGAGGCGCAGTGGGTACGTTATCTGGAAATTTTGGGAGATGGGGAAATGACTCGCGTTGCGGAGATGGAGAGTGGTCTGAGTGAGGCATGGTTAGCACTGGGCAGTTGTCTCAGTTCGCGAGGTTCATCGCGAAGGAGCGCAGGGTACGCACGTCGTTCGCATACAGTGGGGCAGATATAGCTGTTGGTGTTAAGATGTTCATGTGGAGAGCCGCGTGGAGAACGCGGGGTAGCCTCGGATAGCTAGACAACACGCGATGCTACGGATAAACAAAGAGATGATCACAGCAAGGCACAGATGAGGCAGCATAGACACCACGAAGCATGGACAAGGATTAAAGGAGACGCAATTCATTAACTATCCACAGATGTAGCTCCGATATTTCCACCACCCAAGCAAGCAGACATAGACGCGCCCCAAACACCGAGAGCGATAGACACCGATCGATGCCCGAGTGCGCCATGCTACCAGTCAAGTGACGATGCAAAAGTTATGAACACAATTTATAAAAGGTGGCCGTGAGGAAACAAACGCCTAAGGGATAATTGATTATAGAACGTTTGAATAAGACCTTGAAGGTGTTAGATGATGAACGATGATGAAGGTTGATGGTGATGATGACTTACCATTGACTAGATGTTTCTACAACCTGGATCCGTGGACAACCTTGTAGTCGACAGCCATCTCCATACCATCGTCATCGATGACGAGGATGCGGACGCTGCCACGGCCGTTGTCGAAAGACTCTGTCAGGCGGGAGATGAGACCGCTCTGGTCAAGGACGGGAAGGCCCTGCTTGACATCACCAGACTCGGTCATGGCGACAACGCGACCGTCCTCACGGATGTCGAGAACACGGTACTGCTTGAAGACAGGACCGAGCATGTTCTGGACAACGACGGAGGGGGCCGGGTTGGAGATGAAAGAAGACTCCTCATGGAGCTGCTTGGTGAACAGGTCAACACCGAGGTAACGGTGCTGGCCAGTCTGGGAGGAGGTGGTGATACGGATGACCTGGCAAGGGCGGCCCTGGAGGATCAGGAGATCGCCGATGCGGATGTGGTGGCAGGGGATGGTGATAGTCTTGGAGGAAGCCATCTTGCGGACTGTACGAGCGGAAGCTGGTGCAGGTGCGATAGAAGCGGAGACGGGAGCAGGTGCAGGGGCAGGTGCAGCAGCAGAAACTGTGGACCTGGGGGGAGAAGGGTTGGAGTGGACGCGAACGACTCTCTCAACAGGAGCTCCGGATTGGACGGGGCGGCTAGGGGCAACAGAAGGAGTAGCTGAAGTGTACTTCTCCTTGACGATTACCTCTTCACGTTCGTCGTCGTACTTGGCACCAGGGAAAGAGTGCTCGTGAGAGTGGTGGTGGCGGTGAGGGTGGATGGGGTGTTGGATACGGTCGGCGACCTTGTGAGCGGCGTGAGAGATTCCTTGACGAAGCGAGTGGTATTGGCCCTCGTTGTCGTAATATCCCATATCACGCTTGAACTTCTTGGGGGGTGCAGCAGTGGAACGAGCAGATGTTTCTACTCGGACCTCAGATGGCTGGTGGCTGGCGACACTCTCGACGTGCTTGCTGCTGGGGAAGGTATCGTGCTTGGTGGTGTAAGTCTCCTTTGAGTAGCTTGCACCGGCGACGATGGGACGAGTACGTTCGCGGATCTGACGTTCAGTAACGTCGATTTGAGATGGAGCGTAGTCGGTGGCAGGGCCGTGGACTGTATTGAAGTGTCTATCGTAGGTTGTGTCCTGAACCTCGACGTGGGAGTGGGTAGAGGTAGGAGGTTGGGGGTGAGGTTGGTAGCTGAAGGAAGAAAGGAAGGTCAGCTTTGGGTTGGGCAAGGAAGAGCTTAGAGGAGGTGAGAGAAAAGTGGAGACTGCATGTCGCTAGGACAACAACAGATGAAAGGGGTTAGCGGCTAGCGCGTGGCTGGGTGCCGCTAAAGTCAGGGGGTTGGTCTGTTGTGCTGATCCGTGCGAAGATGCGCTGGCAAAACAATGGATCGGACTTACCGGTCGTGGGATCGCTCAAACTCTACGCGGTCAGTACGATGAACGTGCTGAGAGTGAGGCTGGGGCTGCTGGAATTGCGGCTGGGACTGCTGTTGAGGCGGCTGGAACTGCTGCTGGGGCTGGCGGTAGCGAGTTTGCTCGTGGATATGTAGCTCCTCACGGTGCTGAGGGGGCTGCTGAGCGTGGAATTGCTGGGACTGGGAAGCCTGCTGGAACTGCTGCTGCTGGGGAGGCTGGGGACGACGAAGACGCTCCTCTTCGTAGATGTGGACCTCTTCCTTGACGTGAGTGTCGTGCTGCTGCGGTTGCTGCTGCTGTTGGGGAGCCGGAGGAGGAGGTAGGACGGTGGCGGAGAAGGATTCGTGGGTTTCTTCGTGACCTTCCCGTCCGTGTGAAGCCTGTTGCTCAAACTGTGCTTCCTGTTCTTCTACCTTTACGCTGGTAGTTTCCTTAAATTCCGCGTTCCGATACGCAGACGGGAAGACACTGAAGGGGATCGGAACCTGCGCGGGTTAGCATAATTGCTTATACACTCGCGGTGAAAGAGCATACTCGTGCTTCAAAATCCAGTTTGCCGGAGTCGGGTCGCTCTTTCTCGAAAACCCTTCGAACCGTTCGAAAACAATTCGAAAGGAATCAAGAAAGAACTTCTTGGCTCCTTTGAGGGTCTCACTTGGAGATTTCTGGTGATGAAAGATCTACTGAAGCGTCGCCAGCTTTATGGTGTTGACGTGCAGCAGCTTGAAGATGCGCAATTGGATGCAGTAGCGGGGTGTAGGTGGAGGAGTGATGGAGTCAGAATGGCCGAAGAGGGGATCAAGTAGATTGGCGGTCAGTCGGATCACTGTTGTGTCGGCGTCTCGATGATCGCAGGGTTGTGGAGGCTGGGAAGCTTTGGCAGAGCTGTCCAGGAGCGGACTAGCCTTGTTGACACGGAGCACTAGCGCGTATCAGCTCCCCCTTTTCTGCCTGTGCCATGGACCGATTGACCCCAGACAGCATATCACATCCTGGCGCTTCTCGCACCGAGGTAATTTCGGACGCGCAATTCACCTCAGCACGGCTGTTGACCGGGCAATGGCGTTCACCTCGTGTCGCAATCCATATTCCCGTCGCATTGGAGCTCCACAGAGCTGCCGGGAGCTTCCCCGACCTTGCTGCAGCTCCACGAACGTGTCCATTGCCAGTGGGCCGATCCCAACCTGCGTGGTATAATGCAATTGGGGCCGGACTGCTGTCCCATGCATGAGGCGCCAGCTTCGGACGTGAAGAGAGGCATTTTTCAGCTCACCTTATCCATGTCGCGCGCGGCCAGCTGTTGATAGCTCCAAGCCTTTCCCCAGCCTCCTAATATTAGTCGGGTCGCCTCGCGTCGCCATTGGCCAGAGCTCCTGGATGCCGCAGCCTGAAAAGCATGGCTGCAGGATGGGTCGACGACGATCACGGATCCGCCGGACTATCACGTGCAAAATTGCTCATCGATCGCGGTCCAGCCGATGACCATCGACGCGGACTGGGTGAGTTGTCCGGTCGCTTGCAAGCTCGACGCATGTGAACCGTGGTTCTCAACGGCTGTCCGCATCATCGTCCCCACGGAGAGCGCCCGCGTCTGACATGCAGCACCTGCCGCAGCGACGGTTTCGTGATTGTGGAGAACTCGATGATTGGTGTACTAGAAGGACTCTGTGGGCTGTCAGTGTCACCCAAATGCTATGTAGTCTTGCTTCGACTGGTATCCCATGCACGTCTAACTAGATCGATATCGTATATGTAACAGACATACCCCTCTCGAGGTTTGTTAGCAGAATCCGACTCTTTCTCCGATAACGTGCTTTCCTCTAAGCTCACCAAGACCATGCCAATCCTAACTCGATGTAACTTGGAACCGGAAACCGAGGACAGGCAATCTACAGTCGTTCGATTAGGATAGGCTTCGGTGTGCATGCAGCATACTTGAGTGACGTTGGCAACTCCGAGCTGCGGATCTAGTCGCATTGACGGCGCGCAGTGTGCTTTACAGGAAGAGCTAGGGGACGTACGTGGATTTTGTTATTGATCGGCCTAGAAAAGAAGCAGAGGCGTGTTTTGTTGTCACTGTTCTTCTCTCGCTGCTTTGAGTCCCATCTCGGCTACCAGTATGGGAAAGCACGATTCCACAGTCATGAAGAAGCTACACGCAACCACCTTGGTCCTGCACTAGCACCCATCCCAATTATGCTTCTTATACATTTGCCAACATCTGGTTCGGATGCGTTTCCTTGATGTCTTTTCTAAACCTTGTACAGTTGCCGTCTTCTTTCTGGATGGATATCTGCTGTTCATTATGGCATCCCAGACAATGACATGGATACATCCAAGGTACAAACGACATGAAAGGGCTGTATCACACATGTCGACGTATGCAAATGACCGATGTTCGCCATTATACTCGCGTTGAGAATGCGTTCATGCAAATATGGAATAACGCGCTCCTTCTGATTGTCCAATAAATTGGACATCCATCGACTTTGGACGTAGCAGCTTTCAGTCAGGAAAGAGGTTTTTTCAACAAGGAAACTCACTCAATATGCGTCAGTAGGTGTGTATCGTTAAGTCGTAGCAGAGTAAGTGAACAGGAGATTGTCGTGGTCTGCTTGACTCTAAAACAATTACTAGCGTTCTATTCATCCCATGTATCCTGCATGCGCGTGTTGGTTAGCAACACTGTTCGTCGGGGAACCGACGATGACAAGTTTAGGCCGGAAATTGAGACCTTCCTGTCGGTTCACCCTTACCTTTTCACAGCAACACGAGTCGATGAGCATGCGTCCGTCCGATTACATACAATTTTTCACTCAACCATTCATACCACTTTGGATGTACCGTAGCCACCTCAGTATTCGATATCCATCTGCGGTGCTCTTGATATCGACGTTGCTTGCCGTGTCAGCAAATGCTCGTTTTGTGATTTGTGCAGACAAATCCCACCCGACACTTCCTACCAAACCTCAAGATCGAATTGGCATCGATCATGTTATTATTGCCTTCGCCAAAGCCAACCCTAGAGCTACATTTCAGTCTATGCTCCCTATGCATACGGTTCTCTCCGAGTACCCTCGCGCGGAAGTCTTGATTGCTGTGTGAGGGTAGGGCGATGATATCGGATTCGATCAAGCAACGCATTTTGATGCGTAAACGAAAACGTTCGCTGCCAATGTCGCTACTATGCTTGCCAACACTGAGACTGATCCAGGCAGTGAGTAAATCATCCACCAACATCAGCAAGCCATGTACTGACAAAGGAAGACATCATTTGGGGATATCCTGGCGGTAATGGTGCGGACCACAAAGAAGTACTCAACTCCGAAAAGAATCATCAGATTACTGCGTTTCCTAGGTTTTAGCTCCCATTCGCACCGCGGTTGGAAGTGAGCTTCGATCGCTGTACCAGAGAAGCAAGTCAGTTCATTCCTGCTGGACTACCACAGGCTTTGTAACCTTGGGTACTCTCGACTACTTTCGCAATGCACTGTTCACTAGCCTGAGCTGAATAGCGACAGGTAACATGCTTGGGTACACACAGAAGAGCAGACCTTAGATATAGCTATCTGCTGATTTCATAAATGTAAAAGGTGATTACCCTTTCACTCATCTACCTAACATCTTATCCTCAGCTCAGCCAGGTAATGAGCTACGACCTTATGAACCCCCGCGATGAATTGACCAAGCATCGCGCTTCTGTTGTCAATCTGGAAGTCACAATCGAAAATTACATTGCAATAAGTTCTCGACCCAAGAAGCTCAATCTCTACTTCGTATACCACGCCAAATTCTTCACAACAAAAGGAGACTGCAGTACCAAGCCCCTCCACTGCCCTATTACCGTGGCCGAAAACATCTGGGAACATGGCGCGTTCAAATCTGACACCTGCATCTTCGAAAAATCCCATATGCATCCAGTCAGCACTTCTACGATAACTGTATCTTGGGATAGTATTTGCGGTCCAGAAGAGGAAACAACATGCAGTATATACTGCTCTCAATACGTACGTTGCATTGCCACACTTAACCACTACCACAGCGCCTAACAAAGTGCTTTTGGAGTAGGGCGCACCGATGCCGACCTAGCAGCGTCCTAGTGAGTAGCAGCCAAGCACGGTATTGTCACTGATGAAGTAATTGGTGGACAGTAGTATTCTAATGCTCAGAACCGTCTATTCTGGACTTGGGATACGTCCATAATCGTCACCAGGAATGTTTTACATATCATACGCAAGTATATGCTTAACAAAATAGTAGCATACAGTTTAAGTGAAGACAGTGCGTATTGAGTCAAGTAGGGCAAATGTCTAGGGAGGTAGCAAAAGGTGGACATCAGTTAGCGAAAGACGAGGATTCGAACGCGTCATCCGCTTCATCTCTAGATCGTCCTGTAGAAGCAGCGTCCCCTGTTGCAGAGGCGAGGTTTTGGTCATTCTATTAGCACACACACCTGGGACCAAAGCTAGCTCAGCACCAGTCCGCCAGACCAGAAACTTCCCCTACCCTCACGAGTTTGCGAGTCGTGAGACTGAATTAGATTTAATGCCAGACCATGCCGTGGGTTGCAACTGCCACGGGTTAGTTCGATACTCTCCACAAGGAGGCCAACCTTGAGCTCGATACAGCATGTCAATATGCCAGCGCTGCCACGCCCACGACACGAATTAAAGTGACCACCGCCATCCACTCTGAGCCCGCCGCAATCCTCGAGCATAAATCTTTACACACATTGGAATATCCTAAGGTGCAGGAGAGTAATCATCACAGCGAGTCTTCTCATGTACACACACGTGAGAGGGTACACAAGGCATGAAGATACTGTTTTTCCATAGTTGGTCTGGACGTCAAATTCTGATCCAGGCAACACAAGGACATGACATTCCTATAGGCATGACGTAGCGTACAATTAATGAATTACTACTCTTTTCCTCGAGACACAAGTGTCTCGCTTTCCCATACTTTACAATCATCTCTCATGCTCCGTTATCCAATACACAAGACACTTTCGTACCCGTTCTAACCCCAACCCATGTTCTCATGCGAAGGACCCTATGCCTTGACAGTACTCCTCTTCATGCCCTTTCTTGCGTTCTTCTCTCTCTCCTTCTCCAAGAACTTGCGCTGCTCATCAGCACTCAGGCGGCCCAACTTGGCATCTCTCTGCTCCTTCTTCAGCTTGTCGGCAGCCAATTTCCTCTCCTCTGCCTTCTCCTCATCATCCGCCTTCTTGATCTTGGCGATCTGCTCGTCGCGGGTTTGCTTGATGCGACGGAGGGCTTCAGGGCGGAAGTGTGCGGAGGAAGCGAGCTGATCAGGGAGGCGAAGGAAGTACTGGAAGATAGGGAGAGTGGTGGCATAGTCCGAGGCGAATTTGAGAGAGAGACTTAGACGCTTCTTAGGCTTGGTTTCGTCGAGACTGGGACATGTTAGCTTGGTCCAAAGAGTGGGGTATTCCAATGCTGTTTGACTTACGTCCTGGGGGCGTTGATGGGCTGGTCGCTGACGATGATGGCCTCGAAGTTGTCTCCTGCGTCGCTCACAGCTTTGATAAGCTCAGGGGTGAGCAGCATATCCGTAACTTCAGCGCTCTCACTCATGACCGTGGTCCAAACAGGCAACTTGGCGTGGTCGCGCGTGGTAGTCAGAGACAGGTCGTAGCGCTCCTCGCGCATGCGCTTCATGATGTCCTTGTGTACAATTGCGAAGACGAAGCCATCGAAGGTGCTGTTGGTGACCTTCTTTGACTCACCCTGACCGTATGATGGAGCAAACTTGGTCTCCCGGCCATCGAAGACGTAGGCCGTAGCCTCGAGGCGCTCAGAAGGTGGAGGGAAGCTTTCGAAGAACAGGGGAAGGACGGATTCACCAAGCCATGCGAAGGGGTTGAAGCGCTTGTAGAAGGTCAACTTGAAGTCGACAAAGGCGACGTTCTGGCGTCCGGTAGCGTATGTCTGGTACTCGTCGGCCTTCTTCTCCTTGAGCAGGCTGTCCACGTCTGTAACCTCTCCTTCTCCGCTTGGGCGCGTATGACCGACTTGGGCGAACTCCTGGGACAGGACAGGGGCGTGGGCCTTCATCCATGTCCTGGCCTTGCTGCGGTTGCGCTTGGTGCCCCAGAGGTGGACCGCGATGAGAGCGAAGAGAAAGGGCAGGATGTACATCTCCAGCTTGAAGTCATCCATGCTTGTGCGCTCCCACACACGGTACCATGCCGTGTATGGGCGGCTGTCGCCCAGAGCTGTGGGGGCAGCCTGCGCCGCGCCGGTACCGGTCGTGAAGGACGAGATGGCAGCGGGTGTGGGCTCAGGAGCACCTGCGTAGTCGGCGAAGTCTGGCCATTGTCAGCGCGTGCTGTTGATTTTGTACATACACAAGCTCTGTGACGTCCGATGACACCCTCACGATGGCCCCGCGACTCCGTCTCTTCTCAAGAAACTGTAGCATCGCACCAGGGGTCTCGTGTGGTCCCGCATCTCAGGTCGCTGGGCTCGCGATCGCGTATGCAATGCAGTGTACGTACCATCATCACCAACAACTGGAGCCTGTGCAGGCTTTTGCCCACCGAAGAGACCCTTGACGAAGTCTGCCATTGCGTCGATGCTTCACAATGAACAGGTGTACGTGGAGGTTTGGCGGCGCGGGAGGTGGTTTGGAGGATCCATGGATCTCGGCTCGGTTCCTCGTTGGTGGCACTGACCTCATTTTACAGCGACTAGCACGCATGTGGAGGGGCATCTGGGCAGCTACCCCAGAGCTCGATTGCATTGGATTGAACCGAGAATTGGCATGTCTGCTGCATCGCCTGTTTTGAAAGATTAGAAACAAGACGTGTTTGCACCTCAATATGGACGTAATTGCAAATGGCGGTAACGAGCTAGCCGTAATCGGACTAATATAACAGTCAGAGGACGGCAGCATCACTCTACAGAAGTAAAGGCAACGAAAAGAGACGATATTGATTGTTCTATGCGGCCAGACGAAATAGTTGTCATGGAGGGCAAAGGCTTGTTGATTGATTGTACAGATGCAGACGACTCATCCCGGGCCCCTCCTATCCGGATATCATATTCGAGGTGGGAGTTTCTAGTTCTTGCCGAACCAGGTCTTGTGTCCCTAGTCAAAGTTAGTCGTGGGCGTGCTCAGATCAGCCAGGTGCAACTTACAAGGACGAGACGGCCCATCATGTACATGCTGGCACCGAAGCTGCTGAACATGATGACCTTGAATCCGGGAACCATCCACTTTCCACGGGCCTAGAGGAAATCTGTCAGCATGCGTCTCCGATTGTGATGATATCCAGGCGCCACATGTCCAACGCCGGCTTGCGCATCCTCGTGGGCCACGTCATATGCACCCCATTGATCCTCCTCTTCCGCATTCGGTACGCACCTTCTCCCAGGTCCTCAGTCCGTCGTGCTTCTGGAACTCGCGTTGCCAGTAAGGCACTTTGTTCTCGCGCATAACCCAGCTGCTGACTGTCAGTACCGAGCTCTGTGCGGAAAGACGGAGGAGTGTGCGAGGCCACGGCGGCGCGGTACAGAGCCCACGGCCACGGCCACAGCTCCAGGGTGGACGTACCCAGCCATTTTGAAGAGTGTAGATGTGTATTGCGCGGCTTGCGGGGGCAATTGGTGGTTTCGTGGATTGGGCGGTTTCGTGATGTCGCGAGGTCGAACGATCCGCCGGCGAAAGGAAGTCGGCCGCCAAGGCCCTTGTCCGCTTTAGGCGCAACAACTTTCCGCATCTTCAATTCGGGCAGAGACAACTGCGACGCCAATGGACTGATTTCGCCCTTCGCCCCTGTCTCGTTGATGCCGCCGGCCCTGGACAGGCTCCTCGCCAGCCCGTCTGCTCTGCGACTCCTGCGCTCCATCGTCAATGCCCCCGAATTCCCCGCAGCATGTTCGATAGCCACAAATTGCTGCTCTTCAGTAGTAGCCCGCCGCAATTACTCGTACCAGCCCAAGTCTCAGTCCAAGCTACAATGGAGGCGAATGGCAGATGCCCGCAAGGAAGCAGAAGTCCGAGGCCAAGTGCGAGCAGCACTCGAGAATGACGATGCCAACGATACCCCCGTACCGACCATTGATGTCTTTGACAACGACGTCATACGTGTAGCAAGAGGAGACGACGATCCCAGACAACTCGCTGTCGTGCTCGCAAGCGAAGAGAGACTGCATGGGGCCAAGGGCGTCCGCAATGTCTGGCGAAACATCCGTCATCGAGGGTACCGCCTGCCTACAGAAGACACCCCAGATGCCGAATTTCTATGGGGGACTTTTGTCAGGAACCATTTGCTCACAGGCAAAGCGATCGAGCACGCTGAAGAGCTGCTCCATGAGACAGGCAAAACATACCCTCATCTCTACCGTCTGGTCATGAGCCACTGGCTTCCGAGGAGAGCACAGACAGCGTTGAGATACCATTACACGCTGCAGAGGAACCTGAAACCCCAGCGGCTTCCCTTACGGCAGTTGGCACATTTGGGACGATCGACTTTCAAGCACGCTGCATACGAAGCCCTCAAGGAAATATACGAACACAGCAACGAGCGAGACCTCTACGACGATGTGGTACCTGTCTTCATCGAGAAGGGAGATATCACCGCCGCACGCCAATGGCATGCGCTTTGCACTCTTCGTAATGATATGCCGTCAGAGTCTGTCGCGTTGCACCCTGTCGTTCGGCTGTTCATCGTCGAGGCATCAGCTGGTGATGTCTACTTTGAGACAAAAGGAGCGACGAAGAAATGGAAGCGGGATCCAGCCAGGTACAACGAGACTCTTCTGCGCCGCTTGGAAGGCCCCGACACCGCACCGGTTCGATTCGAAGACTCGTTTGTCGCTCGTATGTTCGCAACCCGCACTTTTCCAGCGGC
>Ga0058698_10000897_pt1 | contig 14574 bp, 10 predicted proteins | sample AgamicAsSfe_FD_67288 | JGI IMG/M metagenome (GOLD analysis project Ga0058698, IMG submission 67288) | Agave microbial communities from Guanajuato, Mexico - As.Sf.e | ecosystem: Host-associated > Plants > Phyllosphere > Phylloplane/Leaf | place: Guanajuato, Mexico | collected 2012-05-30
AAAGTGAAAGTGAAAGTGACTGGTTTCAGAGAATAGACTTGCTCATGCACTCGGAAGACCACTTTGCTATCTGTGGAAGGCGGAGCGAAAGTCAACCCAAACACAGTAACGATTCAAGACGAGACCACCACACCATCTTTTGAGATGGGTATTCGTCGTGAACCACCCATATCTGTCTTTCAGGCGACCCGTTCCACTCTTCCAAGATCTAGTCAGATTGCCTAGATCCACAGCAGGGCCTGTAGTGGACCGACTCCACTCACTTACGCCATCTCCTCTATGTGTTTCTAGAAGACCAAGTCTATGATCCTCACTTGCAAGTGAATTACTCAGGTAGTATCGACTCCCGACAGCCCCGCGTCACTTGATGCTTGTATGCCTGACGCTTGTTCGCAACGCCACACCCGGACACAGCACTGACAAAGATCACCAGGGCAGCTACCGCACCCTGATTATACCCGTAACTGCGCCACTAGATAGCGTCTCGACAGCAAGGTTACATCCGATTGGCGAAGCCAGGACTAGGTCGACCGAGAAAACCGCTAGAACAATGCGGTTTGTTTCGAGTGTTAACGTCTATGCACGTTTATTTGCAATTTTCATGCATCCAGTTGCCCTGGTGTCGTTATGAAATCCAAGGTATCGCTCGAGCTTTGCGGCGCGCAAGGTGGCGTATCCGACGAAGTTTCGCCTGGTCCCATCTTCGCCACTGAAAATGTACGAATCGCGGTGCTCGGCATCTTGTTCACCATGACCTCGTTCTCGTCCGTCTTGAAAGCCCTCAAACTCATGGAAGCTATTCCTGGCAGCCCCATCTTACTTAGCTCCACCAGTTGGTTGAGTGCCACAAACTCCAGCTCTAATTTCACAGCATAAGCAAAGCTGAAGACGATGAATTTGAGCTGCAGATAACCTGCAAAGTCCATAAAGACGATGGCGACATCGAAGGCAATGGCGACGAACTGAACGAGTAAAAGAAGACACATAACGCTCCGTGTCTTGCTTGACTGCGTGAACCGGCCCTGGAGGTATTGGTATGCTGCGCGTAGGTAGAGACAGGAAAGAATGATGTCCTGGACAGCGAAGGTCACGACTTGTACCTTCTCGACGCGGTCGTGAACATGCTTCCATGCGCGTGTGTCTAAAGTATACAATCAGCATAGCTTACCATCTCCGTTCCAGAGGGATCACTTACCAGTTGGACGTCCTGCATATTGCGTCGTCCTCATGCCTGATAGCACTGTGATCATGACTGTGTGCCACACACAACCGTTGAAGATGATCATACCAAGCACAACTCGTCGTGCTCTATGGCTTTCCAAGATTATGGTGAGTCGACTGTAGAGTACCATCGAGAACCCACTAATCATGCCAACCCATCCAAGCTGTTGCATCGTGAAGCCGACCTGCCACGGACACATCGGTGCGTAGAATTGGATGAAGTTGCCGACTTGACGTATGGTCAGACCCCAGGTAGCGATCAAGATAGAATAAAAGTAGATTCCAGAACGCTTCTTCATGGTCGTGAGAAGACGAATGGTAAGAGTCAAAGTAGACCAGAATGCCACGGCACCGAACGCGATGAAGAGGCTACGAAGTTGTGAGCACATTGACAGTGTCATGCAAGTGGAAACGTACTGTGTAATGTCCACGCCATTAACCCGGAAGAAAGAGGTTGGTGCACTCATACTGGAGATGGCAGTACTTTGAGTTATCCAGGGGGTCTTTTAGCCTATAATGTCTGGGTCTCAGAGAATGCGATGTAGATGTTTTCGCGGCTGTAACAATTGTTGGTCGTGGCCCACGCAGAACATATAGAAGCTCGTCGACATTCTGCCGCAGAACAATTGCCTTGCTTTTCCTCTAGCATCCAAGCTGCGAGTATTGTTACTATTCCGGTTGCCTGCTGTCACATTTGGAAGGTCAGATCGGTATCGTGCAAAAAGCATCATTGTCATTGGAAGTTGTGTGTTCCTGCGGAGTAGAGGCTGCCATATCTGGATATGTTCGTGGAAAGGTCTAAAAATAGCCATCTCTCATGGTGAAGCGCGATACACATCCACCGAAGCGGCGTACCGATAGCAGTAAGCGTGAATATTGCGCAAAGGAAAGATCACCTCGATTGGCTCAAGGGATTGTATCTGCTCTTTAATGCGAACACGCCTAAGCTCAACGGAGGGTAGAGTGGAAGGTTTACGAAAGTGGGGCTGCTGACATGCTTTGGCGGTGGTTACTCATCAACCCAGCCCCGCCTGTCGTTCCCTCTATAGGACCTTCGTGGCTTCCCATACACCAAATATATACCGAAGGATCTCGTGCTAGTCGATGAGCTCGATGCGATGGCGCTGGGTCGGGAAACAATGCACGGGAGGCGCGAATGACAAGGATTGGCCGCCGACGTTCAAGGCCGGCGGGAAAGCTGCCTCTAAGTCGGCGCGCGCTGCAACATAGATGGGTAGATGGCTGGGACTCTGACTGCTACCTCGGTCTTCTTCCACGCTTCTTATCTAATTTGTACGGTGGTGAGCCTAATGATTGTCATAAAGTCAGATAGTATCAAGGTCCTATCTCTTGATATTGATAACCTTGTGTACATATGGTGCCAATACCCAGAGTCTTTACTACTCAATCAGGCCGATCATCGTTATTTACTCCCTGCACAATTTTTCTCTGGATTCTTCCATGCATTCGTCTGTAAAGCACAAGGCCACATACTGTGAAACCACCCAAATAAATCTACCGCCACCCTAAGGCCATCCACAAGTCTTCTTGCATGGCTTGCCATCAGCATGAACGCTGAGGCAGATGCGCTGGCACGAGGAGCCGTGGCATGTCTAGTATGTATCGATACGAATTAGTAATTTCTTCTACTCTGAGCTTGGTAGTTATGAAGCTACACACCTTGGTGCAGTCGATAAAAGCTTTAGTGCACTTTTGGCATGAGCTACTGACGACTTGAGTGTGGACGTCCTGATTCTCGTTAGCCCTGGGGTAAAGCAGCGATAGTGGGTGCGTGAGCGACGCGGGTGGAGAACTTGCATTCGCGGGAGAAGACTCGATGGTGGATGTAGAAGCGGGAGCAACGTCACGGGGAATGGCACTGCTCATTGCAACGGTGGAGAGGGCCACGAGGAGGAGGATGGACGTGAAAGACTTCATCTTGTTGCAATGTCGTAGTTGAGTGACAAGGTTGAGTATGTAATTGTTGTGGTTTCTGGAGGCTTTGTCGAGAAGAAGCTTTGTTTGACCAGAGTGGTTGCTATGTTTTTATGCGACGGTGAGAGAGGGAACATCACAAGGTCTGAACGCTTCCATGGTCACTTTTCCTCGAAGAGCTCACGCCAAGGCCCGCAGGCTACCACAGTGAGAGATTGCTACGCAAGCTGGACTCGCCTGCATACCGATATAGACTAAAAGGTCGGATGAAGGCGTTTCGATCCGCAACCACGCTTAGCTCGTGTGTTCTCCTACTCGCTCTCTTACTAATATATATACATATACACCGTCACTGCAACATCACGATCGATTCTTCTGCACTCAACCTGAACAACCAGATTCAGCCAAACACCAATTTCTTCTCGTCAGAAATGAAGTCCTTCACCACCATGCTTACCCTGACGGCCCTCTTCGCCATCGCTCTCAGCGCTTCGCTTCCCTCAGCATCCGCCCGCCACCGCGGCCCCCTCAAGCCCAAGCCATCCAACCATCTCAGGTCCATGGTCGAGCGTCTCGTCGCTGACGGAACATTCCCCGATGATGCAAACACCCGGCTCTTCTCAGAGTATCCCAGTGCCGACGACGACGACGACTTCGACGAAGGCGACAATTGGAAGGTTTGCTAGACTGTCTTCCATTGAAGAGATGGAAAGTCGGAACAACACGAGTTGAGGATAACTGGATATTCGTGGTTCGACGATGTAGCTGTCTGGAACTTCGCATGATTGGGTACCTGGGATGACTTTCTGGATAGACAGGTAGTACGTACGGGCTTCTTGTGATATGCTGTATTGCCGATCTGGCTACGAGACTTCCGTAGTGCTGAAATGACCGTACGTTTACAATAATGGAACCATCACTTATATCTCCAAAATCTGCGCAACATGTGTTTTTACATGATCTTTGTTCATTTCTCGTCTTGCATGGATACAGATCTCGTTCATCGCCCACTCCTTTCATCCAGCTCAAAGTCCCCCTCCTCCTCAATAGTCGGCAGCACCTGATACCTTCTCTTCTTCCCACCCATCCTCTTCAAGCACCGATCCGTATGCAACAAATGACCCCTCTTCTGCCTTACAAATCCCGCAAAACACGCCGCACTCGATGCAATCGCGCCCGCGCTGATATAAATCGGAATAGTAAAGTCCTGCGGCCGCCACCACACCATTGTCGTCGCGAAAGAGAGGAGCTCAAAGACGTTTTGCAGTGACATCTCAATAGCGGAAAATGAGCCGCGAGACGCAGGCGGCGCATCTTCCTGCACGAGATACTGGACGCTGAGATCGAAACCCCAGAGACCAAGGCGCGAGAGACAGACGCCCAGGACAAGCGCGGCGCCAGCCAACATCGGTGTTGTACTCGTAGGGAAGACGTGGAATAAGCCTATGGCTAGGGCAATGGCGAGGAGTTGTTCGTTGATGAACCAGAGACCTGCTCGTACAGCGCCAATCTTATTCATCAGCCACGGCGCCGCGACGGTGGCGCTAAGTTCGAGGATAACGGACACGAGTCGCATGATGGAGACGTGCGTGCTCGTGAAGCCGAGGGTGAGCAAGTAAGTCGTCATTTGCGATGCAAAGCTCAGGACAGTGAGATAGAGGAGGGAAAGCGAGAAGGAGGCGAGGAAGGCGGGGTTTTCGATATATGCGCGGTAGGGTTGCAGGTGTGAGGTTATATTGGCGAGAAGAGTGGAACGTCGGCTAGGCGTGTTTGACACGGTATCCCCGTGGGAAGAGTCTTGCGGTTGTGAATCCGTGGCAATATTCGTTTCAGCCTGCGCGACGCCTTTGCCAACACCAAGTTCCGGCACCGCGGCGTACACATTCGCAATGGCAAAGTACTCCACCAGTACACTGATTGCATTCTGCGCGAATACAACCCAGATGGCGATTTTGGTCGAGTACCCATCCACGAGTCCGATGCCCACGGGCGCAATGAGCTTGCACACCAAATCAATTCTGCGCATGACGCTATTCAGCTCTTGACGATCTGCACCCAAGCTCTCAGAAACCACGACTATCCAGTCTCTCTCCACAGAAACCGTGTTGGCGACAAAAGCCAATTTCTCGACACATGCCAGAACCGCGCTGACCGCAAACAAGCCATACGATATTCCACTGGCATTTTTCTTCTCTTGCACGTCACCCAAACCCAACATAGCCACCAAAACTGCACAACTCGCTGCGACAGAAAGCCTTTGCCATAGAATACTCTGCCTCACGACATACAATCTATCCCTCGCATCGACCTGCCCGCCTATCCACGACCCCAGGAGCGCAGCGGCAAGCGAGCGAAAAAGCGCATAGCAACTTGCGAAGAAGAGCGTTCCGGGGAAGATTTTCGCAAGGAAGATGACAGCGCCAAATTCAAAAGTGCGCGCATTCCACGTAGACAGTATGTGTGAGGTGTAGAGTTTGTAGAGGAGGGGGCGGGGTGATTGTCGTCTTGGTGAGGGCGTTGCAGATGAGGCGGGGTAGGAGCGCGAGGAGGTGCTGCTGCTGCTGCTTGTCGAGCTCGTCGATGAGCGTGGTGACGAAGTCGCCATTGTTGTCGCAAAAAAACTTGTGTAGTTTTGTTTACGCGGAAAGCAAAAGCAAAACGCCTCAAAGGCGAGGAATAGACGAAGAGGCTACATATTTGCAAGGTTCAGATGGGAAATACCGTGATGGTCATGAGACGGCTTGGAGAGCGGACATCTGGGCCTTCCGAGTCGCCTCATGGGTTGCGACGCACGTGTGGACCCTGTCGATCGTTTTATCTGGATTAGGCCGGGCTGGGTTAGCGTCGCGAATGTTCGTGAGAAACAGGATTGGAGTAAGTCCGAGTGCATATTAACGACAAGCGCGAAAGAGAACTTAGGCAACAGCTTTTGGGACTGGAAGTCCCACTGTAAGTCGCTATGAAGAAAGAGAAATGGTGCAGGGTGCCGTGAGTCTAAAGCGGGTTTTGGACCGATGATAGGAAAATGCTACTTAAGCAGGGATGGTCTTGACACGAAATTTGCTTGCTTTATCGTCCTTACTCCACCGCGTTAATTATATGGAACACGGATAGTAGTTATTGTGTGCTTCAGCATGTGTGTTGGATGCCTGTAGTTCAGATTATCCAATTACAGTATGTGTAGGCCTGGCCCGCACTGTCACATACCACTACAGATTTGGGAGTCTCAAATCTGATCTTTCATCATCAGGTACGAAAATGGCACTTTGATATATCCCGAGTGGCACTATTGTTTCCTATGCCGTAAGGTGTCTAAGATTGGTGGTTGTCTTCGTCACTCCTACCATTCCTAAACAACCTCATCGTCCTCGGTTTGATCATTACAATCATCGCACTCGCACTTGAAATCTTTCGGACGGGCAGTGCTATTGTCGAGAAAGTCAGCTCAATGCTTACAAGTGCGATTACGGAAACTTACGAGTCAAACACCCCGTGGTTGTCAATGTTATGCAAAAGATAGCGCATAATCTCCTTTACATTTCGCTGAAACGGAAAGAATTGTTTGCCGCTGATGGAACAGCCAGGATGGATTTCCCCATTTCGGTAATGCCTGTCAAGAGGGTGCAGTTCGAGAACGTCGAAGCAGTTCCTGGTTTCCCAACGGCCATGGTCTATCTCAATGTCGTTTTCGACAAGATGTGAGGCAAACTCCCATGCTTCGCCGGCATCATCGTGAGCGTCCTCGACTTGCACGACTTGCCCAAAACCATTGATCCAGCAATTAGGTACGACTGACCTTTCTTCTTCTTCCAAGTAGAAGGACTTCATCAAAGCGGTGAGGATATTGATGCGAAGCTCTTGAAGTTTCAACGTATGCGAAGCAATCATGGTAGAGGGTCCGTTGCAGTCGGTACTCCGAACCTGAATCGTGAGTTCATTTCCTTTCCATCGACCTGACATCGCCGTCTCCATGACAAAGGGCAATATGTTGATGCGGACATCATTTAATGAGATAGGGTCTTGCACCTCAAATTTGAGTTTGTATTTCAACGTAGTCCGTTCGAACGGGCTATTCATAAGGGTCCTCGGGTGTGATGAATCACCAGGATAACGGGAAGGGTCGAAAGTCTTCCTCAGAAATCTCCGTAAGTTCTTGAACCCGTCGAAATCAGTTTGTACACAGTTTGTTGTCAAGACTAACTCGAAAATGCTATGTCTGCTGTGTTTGTACGTGTCATGGCCGAAGAGAAAGGCTTTACGCCACGCGTGATAGATGTCCTTGTTAACGTGGATAATACCACAGTTGAACTTCGTATCCTTATTCAAGTCGATCACAAAGCCTTCGGTAGGACGCACAACCCGACTGATTATATCCCTGAGTATCGGCTGTGGCAGGTCGAGTAGGGTCAGGGCCTTTTCCTGCTTGCGCACTCGTAGTCGAGCTCCGTCGTCTTCCGCAATAAAGGAAGAGACGTGATGGGGATCTGGAAAGATGTCTGGAAGACTTGATCGCATCATCAGACCGGGGGGATCGCAACAAACGTTAGTAGTCCCCCAATTGATCTCACCTCCGGAAGCGTCTCCGTATATATTAACTGCGTACAGCAGTCGGCCATACTTTCGTAGCTCCAACTGTCCTCCTAGTATAGACTTGAGGATAGCACTCATTGACGGGGCATTGAAATTCAAATCCGCAAAACCTTGAACAGGGGAATGGCCCCTAGTGTTGACGAGAGAGACGTCGACGTTTAGATCCAGACTCCAAACGGCGCGTAGAAGAGGGGTGATCTCGAATCGCCCAGGTGCACCATCTTTAACTTGATCAGGATATGCAAGGCTTCGATAAAGCTCTGACGACTCCAAAACGCATAGGTCGAGTACAACCTTCCGAAGCCAGTGCGCTTGCGTGCCTATACGCGTGAAGAAAGCGCCCGGTAGTTTGATGGTAGATGAGTACCGGTGGCAGTCGTAAGAACAGTAGTCACTGTCAATGATGAAAGTGTTGTTGGAGTAGAAGGTAGAACCTGCATCGCGATACAATGTCCGACACGATGCAAAGAGGTTTACGGGGAGGTGTGGCTTCCAATTTAAACGCCCACCAGATTCATCGATGCGACGACGCCTGGACCCACTACCATTGCAGCGTATACGCATTGGCGTGGGGTACTCGACCAAGTAGTTTATGATTTGATTGCGGATTTCCGCTGGCAGGTCGCGAATAATGAATGGTTTATTCGCGTCGACGGGCTTCGAGTCGCCGCGAGCGAGGGGCGGAATGGTCTTTCGAGTCGCCATCACAGCGGTGGAGGTCGGTTCGGTTGTCATATTCAACGGTCGTATGGGAGGTGATCGAGGCGGTGGTGTCAATTGCACTGGAGGAGAGCAGGCTTATATAGCTCTATAGTTAACCAGGCAACAAGTTCTTGGGCGTAATCGGCCTGGATCTACCGAATGAAAGTTCCGCCATATGTTGAATACTCGTGCATGCAAGGTATGATATCAGTGCAGGCTAGTGAAAGAGCTAGATAGTTTTTAGTCACATTGCTCAAGGATTAGTAGTCTCAGACAAACTTCGGACAGTAATGAGCTACTTCAACTACCAGTTCCGTCACTTTCATCACCAGTATACCGACGCAGATGCTCAACAACTTCATCATAGCCCGACATTACTGCACGTGATAGCGGTGTCTGTCCGTTCTCATCTTCATAATCAACTTCCACCATGCCTGATTCGAGAAGCCGATAGACTACATTGATGTGTCCAAACCGTGCCGCCCACCATAATGCTGTCCGTTTGTTCCTATCTTCTGAATTAATGTCTGCTCTAGCTGTAGTAAGCAGGAAGTTGACTGCTCCCCAATGTCCGTTCTGCGCCGCCCGCAGCAGTGGCGTTTGACCAAAATTGTCCTTGCTTTCTACATCTATCGCACCTTTGTCAAGAAGTAGCTTCATCGCGGCACAATGATCTGTTGCTGCGGCTATATGTAATGGCGTTTGGCCATGAAAGTCTTTGCTGTTAATGTTCACCTCTTCCCTATCAAGCAGCAGTTTGACCATAGCCTCGCATCCGTTCTTACAGGCTAGCCATAATGGAGTTCTCCCTGCTGTATCTGGCAAATCGATGGGGAATTCGTTCATGTCGAGTAGGAGGGCGAGTACTTGTTTATTACCAAGGACAACCGCATTGGATATCATGCCGCTGTTTTCAGAGTAGATGAATAATGGATCGAGATTTCCATGTCTTTCGACTGCATGTTTATCGACTCTTGCATCTCTTACACAAGTGCATTCTTCGGGTGTGTAGCGAACCTGAAGGTGTGCCATACATAGATGGAAAGCTTCTTTGCTCCCATGAGCTACAGCTGCGAAGAGTGGAGAGCCCGAACCTCCGCTTTCGGCTTTGAGGTACGTGGAAAAGTTCGACCGAAGTTCGATCAGACTTGTGTAGTTGAGCTGTGCCAGTATGAACTCAAGACTGTGAGATTTTGCGTAGATTTTGAACTTGCGTGTCGACTTGGCCAGCTCGATCCATTTAGGCAATGGAAAGCCATCAAGAAAAGATGTTTGAGTGACTCCATATTTCTGTGCTGCATTTGAGTGGAACAACACATAGGTGATGGCATAGCCTAGAAACGGATTCGCGTCCATGACCGATGTTTCCAAGCTTTCGTGTTCTGAAGATAGCGGTGAGGAAGAACCTCCACGCACATCCGGATCGCTTAAGAGATTCATGCCTGTACATTTCATACAGCACCGCTTTAGCTGTTCATGGCTTTCACCACGAAAGTTGGTTCGAAGATCTGGCCAGACATCGCCAAGACCATCCTTCAAAACAAAGTCCCTGACCGATTCGTGAATCAACTGAACTTTCTGTGGCTCAGAGGCTGTGAACTCGATCAGGCCTCTCGAAGCGCTGAGTACAAAGCGTTGAGCAACGTCGCGTGTAAACACGTTGGTATCCCATCGCGGTACTTCGCGAGGCTCAGACCCGGCAAGAATCGCAGCATATAGCTGTTCTGGAGTCAAGGGTTCTTCGGCGAAAAGGACCCACCGAATACACAATAAGAAGTCCTCTCTGCTATGCAGATCTCGTGACACGATGTCACCTAGCAAGTCATGAAGGTCGCTTGGAATGTCTTGCAATGTCCGCCAAAGCGTATGGATCCGACCGTGATCGTACTCTTTGTTCAAAATCCTTATGACAAGAACAACCCACATGAAAACGCCCGAAGCTTTCTTCCGTATGATAGCTCTGATTCTTTCCGTAAGCTCGCTCTGCCCAATTTCTAGTTCGCTTTCTAGGTAGAATTGGATATCTTCACGATGGCCTTCTTCGCCGTCTAGCTCCAGAGTCAATCCTGTGCGGATTGTAACGTGTGGGTAATATCTACTCGAGAAACAAACCCGAAAATGAGTCTGGGCAGCTACAGCCGATTCGCCGATTCGTTCGAAGAGCCGTACCATATCCCGAATCTGTTCTTCCTCGCATTCGTCTAGTGCATCGATAAAGCATACTACAGAAGCGTCTCCAAGCTTCTTTATAGCTTGCTCAAAAAGGGTTTTTAGCAACTCGACTTCCCATTGGTACTTTTTTGGAGAAGATGCTGATAGCGGGACTAAGTCAAGCACGCACTGAAGCGCCGGTTGCTGTTTCAAGAGTTGTAGAAGTAGTGAACGATATGCCCCAATCGTTGACTTCACTATACTCTCGCCCCGCCTGTTGAAGAAGAAGGATATCACGACCTCCCCCGGTGTTTTCTTCCGGGTACGATCAAGAACGAACTTCATTAAGGTAGATTTGCCTGTCCCAGGTTTCCCTTTGATCCAAAGTAAACCGTGGTGTTCTTTTAGCTTGTCGGGATCGAGCCAGTCGATATACTTGGATGTCTTTGCGAACCATGTACAGGTCTCCGAATGGGCGTTCTTAATGGTCGTCTCGCGTGTATGAATCTGATCAAATCCCAGCGATTCCAGAAGCAGCCTGTTGCGTTCTCCGTGGGGCGATGGTTGAATATTGTTTCGTAACCGCCGAAACGCGCTTTCTTTCCCTTCACCATACATGGGCAACATGCTGGTGTTGAAGATACCTAGTAATGAATACGCCTCGTCTTCTTCGCGTGTCGTTTGACGCTTTTTACTCCACAACATCCGGTCTTCGATACTGAAATCTTGAAAAGATGCCCCTCGAAGGACAAGCACGGGGATTTGTGTAATCTGGTGGATCTGGTGCTCTAGACTTGACTTGTCGCCTAAAAACGTGGCTTCCTTCGAGAAGAATGTTACCACTGGTGGCGCAAGTAGCTCTTGTAAAGTCCACCCTCTTGAAAACCATCTACTCATCCGAAAGGCGGGCTCCCATGCGAAGTAGAATTTGTTGCAATCTGCTTTCCGTTTCTTAACAGAGACATCCGACATAAACACGTAACACTTGGCTGAGTTGCGATACCAACGGAACATCGACGTTATTGCCTCTGATAGTTCTGCACTGCTAGATTTGTCGATACAACAGGTGTCGACCCAGAAGAATCGAAGACCATCCTTGGCGGCTTGTTCCATGCAGAACGTCAGCTTACGGTAACTACCAGTCTTCTCCTTCCCTGCACCGTTGAGCAAATCCTGATAGGTGACCTCTTTGCCCGGCCTTGGATCCCATGTGTGTGAAAGAATCGCATATGGTGGGATTTTGTTGCCCTGAAACTCAACAAGGCTGAAGCTACTAGCGTCATCTTGAAGCTGTAAGAGACGCATCGAGAAGACGCTGAAACGTGGCGTATGTAGAGGATGCACATAACCATGCTACAAGAAGTGATTGGGAATTCATCCGGAGGTATAGTGGAGAGTGGTGCAGGTAGCTACGAATGTTGTCCGACGGCTAGGCTGCAGCAAGCTATTGGCGTGGCGCAAGTCTAGAACCCACCCAGCCCTCAGCCTCAAATCTAACCCGGATTATAACGCTGGAGCAATGAAGGAATCTTGGCAGATTGCGCATGACATACTGTGCGCCTTGCGGTCCCCAATTCGATACAAGTTTGGCTGAGTTGCGCAGATCCGGAGTTTGTCCACGTAGAAGTGGAATAACCCCAAAACTATAGGGGCAGATAGAGACAGCCGGTTATCACTCTCAAGGTAATGCCAGGTCTCACATTAGGGCGGATGTAGGTCAAGCTCTATCGTGGCCGTCTGGGCGTATGTAGTAGTTGGGGATGGGTCGCAGCGATGATAGACTGCCGTAGCGCGAACCCTGGGTCTTGGGATGACGCGCTACCACCAAATCCGTCGCGTCCTTCATCGCATCTGCTTCCCTGCGAAGCTCAGCCTTGTGACAATGACGATGGCGCCCGCGTTAGCCACAGATAAACACATTACATCTCGTTATTATATCCGATGAAGATGCCCGGCTATGCGGCACACGGTCAGACGCTTGGCCAAGACGTGCTTGCGCTTCGACCTACATGACGCGTAGCCTTGTTGAACATACCCTCATCCGTTTGTTCGTCGTACAAAACGAATGAGGCGCTCTATACAACGTGTCAGACGAGGTATGCCATTTCAAGGGACCTTCAAAAACTCGCACAACTGACAATCGCAGCATGGCTTGTCCTACCCCTCGGCAGACACCCCGCTCGCTTTCAACGCACGCCCCTCCTCTTACATACCCCGAATCACGACGCCCAATCGGCCAACTCGCAAAGAAGCAACAAAAATGACGGAGACAAGCAGGAGAGAAGCAAGTTTGCGCGGAGTGTGCTTGAAGGAAGCACGGTAGCTCTAATATCACTCTTCGGGCTAGGCCTTGGCGGCTATGCCTACAGCCTATTCTACAAGAGAACGGTTGCGAAGAAGATTGAGAATGCCTTTGCGACAGGGTATAGCTCGCAAGAGCGTGTTGTATTGGGTCGCATCTCGTACGGCACCGAGCCCGAAAAGATTCAAGAGATTGTAGAGAGGGAATACTGGGTTCCACGGGCGGAACAAGAAGACATCGATAATGTCGTCAGCGGAAAAGCTAGGGGAAGATACTACCTGGTCATCGGCGAGCGAGGTACCGGCAAGCGAGCGCTGCTGCTCGAGGCCATGCGGAAGGTCAACGGCGACGGCATCGCTATGCTGGAAGCGCACAACGATCTCGAGGTCTTTCGAACCCGGCTCGGCAAGGCCATCGACTACGAATTTCACGAAGACTACATCGGTGGACTGTTCAGTATCCGCGGACCAAGAGACAGCTCGCCTCTACTAGACATTGAGAGGGCACTCAATCAGATGGAGAAGGTAGCCTTGTCGCTGAGGAAACGACGCGGCAAACCTCTCCTCATGATTATCAACAACATCCACCTTTTCAAAGACGACGAAGCTGGAAAACATCTCCTGGAGATTCTCCAACAGCGCGCCGAAATATGGGCGGGCAACGAACTTGTTACGACCGTATTCACCTCTGACGAATTCTGGACCCTAGAGCGCCTGACACCACACGCAACCAACATGAACGTCATCAGCGTCAGAGACGTGCGGAATAATGTCGTTACAACAGCACTAAAACAGTACCGAGCCCGCTACCACAACGAAGACGTCCCACAAAGCATCCTAGACGAAGTCTTCGCCAAGGTCGGTGGCCGCCTCATCTTCCTAAACCAAGTCGCCAAGTCAAAAGATATGCTTGAAACCTGCAAGCAGATCAACCGGAGAGAGAAGATGTGGTTTCTGAACAATTGTTGGATCCTGGGTGACTCCATGGATGACGACGTCGAGGAACAACAAAAGTATTGCGCCGCCGCCATCGTGCTAGCCCGCGCCCTCGTCCTCCGCGAACAAGACACATCGACATCTGATCCAGATCAATTCTGCCTTCCTCAGATCCCGCTGCACGAGGCCCGTCAAATCATCACGCGCGCAGATTTCGTGCACCCCTTTGACCATATCAATGTTATTCATATCGATGCACATGGTATGGTGAGAGCGGATTCCGTACCCATGCAGAATGCCTTCAGGGAAGTCGTTCAACAGCCGGGCTTTGAGGAACATTTGAAGGCGACGCTGAATAGGCTGGATGAGTTGGAGAGTCTGGCGAGGACGAGGGAGGTTGCAATGAGGGATCCGCCGGATAGGAGTGGGGGGATTGTGCCGGTGCAGACGTATTGTGCTAAGCTCTAAGAGTGGGGGACATGTGTTTGTCAGAAGTTAGAGCGCAGAAACAAACAGCACTTCAGACAAGATGATCGTAAGCGACCTACTTTAGTACCCGAGGTTGAAGCTCCCTTCGCACAGTTTGCTCTCTACCACCAGTTAGTGAACTCCTTTCAACTACGGTTCAACGGCGATGCACTAGCGCCACACCAAATGAACACAAGGCTATCACGACCCTTTCTATCTAAGGAGGCGTGACTTTGGTAACGAACATGTGTGCCTACTCATTCACCCGAT
>Ga0058698_10000898_pt1 | contig 14571 bp, 19 predicted proteins | sample AgamicAsSfe_FD_67288 | JGI IMG/M metagenome (GOLD analysis project Ga0058698, IMG submission 67288) | Agave microbial communities from Guanajuato, Mexico - As.Sf.e | ecosystem: Host-associated > Plants > Phyllosphere > Phylloplane/Leaf | place: Guanajuato, Mexico | collected 2012-05-30
GCCGCCCTCCTCTCACCCACACTCGGCATGGTCACCGGCATCGCAGTCTGGCTTGGCCTAGCCAAACACTGGTACGGCTCGGTCACAGTGGCCAGTAGCGGCGAAACACTGCCTTGTCTCTATGGCTCTGTAGCTTCAACCTTTTCCCCGGCATTATACAGTATTGTCATCACGCTGATCAAGCCCCAACGCTTCGACTGGGCTAGCGTCATGGAGGAGAAATCCAAACTCGCTTTCGAGGTACAAGATACCGCGATTGGCACTTCTCCGGAAGATGCAGCGCTTGATCTGGAGTTGCATAGCGCCGGTGTTGCGGAAAAAGCACATTTCAAGCGCTGGTTGAAGATTGCTTCTTGGTGGGCGGCAGCGACGTTTTTCGGACACTGGGTGATATGGCCTTTATCGATGTATGCCTCGAAGTATATGTTTGGGAAGGGCTTCTTCGCTGCTTGGCTTGTTGTCGCGATTGTTTGGCTCTGGGGGACGATGCTCATTGCAGGCTTCTATCCTATTGTCGATGGCAGGAAGCAGATATTGGCTATCTTTAAGTCTGGCGGTAAGCTCCGGAAGGTAGAAAAAGATACCCCATCGTCTCGAGACAACGAGAAGAAAGTGAGCACGGTGGTGAGCACGAGCAGTGGCAGCTCTTCATCTAGATAGGAGTGGTGCGAAGAGGTGTTCGAGGAGTGTGCTAGATGAGAGGAAGGTTTCTGCCAAAGACGCGACTATAGGATAGCAGGGATGGAGACAACAGACACGCGGACACGGAACATTGATACCCTGGTGATCTGTCTGGCAGCTCTCCTATGCTCCTTCTCCAATGACGAGGTCGCCCCAGTGAAAGCCATGCTTTGCGAAGTTCTCCGTAGGTCTTCTCTCCGAAAACACGGCTTGTTTTATATGGGTCAGAATCAGGAGAGTGGTTGGACAGGGGGGCGGATCTGTTGGTCAGGTACAAGGGGTACCCTAATGAGATAGCTTGAGCGAGTGGGAATCAGAAGGTGCCATTCGAAACCGCATTAGTCTAGTCTGTCATCTCGCATGATTGATCAGCCAACTTGTGGCTGTCGTGGCTGTCACCATCACGCCCATTTGGCAAGTAACGACATGATCCCAGCACCCAGCACGACACACGTCGCCATGAAACACAGCCTCCTCACATCCCTCTTCTTCTCAGGGTCAAATAGAAAGTCGCGCGCAAGCAGCTCTACAAGGCTGTTGTAGATCAGAATACCAGCACTGATAGCATTCGCTACGCCGCTCACAATGTCCTGCTGGCGTGATCAGGACCAATTCTATTTGCTCCAACGGATTGGAACCTCAGACAGAGAAGGGCACTCACCGACGTCGCACTTCCAGCATTGTACGTCCCCCTGACCGCAAGACCAACGCCAATGCTCACAGGCGTCGTGAGTCCATACGCCATGCACAACATCCACGGCAGCCATCGATCAAGGTCCGCCGGGAACGGAATCACCGACATGCGTGCGCCAATGCCGAGACCTTCGAAAGACTGATGGAAGATGAGTACAACGAAGAGGACTTTCCATTCCTCGCCGGCAACGCCAAAGTTGAGGCCTGTCACGACTCTCTGTCAGACGAGTAAGAATACTGGAAGCTGAAAACGTACCAATGAACACGGAATGCAGAATAATTCCCGCCTCTAGTATAAAAAACGCCATAAATTGCTGCCGAAAGGCCGTCGAGTTGAGCCCTTCCAGCTGCTTCTGTTTCTGCACATCGGCAGCAGCATCATTTGCACACTCGCAATCGCAGCAGGCCTCTTGTGCCGCTGCCTGCAGTGCATTCATGGATTTGACAGCAGCATCCTCGGCAGTGACAGCCACGATAGCTTCTTCCACGCTCGTTGCAGTTTCGAATCCGTATTTCTGCTTCACGTACTCCTGGCACGCTACGTCGACCAAGAAGGTAACGAGACAGGAGAGGAGCACAAGGGCGGGTGTCCATGAGTAGGCGGACCACATCCCGGGTGTTTCGCCGATGCAGGTGAAGGGGCCGATGGATTGATATGCAGGATCGAGTCTACGAAGCCCTTGAAAGTCAGCGGAGCTGCGATGATGGACCAGGAAGCAGTAGTTGTAGACGTACAGGTGAACAAACCCTGTCGCGACAATGACGCCCGAGCCAAAGTTTCGCGCAAAGAGGTAGGCGTACAGTGGTATTCGCAGCCATTTGACACGCCTGGCTGCAACAGGGAAGAGTGTCGTGATCGTGGATACGAGCTGGAATGTGGCTGGTCAGATTTTACGTAGACGGTGTATTGATGCACAACTCACAAGGATGACAAACAAAGCCGCCACACGACCACCAATATCACCAGAGTACTCATTCGCCTGGCTCAGTTGTTGGTAGCAGGCGATGTCTCTAGGACTGGCTGTATCGAGGTCGACATTGTGCGGATCGAACATCGATGAGGACATTGTGAAAGATGGCCAAAGAAAGAACCTGGTTACTTGGAGGATCTAATGAGGGAGGAGATGATATCGAAGATCGATGCTGGAATATCAATTTAGTTATAGCCGGATTAGAGAACCTTGATGGTAGTGAGGACCTAGATGGCCGTTTCAGGTGTGTTATGAGTACCGTGATGGCTGGTACTGATTACAAGCTTTGATTATGTGCGTTGTCTAAAACGCAGAATGATTTTCTCTTGCCGTTACAGCAAAAGCGCATACGCCCAGCTAAAAGCCATCAGTCATGTCTCGAAATCCTGTGCTCGATTAGTTCGTGCAAGTACTACCACTACAACACGATCATGAGACTGCGAGTAACCGCAATGTGCACATATTCAGTGGCATAGTTCCTGCAATATGCAGCTCTACACGACTTTATTTTCCTCCTTTGGAGCGCCTTGATCGTGCGGTGCCAAGACGGGTTCGTTTGGCGAGCAGAAAAACTTGGCGAAGAGGAAGAAGTAGGAAGCAAGAAACGAGAGTGGGAAACGACGCGGTGATGAGCATGGAGCCAGATATTGGTGTTGTATTTGTGTTTGACTATGAGTGAAGTCGCGGAAGGAAAGAGCGAGGTGTCTCAGTACTCTACAATATCGATCGGCGCCAGCTCATCCTCGAAGTGATCTCGACCAGATGTCAGCCCACGTATGGTGGCTGAAGTGGCGATGACAAAGAGTGAAGCTTGGCCTGACTGACTCAAGGTCTTGTTACGAATTCACGGTCTGACGCGTGTGAGTGATAGTGCCGGACATGCACTCTGCCGCCCCTGCATAAACCTGTCACCATTGACGGTTGCTTTGTATGATGCCTGCCTCAAGATTCTCGAAGTCATTGTCGACACAGCAATCGTCTTGCTCAGCTCTGTATATCAACCCTCCACTTTCTTTAGCCCCTCCTTGTCTTGCTCCAAATCTCTCGCACCAAAGTCCTCGCTCGTCGGTAAATCCACCTTTAGATTCGTACAACATGACACTGCAACATCCAGCGCTCCTGCTGCCTCCAACGCCAGCACATGTCCGCCAAACGAGCGATCTTTCGAGATGAAGTGCACGTGCAATCCCGCAACACTGACATTTTCGGCCCATTGTGGCGATCTGAAGCCTACTATCACGCCTTCAACGTCTTTATACTCCTTGACTACCTGCCTCTTGCCTGCTTCCGTCAAAAGCTCGCCGGAATACTTCTGAGGCGGAACTGTCCGGCACGTGATGCTCGCAAAACGACCTTTCACCTGCATGGATACGAAATGATTCCTCGCATCCTTAAGCAATCCAGCTACACAGTCCAGTAAATCGTCTTTACTTGTGATGCGAGCCGTTGTCTGCTTCTGCGCCTCGAATTGTGTCACGGCAGCAAATGGAATATGTGCGTCGGAGGGGACAGAAGAAACAGAGCCATCGTGCTTGAGCTGGAATGGTTTGCCGTCCAGCACGACCATTTCACCGTCCAAGTGCTCGAAGGTGCCGAGACCAAGATTGCCATGGCTTAGCAGGTCTGATAAAGTGGTCGAGCTTGAAGCGGAAGCTAAGCCGGTCATAAGTGCAGCGATCACGCTGAACTGGTAGATCTCGTTTGGCGGCATGTTCGTGCTGTCGTTGTATGATGAGACGAGATGCAGAGTAGGAGTAATGTGTACGAGGTCTTTGATGCTTCTTGTGCTGTAGTCGTTGTTGTTGTGGTTGAGCAGGAGAGTGAAAATCAGTCGTGTATTGCCGGATAGCCGTTGATCGGGGTAGACGGATGTTGCGATGACGTGATGACGTAGCATCTCAATGTTCAAGGGCATTATTCACATTCATGCTCATCAATACCTCATCGTGTCCTATCATTACCACGCACTCTTCCTCCTAGGCTACGACCATGCCAGGCGACAAAGCCCAGACGACTCCTTCCATAGCAGTACAATCTTTGATCAATGCTGGAGTGAAACTGGCATTCGGTATACCAGGTCAGTTCCATTCACCCTCATCTCATCCCTGAACGTCTGCAGTCATAGCTAATCAACAATCAGGAGCCAAGATTGGTACGTAGCGTCAAGGGCTCGGCCTTCCTGAGCCTCCTCCGAATCCCTACTCTTCCACTAACCTTCACCAGACCCTCTTTTCAATGAGCTCCTAGACCACCCCGACATCAAGCTGGTGATCTGCAGGCACGAGCAGAATGCTGCCTTCATGGCTGCCGCAGTTGGCAGGCTCACAGGTCGTCCAGGAATCTGCATAGCCACGTCAGGTCCTGGCGGGCTGAATCTTACCACTGCTCTGAGCACAGCAAACTCCGAAGGTGATCCTGTGGTCGCAATCGTGGGCTCGGTTCCACGAGCACAGTCGCTCATTTCTACTCATCAATCTACTAATGTCATGAACGTGCTGGCGCCCATTGCGAAGAAGACATTCTCGCTCGAACATGAGGACCAAGTAGCTCCGGCCTTCTGCAATGCCATACGATTGGCAGGCATACATCCCCAAGGTGTCACTGCGATAGACTTACCATTAGACATCATGTCCAGCGGGAAGTCAACCGTGACTGCATTTGCGGCAAGCTCATTCCAATCTCCAGTATATGGACCACCGCCTCGTGAGCAGATCTTAGACTTGTGTGATAGACTGTCCAAGGCCAAACTCCCTGTCCTGCTGCTCGGCATGAGAGCATCATCCCCACGAGTAACTGCCGCGCTTCACCGCTTGTTGCGAAAGCACGAGATTCCGGTCCTAGAAACATTCCAAGGAGCTGGTGCGATATCACGTGAACTACTACACCTCTTCTACGGACGAGTTGGTCTGTTCCGGAACCAGCCAGGAGACAAGCTGTTAGCAGCGAGTGACTTGGTCATCACACTGGGGTACGAACCTGCTGAGTACGACCCGTTCCTCTTCAACCCAGACGGCAAGTGCAATATTATTCACATAGACAACAAACAGTGCGACAGGGAAGAGCTCTATCAACCACAATTGGAACTTCTCGGCAGTTTGATAGAAACATTAGATCAACTGAGTGAGCACTTGGGCTCCGTCAAGGCGGAGCTGAACACAGACTTCTGCAGGGACATCCAACGACAGCACTCTGAATGGAGAAATGAGAATAATGCAAAGTCTCCAGACGAGTCTTCACCACTTGTGCACCCGCTTCACTTCATCTCCACCCTGCAGGATCAGGTCAAAGACGAGACAGTCATCTGCTGTGACGTTGGCTCGGTGTATATTTGGACTGCACGCTTCCTCCGATCATTTCAGCCCAGGAAGTTGTTGTTCTCCAACGTGTCTCAAACCTTGGGTGTCGCTCTACCATGGGCAATTGCTGCCTCACTTGTCCAGAGCACCGACGATGCGTCGCAACGAAAGAAGGTCATATCCATCTCAGGTGACGGTGGCTTCATGTTCACAAGCATGGAGCTCAGCACCGCCGTTCAGGAAGGCTGCGACATCACCCACTTCATCTGGAACGACGAGCAATACAACATGGTCGCGTTCCAAGAAGAAGCCAAGTACGGCAGGGCAAGTGGTGTGACGCTCGGCGGTGTGGACTTCGTTAAGTTCGCAGAGGCATTTGGCGCGAAAGGCTTTAGGGTGAAGAAAGCAGGGAATCTGGAGGCTGTGATGAAAGAGGCACTGGCGTACAGGGGAGTCAGTATTGTGGAGATCATGATTGACTATTCGAGTAACTCGGAACTCATGGCCAATGTCCTGAAAGGTGCAATCGATTGAGTTAGGAGCAGGTGAATGGTTCAAGCTAGTGATGTCGATGGCGACCAAAGTGGAAAAGGGGTCGCGTGGTGGCTGAGCCCCGATATTTTGGGACGTCAGCTTCAGCCTCGTAGAGAAATGCGCCAAGCGGAGGCTGACAGAATCTGACATGCATAAGGTAGGAAAGTAAGCAGTCCCAGCTTAAGGCCATAGAGAAATGCATGCAGAGGTTCAGCCTGCTGATGTTATGAGCTGATCCGAGCTAATAACAAAACCAACATCATTTCCCTCCGTTGCCCTGTCCTTCTCCCTTCCTACATGGTCATCTCATCCACCCCCTCTTTCAATCCTCTTGCTTGCATCGTGCCACAGTGACATCTCCGAAACCATGGCCACCATCCAAGGCTTCACCGGCAAACAGATCCTCCCCACTTCATCCGACTACGCACAATGGCGCTACCAATACGCCACCTCCACCCACCTCGAAGACCACGACATGTCTCCCGGCCTCATCGTCCAGCCCCACAACAAAGAAGACATCAAACTTGTCATCGCCTACGCCAAAGCCCAGAATAAGGCCATTGCCATCAGGACCGGAGGTCATCAGTACAGCGGCGCTTCATCGACGGGAAAGGACAATGTTCAGCTGGATTTGAAGATGACGTTTCGGGGGGAGGAGGATCTGAGTTTTTTTGAGAAGGAGGGGAAGAGTTATGTGTATGCGAGTGTCAGCCATTCTTTGGGGGAGTTCAATGCTTTTTTGGGCAAGCATGGTAAGCACATTGTTCATGACTTCCGCGTTGTGTTCTCTCCTCATGCTGTGGTGGACACCGTACTTGTTTTTGTTCTTGCTGTTACGTAGATGCTCATGTCACGTAGGTGTCTTCGTCCCCCACGGCCAATGCACCGACGTCCATCTCGGCGGGCACATCCAGACCGGTGGATACGGTCAGCTCGGCCGCAGCTTCGGCCTGATCGGCGACCACGTCCGCTCTCTCGAGATCATTGATCATGCTTCTCAGGAATGGGAGATTACGAGAGAGATCAATCCCGAACAGTTCTATGCTTGGCTTGGAGGTAGCCCAGGAAACATGGGTGTCCTCGCTCATGTTACGATTGAGGTACATCGCGATAGCGACTATGTCGGCTCGATGGGGTTGAAGGTTGTGCATTTGTATGAGGAGGGGACGCTCAAGGTGGGTGACGAGTACCAAGAAGAGAAGTGCCTCCATGCTGCCGTGGTAGTAAGGACTGACAAAGTTCGATCTAGCGCATGATGCAAATCCTGGCAGACATGTCCGCCAACACCGAATTGTCACGGTCATACGACTACTGCGTCACCGTCCTCAGCACATCCTTTGACCTTCGAAACCTCTGGCCTGGCAACTCAATCGATAGACAGATGGAGGAAGCTCATCCAGAGATTTACGGAGACGACGGCGTACCTTTCTGGCCTCGTAGTATTGTGGTGTATGCGCAATTTGTGCCGTTCCCTGGGTCTGATGAGAAGCCCGATATGAAGTGGTTCGATTCGATCAGAGATGGTGCGTGGTTTGAGGAGGGAGTCATGAAGAAGCCTATGTCGGAACTCACTGCTCAATGGATCTTCAGGGATATCAGGGAGTATAACTTGCCATATGTATGATGCTTCCCTCTCTTCACAATTATCTTGCTGACACCTGGGAAAAGGTCAAACGCTCCTACCTCACAAACTCGACATCACTAGACAAGAGTGGCTGGGTGGACTGGGTCTCTGGTCGCATCAACAAAGCTGTCGCACCATTGGACAATGGTCTCTGGCTATCCGTGCAGATACAAGCTTTTGGTGGAAAACATTCACAGTTCGCGGTCAACGCCGATAATGGAACTTCTTACAGCGTAAGTCTCACCCTGTACCTCTTCCTCACAGCTTTTGCAACCTGCTGACGGCAACCTATCAGTGGAGAGATTCATCGATGGTGATGGTACTGGATTGTTTCCACGATCCCTCCGCCAAAGCAGCCGCCGAAGAGTGGCAAGCCGTGAATGACAAAGAAGCCATCGGGCCTACCAGCGTATTCAGCACGCAAGAGCGCCGCGTGCTCCGGGGTTCGTATGGGTCTTACGACCTCCATGCGAGCCGGCAGTACTATTATGAGGACGAGACAAAGTATGAGAGGCTGATGAAGGCGAGGCAGGTAGCTGATCCGGATGGAACGTTCACGGCTAACACGTTCTGCGTCAAGAGCGCTGGAGATGAGGGTCTTTTGGGAGGGATTATACGGAATGCTCATCTTTGAGTTGATGGCGCTGTATCGGCGTCGTTGGTCTGCAGGGAGGATGCTAAGTGGGAAATGAAGGGGAGCAAGGCTGGGTCATACTATAATAGGACGAAAGCTTGCAAGTATGCCAGGGAGAGTGCCGTAGGGATTCTGCTCGTTCAGACTTGTGTCCTAGTACGAGTGAAGGCCCGGGCGTTTCGAAGCTTCATGTCAGCCTAAGGATAGCTTCTTCCGTCTCGGACAGCAGGTTTCTGATCTTTCGTGAAACACATCTCTCGCTCTTCTTCGTTGGTAGTAGGGACTACTGTGCGGTATACAATGCAAAGCTAGGTCCATTGTGGGCATAGTATAGTAGTAGTAGTAGTGAACCTGGTCTTATGATGTCCCTCTTCCTCCACACATTTACCCGTCCGAACTCGGCCCTGAAACAGCCCAGCACGAGACCCTTGTACGACCTCGCACCGCACAACAACGATCATCAGCATCATCGTCGTTTCAGAGTTTGAGCTTCCTCTTTCAGCATCACCTCCCACCTGTGCCAAGTTTCCTGCAGGATCAGTTTCAGGCTAAACGTGGCTATTCAACGACAAGCTTTCTCATCGCGGGGAGAAACCGGGGACGGGGGCCTATCAACTTGATTACTCATACATCTCCGCACCGGCACTGCAGTCTCCGTCGTTCATGATGCTGGTACGCTGCCGGGACAGATGGGATAAGGTCAATGGGGACTGAAGACGGGTTAGATGATCTGATGGTGTCTGTATAAAGAGGGCAGCCTTCCCGGGCCGGGGTTCCAAGACGAAGAAGACACTCCTAGCTCCAGAATCACCTCAAACAGGTCTTTATCATGCTCCCCCACACCGCGGCTGTGCTTGCCTTTACCGGTGCTGTACTTGCATGCCCAACCCCCGCTCAGTTGGGCGATGTCAGCATCCTGGCCGCAGACACCCTGTTGAGTATGTATCACTTGTGCCAATCCAGTATACAGGACTAACCCATACTTTACAGCCAGCGACACCGAGACAACCAGTGCTGCTCTCCTCCTTAGCAAAGCTCAGCCACTGCTCGGAGCTCAGAGCGCCTGCAGCGACCTTGGCGAAGGTCTCTGGTCTCCTCAACTCGAGGACTTCTCTGCTGGACTCAACAGCTCGCTTGCTTATGAAGTATATGCTGGTATTTGATCCGCTCCCATACCTCGAGGCAAGTTCACCACTGACACTCTCAGGCCGCGTGACCCAGGATCAACTCTTCTGGATCGCACAAAAAGGCAAAATCGCCACTTGCCGACCAACACTCGCTCAATGTCAAGCTATCGCAGTAAACGGCTCCGTCTACGCCGCCGACTGCAACTCCAATCTCCCCGCCCTGTGCACGCAAAGCGCACCGGCGTCGAACATCAGCTTCGCCGATACTGCGCCGCAGTTCCAAGTCCAGCAGACCGTGGGCAACCAGAGTCTTATTGGCTACAGAGACTTCCTCACCTTCAGGTTCCTAGGTATCAGGTTTGCGCCCGAGCCGGAGAGGTTCACGTATTCGACGCTTTATGACGGTACTGGCACCAATGAGGCGCTCATGCCCGCTCCTCAGTGCAAGCAGAACAGCCCCAACCCTAACCCGCTAGCTACATTTAACAACATGAGTGATAGCACGGATTGCTTATTTTTGAAGTGAGACTGTTCCTGGAGCATTCGGGAGCTGTGCTGATTGTGATACAGTGTATTTACGACCAAGTTGCCTGCCGCTCCGGTGCCTGCTGCGGAGGACTTGAAGCCTGTTATGGTTAGCACCAAACATTCTGCACGACAGACTCATTGCTAATGTATCTATAGGTTTATATCTATGGAGGAGGTGAGCAATGAGTCTGTCATATTGATCCAAGGTACTCACTATACCAGGCTTTGCAACTGGCTCCGCTTCCAACCCCACCAACGATGGAGGGAACCTCGCTGCCAGAGGAGAGTAAGTTTTGTGAATTCTCGACACACGATTTCATATTAACCACATCCCTCCTTCCAGCATCGTCACCGTCGACCTCGCCTACCGCCTCTCCACCCTGGGCTTCCTCGTCCTCGAAGACGGCATCCACAACGGCAACTACTGGCTCTCCGACGTGATTAACGGTCTCGAATGGGTGAAGGCCAACATTGCTCAATTCGGTGGCGACCCAAACAAGGTCACCATCTTCGGCGAATCCGCCGGCGCCACTGCTGTCATGGATATTCTCGCGTCTCCTAAGACTACTGGACTGTATCGCGCTGCCCTAATGCAGTCGAATGGCTTTGCTGTGCCGTATTTACCAATTTCGACGGTGTATAATAGCACGACATTGCCTATCTTGAATGCGACTGGATGTTTGGGTGCAGCGGATCAGCTTGCTTGTCTGCGGGCCTACAATGCTACTGAGCTGGTCAGCTTGTCGGCTGTTGCGACGTGAGTAGCATGACCAGTCATTTTTGTTCCAGCCCTGGCTAATTCGTGACAGCACGGTCGTCGAGGACGGCACATACCTAGTGACACCCGGCTTCAACCTCAACGGCTCCGACTGCAACAACCCTACGAACTCTGTACCTCTTCTGATCAGTTTCCTCCGTGATGAGGGTGGTATTGTCGATGCTCGTAAGTTTACATTATTCTGCTCTCTCCCTGGCATGACATAGCAGACTCACAAATCCCTACAGCTGAGCCAACCACCGACCTCAACACCGCCTTCCAAGAACTCCTCGCACCCAACACTACTCTTGCCAATGCTGTCATCAACTCTGGTCTCTTTCCCCTGGGTACCAGCATGGAGCCTGGCAATGAGACGTTGGCTGTATACAACACCACCACTGAGATAGTGACTGATCAGTTCGACCGGTGCTCGTCTCAGGCTGCTGCTTAGTATGTCTCCTCCCGCCTCCTATCCCGGAGTGGAATAGAATTGCTCGTGGTATGTGCTGCGGATGCTGACCTCTTACTAGTGCCGGAGTCTACAACGGCATCTTCCCCAGCGTGTATGTCGTCCAATGGAACAGATCGTACCAAGACCCCGGGTACAACAGCTACAATGTTTGCTTGCCATATCCAGTGCCAGGATACCCTTACGGCAACCCAACCCAGGACGAGTACTTCAAATGCCACGGTACGTCTCATCCTCACTTTCCCTCTATCCCCACCTTCCCACCATTTCTCCTCCTCCCATACTCCTCCCCATCAACCACAATACTTCCCTTCTCCCTTGCCCCTCATTGACTCTTGTCTTTGACTAACAACTTCCTCCTCCCACAGCCGGCGACCTCGCCTTCAACTTCGGCAACGTCGCTCGCGTCGGCTTCCCTGAGCGCGACGAGAACGACACGCCCTTCGCGCAGCTTACAGTCGACTACTGGAGTGCCTTTGCTCGATCCGGCGGAAACCCGAATCCGGATATGGGATACCTGCTGGCGAGGGGATATTGGAACACTATCAACCAAATTGGCGTTTCTGGACAGTGGGGTGAGTAATGCTTTCCATAATGTTCTTGGCCTTTGTCGTGCCGTCCTCCACCGACCCTGGCTGCCTGGAGGAGCAAGAACTGACGAGATATGTGAAACAGATCCCGTGGATGCGGAAACTCCACAGAGTCCGCGGTTGTTGCAGATGATGTGGAATTCGTACATGACGGAGTTTGTGCAGGTGGAACAGTGTGCGTTGGTGAGTCAGGCGCTGGATTACTTCATTGATTAGGTCTGGATGGAGCTATGACTGGAGGCCGCAACGTGAGAGGCAGGGCCGGGGTCGGGAAGAGAGCAAGGGTGGGAGCGAGAGGCGAGATGGAGCGGTGGGGAAAGTAGAAAGGATGAGATAGGAAGGGATTAATGTTAATGAGGGTATGAAGACGAGAGGCTAGCGCCGTATGTCCTTCCTTTGTCATCCGCGCTCCTGCCCTCGCTGCTCGTGCATCGCAGCAGAAAGGTATGTTGATCTGACTACACTAGCATCGGATGTGCTGGATCGACTCGGTTCGACTTAGCCGTGCTTTGTTATTTGTCATTTGTGTTTTCTTAGATAGCCCAGCCATCTGATCAGTGATGTATTACGGCACTACTCTCCTGCATCTTCGTCCTCCAGACCACCGCCTAGGCACCGCGACCGCACCGTCCGGTCCCCTGCTATGCGATGCCGAGGTCGAGGCCAGGGCAAAGCTCCGCCATCAGCCTAGCCCACCTCCGCCCTTCCATGAGCTGAGAAAGACCAGGATACTGGCGGGTATGGTGTTGATATCCCCAGTGACGGATGTGTAGAACGTGTCGCTGTCGTGGATGCTAGTGTGGGTAGAGGAGGCGGTGGTAGAGGAAGAAGAAGATACGGGCGGAGGGCGTACAGTCTAGGCTGTGTTGTGTGCTGGAAGAGGTGGTGTTGGTATTGCTAGTGGCGGTGGCGGCGAGGTCCTGATCAATGCGGACCATCACAGCATCCTGGGCGGAATATGAGCGGTGCACTAGGGCGAGACAGTCCGTATGCACTCGCTGCTCCACGTCTAGTTCCTCATCTATGCTCATCATCACGTCCTTGGGCCCGCCTACCGCAACGTGACCAGCTCCAGTATACCCACGAGCGGATGTATAGGTGCGAGGAAACGCAACTTCCAGCTCTCCGTCGGACTTTAGAACGCCAGAATGCTTGGCCCAAGCAGAGACATCTGCCGACTGCCTTGCGCCAGTGCAGCAGCCGCGAACGTAGAATTGCCGCCTAGCTTCTACAGCGCCAGGATTTGAGGAGGTGAGGAAGATGTCTCTCATAAAGGCGATACTTTTAGCAACGCAGGGCGCCATGTAGACGAAGAGTGGGCGCATTCCAGCTTTTAGACCGGGCCAGTCGAAGTTCCACGGCCAGGTGGGCTGAAGAATGGATTTGCTGGTGGTATTGGTGGTTGTAGGAGTGCCTCCACGCATACTCGTGTCTCTATTGCGACATGCTGTCCTATCGTCACGGTCCTTTGCCGGCAGCGCACATCAGCATCACGTTCGCGTTCTTCTGTCCTAGCTTAGCCTATGGCGTACCTAGCAGACTCTGGTAGTCTTTTTATGCGATGGTCTGCTGGAGGAGGTGCTCCGTGATGCGATACTTAGTTACACCAGGTACCATGCAGCGGAGATGACATGCTGTGGGGGCGAGTTTAGCGTTACGAACCAGAGATGAGGATTGCGATGGCGTCGGCATAGTGGTGTTGAAGGAGTGCGGCATGCTGAGAATAGTTAGGGCATGGATCACGAGGTGCGAGAGCAGGTGCAAGGCGGACGTGCCTTGTTTGGCGAAGTGAAGGGTGAATGGCATGAGGGTTGTAGTGGCGAGGCGGTTCTGTGGACCGGAATCGACGCGCTCGTGGGAGTATAAGTGTCGGCGGTATTTGTGGAATTCATAGAGGACACTTCGTCGTTAGCACAGCACCGCCTGTTACGTAGACACCGCTTGCAACTCGGCTTAGGCTCGTCACACTTGAGGGACAGCTTAGCTTCGTCCTTGATGTTGGGACAGAGTTCGAGAAAAATGCTATGATACGCACTTTGAGTCGTTTAACACGACAAGCAAGGCGACCGCCCGGTCTTTATATATCTTTTGTGGTGCTTGTCAATTTCGGTCTCGCCGTCAAGAGTTTTCATCACGAGGACTTGGGGAAGGAAATCGACGGAGCTATGGGCGGCATGGCGTCAAGCTGTTGCTAAGGCAGGTGAGAAGGGCCGCAGGCGAGTAGAAGGCGAATATAGAGATATTACAGTATACCAAGTTGGACGTCAGGGAGAGGCAATCGACCACAGAGAAGGCAACACGTTATTGTCCAAGAGATGAATACTAGACGCCACAGTGTGATCGAGAGGGACTTGGAGTGGCAGACAAAGAGAAGAAGTCGTTGTTGTCTGCCAAGATTTTGATCTCTTATGTTTGAATACTGTAGGATTAGCGTGTTTTCATCGTCATCCGAGGGCTGCAAAGAAGGGAAGAGGGCTAGGGGGGTTGGAGGTGAGGTGGCTTGATGGGAGAACTTTGATATGGCCACAATAGTGCGTAGCTGCGACGCAGGCAACTGAATCACAGACCTGAACTAACGTCCCTGATCACCACCGTCCTCGCCTTGGCCACCAGCTCCCAGAGGTTGCAGGAGAAGGTGTGGAGGAAATTGGGGGCGCTGGTGGAGGG
>Ga0058698_10000900_pt1 | contig 14544 bp, 15 predicted proteins | sample AgamicAsSfe_FD_67288 | JGI IMG/M metagenome (GOLD analysis project Ga0058698, IMG submission 67288) | Agave microbial communities from Guanajuato, Mexico - As.Sf.e | ecosystem: Host-associated > Plants > Phyllosphere > Phylloplane/Leaf | place: Guanajuato, Mexico | collected 2012-05-30
TAGAGTCCTTGTCGCTCGGTGCACCAATTACGGTGTAGGCGCAAAGCAAGCCTGCCTCGTCCGACACGTCTTTGCGTCCAGGGAAGCAAAAAGCTTTGCTCAGTCATCACCCAAGGCGACCAAGTCTCTTGCCTCTGTCTGTCGCCTTTCACTCCGAACTACAAGGAGCTGCCCTGGAGGTGTCGAGTGTATGCGCGTCGCATGGACTATGAGGTAGATAGGCTCCTGGTTCTGCATGTGTGATATTGGACATTGAGCGTTAGCGTCCCTCTCTTTGAGATTCTCGCGATCCTCCACCCTCTTCTTCAGCACCTTCCACCAACCCCACGACCCTCCACAACATGTCGGACAGCGAGTCGGACCAAAATACGGCTCGACTGGAGCCCGAGCTGCGCGAGATGAAGTTGGAAGCTGCGACCTCGGACGGTGCAGGTGAGAGCAAGGACACCAGTCAGGTAAAGGTCGAGGTAGATGATCGCGCGCCCACGCCTCTGGCCATCCCTCCCCGGCTCAAGACGCGATCCAGGACCCAGTCGCCCATGACAAAACACGAAGTCGATACTCCGTCGCCTGGCAGCGCCCGTGAAGAGATCGTAGGTGGTGATATCACGCTGAAGATGGAGCCCGGCAAGGCACCCAAGCTCTCGCGCACCGCGTCCCAAAAAGTCGTCTCACGACCGCCTCCGCTATTCCTCGACCTCCCCGACTCTACTGCCGCCGCCAAAGAGACTTTCGTAGTCCTCCCAGAATGCACGTACGCGAACAAGACCATCGGCACCACCGACCCTGCGCTCGAATGCGACTGTCAAGAAGAATACGACGCCACGACCAAGACAAATCATGCCTGTGGCGAAGACTCCGACTGCATCAACCGCGCGACAAAGATGGAGTGCCTAGGTGACTGCGGCTGCGGTCGGAAATGCCAGAACATGCGCTTTCAGCGGAAACAGTATGCCGATGTCACGGTTATAAAGACGGAGAAGAAGGGTTTCGGTCTTCGCGCCAACAAGGACATGGCTCCAGGCGACTTCGTCTTCGAATACATTGGCGAAGTCATCGACGAGCGCACCTTCCGTCGCCGCATGGGTCAATACGACGACGAGGGAATCAAGCACTTCTACTTCATGTCCCTTACCAAGGGCGAGTTTGTAGATGCCACAAAAAAGGGCAACCTGGGTCGTTTCTGCAATCACTCGTGCAATCCCAACTGTTTCGTCGACAAGTGGGTTGTTGGGGACAAACTGCGCATGGGCATATTCGTCGAGCGTAGCGTCAAAGCAGGCGAGGAGCTTGTTTTCAACTACAACGTCGATCGATACGGCGCAGATCCGCAACCTTGCTACTGTGGTGAGCCCAACTGTAGCGGCTTTATCGGCGGAAAGACACAGTCCGACAATGCGACAAACCTTAGCAATGAAACGATCGCGGCTCTCGGAATCGACGATATTGATGGTTGGGGTACGGCAGTCGCCAAGAAGCCCCGCAAGAAGAAGGCAAGCGAAGACGATGAAGAATACGTTAGCAATTTGCAGACCCGCGAGCTGGAAGAGGATGCAGTAAACAAGGTCGTGTCAGCTTTGCGCAACTGCGAAGAAAAGTGGATTGCTGTCAAGCTTCTCAGCCGTATGCAGACCGACAACGAAAAGGTTCGCGCACGTATCGTCCAATTCCACGGCTATAGAAACCTCAAAACCACTTTGTCTAGGTGGAAGGATGACTACAATGTTGTTCTCCAAGTGCTGGACGTACTGCACAGATTGCCACGCATTACTCGAAACAAGATTCAAGATTCTGGTATTGAAGAGGAGGTAAGCAAGCTGACAGACTGCGGAGACGAACGAGTCGAGGAGGCCGCCAAAGAGCTATTGGCTGCATGGAGTAAGCTGGAAATCGGCTACAGGATACCACGGCTGAAGAGAGATCCAAACGCAAGCACACCAGCTCGGACCGAGAATCATTATGAACGACGCGAGAGAGCTCGTGAACGCTCCCGGTCTAGGTCAAAATCGCCTTCCACGATTGCGCCCAAAGGCCCATCTGCAGCAAACATCCCGTCCGGTCCTCGTGTATTAAATGCACCTCGCGGCCCAGCTGGCTTCTTCGCCACTCCACGACCAATTATGCGACCAAGGCCATTCAACGCTCTTCCACAAGGCTGGTACCAGGCCACAGCCGAGAACGGTTCGACGTATTTCTACAACCAGACTGGTATCACACAGTGGCAACGACCAACCCAGCCTGCAGATGCCCCACCGCCTCCTCCGAATAAGGCTAGGAATGAGACGCAGCTGTTACAAGACATCATAGCGAGCATAACATCGAACAACACACCTACCGGGCCCTCCGCATCTACTACTCCGCAGCCAGTCTCCAATGAGGACACAGAACCGGCTTTCGGTCGTGAAAAGTGGCGTACTTTATCATTAGAAAAGCAGGAAAAGGTGTATGAAGCGACAGTGAGTATTATTTATCGTTCTGCAAAGCATATCTGACCCTCACAGCTTGCACCGCACGTCACGGCAGTAACGAAACAGTATTACAAGAAATTCGAAAAGCAGGAAATCAAAAGACTGAGTAAAGAGGTGGCACAGAAGCTTGTGAGAGGCGACTACAAGTCCGGTCGTGTCAAGGACCCGACGGCTAGAATAAGTTCCAACCACGAGAAGACGGTCAGAGATGAGGTCAAGCGGTTCATGGACAAGGCTGTCAAGAAGAAGCAAGAGCGACAGAAGATGAAGGCCGCACAGAGTGGTGTGAAGTTAGACCTCACCAGCGAGTCTCCTAGCACCCCTTCAGGGCCAGCCGGTGATGCTGATGAGGCCTCTCCATCCGACTCAACATCCGACCTGAAGCGGAAGAGAGACGGAGAGGCACAATCTGGCTCACCAAAGCGAACCCGAACGACTTCTGAAAACCAGCAATCAGCGCCTCCACCTCCGCCTCCACCCCCAGCAACCACCGACGTCGAAGAAACTAGCCTCACGCCCATGGACGATACGTCCGCCATGTCGTTTCCCGACTCCACAGAGAGAGTAAGCACGGGCAGCAAAATGGCATTTCAACTAGACGGTTACGGAAGCCCTATGCAGCTTGCAACGCCCCCTACAAACGGCTCTAACGGCTCCGGTGATCAACAGCAGACGCACCATTCGGTCAACGGTGACCGTACCCACTCATAGCAAGCCGAGAGTTGGTTGCTAGTCATTCAATTTCTGTTACAAGGTTCTTCACTATTTTATTCTTTGTAATTCTTCGATTGAAGGCGATACGTTCGACTGTATATATGGTTCGAATGCGCAAGGCATAACATGGCGTTGGTGGGAAAAGGTCAGAAGTGAGCGGCTCTATCCAGCAGCCAGCATGTGAAGCGGTGACGGGGCATATGTATATATGTATTATGTTGAGTCTTTGGAAGTAGGCAAAATATTCAGCTGTGTTCTACGCATTCAGCGTGCAGCGTGCAGCGCGCAGCCTCAAGTTTTAGTCTCACCAGTTCTACGTACTTTGTGCATCGGTGATTGGGCCGCGGCATCTCTGCGAAACTGGAAGTAGGAACCTGCGCTGGTATTTGTCCAACGTTCAAGTTTCCTATTCGTTCGGGTTTCCAAATAGTCCAACTGCTAATCGGACCGAGAATCTGTTTAGGGCTACCGTAGGAGCGGAATCTTCAACTCAGCCCGCGAGCGTGGGTTTTCCGCCCCCAAACACCCAGGTCAGCTTTCGCCCGGTCGCTTACTGGTCCAGTAAACGCTCGCGTTGCACAACAACAAGCCTCAAGAGATGAGATTAACGCATTAACGCCCCGCCCCATGGATCCTTCAGCTTTATAAGTATAGATGAACTTGGCAGTGATAAACCCATGTTATATGTATCCCCCTTCGCGCATCCTGCGTTTGCTTCTCAGCCCTACAGCGTCGTCTGATCTCGAAGACGACACATGATGTTGCCCCAAATTGTTCTATGGCTCGCCTTCACCACACTGGCATCTGCAGATAACTGTTACTGGCGTAACGGGGGCCTGCAGACCGTTGCCAAATACCAGCCGTGCTCCAACGACACTTCCGATCCGCTCAGCCATATCTGCTGCAAAATTGGCGAAGGCGAGGATACCTGTCTTCCGAATGGCATCTGTCAGGCCTTTGCGCCAACTGAAGAATACCTCGGCCTTTATTTTAGAGAGAGTTGCACACTACAAAACTGGGAAGCTGGAGGCTGCCAGGACCTATGTTCGAGTGGAGTATGAAAGGCCGGTACAAGGTGCGCGATTAAACGCTGACATGGACTTGTAGGACGAGCAAAGCAAAAATGACGTGACTGTCACTCCTTGCGACGGAACCCCTACGTCCGAGTTCTGGTGCTGCGGCAACACAACCGATTGCTGTTCGGATCCCAATCTTGAGAAGTTCAAAGTCGCACCCACCTTTAGCGGCGTAATCACGAGTTCGCTACTCCCAACGTCCACAAGTGCCTCTATATCGCCGAGCCCATCCAGCCCGTTGACCTCCTCGAATGCGAATGCGACGAATACTCCAACCCCTTCGCCTACTTCAACACCACAGAATAACGAAGGTGCCGGTCTGTCGACAGGCGCAAAGGCCGGAATAGGTGTGGGTGCTGCTGCTGGTGTTATTGCGCTGATCGCGATTGGTGTTCTCATCGGAAGAAGGTCGCATAAGAAGAAGAAGGAAGTTACAGAGGCGACAAGCTACTACGAGCCAGCCAAAGGGGAATTACCGCCCCAGTATAGGCACGAAGCTCCCATGGACGAAGTTTCCAGGTATGAAGCTCCGGCTACGCAAGCACCTGTAGAATTGTCTGGGGATCAAGTACGACCACACGAGGCACCGGAGAGTCGATAGCCAGCGTGGGTGACTTCAGGATAACGAGTTGGTATGCCGTAATTTTTCTGGTTGAAAGTAGGAATGAGTTTCTGCTGAGCGCGGATGCAATACATCGACGAAAGGGTCATTGACCCGAGGCACATACTACGAGTATATGCTCTATTGAATATTCCGTATCATTTCTCAGACATGTCGTCCTTGAGTGATGGTGGTCGTAGTTTGCGGTTGGCACGTGGCCGAGGTTCCTCGCGTCGCGTGCCTGCCTTGTGCGTGTCATATCAACGTCATCTCGTCAATCGTACGACAACGACATCCAACGTGCCTGCATATCCGCGTCACTAACCAAAAAGAGCTCTCCAACGTCGGTCGCGACGACTTGGCTGGGCAATAAGGAGAGCGGATCGCTTCCGAAAACAATATGCATGATGCGCGATTGCTCGTAATGCACGAGTTTCTCCGGCATATGCGGCTGCCAATTCCTATAATACTTGGGTGAAATAATTATATCTGAATTGCACGAATTTTGACAAATCTTCGTTTTCAAAAGGCAAACTCTCACTTTCAGTATGTCGAACACACAAGCAACAAAACAAGCTCTCTCTGAGCACAAAGTCATCCCAGATGTCCTTCCAGACAACATCAACCTATCCTACAACCTAACACTAGAATGGCCAAACGCAAAGCTCGACAAGCCAGGCAAAGAGCTGGAAAATCACGACACGAAACCTGAGCCCAAAGTCTTCATTAATCCTGCAGTAAGCACCAGCAAACTATCACACCTAGCACCCCCCACTAACCCAACATCCAGCCTTCAGAGCCGCTAGACAACCTCGTCCTGATGATGGTCGACCCAGACCTCCTAATGAATAACGATACCTACTGCGGCCAAGTCCGCCACTGGCTCGTCACAAACCTCTCCAGCAACCCTGACGGCACACTGTCCCACCATGCTGCCGCTGAGCGCTCACCCTACGTGCGTCCAGCTCCTCTGCCTAATTACCTCTACCCGCGTCCGCACCGCTACGTCTTCATCCTCGCTCGCGCGTCTGGTAAGGTGGAAGTACGGCCTGAGGATCTGCGCGAGATGCAGAAGGAGTGGGTGGCGGCTGCGCAGGGGAAGCAGGGTGAGATGCAGGATTTGAAAGATCGTTGGGGGTTTAAAGCGCAGAGGTTGATTGAGGAGAAGGGGTTGGAGGTGTTGGCGGTAAATTTCATGAGGGTGGGTGGGACGGTGGAGAGTAGCTTGGCGAATGCGGCGATGATGGGGCAGGCGGTTGTTGATAAGGTATGTTGGGATGCTCTGTTGTCTGAACTATGGTTGACTAATGCGATTATTAGGTTCTTGGGAAGTAGACTATCGGCTTCGAATTGGTGTATGGAATTTTGCCGTGCCACTGGAATTCCATTCGTATCTCATTTCAGAATACACACTATTGGTAATTCATGCCTGCAGAAACAATGGCGACATTTGGCTATTTGCTGACCCATCGCTGCGCAGCAATCAGAACCTGAGACAGTACTTTCTTGTTCATTATTCAGGTTTTGGCGTTGCGCAGCTTGTGAAACTTTTACAACGAACCGCGATGATTCCTCATCAGTATCTCTAGCGTAGGTGAGTTGATCTGTGTACACATTGTCAGGACCTAGCGCACTTACCGGGGCAATGCTGAGCAACCGCTAGCATATGACTAGACTCTGGTACTACAATAGTTTAGTAGTGGTCCGTCTACCGTCTACCGTCTACCTAGGACAGTATACCTTTCCTTTTGTAACTACTGCGCATCTAGTATCTCTATTAATACTATTCTTTAACGCACATAGCATTTTCGAACATCACGATAAACGCCTCGGTGACTGTTCATGCTGAGAAACCATGTTAACGTCATGATTATAGAGTCAATATAATTTGGATCATGCATAAGACTCAAGCACAGTTAACGATGAATCTCCTCTACCCCTTGCTTGCTCGACATCTCCCTTCATCGATTCCATTACAAGAAGGTTGAAATTTCCGAATCAGATAGAGGCCGGCAAGAAAAGAGATGCCTCTCACCATTACACTCGTACCACCAATTATGCTGCTCATGCGTTTGGCCTGCTTTTTCTAATCCAATAGCTGTTACTATGTCATTCCTGTGAACAGTGAAACGGTTCATCATCAGTCGCAGAACACCGCGTAATACATCAGATCCGATGCCCATCAATCTTCCCAACTCAAAGTAATGTATCGCAGGGCCTTCGAACCGTTCCCGCTGCGTACTGAAGACCCTTGCAAATCCTTTATTGATGCTGATTCCAACAAAGTCCAGATACACTTCCATAACGCTCTTTCTATAGTCTACCACTACCCCGTCTTCTTTGCGTACCATACCCATCAGGCCATACACTTTGTCTCGTGGGTTCTCGCATTTCCCTTCGTAAAAGCACCAGACGTAATGCATCAGCGACATTTGTCGCCGTAAATCCACTGCTTTCTGCTCGCGTTGTGTAAATGCCAGGAGAAACAGAGGTATGTTTCTGAAAGATACATCATGGAGTTCTGTTTGTGTTATACATAAGCTTTGGAACCTGTCCCACGTGACATAACGGTGCCCGTTGATACGAATCTCGACATTGTCGGCAAGCAATATTTCTTGTACTATCCACAACCTTGTGAAATATGTGTTCTTCAGCAACACCCTTGCCGATACAACATCGAGGTCCAAATCATTATAACGATCATGTTCCTCGGGCGCTGCCAAGGGAATGTCGCCCATCCAGATGATAACAGAAATGCTGTTGCGATAAATGTGTGACATCATTCCGACCTGATGATTTCGCTCCAAGGTATCTGCCTGAGCAACGCAAATCTGATCGATCCATAGCCATTCCTCCAAATCTTCTCGTAACTCCAGTAAGCATGAATAAAGTATATCCCGTATTTTGAGCTTTTTGCCCTCAATATAGAGATCGCATAAGGGCGAAGACGGGCCCCATCGATAGGATAGCGCAAAGTATTTCGGGGCGCGTTCGAACGGAAAGACTTTGACTTCGCAGCGTACAGGACCGTTTGTCTCTTGGACAAGTTTCAGGAGGCGTATCTCATCCGTGGAAGTATCCAGACGCTGGTGCTTGTAGATTTCGGGCTCTGTCGGTCGCTCAAGACGTGCCTCAAACGACTCTTTGACGATTGGGTCAGCACTCAGATGACTCTGACATGTCGCTTCTCGTTCGCTCATCGCATGCAATATTGAAGTTTCGCTGCTCTAAGTACTCTTAAAGTACTGGAGGTGATCTTCGTGCAACGGTGATGTGGTTTAGGCAGACGACCCTCTGTTGACGTCCAGGGCTGACGCGGGGCTGTGTAGACATCACGCATCGTGGCGTTTTCAGCCTTGTGACGGACTGTCCATGCGCCGCCACTCCGAATCAAGCTGGGGCACTCGATCAAAATCAGAACAAATGATGAGAATCAGTCGTTGCGTTGTTATCAAAGTAAAGTCAGAGTTCTTTTCACAGATAGTCAGCCCTCGGTATGGAAGGTCGCAACAATCGTTTGATCACCAGGTGCTTTCTTTAGACATGCGACGCTTCAAACTCCCACCATACCTCTCTTGTCATACTAAGAAGTGAGAACACCCTCATACCCCATCGAAGAAGCCAGTATCCGACCAATTGCTTAGTCGATACATCGAGATGATCCTTACCCACCAGCCTTGCAGCTCCAGACCACGCTTCCTGATTGGTACACGTTTCTGCTTATATGCGTCATGCACGAAGCACCTGCCACCTGCAAGTGGCCCTACGCGCAAAGTCTCATAGCTGCACATGTGCGCAACTTTGCGCGTTCCACAAAAGCGACTCCAGACTTCAACACATATTATCTATGGAGAACGCGCTGATCGTATGGGAACATGGCCTCCTCGTCAACTCTCGGGACTGTACAATCTGACACGATTGCGAGTACCGGAACCCACTACTATGGAACCTTCTTTTGATACGTTCGACTTCACACAAGTGTCCGACGACACGATACCAACTGCAGCTTCTCAAGGCTCGAAGAACCACTACTCGAACCACAGCATCTTTCAACCCGGAGGTGCACACTGGCGATGCGACCATTGTATAGAGAGTGTGATTTACTCGCGGGTGAATGGATATGGTCAATATGTGCGCATGTGGACATGTTGCCAATGCCTTTTCTCCGAGAATCGTGTCTCGCTCTGGGCTGCATGTTCGATGTGCGATTACAGTAATTTCTGGAAAAAATACGCCTTTCAAAATCCTTCGATATTCCAACATGGAGTTCAAAACGCCATAGAACACGAAGAGACTTTTGAGACTTCGCGTGTTGTTTGTGATGGAGTACCAGTAGCGGAGAGTTCTGGGACAACCTTTGCGACGGATGATTTGGTCTCTGCAGTTCAAAATAACCTGGCACTCTCTGAACCCTTTCTCCAGGACGAACTGTTGGATGATGTAGTGGTACCTAGCGAGCTCGACGGTATCAATGGGCTCATGTCTATACATTCTATTGGATATGATAGCTTGATAGGTGGTACAGCGGATTCCAACGCCCAACGCCAGCGAGGAGTTCCAGAATCATACAACATCGACGGGCCGTTCGCTGCACGTCTCCGTAGCGATACCGAAGCCATGACGAGTCTCCCAAGCGAGGAGTCAACATCAACAGAATCTGTCACAGCAGACAGTCTGGCAACGTCTACTTTCAGCGAGGAGATACTGCGGAATTTCGACAGCGGTTACGGCGGTTCATGTAACACATCCAGAGCAGACGCCACATCGCGCAAACGCTCAAACAAATTTGACCATCGAACAACACCTACCGTAGCTACCAGCCGCGACCATTCAAAGCCACCACCCTGTAAGAGAACCCGACGTCGTCGTCTAAACACCCTCGAACCCGGTCTCGCATGCCCTTTCTACGTACGCAACCCCTACCTCTGCAATCACGACTCCTGCGCCGGACCAGGTTCTCTCGGCATTAACCGACTAAAACAACACCTTGAGCGTGTGCACCTCTACCACGCCTGCTCACGATGTGGTGATACATTCTTCGGCAAAGCAGCAGGAAAAGAGAGTCTAGCCGCCCATCAGCGAAACACTCAGCCGTGCCAGCTTCTCACAAACCCAAGACCTGATTTCTGGGGTATATCGCACTCGACCTTTGAGACGATAAGATCCAAGAAAGGCAAAATAGGGAAGCCAGAAGTTGAGCGATGGCGTGAAATTTATCAAACTCTCTTCCCAGACGCCGAGAAGGAAGACATGGCATTGCCGTACGTCGATACAGAACGCACGTTACTCCCTCATCACTACCGGAATGGTGTATCAACGCAAAAACAGGCTGTCGACAAATTCTCGAGGCAACTCCTTCGTATCTTACCTGCCAAACTGGACGCAGCTGTTAGAGCTCACTGTGATGATAGTAGACTAACGGCGATGTGGAGCGGGTTTGTGAATACCCACTTACATAATGTGCTGAGGGACACCCTCACCGATGTGACATCCGCGGCGGATAAACAGCCATTTGTAGCACTGGAAACTTCCAAGGAAGGGATGTTTGAGGAAGTAGATGATGCCTTCTCTTTGAGTATGCAGGACTTTGTAGATATGGATGGAGGGTGATGCACAGTAGATGTCCGTATCTTCACATTGGCGCAGATGTCATCATCACGTTCTCAAACGCTAGGCCACTTTAACATACCTTACTTTATCTCGCTTGTCGCTTGAATAGCTACCAGACGACTGCACCAGAGTTCATTGCGTCAGCAATCTGTATCATCCGCTCTCACCTATCGAGGCAACAGGTCAGCAACTCCCTTGTATAACCTACAAGACATGGTTCAGCAATGATATAACACTATTGTGAGCATGGAAATACTGAAAGGCATGAGGATGGCAAGGTAGATTTGGATTTAGTGTGTTACTATTATGACGTGGGAAGGTATTTACGTAAATTTTCTATCTCAGACTAAATGCTGAGCTGAAGAGCACAATTCTTATCATTGTGCTCTTCAGCTCAGCATTTTATCCTCAGGTGCTCACGGTGCCTACCACCGTTCGATACCTGAAACAAACTACGAATGGTTTTAAACAACAAATTGCTGGAGAAGTAACTTCAGCTGCAGTCCACGATATGTCCCATGAGCATTGGCCGCCCATTGGAGATATCGTGGATTGCAGCTAGAGGTACTCCTCCAGCAATTCGTTGTTCAAAACCATTCGTGACTCGCTTCGGCTCCCAGCCAATCAATCGTCTAAAGCCATTCGTGTTAGAAGGTAAGGGAGGGCCTACTTTGCCTCGTGGTTTTATTCGTGTGGGGCAGCTTGCGCTGCAAGACTTCGTGTTCGTTGCCGTACATCGTCCAGAGGAGCAGGAGGAGACGGAGGCGAGCCGTTCCAATAGCTCACTGAGAACCAAACAAGGTCAGCAACAGCAATGCCAACACCAACACCAACAACAACAAGTCAAGAATGAGAACTCACCTGGGGGATTTAGGCAACCAAGTCCAGTGTAAAAGGAATAGCAAGGAGACCTATCAACAGCATCCATTCTGCCACCAAGTGCATTCACGACCTCGTCAACCGCTACTAGCTACCTGAACCACTCCAATGGGGTTAAGCTAACTCTTGTTGGAGATTTTGTGACAAAAAACCGCCGGAAAACATCTCTAGCTATTCCATCGAGAACACAAATCGTAGCTCGTTTCAGCGCGCGCCGATGCCGAGCAACCAACTTATCGTGATATGGAGTAAACGATTCACGCTATTGGCAGGGTAGTCTGCGGAATAACCGTGGTCGTTACCAGTCATCACATGGTCGTCTCAGCACCGCCACCACACGAGGGAGGCTTCTGCCCCAGCAGAAACCTCAATCGATCGTGACTCATTTTGCGTCCCAAGCATCTAGTTCATCTCCCATGTCTTCCCATGCACTCCCATGCACTCAAAAGAAAGACATAGTCGACTATCCAGGCGGCACCGACGAGGAGGCGCAAGGGTCCGACTTCTACCGCCCATCCACCTCTTGCGATCGCCTGCCAAAATCTTGTCAATGTGCGATCCGTTCTTCTCCAAACAGACATTTCTGCAACCTTGACTGTAGTGCGTAGTCGAGTATGCTTAGCAGCCTGCCCCGCTAAAGATGCGGCGAATAAGCCAGTCTCAGAGTCGACCGACGAAAACACCGCACCGCAGACGTTTCGCGCTTCCTCCCTGGTCAACGAGGTGTTGACGAGGTCCACGCTAGCAGTCTTGCATCCGCTACAACGCGGTTACTAAAAGCGAGCAAATGGATGACGCTCCGCCAAGGGATCGGAAAACGCCTCCGTCCGCAAAAGTAACCACGGAAAAAGCTAATGACGTCCATCTCTAGACCGAGCCTGTGTCGGAGGAGATGAGGTCAAAAGCCAGATGCCGTACTACGGTCCCGACATGAGAGGTCGGTTGAACGAGTGTTGGCGGTAAACACGATAGGTTGCCCGTGAGGGCGGCGATACGATAAGGTATCCACGATGTGCCACAAGGGCAAAACACGATAAGGGTTGCCCATGAGGGCGGTCCACGAAAGTGCCCAAAGGGCGGTCCACGAAAAGGTGCCACAGGGGAAGTCCACGAATGGAACAATCCACAGGGCAGTCCACGAAAAGGAACGATCCACGAATGGATCATTCCAAGGGGTGTCCATGAGCGGAGAATGTGATCAAGATCCTGTTGTCCGCTCATGGACTCTCGCGTCTCTAGGCCATGCCATAGCAGAGGACCCACGCGGATGGAGCCGGGTGCTTGTATGCAAGTTGAGCCAGGGGCCATAGCGGCCTATCAGAGAAATCCTCAAGGGAAAACTCAATATCTGTTGGCTTCTTCCGCTCTCGTCAACCTCCGAAAGGAGTGACAGTGGCGACGGGGCTACGTAAACGTTCCCTGTAGTACAAGTCCGCATGTCGATAATCTCAAAGGCAACGGGGCCGATCTCAACGACGGGAGGGACATGGGACGAACGAGCGGGCTGTATCCGAAAGACGCAACGTAAACTCGAGCAAGACGGGCGTATACCCAGAGAATAGCAGGGCGTACCTGAAAGGTTGCGGGTCGTACCCGAAAGTTAAGATGCCAATACCGAGGCTCGTAGACGGGGGTGGGGGCGAGGTAAAAGGGTCTGCACATTGGCCAAGACATCGGGGGGACGTGCGATCGAGGGTGCCTGTAGCGCAAACGATTGCCATGGACCATAATGGTCTATCAGAGACTTTTTTCCGAAGAAAAGAGAGCTCCATATCGTAGGCTTCTTCCACACGCATCTCCCTAAACAGGGTGACACTGGTGGCGGGGTTTGCGGCGAACCGCGTTCCCTGGCTAGACAGGTTCCTGACGCGAACCATCATTGGGGTGAGAAAGAAGATACTCTACCTGATACCAGTAAGGCGAGCGAATCGGGAAAAGCCAAAGGCAAGCCAGAATGGAATGACAAGGAGCAAACCAGTCCCAAAACCCAAGAACACAAAATAGTTGCTCAGACGGACTTGGAGGGGAACCAAGACTCCGAAGAGACTTTGACACAAAAGGCGACTTCTGGGGATCGATAAAGAAACCAGACGTAATCGTGGCGGTATGCCCTCTTCTAGCTCGGTCTGGGTGTCCCACAGACTCTGCTAACCGCAAGGGTGTCAACGCGAGAAGTGACTGTAGCCAAAGAACGCCATGGACCTTGCGGTCTGTTGGATTCTTCCGAAGAAGTCTCCATATCGCAGGCATCTACCACACTCGTTCTCTGAAAAGACAACACTGGTGGTGGGGAATACTCCCTTTGACTGACAGGCTCCTCGCTCTGTAATGCGCAAATTGCGCGAACATCGACATCGAGGCTACATGATCGCAGTCGAATCGGAACAAAATGGGGCAAAAGCTTGAAGCCTCCGCTACAAGAGCTTACCAACCAGTGTCTCCACACTCTCAGTAAAGTGACCCATGCCCAGCCACGAACGAGGAAACTCATCATCCATTGTCGCAACATTCAAGGCCAGCCGTCTTGCACGCCAAACACGTCGCCACGGACCATAGGTCTGTCAGAGCCACGATACCGGAGTAAAGTGAAGCTCCATATCTGTTGGCATCTGCTACTGTTCGCCTGAAAAGGGTACTGAGTAATGGGGTAAAATCCCTAACGTGACAAGCGCTAACCGATGGATAAAGATCAACTATGACGAGACCTCTCGTCGGTAACGCGCACAAGAAACAGTAAGAGAAGCCTTGACTTCCTACATGTGGTTTGACTGCCTCGAGGGGGACGCATCTTCTCGCGTCAATGAACCAAGGACCTTGAGGTCTGTCAAAGCACAAGGCTAATATCTGGTGGTATCTTCCACACGCGACAACCTGAAAAGGCGACACTGGTGGCGGGGCTGCAGCAAGTGCTCCCTGGCGTGAGTTCTGCGTCCCCCTCATGGCTATCTGTCCGCTGCACCAAATGGTGCTAGCTGGACCCGAACGAGGGAAGAGAGCTGGGAGGAGCTTATCGCGGGCATCGATCGGAACATCGGCTGACGTGTGCGGTCGATGGTTCGGCGACGTGGTTTAAGGCGGTGCATAAGCTATTGCGATAAGTGTTGGAAGAAGAGGAAGTGCCGCTCGACGCAAAAGCAATACATGGAAGCAAAGAAGTGTAAGAATCCGTCGGAGTGTGGTCAGGTAAGAATGCTCA
>Ga0058698_10000901_pt1 | contig 14542 bp, 13 predicted proteins | sample AgamicAsSfe_FD_67288 | JGI IMG/M metagenome (GOLD analysis project Ga0058698, IMG submission 67288) | Agave microbial communities from Guanajuato, Mexico - As.Sf.e | ecosystem: Host-associated > Plants > Phyllosphere > Phylloplane/Leaf | place: Guanajuato, Mexico | collected 2012-05-30
TGACCTGCCACAGCAACGCGCACATCCAAGACGTCCTCGTCGTATCATACCTCGCAAACACCATTCGCACACAGATCGACCTCTCGAATCGTCTCGCTACTGCGGCACTTACCATGGGTGGCGGCGACCCGCTCGCTGGCGATGGCAAGAAGGATGGTGACAACAGGGGCAAGGGTGGTGACAGGCGAGGTGGCGGCAAGGGAAGGCAGCAGAGGGAACAGGAAGCTTGAATTGACGGGTAGGCACACTGCATGGGAGTTTGGCGTTTCTTAAATGACATGCCACTGGCGAAAAGGCAGTTTCAAAGCGGGGCGACACCAACCAACGCTTTTGGGGCCAGCGAGATGCTGTGCCCGGGGAAAAGCTTACAAGTTTAGCTCTTTTACGAAGGGACAATGGGGTAGAGAGACGAACGAGCGAAGATGATTGAATGGGCCCCCAACTCGCTGCTCTCCACATTTGACTGGGGGCGTGGCATGAGGGCGCTGTATAAGTACTACATTTATCCCCACGGTAGCATGGTCGACATTTATGTCCAGATGCCAAGAAAAGTCATGGAATGAAGACGATTTAGAATTACAAATGATGATTTTGGGGTGTGGTGGTGATGTATCGTGACTTCGTGTAGAGGTTTGGCATTCAAAGTACTGTGGGGCGGAAAGGAACGTATGGGAAGGAAGATGGCGGCAGGCTCTCAGACAGTGACTTGACGCAAGACTGTTTGTTCATTTTTGAGATGTTGGTATCTAGGACGACTTTTGATTTTCAGTGGAAGCCTTATGTTGGAATCTACTGTATTGTGTGTTCTTTCCGGCTGGGTTTAAAAGAGTTGGTGATTATTGGTGTCCGATTTATTGTGCTTCCGGAACGAAGTGATTCTGGGTGGTGGTTGATGAGGATTAGCCTCTAAGCCGGATCCGGTATAGCATATGTACCCTTTCGTACATCCATCTCCACTCCAACTGTATCCATACTTTCTAGACGTTCTGGCCACCTGTTAGTCTTAGGTGTGCCAAAGTATAGCACTTTTCCCTGGTTTGTACTGACTTCTCAGCTCTGGACTGTTGATCCGGGCTAGCGGGCCGGTGAGTAGTCTAGTAGTTAGTAAGGTAGGGAGTAAGGAGGCTGCGTGGAGGCATGCTGTCTTGTACCAGAAAGGGTATTTCGCTAACGTGTTTGGAATTATGCTGCAGAGATGTATACTGGAACTCAGTCGCGGTGTGATATCATACACAGAGTAAGCCTCGTCCGTACAGATCATCAAAGACGGTTTTCGATCCACATGATGTCGCATACCATTATGTGGTCAAGAAGCGCACTACCAAGCCCGTCACTAAAGAAACAACTCCGTCCCTCACCGCGTACAAACACAGCATAAGAAACGCTCTATACTGCAACGTCAGAAAGGCATACATCGCATCTCATCCAAAGTCCAATACCTCCTCATATTCTCCGCGCCCAGCATCTCAACCTCCTCATCCAAATGCCGCCAAAGCGCATCCCCAAACGTATCCATAATCTCCTTCATCCTCTCCCACTCGAATTCTTGACCGTCACTACTCTCCATCTTCTGGCTTTTCTCTAGATCTCGCTGCTTGCCCTCCAGGAACCGCTTCAGCTCCAGCAAGCCGCCGTGGATCTGCTTGTGCTGGCTCGGCATTTCCATTTCCTTTGCGAAGCACGGCATTTTGCGCGCCAAGATGGGGAAGTAGTAGGTTTCTTCGAGGTCGTGGTGGCCTTTTAGGTGGGTGCAGAAGTGCAGTGCTGCGTCGAGGAAGGAAGATAGTGAGGTTTGTGGTGGGAAGGGGGCGCCGTTCTGGCACGCTGTGGCCATTGTGCGCCATGAGTCGCGGAATATGTTGTGCTGTATGGGGAATTGTGTGAGTAAATGGAATTTCAAATTAGGTTAGCTTGATTAGAGGGCAAGAGAACGCACAAAGTAGTCCATCTTGATGGCGAGTTGGTTGTATTGCTTGTACTCCCATGATGTTAGGGGTAACAATGTTCCTTCTGGCTGTGCTTCTGCGAGGGGAGCTGAAGGAACGGCGATAGATGGTACGGTAGGTTCAGAGGTTGCGTTGCCCATTGTGCGTAGTGTGAGGAAGGGGTGGACGGCTGAGTTTCTGCAAACAAGCGCAGACTTTGCTACCACACCGGCAATCAATAGTACAGATGGGGATAGACACTTATGCATTGACAGTGAAACTCGAGCATCTGTCAAGATGCTCGGGAAATATAGTTATGTAACTACTTGAAAGTTTCCAGTGTGGTTCATTCTTTACCCGACTGATTGGGTGGATTACAAAGCCCCATCTGGTCCCCGGATCGATCGCCCATCCGGTCCGTACCGTGGTCTAGGATCTCTTAGCGTGTATTACTCAACTCTTGTCTTCCCTAACGTCTTTTGAGCTTTGTATATGCGGAAACGCTGTGAGTAATTCTTGATACAAATCATTTGAAAAAAGGTATCATCTGTGCGTGACATGTCAAAAAAGTAAGCGGACGATGTAGATAGTATTTATATGGCAGTCCGTGACGCATTAGATGTGTGTTTATCGCGGGTAAGCTGTAATAGAGTGCACGATTCTTCTGCACTTAAACGACGTCATCACCAAGGCTCCAGAGACTACCTGTTGTCGTGCAAAGTTGTAGAAAGCTGACATTGGAAGATTACTGCGTCTTCTACGCTACGCTCTCTAATGGCAGAATATCTATATCCGGCAGCTTAAAGTCATTATCAATACCTTCAACCTTCGCAACACCCTCTCTCATCTTCGAAAAATCAACACTCTTCTTGAAAGCGCCGCTAGTCTCTACACTCTCGTCCCAATACAACGTCCTCAGCCACTTGTCCACGTTTGGATACCAGTCCCTAATAAATTTCGCATCGCCCGGCCTGCGATTGAAAAACCCAACGTAGCCAATGTCGAATCGCACAATAGTCGGAAACAAGCGCACATCAGCCTCAGTAAGCCGTGTACCGAAGAGATAAGGCCGGTGCGCTGGATCGGAGAGATGCGTCTCGAGGCGCCCGAGGCCGTCGTAGAAGCGCTCGACGCCAGCACTGTAGGCTTGGGGACTCGTTGCGAAGCCGACACGATAGGTGCCGTTGTTGACTTGTTCGTAGACCCAGGTGTTCATGGCTTCGATTTCGTCTTTGAGGTCGGCAGGAAGCAAGTCCAGTGTTGGCGTCGCGTTGGGTGGTACGATGGACGCGGAAGTTGTATAGAACATGCGAATAATCTCGCTGCTCTCGTTGTTGACAATGGTATCTATCACGCGTGTTAAGTTTTGTGGTGTTGGCACACGAGCAGGATGCATCTTACTAGTCTTTTTATCAAACAATACAGGTACAGAAGCAATGCCATTCGCCAAACAGCCAGGATGGTGCTTCTCGTAGACTTCCGGCATGGTCTTGAGGCTTGTAATGGGATCCCTGTCCGGGCCGTATTTGCCAGAGAAAGTCCAGCCTCTACCAGGAGCGTATGAATCGACCTCGATAGTCTCGATGATATCGTCGAGGTGCTTGAGAGATCGCACAATGAGGGTTCGGTGGACCCATGGGCAAAGGTTGTTCATGTACAGGACATATCGACCGGCCTCGGCTGGATACTGCGCAGAAGGTATGACGGACCTGAACTGCGAGGTCTTGCGCCTGAACTCTCCAGTATCGTTTTGAACCATGGCCAACATCAAACGTGATTGTTGGGATAAAAAGTCTCAGGATTAAAGAGGTAGGTTGCGTGGTAGGTTGCATGGTGCACTACCCCGTTTTAAGACGGATGTGTATTTCATGGTTGCTGACAATAGTGCTGGAGAAGTGACGCATAATGCGACAAGGAGAGGTCGATCGTGAGTCTGGGCTATGCGTTCCGAACTCTGCAACTGACCACGTCTAGTTCCCCAGAACTTCTGCATTCCTCAAAAGAGCTCGGCTCCTCATTCAACGCAGTGAGTTCTCGCTGCAGCCGGATGCGGCAAGGGTCGAGCTTATGAATACAAAAAGAGCAGAACGGAACACACCCGCCAATTAGCGCCTACGGCGCACGGCTACCTTGTGCCCCGGAACGCGTTTTGCCGCTCTACGGGGCTGCGCTCGACAAACTATCGTTCGGTGTACAAATCATCGAGAACTTGCTAATTAGGCTCTGACCTATCGTAACATCGTCTCGTTGTATTGTTGACGCTGTAGTGGCGCTGTTCTGCTCACACAACTTGGTCGGCGATGGCCAATTGCCAGGTAAAGGTAAGCTTGCCGATAGATGTTTGGCAGTGTTCGCGCAATTCGATGATTGCACGTTGCATTGCTTCGATACACTGCCCATGGTTATTCATATCGCACGTGACGTCCCTCGCGGTGTCACAAGGTCGCGCTGCGAGGCTGAAGCTGCATTTCGTATTGGTGCCTTCGAGCTGAAACTATCGATTTGAGAATGTTTTCACCCAGCTGCAACGATCGCTTTGCTGCGTGACCCGAAGCGTTGTCTTTCTCTTGGTACAGTACCGCTATATTACGACCAGCTGCGTATGCATTAGCTTTCCTCGTCTTCTTGGTCAAAGCAGGCCTCTTCGGGTGGAAAGATCGAGCTATCTTGCGCTCATGGCTTCCTCGGTGTATGAAATCTTGGAAGGTTGACTGGGGGTTATAGAACGCCCAACTGGTTTCATTCGCGTCGACCTTGGCATGTCTTGGTGTGTTCTGAGTGACGTGATGGTAGCGATGCGGGAAAGCGCGCTAGATAGACGCGTCTGTTCATCTGGTGGGGGCGCCTACAACCGCTACCACAACGAACAGACTTTATACATCTATTTCCGGACGACGTCTTGCACTGAGCATCGGTTCGAAATGGCGAAATCGACTTTGGTGGTGATTGTGAAGATGCAAGGCTGAGCGTCAACATAACTTGGTGTTTACCAACAGCATGCCGTGCTTGCAGCCTAATCTCGCTTCCTCTGTCCGGCTTTTCGACTGAGCGGCATGTCTCAGCCTTGTCGTTTGCACCTCCAGTGTGGTACCCCGCCACATTTAGAAAGACTACGGTGGGAAGGCAAGGCATATTGACAATGCATGCGCCGGCTTTGCCTAATTCTGGATCACGCCCTCTTCCGCATGAAGATCTGGCAAGGCTGGCGCTGAGTGTCGCCCTTGCGCCACGGTTCTGACTCTTGGAGTCAGCATGCGCAAACTCTCACTCCTCCTTGACCTCTAATCTTTCGACATCGCATCGCACTGTCGGCCCCTTCTAAACCATGGCCGCAGAAATCGGCGTCGTCGCTAGCATAATCACCGTCGTGGGTGTAGCAATCACAAGTAGCAAGAAGCTTTACGAAACAGTTGTCTCTTACAAAAGCGCTGACAACGATTTGAAAGAATTTAGCGATGAGGTCCAGACTATTCAGTTGATCCTGGAGGCGCTGGAAGCCAGTCTGAAGGGAACATCGGAGAGCAACACGTCTGGTAATCTCCAAAAGTGTTTGAGAGACTTCAAACCGACGATGGAGAGTCTCTCGCAGCTTTGTGATGAAATCAAGGCGAAAGCCATCACGGGCACCATGACTGTCCGAGACAAGCTCAAATATCTCTTCAAGGAGAAGGCATTTTCAGCCTATAAGTACCGCCTCAACAGCTACAAGCTGACGATCAACATTGTAATGGGCCTAGTAGTACTGTGCGTTCATACCCGCCGACGCGTACAGATAGCAGCTAACTCACTGTCGCAGCATCAAGTCGAATAATGACAGGAAAGTCATCGAAGACCTCCAAAACAACATTGCCACCGCTCTAGGCAAGATCACAGGGCAGATAGAAGGCATGCAGATCAGTGTTCAGCCGATCATCCCTGTCGACGAGGCAGCGCACAACGCCACGGCGCCTAACGAAACCAACACAGTGATATACGAGCTAGGTCAGTGCTTGAAGGTCTCTCAAAGTGCGCTCGATGCAGCACCTCCAAAAGCGAAATATTCAATTGGAGAATTGGAGCTTTTTGATGAAGCGCGTCAGGTTGTGGCAATCACCGAGGGCAAACCCGGTCTTGTTGGGACTGCGAGAGCACATAATTCCAGCGTGCAGACCATCACGGATGTAGCTCTTCCAACTGAGTTCCTCATGGGCTTGATTTCGCCCGCTTTTAAGGGTGCGCGCTGAGAATGAAGTTCGTTATCCGGCTCTTGCCGCGTCGAACGAGACGAGAGTAATGTGGTGGAGGATACGACACTCACATTGATATTTCAATTTGGTCCAATCGTATCGTTACATGTCCAGCTGGTCACATGAGACAAGTGACTGCTACGCCGACAATAAATGTTCTCGTTGTTTCTTTCCCCGTTTCCGTTCAAGGATAAACGTGGGTGCAGAGCGCTTGGGTAGCCATTGGTGGCGTATTCAGCTGGCTCGTCAGACATGGGCTCGACATCGCGTAGAAGCCAATCGTCCTGGAAGTTTCTACCATTGGTGCCTCTGGATACTGACCTGTTTTCCCACCTTGAGCTTATGTGTCATTTGCATTTTCGCTCTTCAGTTTTCCTGCACTTCGCCACTACGTATAGAACGTCGGCCACCCTTCTTCAGTCATTCGCGATACTCTTGTACATCAAAGAGACAGTTGAGGTCTGCATACGAGATGTCTTGATTTAATCTAAGCAATCTGAAATTATGTTCGCTCGTGATGACGCAGCCATGGCTACCATTACGAGTCGAGAGGGCACAGCCCCGCCATTCATCAACAATGCCAATTCCTATGGACATAGCACACAAACCATCATTGGTTCCATTAACCATTACACCAGGATACCTGATGACCTACCACTTCCAGCGCATGATGTGAGTGCCGGGAAGTACTTCATCCTAGCCTCAACTGCTAACAGCTGCTAGAATTCGGAACTCCTTCAGAATTGTCGACGGCTCAACTTCCTAATCTCTCAAGCGTCTCTGATTTACCCGTCATCAACAGCTGTAAGTTCTCATACTACTCGATTGGTAAATAGCTGATCTTGCCAGACAAAATCGTATTGTTATCGAATCCGAACCCTTCTTTCATCCATATATGAAGCTATCGCGAAGCCACATGTATCAGCACTGAACTTTCAACCGTGCGAGACATACCTAGATACTCCAGCTGATATTATCACAAAGGTCTTGCTTGTTTGCGGTAAAGCTATTCACGATTTCGAATCGAAAGCCAGACAAGGAACCAGTTTCTGCATGATGACCGATCTGAACGAGCTGCGGAACAGCTTGCGCAACTGCTTGTTCTATTTATTCACATCCCTTCTGTGAGTGACAGCGGACAGCTCGGATGGCCCCTGATTCTCGAAAGCTAACACCGTAGTCATAGGAACATCCACGAGGAGGACCCATTATCTAGAAGTTCAATTGCTGGTATTGATGAAGTTATCGGCGATATGCTTAGGTTTCACTGGAGATGTCAAACTATCATCATCAAGCTCACTGGGAGCAGCTTTACCGAACTTGAGGATCCTATCAAACTCTACGATGCTTCTAGAGCAACCACGTTCCTTCCGATCCCCATGATATTGTGTGGGTCTCCACATGTTAGTTATCTATAAGACCGGATCCCTGTTGATAACTGGAAGTATGCTGATATAGATTAGCAAATGCATCTATTCCTGCTGACCGTCTACGGTAATCGGCCATGGCACAAGAAGATTGAGCACAACGAATACATCTTAGAGAGCAGTGACTTGACTAAAGAGGTCCAGTTGCAGAACTGGGGTGAAGTGATAAGACCCGGAGAGATAGTGTACATGACCATGTTAGTCAAGCGCAAGGGCGGTATGAGCGACACCTCTTGTCGGGAATGCCGTGCGATGAACGTTGAAAAGATATGTGCGAACAAGAAGATGAGATGGTGAGCTCTCAAAGCTTGAGGATGCCCTGAAACCTTACAAGCTAACATATGTTATAGTCTCAGCTGTGGGCTAGTGTTACAAGGTAACAAGGAGTTGCTTCTTCTTTAATGCAGGTCGCATGAAGAGAGACTATCGGGCGGACACGATGGAAGGATGTGGATCCAAGGCGGGGCCTGGATCACGTGACTAACATCCCGCCAAGGCTAACCATCCGGGATGGCAGAACTACTCGGGATAGCAGAGCTATCACAAACATCCCTTGCACTTAGGATAGAAGGGATAGCAGGAACAGATTGCAATAGGTATAAAGGATGGACGGATTTCATTATTACACTCGTTGTGGTTAACTTAAATAGTTTATCTCTCACACAGATTGTCAACTAGTTATTCTATCGTTTATAGAATTAGTATTGTTTATCCTTTAGTTACAACGATAACTCTTTTCCATCTGATCATTCTATACATTACCTCACGGACTACCGCTTTAGTCTACCTCGCCTTAGTACGGACCGAGCCTAGAGAAGTATAGCCTAACCCCGTGTAACAGCTAGCCTCGGGCGTCACTGAGAGCACTTTCGAAACTGAAAATGTTGATTCTGCCAGCGAGAGGGAAACTGATCCACAAGCAAAGCCATCAGAGACGTCTCAGAACCTAGTGGAGGAGCGATTTTTACGAATACGTTACGATTGCGACCTCTCGACACACAAACTCAATGACTCAGAACCTCCGGCCTATAGAACACACAGGACCGACATCTGGATCTGCTCTGAATGTGGTAGCGACAATCCTGATTGGCATACTTTCTGCCCGGTATGTGGTAACTAGATCGATATAAACCAGAGCTACCTGAATGCCCGTTGCATGTCGGGATTCAATCGAATCTTGCAATCTGTAAACCGTGATTGTTAAAGCTGCATGTTACGTGTGACTCGCAATAAAATCATATCGTATCTTGTTTCTAGTAATCATGTTGACTTCTTACAACCACTTGATGTTAGTGCGAAACTCTGCTTCTGGGTGTTCGATGTCAGCAGCATACGCTATCATCTCTTTTTCATCGCCTGGAATGTGAGCTTCATCTCACCAGCTTTCCAATTAAGGCAACAGGGTTCCTTCGGCCAATGCTTTTCGTTCCCTGAACATTGAACTTCGGCATCTCTTGTAGGCTAGATCGACTGACACGGGCTTGATTCACCTTGTGGATGATATCCACGCCCAACTCCACCCGCCTTCCATGAAAGATGTAGCATCCGTGACAGGTGTTGGAGCTCGAAGAAATTTCGGGAAAGCCATGTTTAGGAACGTTGAAATTGTGGTACCGACATTTGTTGTAGTCCTTTCGACCCAAACATCCTTCAGATCGACTCCATGCGTGTTCTTCACACCTTTGGGGGGATAGAGCCGATCCTCGAAAGGAAGCTTGTCGCCAAGAACACGGGACGAATTCGTGTGCTGTCCCACTGGATATAAGCACGCCCGCATTTGTTGAAGATGTCAAAGACGACCTGCCGAAAATGTGAGCGTGCACTTCGCTCTTGTTAAGAAACTTTGAGTGTTCTTGTTTAGGAGGCGTTTGTTTCAATAGACAATAGTATGCTTATGTATTGGTGCCTCGGTCTCAAATCTCACAGCATTAGTCGGACATGTGGCAACCCTGTTTCTCTAGTAGTGTAAGCTAGCTTCGTCTGTTTTTCTACTACGGAAGACACTTTGTAAGCAAGCATTTCGAAAGATAAACGTCCCTGACATCACTTACAAGATCGGTGTCGTTACCTTGCTTCTAAAAGCACCTCTTGAAGGGCTTTGCCATTGCCTATGACTAGAAGTGGGCTAATGAACCTCGGCGGCTTTCAGCATGACTGTATAGAAGTGTTTCACTACAGACCGCTCTTGCGCCTTCGATAAGCGTTGTCCGAAGGCGCAGCAGAAACTCGGAAGGCGCACGAAGACTGTGCGTCCATCTGCCATCTTGCCAAGCGATCCTATCACTTTTACTCCGGTTGACCCTGCTTACTCTTGGCGTTGAAATAATCATACCACGCGGCTGAACGAAAGACTGTCACTTCATGTACCATCGACATATTCTAGAACAGCTTGCGCTGCTTGGCACGTAGTCGACGACTTTCTAGACCGTCCTTCAGTGCTGACGGCAATTTTCGGAAAGTGGTGAAACTGCATCTTCGGTCTTTATGCTGCCATGTTAGCTGGGATGGTTAGCGTGAATAGCGGCTCTGTGTGTGCCCTGCATTAGTTCACTCTGTCAATGCGCTCAAGGCGGCCTCGCCCCGAACGTGCCAAGCTGACCAGGATCTGCGCTTACCGACCATAATAACGAGAGACGAACTTGAGCTGTGCACACTAATACAACAGCTGTTGTCGCCAGACTGTTAAGTGGTACGACCTATACACCCACACAACAATTCCCCTTCTGTTAAAGGTACTGCAGAGCACCTTCGACGTCGAGCACTACTCTCTCCGCCAATCGGCCTCGAATTGTAGTCCAAAGAAGAGAGAATCCACCAATCCCATTCAGATATCACGAACGTAAACCTTACGACGCGCTGCCGCTGTCTACAACGTGCCGGAACGACCCTCCTCAGCCGACACACTAGAAAGCACTCACGGCACTCGAATTGGCGCATTAGATGCACGGACCCAGAATTTGCGCCACTGCAACACCATGGTCGCTGCGCGTGCACAGATACTGCCTAGCCTAGCTAGACGGAACGACATGTTTGTAGACCTCTCATTTCCACCAACTATTCTACTACAACACGTTCAGTCGGGCCTATTATAGTTACGAACATCTACTATGTCCAGAAGTTGCAATTGGTGGAGAATACCTTGGCAATTTAGCAACCGGCGCGACTATCGTATCGTTAAAGCCGGACTTAACGACAATCGAGTCGATCCTACCAGTCTAACCTAAATTCGTAATGTACCAGCTCGCATGGGTTAACGTTCTACTGGATTTAGTTAAACGACATGAACTGATTCGAATGGTCATCAGTCTAGTTGAAGCTGAAAGAGGTAGGGTACTTCGGCAGTGAAGGGTACGAGGAGGCTATACAACAGCCGGAGCAATCGAAAAGCGTCATGGACTTCTATAAAGAGCTGCTGCAGAAGACCTGTAGAGAATCATCCTCACGAACATCTTCAGATTTCACTCATCTTTTCTTCAAATATCGACTTTCGTTTCCGACTACTCATAACTAAATCTCCTTGCACTTCCAAAATGCCTGCCTTCCACGCCAGTTTGATATTTGTCGCTGTGGCTACTATCGCCTCAGCAGCTCCTGCCATCGACAACATATCTGCCGCCTCTTCAGACATGCTGGTCAAGCGTGCTGACTGTTCCTATACCGGCACCATTAGTCCCAGTGCTGTTGCATCTGCTGCACCTGGCTGCTCTTCCATCACCTTCAACGGGATCACTGTCCCCAAGGGCCAGACGCTCGATCTTTCGAAGCTCAGCAAGGGCACAACTGTCACGTTTCAGGGCCACAACACTTGGCTCGCCCAGGTTGGCTTCGATGACTCCCTCCTGAAGATCGGTGGTACCGACATCACCGTTACTGGCGCGGCCGGCGCTCGCCTTGATGGCCAAGGTGCCCAATACTGGGATGGTCTGGGCAGCAACGGTCCTACACCCAAGCCTAAGTTCCTAGCTGCTCACAACTTGCTGGGCACTTCAGCTATCAACAACCTCTACCTGTTGGACACACCCGTGCAGGCTGTCAGCATCAACGGCTGCAATGGCCTTAAGGTCAATAAGATGACTATTGACAACAAGAGCGGAAACAGCTTGCCTGCGAACAAGATGCCTCACAACACTGATGGCTTTGACATTGGTGCTAGCTCCAACATTGTCATTGACGGCGCTATCGTCGACAACCAGGATGACTGCGTTGCCATCAACTCTGGAACCGTAAGTTCTGGATACTGGAAGATCATTTATGATTGCTGACCCATTGTTTAGGGCATTACTTTCCAGAACGGACAGTGCAACGGTGGTCACGGCTTGTCTGTCGGATCGGTCGGTCACGGATCTAGCACTGCCTCTAACACAGTCAGCAACGTGCAATTTCTCAACAACAAGATCAACAACTCCTCCAATGGCATCCGAGTCAAGTCGTTTGTCGATGGTAAAGGATCCATTGACAAGGTTACCTACAAGGGCATCACGCTCAGCGGTATCACCAAGTATGTGTACCACTTCCTGCTCCTCCGCCTGTTCTAATAGCTAGCTAGATATGGTATCCTTATCGAGCAGAACTACAACGGTGGTGACCTCCCCAAGAACGTTGCCCCCGGCACTGGCGTTCCCATTACTGGTCTTACTATCGAGAACGTCATTGGTGGTAACGGTGTTGTCGCTAGCGGAACTAATGTTGCTATTGAGTGCGCCAACTGCAGCGGCTGGACCTGGAACACTGTCAATGTGACCGGTGGCAAGAAGTTCTCCTGCGTTGGCACTCCCAGCGCTGTCCCTGCTGGCACTTGCGCTTGAGTGGTGAAATTTCAGTCAGTGATGAGTCGTGCATTATTAGGGATATATCAAGTAGAGCGGTGCAGTATAGAGCAATCCTTCAATGTTTCTTAGTTCAATGGGACAAGTACATCAAGCATGGTCGACATGTGTGAGTGTTCACAACAAAGTTGCGCCAACAAACAGAATGCCTGCGACAGTACCTGATTACTGCCATATCCAAAAGTCAGTATTCTCAAGTAAAGCACCCTGACCATGATAGATTTCTTAGGTGGTAAGTAAGAGAATAGCATCATACCAGCCGCTAGCATAACAACCATGGAAGTTGACTTCGGCACGTCTACCATCGCTAGTATGGTAACGTAGGGAGGCCAGTTTGAGAATCTTGCTCAGTCTTGTATTCAAGCGTGCTTGCTCCTCGCTTCGACTGATATCTGGAAGATGGTTCATCCCTAGGCCGCCACGATGTATCCGTTAGTGAATGGATCTGTTTGCCTCTTGTCAGCCTTGGGTAGTGGCATGGATCTTATGATATGGGCTGACGAGGAGGTAAAGCAAAGGTCGACACAGTTAAGATCATGAGCTAAGTGGGCAGAACTTGTTGTCTATCTGGGTTGACTTCATTACGTGAGTTGGGTACATATAGGAAGACCTCCAGTTCGAACGTCTAGTCGGAGACTGGTTAGCGACTCACGCTATGAAGGGAACCAAATCCAGGTCCTGACCTGCCCAAGTACCTTTTTCTCTCGCCTCAAGACGTAGTTTTGACATGTTGGCTTGCTTTGATAGATTTGGGATAGATCGGACGAACTTTACCCGGACTTAAGGCACCCTTGCCTGGCCCGTGCCACATAAGTTGCGTTGTGGCGTCGTAAGCGACGTCTAGCATGATGGGGGCGGGGCAACACTTGTTGGCATAATGCATCAACTCCCATCGATTACAACTTCCTTCGAAGCTTCACGCATTTAGCCCTACACGCTCATTTTGCGTCGCTCGAAGTTTGGATACCGAGGCCAACCCACACAGTGAACACGATGCACATGGTACATCGTTGACAATATAGCGTGCAATCCAGGTACCGCTGTGACACAGAACAAAGGAGTTACTTTCGGCTTGCGTACCGCATATCATACGACTCTTCTCTGGTAACTCCGCACAACTGGTGATCTCGCACGTACGCAACGACTATTATCGCGTACGAGATATATCCCCGGTCTACAACACACGACACATACATCATGACGATGACAGAGCTCGACCATGAGACCCAGTCACTGGTGCAACGGCTCTACGATGCGTGGAGTACTCATGCGGATTCAACATTCTACCTCAGCTTTCGCGACCAACTACTCGCCAAGCGTGAACGGGTCGATACATGCATAGCAACCTTGAAGACTATTATTACTGTTGCATGTCCTCAGATCAATGAGACGGAACGATATCTCGATCCGAGATGGGAGGAGCTATTCACTCTGGCAGAGTCTATTGAGTCCAGTGCTCAGGAGGAAGACGGGAGTCTCGGAAAACGAAAGCGCGGGTACAACGAGGTTCATCGTCTGCGCAATCTAGCCGTAGTCTCGGCGTTGTGGTCGCCTGCCTTGGTTCGTTACTATGGTTGGAATACTGCCGCTCAAGGTTGTATACGACTTTTGAAGACTTGCGCTTTGCGATACCCAAACTTCAGCAGGCACTTTCGCCCCTACCTCAATCGTGTCCTGCTCGACAGGCATTGCCAGGCCATTGTATCTGGTCGTCTAAAGAATCTTAACGAAGCCCCATTGCAATACCATAGGGATTTGAATATCGTGATTGCGGGTGGTGTCGTCCCTGATCCAGGGATGGAGGAATTATGGGTGACTAGCTTCGATGGAACGGTGCCTGTCGATTCCAATGGCCGTCTTCTCAAGGAATTAAGACCATACCATGTTCACCAGTATCTCCTGTGTCGCGACCGCTACGGCATGCTTGTCACTAGAGGAGATTGCCAAGACGTACCGACAGCCATGCATCAACAGTCTGACTTCTCACATGTACATCCAGTGTATGGAGAGATGCTTACACAGGATAAAGCTACCATCGCGTATGCTCCCGATATCATGTTCTCTCCGATGTTCGCACCATCAGGTGGGAACGAGGTTTTCGATAACTTTGCGTTCGATCATCAAGATGAATCATTGAA
>Ga0058698_10000902_pt1 | contig 14539 bp, 15 predicted proteins | sample AgamicAsSfe_FD_67288 | JGI IMG/M metagenome (GOLD analysis project Ga0058698, IMG submission 67288) | Agave microbial communities from Guanajuato, Mexico - As.Sf.e | ecosystem: Host-associated > Plants > Phyllosphere > Phylloplane/Leaf | place: Guanajuato, Mexico | collected 2012-05-30
ATATTTGCAGCTAAACGTAATCCTAATGATACATTTCTAGCTAAGTATGATATAAATTCAATTAACACTAATAAAGGTAATAATGCTAATGGACAACCTGAAGGAACAAATAATGAGAAACCCCATCCCTAATCAAGCACAATTGCTTTCAGGCAAGGTACGTACTACCAAGGCAGTGCATCAATCAATTATGATCCTTACAGTCGTTGCGAAATATGACCTCTCGACGATGACCCTGCATGTTGGCAGAAGCCATGCCTCTTCAGGCAATGAAGAAGCAAACGGCCCTCTGACCCCCACCTCGCGTCCTCTTCCTGCCCTTTTCTGGTTCCTCTACCAGGCCTTTTCTCTCTTCGCATAGGGTATCTCTTCTTCTCTTCTTCCTGCATGCTACAGACTGTGGGATGGCTAGTTCCTTGACCATGGCCCCATACTGTGGTCGTTGTCTTTTCGTCCAATTCATGCCTTTCTCCATGTCTTCTATTATACACGCGTTGGCGTGTTCACCTCTGCACCAAGCGAACACAAAAGCAAGGCTGCTGAGCCGGTTTGCAAGATTCTCAGTCTTGTGACATGAAGCATCATGTTCGCAGGCATCTGTTCATACAGATACGGTTTTTCTGATGGGTATCTTCCGCGGAAGCATGCTACGCATTATGCCCTCTGCACGGACGTCCTAGTAAACAGATTCGCCTCTACAGCTACTCGTCCTACAAGCACATCTCGGGGACTCACTCAGTGGAGTCCGACGAGGGTACGATACGCACAGTGTTCTGCGATTGACAACAGTGACTGACAAGCAAACACAGGGCTAGTCTGACCAATGCTTCACATCAACACGATCTTCACATCCGCACGCACACTGCCATACCCGCATCACTAGCAAGACGTCAACTGTCATATCTGCAGGCTCACAGCCACAACTAATCGCCAATCGCAAACATCACTGGGCACATTCGAAGCCCTCCAAGGAAGCGAAGAATGTACATCTGTCTTTCTCCCTTTTTCTATATATATAAAAAAAAGTCGGCGACCAGCGGTAACATCCTTGGGAGATGACAATGCCAGAAGGCGAACACCATACAAACACCGCACAATATATCGTTCGATCAAGGCGACAAGACGAAGGGCTTTGCTGGCAGAGCTATGCCAATATTGTCGAGTGAGGACATGGTCAATCAGATTCGCTCTGCCGCGCATGGAGCGTTCCCGAACGACTACAACCACAGGAGGGCGCAAGACATTTAGGTTCTAGCCTCTCGTGAGTATTCCTTCAACACTTTCTTGTGATTTCATTAATGGCCACCAGTGGTCCTCTCCCTGATTCCTGCTAAGCACCGTTCCCAGTGAGATCATTGCTATATCATTCGAGAACAGTCCAGCCTCGGACCAAGCAGGGTCTGTGATTGGCTCCGTTCCCGAGGATGCGCACCTCCCAGCGCGACAACAAGATGAGGTGTAGAAGGGCACCAAGTATGTGACCCTTCTCCCAACCCCCAACAGGCAGTGACCAGAATACACTTCGTCGTGAACTGACGTGCTCTACTCGCTGAAGCGCATCTCGTAGCGTCGCGAAGCCACCACACCATCTCCACGCGAAGGCAGCAGAGGTGGCATTTCAAGGTCGCCTGACAGAAACAGAACTCCAGCCAGGAGCACCAGGTCAGTTCTTTCGCAGGATACTCCCATGATGATCCCATGCTAATCTGACTGCCAATTTCAGAAGGGACGCTTGGACATACTCGACGTTCCCGTCTCTAGCCGTGCTATGGATCGTGGAGGTCGCTGTTGCACTCGCACAACACACTCAACACGCAGAACCTTTCTCTATAGGCATATCTCTCTACGACCCTTTCCCCTCCTCACCCCCAGAGACGCGAACATCGATCGAGACTCAACAAACGCCTCCCTCAGCGCCTAGGAACTGGGCCATGGTATGCAGCAGTATGCCGTAGTCGTGGGGGGCCCGACACCGTTCGTCCTTGCCAATGAGTGAGCTGCCCTACCAATGCGGAGCAGACCATTGACAACCTCAACCTGCGTGCACAATTCGAAGACTGCACCTGCAAGTGCAAGTGCGAAGAGCACGCCAACCAGGCACGTTGTAAGCACGCAGAGACTGTCACGGCGCTGGAGGTCAAGCTCGAGAAATCTAATGGCAGCGCCTGCATGAACACTCAGTCTGATGCGCTCTTACTTTGCGCTCACATACCTTACTGCATGGCAAGCGTCCATCACTATGGAGGACACTATGATGTGCTTGCTCAAGACCGCACTGAAGAGCTCGGGCAGCTTGTCATTGACACTACCTATCACTAGCTCACCCGCGCCCATCTCGAGCCTTTGTACGAAGCAGAATATCTTGAACTCGAAGGTGCTGATGCATCCACGCAGTCTGCAACCACCAACTTGACCGATGGCGTGGCACGCTGTCCTATTTGCCACGGAGAAGGGCAATCTGGTCGACTGGGGCGTCCGATAATGGGGCCTGCGGCAAGACGGTCAGTATGAAGGACATCATCAAGATCCCCCAACGACAACAATACCAAGGAGCAGCGTTCAATCCTCGTGAGCATGCTCAAGCTGGACTCGAATTACTCGGAGGAGGACGATTAACACGGCATACGATCAGCATGGATAAGGTGAAACCCGCATCGGTGCCCACCAGTAATGGACACTCAGCAAATGATCCTGCACCCTGACCACACAACGCAGGACAACTTCTCCAGTCTGGCAATTCGCCGCCGGAACAGCGAACTTGCAGATAGCAGGGCGTGACTGTGTCCTGCTCATCCCTGTCGTCAGCCCTCTTGGTGACGTTGCTGCATATGTCATGTTGCAGGGTGAAAAACATGAACGACATTGTCGAATTCCTTGTTCGCAAGGCTGTTGATTGTGACAGATAGGATCATATGGATAACGCCAACTGTGACCAAGTCGCGTTTCTCCAGTGCATCGGACTTCCTCAAGACAACCCCTAATGCTCGCGGCGCGGCGCGGCGGCGGCCAGCAGGCTGGTGGTAATCGTCTTAATGACTGGCACGGTCACCTGAGCGTGCATGAAAGCGGCAGAGCAAATATCCCAAAGCAATCCTTCGGGCTTTAGGCTGCGGGCTGACACACCCCCAGACGCTGGCGATGTGGTGTGTCAGATGTCGGAGCTGCAGTCCCTATATCGCGCGCCAGTGTTGCTTCTTTAAGCCTCGACGCCTTTGTTGTGATGGACGGATTCTGTGAGCATAAGGACGTGATTTCGGGAAAGGAGCGGAGAAGACTTTTTCTCATGAGCTGGTCGTGGTGCTAGATACACCGGCACGACCATGCGGACATACAGAGATACAATTAAGGGCGAGGGACAGAATGGGGACGAGGACGGAGGATCGGGATCATTGGAACGCTTGATATATGCCTGATAGACATGTGTACGTGTCGTGACATTTTATTCAAGTATTCAGAATCATCTGCCACTTGCCTACCTGCACGCCTGCTCGCCCACCCGCCTGCATGTCCTGTAGGGGCTTATCTGTCGGACAGATTCCAAGATTGTTCCACGTACCACTCTAGACCACACCGCCATCCATCCCACCACACTCCACCTACTCCTGGTCCCGATAGCTGATCTGTACACACTGTTAGCATCCACATCCCCACCCACTCACTCCTCTCCTAGTCGATATAACTCACCTTCCTCATCTCCCCCAACCTCGTCCTCGCCCTCCCCAATTCATTCTCCAGCTTCAAAATCTCAACCTGCTGCTCCATCTCCCTCGTCTTGAACTCATGACTCCCCATCTTCGCGTAATCCACCCCTCTCTCACCCTCCTCCCCATCCCTCTCCTGTATAATCCTCTGCACCTGTCTCACCAACCCCCGACACGCCGCCGTCACAGCCTTACTCGCTTCCTCCAGCCTCTCCTGAGTCTTGGACATGAAACTCGCCTTGACGCGACTCGCGGCGACAAGCTGCGCCGTGGATGCGGCGACGTCGTTGGAGGCCACGATGAGCTGTTCGGCCGAGTTGCGGCCGGAGATGACGCCGTCGGCGGTCTCGATTAGGGTGTTTGTGGATGCGGCGACGGCTTTGGCGGCGGAGATGAGACCTTCAGTCCAGCGATTGTTCTTCTTGTAGAAGGCTGTGCGCGACATGCCGGAGGAGCCGCGGCCTTGAGCGACGATTTCGGATTGTGAGGCTGTGGCGGCTTTGATGAGGCGGGCGATAGCGGAGGTTACGGCGATGGCGGCTTCGAGGATGGAACTGTCAACTTGATTAGTATGGATTATGGGGGGCGAAGGTGGATGCAGGGACGGGACATACTCGTGGATCTTAAGCTCATAAGTGGAGTATCCGTCGCGGCTCTTGTTCATGAGTTTGCTGAGGCGCTCTGTTGCTGCCTCGATGGCTCTGGCAGCATTGGTCATCTCGCGGTCGACAAGATCACCGAGATCGCCGGAAGCGTTGTTGAGCCTGGTCTTCGGTGCGAATGCATCGGCGAGCTTGGAGAGCTTCTGCAAGTTAATCTGAACGTCACTGTTGCTGTTTACAACAACATCAGTTTTCTGGTCCTCGTCAAGCCCATCAATGCGGAACGACTGTAGCGAGCGGAAGAACTTGACCGTGGATTGCGCAGACTGCCGTGCAGCAGTGATCATCTGGTCTGCTTTCTTGTCATCAGAAGCAAATCGTGTAAGTCCTTTGGTGTTGCTCAGAACATCAGCAATAGCGCCTGCGAATGAGTTGACACTTTTGATGATCTCAGCATGTGTGCTGTTAGGTCCATCAGCAATGAAGTTGTTGAATGCAGTGGAGAAGTCCATGGCAGTGGAGGAAGCCTTTTCGATCGTGGAAAGAGTGTATGCACCAGATGCGTTCTGGTTACCCGCTTGCATTGAAGAATCCAGCTCGTACAGAGCATCATCGACACGAGACACACCAGACTGTAAGACTGAATCGATAATGTCGTTGATCTTCTTGAGACTGTCGAGGAGTAGGTTGTCCATTTCACCATTGACGGCACGATCAACTTCATTGCCACCAGCGCGTAGCTCTTCAAGCTCAATCAAGGCTTGATCCATGCCAGCTCTGGTAATCTCAAGCTCTTCTTGGCTATCACGAAGCTGCCTTGACAGATCAGAATCGCCTTCGCCATACTTCATCTGTATTTCATCCAATTGACGAGTCTTGTTTCGTAGAGCTTCTTCCAGGTCTGCAATGTCTCGGTTGTGTCGGGACAGCAGAGAGGAAAGCTCTGCACCCTTCGTCCGATCAGAGCTATCAGCCTTATCTGTCATCATGCGAAGCTCTCGGCGTAGCTTCTCCAGCTCATCCTTATGACTGCCCGTGTTGCGGTCCTTATCATGCATCGCACGGTCTCGTTCTCTGATCATATCTGCAAGTTCGAGATTCTTCGTCTTGAGCTCACGTTCGAGACGCTCCCGCTTATCGATCGCTTCCTGTGCTGATGCTGCCTTTAGTTGTACACCTTTGAACTTGTTCAGTAGCTCAAGGTGTTCCTGCCGTAGCTGGGAGTATAGCTTTGCGAGTGCTTCGTACTTCGATCGCCAAGTATTGATCTGCTCTTGTAGTGCGCGTATCTGATCATCTTTCAACGCGTTCTGCTGACCAATATTTGCATGAAGTTGTTGCAACTCTCCTTCGAGAGCTTTCATCCTTCGGTCGTACTGTTCCAGCATCAATTGATCACGCTCATACTGTGCTCGAGCATTCATGTTCTCTCGCTCCAGCTCAGCCATACGACCTTGTGTCTGCTGTTGGTACTGATCGCGAAGTAATTGTTCTTGTGCCATTCTTTGCTGCTCCATGAGTAATCTTTGCTGCTCTTCAAACTGCCTTTGCGCATCCCCAGCTTCCTGTTGTTGCTGTCTTTGCGCTGCTTCCCATTGCTCTTGCAGCCGTCGTTGTTCTTGCTCGTACTCGTCATTCCTTCTCTGTTCGTTATTCCAGAACTCATTGACAGGCTCGGGTTCTACATTTACTGCTCGTTGTGGTGTTGATGCGCGTGTCTCCGGTTCTTGCTGTATTTCTTTCGGACGTGCTGGCAGTGATGGTTTCTCTTCGTCATCGTCGGCAAAGACGTTGGGAGGATCTTGAGGAAGTTTCGGTATCGTGATAAGACTCGTGAGATATCGTAGGTTGGAGCATTCGTAATAGAACTTTGTCAGGCGGTAATGTTGTGTATCGTAGCGGTCGCGAAGTGGCTGGAGCGCTTCATCATCGCCAAGGGCTAGACCGCGTTAGTTGAGGCTCGTCTTAGGCATCGAAATACTTACACGAGTGCATGGCACGTAGCATGCTGGTTATGAATTTGTAGATACCATAGCTCTCTGCAACTAGAGGAACGAGAGCCGAGATCTTGCATTCGTTGTTATTCGAGCCATGAAACTGTGAGAAGATGAGCTTCTGAAACGACTCGATCTGATCTTGCAAATGCATCAGGTCTGTGATGGTCTCGTATCTGCTTGGAATTAGCATCCTCGCTTCCACACATCGACCTAAGACTTGACCGACCCTTCGTTCGGGTCGTTGATTGACCGTAAACTGATATACTCTTCATACTCGAACGTGCCTGTACCCAAGATGAGCTCAGGATGTAAAAGTGCGGTTAGGCGCTGGACGTACCATTGAAAGCTGGGTGATTGCGGTGAAACAGCAGCTTAGCCTCCAGAAGCTGCACGTACTCTCTGATTAGACCTCCATATCCTGTAGTTTGTTAGAAATTATTCACTGCGGAGTGATCGTTAAGCTACCTCGCATGCCCTCTCCACCAGGTGTGCCTCTTGCTAAGCTTTCGAGCCATTGGACGTTTCCCTATCTTCTATCAGCCCGTGGTCATTGCCTTAGCTCTATCCACGTACCTGAGCCTCTTTCAGCACAATCGGATGTCCTTCTTGCAGAACCTTGTGGACTGTGATGAGCGCCTTGAATGTTTGTATCTCGTCCGCAAGAATGGGTTGCCTGAGAAAAGGTCAGAGATATGGCGCTGCTCGACACAAGCAGCTCAACGTACACTTTCATGCCCGACCAGAAAGACGTCGATGACTTGTGATCCCATGTATATACAATACAGCTTCGTACATGTTTACCTGTAGATTGTCAGAAGGATTACAAGTGCCAGCTTAGCGATATGTGCTGCATGCGATGCTTTGGGAATAGCATGCGGCTGCTTCTTAATGCCGAGAACGGAAGCGTGTCGGCGGATTGTGCTAGGTGGTATGAGCTTGAAAGAGGAAGACCACCGAATGCAGAGGCACCGAATATGCGGAAGAGTATCAGGATACACCTTCGCGACCATCCGACTTCTATGCACTAAGCGAGTGGTCCCAAGTCCGTCCTTCATTGTCTCTTAGCCGGCCAAATAGCGTGTCGCTCGCCATTCCCATCAACTTCTTCCAGCCGCTCCTGAGCCAACCCATGCGCCAGTATATCAGTCTCTTGCCTCCCAAGCACAACCTCACATGCTCCGGTGTCGTAAAGCAGAAAGAAATAGTCCTTACGTTTTGGTGCGCTCTCCTCTGTGAAGTGACCCATGCATTAGCTTTCCCATTTGTCCCATCTCGGTTCACAGTATGCCGTTGACCAACTCCTTCACATACCAATACTTGTAGCCTTTCGAATGTTGATAGCCAACTCCTGTTCCGACCTGCCACCCTCGCGTGAGCTTTCAGTGATCCAATAGTGGACGCCTTGATGGAGGGGTCACCGTACTTTCCCATGTTGATGTGGCGCTGAGCCTGCGCAAGAGCGAATGCCATGACAGTGGGTCCACTATTGGCTGTGCAGTGTATGGAATGAAGGGAAAGAGGTGCTTAGGTGATCTGAGCAGTACTGCCTGCTGGAGATGACGAAGTACAGTCGCAATGGAGAGCTGCGCGGCGGGACACTATCGCCGAAAATCCGGGGAAGTCGACAGAACCACTTCGGGAATGGTATAGTAAAGGGGCTCAATTCTGATCTATTATGTGTATGCTTTGCGAAGCTATATGTCCATAATCTGTCCAGTCATCATCTCAACTCAGTGCCAATGTTCACGATCAGCTTAGCAAGCAGCTCGACGGTGCTTCGCTCCGTCTGCAAGCTGATCACACCTCTGAAGAATGACCCCTGATCTCCTGACGCAAAGTCGACATGAAAGTTATTCTCCTGTAATTTCTTCGCAATGCCTTTTGTGAGCTTCGTGTTCTCTTCCGGCGTGCTCGCTTTGCGATAATAGAAACAGACTTGTAGACACGGTGGCGGCATGGCGCTGATAAGGTCTAGGTCCGGATGAGCAGCGACGAGACTTGCGAAATGCTCGGCAACTTCAAAGGCGTGGTCGACGCGTGTTTCGAAGCCAGTCGTGCCGTAATATATCCAGGCAAGCGCAAGTTTGAGTGCGTCGCCTTTGCGACCGCATTGTAAGGACATGTCTGCAAGGTCCCAGAGCTCAAAGGGCTTGTCATCGGCATCATCAGCTGAGTCGCCTTCCTCATCAGCAGTGTGAAAGAGGTAGCTGGCTGGGAGTGTATTTGACTTCCAGAACTTTCGTAGATCTTTCGCGAGGAGGAATGAGCATGTAACGGGAACTGTTAGCATTTTGTGTGGATTGAATGATATACTGTCGGCGAGCTCGGAGCCATTGAGCTTGTGCTTGTGTTTCTGCGAGAATGCCACACCTCCACCCCAGGAAGCGTCAATATGAAACCAGAGACGCTCTTCTTTGCAAATTGCTGCAATCTCAGGGAAGGGATCATAGGATCCAAGCACAGTAGTCCCAGCTGTGGCATTGACAAAAAATGGTGTATATCCCTCCGACCGCGCCTTGGTGATTTCCTTTTTTAGCTCTGAGACAATCATGCAGCCACTCTCATCGACAGGTACAGATCGCGCTGCAGCACTTCCAATGCCGATAATCTGCGCAGCCTTCTCAAAGGAGTAGTGCCCGTGTGCGGCTGTGAAAAGTACGAACTTTCTGGACCCATAGCCCTCGACTTTGGTCTCTGGGAATAGAGCATTGCGTGCGATGACCAGTGCCGTTAGATTTGACGCAGAGCCGCCCGGTTGAGACATGCCGCCCGCACGAGGTCCATTGAGTCCAAACATAGAAGCTAGAGCCTTGCCCACAGCCTTCTCTATCGTTGCAAGTGCAGGCGAGACTTTGAAAACGTGGAGATTAGTATTCAGGACTCCGAGAATGAGCTCGGCGACTGCGCCAACTGATGTCGGGCCAGCATACAGCTTGCTCAGGAAACCCTGGCCCCAAGTGTTCACGCTGCATTCTAGGATCCTTTCCACGATCTCGGAGATGCCTTGTAAGCCCTTTCCAGCTGCTGGAAGGTCAAGTTGGAGTCTGCGGTGAACCTCAGCTGGATCGGAACTACTTTTCCGACTTGGTACAGAAGCCTTTGATGTGCCATTCTCTGCAGCATTGGACCAAGCAGCTGATTCCTCATCCGCTTCCTTCACGAAGTGATAGAGTAGCGGGGATACTGCTGATAGGAGCTACGTGTATGAGGCAATTAGCATTGCATCTTCACAGACTAGCCTACCAACTTACGTCTCGGAACTCGTCTGATTGCGAAGCAGGGAGGATCTTGTGTGAATAACCATTCTCCGTCATGACGAAGGAGAGGGACGAGAGCTTTTACTGCAAGCAAGAAAAGGGCAACGGAAGTCCGAAAGCCGAGACGCTAGACCGAGTCTAGGTACCGGTAGTATCTCGACTGGCAGATCAGACTCGTATGTCGTTTATGAGACTCGAGACCATAGAGATCACAGACAAGCTCGGACGGAACAACACAGACGGAACAGGCTAAGACGAGTAGGGTTGATGGGTTGATGACGATGGAAGGCAACCCGGTAGACGGTAGACGTCGATGTAAGAATTTACGGGGGTGGGCCTGATCGGCATGCCGTTGTGGCATGAGCGTTGTCACCTTGTAGCTGCGCTAGTTTCAGATTTGGCTACAAATGCTGGATGAAAGCACTAACGATCCGCGTGTTCGAAAGGGTACGTGATGTGATGACCAGTTCTCTCGCATGGAGGGCTCTCGTACGAATCTACTCTAGTGGGATATCGGGACATCAGAGAGGCGCAGAGCAGAGCACGAGTCCTGTCATTGACTTCCAGAAGCATGGAATACAGGGTGTTGGAGTATTGAGTCGTCTCATCTCTGAAGGGAAAGATGAGACGACTGCCTCTTGCCTATAGGTGGCCTTCAGAGGTTGTGGATGATGCACTTGCTGTCACCAGAGAGATACAAAGTTGCAAGGCGCAGCTACATGCATCCGCCGTGCATGCATGCCTTAACCCGAATCGGCTATGTCCCGCACTTTCAGCCTCGTGAAGCCTAGATACAAATCACACCACCTCATCCCACCTCATCTCTCCGAGGACAAATCATCGATGCAGATGCAGGCAACATCAGGCGGGAGCCCTAGAAGCCTGAAATCCTTCGAGGCTTCGCACTAATGCCCCGTCTCCGTGCTGCTAAGACGGCCCGGGGCAGTGCCCTGTCTCTCTGATCACCGTTATTGATGCTAACTATGTACCTTAAAGGACAAAGGTACGTCGGGAAGTGTGGAGATGTACTGAACTGTGCTGTCTGCTTCCATTGCTTTTGCTGTAACGAACTGTTCTGGCGATCGTCCATTGTCACTGATCAATCGCGTTGTTTTTTACTTACTCCGAACCAATCAGTGTGAGCAGCGTCTTCGTCTGGCGATGATGCTCCTGGCATTGCCACACTGGTGGTTCGATAATCATGAGAGCGCGATGATCAGGAAGGCATCTCGAAGCATGATATCAAGCACATGCAACACAGACTATGCTCGATTGACATCCTCTTTGGCCCCCTGCGCGCATCGCGGGGGCTTCGAACGGCTTACTGGACGTTTGATTGTCTGCCTTTGCGCATGCCTCTCTTCATCGCGACCGGACTGACCGACAAGGGGTTTCGATGCTGCTTCGACGAGTCGGATACCAGCCTAACCAAAGCAGCATTGGTCTGCTTACCTACTCTAGTACACTGGTAACACGCCTTGAACCATTAACGTTCGTTAGCATCTCGAACTGCCGTGCAACCTCCGATTCAGTTCATCTGGTTTCCCCCATTGTCCATGATTCTACAATCATCACTGCCACTGCCACGATTCGCTAGCCTTTCGTTTTCCATCCGATTTCTTCTTTCATACAGTGCCTCCGCAGCCTTCTCTCCTCACACTCACCATTGACTATTTTCAGCCAGCCTCGAGGACTTTGAGATCTCCCTGGCCAGTGCATATCCAATTCAGATTGTGAGATCGCCGTTGGTCTGTTATACCAGTACCGTCGCCCGTTTCAAGCCACCTCCAAGCCTCTGGCTGCAGTGTTGCAACTGTTATATAAATGTTTCGCATGGGATCTCCTTCCGAATCTCTTTTTTGAAACGCCAAGTCACACCCTGAACTACATATCTCACCGAACCTCAGCTCATCGCGGTTCTTCCTACACAGTCTTACTTGTTGTCAAGTCTTGTACGCAAGATATCCACTGCTCAGCTTAGGATAGAGCCCAGCTACAAACCCTCGAGACTTTAGCTAAACTTCAACCACAATCAACACGACCAGACAAAGTCAACAAAGTCAACACCATCGAGCACATCACTACAGTCCAGCTGAAACAACACAACTTCACGGACACTCACTTTCAGCCTCCAGATTCGATATTTGGTCCAGGCATCACAGCCGAGCCTCGTCGTAGATCCCGTCTACAATTAGGCACGAGGCACAAGGCACGAGGCTTGCATCCCGTACCAATAAGGTACCATACCTTATCGCTATACCGCCATCATGAATTGCTCTCCCGAACCTCTTGAAGACTTGTTGTCGACCTTTCTAGCCGATCTTGACAACTCTGCAATAGACTTCACTCAACAGGACGTTACTGTACCCTCCCCCAGCCTACTCAGATCTTCCTCCACCACTGGTTTGTTTGCCTCTCTCACGGGCAATACCCCTCAGCTAATGTTCAAGCAGGGTCTCGATTGCCAGGCATAGACTATTTCAGTGACCACAACAGCAATAGCAACAGCAACTACAACCCTAGCGACTATGCGAGTCTACACAACATCAACGACCCTGACGTCGACCATTTGACTCCCCATGCTTCCAGCTTCGGACCATCTGGCACATCATCACCAGTACTCCTGCACAACAACAACTATCAATCATTCCATCCTGCTCCTGCTAGCACAGTCTGGCCAGCAGACACCTTCAACGATTTATCCGGCATCTACGGCACGTCTGCTGCTGTCGGCGGTACTCTGCAAGACCCAAACTTTATCGCTGCGCCCATGCCGGAGCTTGAGCTGCCGGAATTTCACCAATCTCAACTCTGGTCAAACGACACAACGTCTTACGACATGGAGCACTTACTGGGCGGACCTCCAGATAATTCCATGTTCCTGCTCCCACCACCTGCTACGACCACTCGATTTGGCTACCATCCTCGTGCTTATAGTGACTCGAACCTGTTGAGTCAAGTCGCGACGATGAGAGGTTTTGCTTCCGAGCCAAGCTGGGAGACTAGCGAGGAAGAAGCCATGACTGGGGCTACGAACCTCTCGAATGTTCCCAGAGATGTCGGAAGCTTCACTGTCCGCAGGACTACAAGACCTAGAGCTCCAACCATGGACAGGACTCCTATCAGAAGACAATCAGCTCGTCCGGCACGAGCTGGGTCCATCGCAACAAGACTTGCTCGCAGCGGCAGCATACGTCATGGAGGACTTACAGGCTCTACACACGCAGTCAGTGCACCAAATTCCCCAGATCACACACATCAAATCGGACAACAACCTCAGCAAAGCCAAGGCTCGTTCTCGTGTCCCTTGTCGCCATATGGTTGCGAGTCGCTCTTCTGGTCGAAGAATGAATGGAAGCGTCATGTCGTCACCAAACACCTTCGCCTCGGCTACTACAGCTGCGAGTTGTGTCCTCACGATGGAGCACGGGGACAGTACACCAATTCGAGGAAGGATCTTTTTTCCCAACACATCTTCCGCATGCATCTTCAAGCCGACAATCAAGCTGCGCAGCAAAGACAACGGCAGCAACAATCAGGTCCCTCTTCCACATACCACAATCGAAGCTATAGCACTAGCCACGTATCCAACCCTGCCGGCGCAACAGCAGCGTTTCCACGCCGCGCCTCCACCTCTTCCGCTGGACCAGTCACCGAAGCCGTCACCGAGCGCTACGGTGACATTTACACCCGTAGCTGGGTAGTGATGCGCCAACCTCCACAAGACACCGGCTGCGTCTTCTGTGGTGAGCGCTTCTCCGGACCTGCCGGATGCGAAAACTGGCTCGAGCACGTCGGCCGTACACATCTAGTCCGCAATGTACTAGCTCCACCACAATCGACTGGCGGGACTCAAGTCGTGCAAACCATCCCTACACCTGCTACCATGCGTGCACATTGGGCACAGGACATTACCCTTCGAGACTGGCTGGTGCTGAACCGCGAGATTGTCTGGGATGCAACTAGTAATACCTACGTGCTCGTTGGCGCTAGTGAGGGCGGGCCAAGTACGAGGGCGCCGAGTGAGAGGTCGACGAGTGTGAGTTTGAGCCCTGTGGCTGTGCGGCGACCGAGCTTGAGAGTGACGGTGCCAGTGACACCTGTGGCTGCGCACAGGCTGGGGCACGTCGGCGAGGAAGAGAATGAGGAGGAAGAGGAAGAAGAGGAAGAAGACGATGATAATGATAATGAGGGAGAGGAAGAGAATGGTGAAGAGGAATCTGAGAACGACACTGCAGAAGCTGATGGTGAGGGCGAGCCTGACTATACGACGTTCCCCACTCCACAACTCTTCTGAATTCAGCTGCTGCCCTGAGCTGACCCTTCTTGGCCTGAATAGAGCTGGGTCCTCAACACACTCGCTACACACTATGCCCCTCCCTGGTGTATTCCGGAAGCACGTTCAGTTTACTCACAGACCTTACTGGCTCAATAGCTTCTACGACCGGGTCGCTACACCACAACCGCATACACAACACCGGCTACTGCGCTTCCCTGGCTCGCTGGCTCAAGGGCGTGCACATATCATCGAGTCGCTGGGACATGACCTCGCTACAGACTCGCCACGCTGCCAGACATCATCAAGACATACTGTATTCAATACTCAATAACTACCAACTTAGCTGGAAGTGCATCGGGACGATTAAGAGGTTTGTGCCTGCGCCGCTTGCACACCTACGGCTCATTGTGCTATATCGTACAGCGAGTGTCGGATGGAGGAGAAAGAACACTGCATTGTATTGCAGCATTTCTGCTTTCATTATCCAGGCTCAAGGGTTGTGGTGTCGGGTTTTCTGCTTTCATGTGCATTTTGTCATTCGCATCTGCATTTCATTCGAGTCAGAGGTGATGATCAAGGGCCGATTTGTGATCACATCTTCATCTGGTTAGGTGATCAGGACCCGTGGACCAGAAGAGGAAATAGGGAACAGCATGGCGCAGCAGCAGTAGCCAGCACAGCATGCAGCTCAGCTCAGCTCAGC
>Ga0058698_10000904_pt1 | contig 14529 bp, 15 predicted proteins | sample AgamicAsSfe_FD_67288 | JGI IMG/M metagenome (GOLD analysis project Ga0058698, IMG submission 67288) | Agave microbial communities from Guanajuato, Mexico - As.Sf.e | ecosystem: Host-associated > Plants > Phyllosphere > Phylloplane/Leaf | place: Guanajuato, Mexico | collected 2012-05-30
GGGGGGATGGAGTTGGCTGTATGGGACATGAGGGACGGGCATACTTTGGGAGTAAAGAGGATGGTGCGGCATATATTGTGAAGGAATATACCCCAGGGACATAGCAATTGGTGTAGCGTGGCATAGTCGAGGCATGTATAGTCATCTACTAGTGATACTTTAATCATTGATGTTTGCATATCGTCGTTATTGTTCATATGGCCCCTACGGTCGTGCTTAGATCTCAATTATAGTGCTATTGGCTTTACCACGAAATGACCATGACACATCGGTGTGAAGGCATCTTTCCAATCCATATCATGGTCTGTCGCCCCGTCATTCACAGAGTCAAAACGGCGCACCAGATGTGCGAAAGTCGAGTAGAGTTCCGCGTATGGCAAGACTGGACCTATCGTGGTCAGTATGTCAGTCATACAGCATCATCACGTATTCAGTGGCAGTAAGTAGCTGAAAGACCAGACTCACTTCATGCCGATACAGCTTCTGCTACCACGCGAGAGACCGAGCATATGGTTTTCTAGTACCTCAGCATAACTATCAGGCCAGCGCTTGGGCTGAGAAGAGTGCGGTGTGGACAACTTGCGCATCTGCTCTGTACCTCGTTTCACATCAATCGTCGGTGGAGATCGTCAGGAACTCCGGGACAGAGGACGTCATCTCGTGTTTGTACTTTTTGCTAAATATCTGAAACCAACTGGGAAAGCATAGCTTGAAATAAACAGAGCAAGCCATGGACGACCTACAGCAGGCCTTCGACGCTGTACATCTTGCATCACAGAACGCAAATCCCGACTTCACTATAGATTCCCTCCTTGCTGAACATCCACCTCGAAAGCGTGCCCGCAAATCACACGATGAGATTCGAGCTGGACTTGAACGCGATTTTCTCACACCTTCTACTCACTTAGATACGGCATGGTTAAACCGCTTGCAGCAGCGGGGGGAAATACCTGTGAACTATCCAGACCTTTTCACCATTGCTCCGACGCAGACTCGTACCGTAACTCGTTTCACCCGCGAAGGTCTAGAAGGCAGTGTTACAGGATACCGTGAAGTCACTGTCCCTGCCGGTAGCGCAACTGCTAAGAACTCTACTTCATTACTACGAAAGCCAGCGAACCGGGCAGACTTCGTGAGAGGCGCTGCAGGCTACCTGCCTTTTACGCCTGGTGGTCTCGATGGCATTGAAGCGACAGCTGCGGCAGAAGATGATTACATGAAGGAGCAAGCTGCGAAGAGTGGCAGGAAACAACATGGGCTTGACAGGATCATCGATTTCGGGGTGGAAGGGGGACTATTGGAGACTCCACCGGGCTTCACGCGTGGAATGAACTTCAAGGAGAAGAAGAAGCAGGAGGTTGTCGAGACGGAGGAGGCTAAGGATGTGGAAAATATACTACAGGAAGAGACGGAGACAGCAGATGTGTCCAATGGAGATAGCAAGGAGCCGGACCACGTCAATGGCGACACTCACGAAAATGGCGAGAGTGAGGAGGATGAGGATGAAGACATTGACTCACTCCTGCCAGTAGAGTTCCCAGCGCTCGCGCCAAGATCACAGTTACTCACATCACGCAATCAGCGAAAGGGCAAAGAGTGGGCCCATATGGTCGACATAAACCGACCGATGCCCAACTTCCGAGAATTGGTACCAGAAATGGCTCGAGAATGGCCTTTTGAGCTCGATATATTTCAGAAGGAAGCTGTGTATCATCTCGAGAACGGCGATTCTGTGTTTGTGGCAGCTCATACATCTGCTGGTAAAACTGTTGTTGCTGAGTACGCGATTGCGCTTGCTGCAAAACATATGACCAAGGCGATCTATACGAGTCCAATCAAGGCGTTGAGTAACCAGAAGTTCAGAGATTTTCAGCAAGTCTTTGATGATGTAGGTATTTTGACAGGAGATGTCCAGATCCGTCCCGAAGCAAGCTGTTTGATCATGACCACGGAGATTCTTCGTAGCATGCTGTATCGAGGAGCAGATCTCATCCGCGACGTCGAGTATGTTATTTTCGATGAGGTCCACTACGTAAACGATCTTGAGCGTGGTGTCGTCTGGGAAGAAGTCATCATCATGCTGCCAGAGTATGTCACGTTGATTCTGCTATCTGCAACAGTACCGAATACAAAAGAGTTCGCATCGTGGGTTGGCAGGACGAAGAAGAAGGATATCTATGTCATCTCAACACCAAAGCGTCCAGTACCTCTTCAACATTTTGTGTGGGCGAACAAGGACAAGCATCTCATCGTTGATGCTGAGAAGAAGTTTCTCGAAAAAGGCTGGAAAGACGCCAATGATATTCTGTCAGGCAAAGACAAAGTCAAAGCGCCAGCTCCTACCGAACCTGCATCAACAGGTAAGGGTGCTGCTGCTGGAGGAAGAGGTCAACCGCAACGAGGAGGCCGAGGGGCACCACCACAAAGAGGTGGACCGGGCCAGCGAGGTGGACCTCAACAGCAACAGCGTGGCCGCGGTCAGCCTGCGCCTCGAGGCCAAGGCAATATTTCTCGCACAGGCCGTGGCGGAGGTCGTACGACTGCTGCACAAGATAGGACACTCTGGGTGGGCGTTGTGCAGCATCTTCGAAAAGAAGATTTGCTACCTGCATGTATCTTTGTGTTCTCGAAGAAACGCTGCGAGGAGAATGCAGACTCTCTATCTACTCTCGACTTCTGCACAGCAGCAGAGAGGAGTGCGATCCACATGATTATCGAAAAGTCGCTAGCACGACTGAAGCCAGAAGACCGACTTTTACCGCAAATCAAGCGAATGCGCGAGCTTCTTGGCAGAGGAATAGCAGTCCACCATGGAGGTCTGCTGCCTATTGTCAAGGAAGTCGTCGAGATACTCTTCGCACGTACGCTTGTGAAGGTGCTTTTCGCAACGGAAACGTTCGCTATGGGCCTCAACCTGCCTACGCGTACTGTCGTCTTTTCTGGTTACCGAAAGCACGACGGCCGATCATTCCGCAATCTCTTGCCCGGAGAATATACTCAAATGGCCGGCCGTGCTGGTCGTCGTGGCCTAGACAAAGTAGGTATTGTCATCATAGTCGCGCCAGGTGCTGAAGAGGCACCACCGGCCGGCGAGCTGCGACAAATGATTCTGGGAGATCCAACAAAGCTGCGATCTCAATTCCGATTGACTTACAACATGATTCTCAACCTTCTTCGAGTAGAAGCACTGAAGATCGAAGAAATGATTAAACGAAGTTTCAGCGAGAATGCTACACAGGCATTGTTACCAGAGCATGAGCAGAAGATCAGGCTAAGTGAAGCTGATCTCGCGAAGGTGAAGCGGGAGAGCTGTGACATATGTGACAAAGACGTGGAGGAATGTCACGAGCAGAGTATGGCGTATGAGCGTGCAACAGAAGAACTATACCTAAGTCTAATGGCAAGTCCTGCTGGAAGGCGTATGTTTGCTCCGAAGAGGCTAGTTGTGTATAGAAGGGTTAGTTGTCATCGTAAGTTGGCAGTGATCCTGCTAACAATTTCCGGCAGGACGGCATACGCATGCTTGGTGTACTACTTCGTGAAGGTGCCACAAGAGGACTGGGACCATCTCTTCAGGTTCTGGAGATCATGCAAGAGGACAGACCACGGCAAATGAATGACTTGCTGCCCTATCTTCCACAATTCCGACAATTCTTCTCACCACTTCCCAAGCACAAATCCGAAATCAAGTTCCGCATCACTGCTATCAGTCTGAATGATCTGCAGTGTATCACACAGACAATACTCAAGGTATGTAAACCAAGTCCTGCCTTTGGACAGACAGAACTAACACACCCCAGATGGATCCCACAGAAGTCGCCCGCAACGACTCCACCATCGTTGCCACAGCCAAAGACGAGCTGCTCACCGTTTTCTCCTCATTCTGGACCTCCTCCACTTTCGACGAGCTAGACTGGTCCCGACTGAAAGAGCTTCCCATCCGCGAATCCCTCGACCGCCGACGTGTCGCAGGCGACGCAGCTCAAGCATGCCACTGCATCGAGTGCCCAGATTTTGTCAAGCACTTTGGCATGCGCCACGATGAGTGGCTCATCACAGACCATATTGCCGGCCTGCAACAGCTCATGTCTGACCAGAATCTGCAACTGCTTCCAGACTATGGCCAGCGCATCGCTGTACTGAAGGAGCTTGGTTTCATTGATGAGAATGAGCGCGTTGAGCTCAAGGGTAAAGTTGCCTGCGAGGTAAGCAATAGCAGCATTCTTCTCCTCACCATCGCTCCCACCACTAAAACTCTTCCCAGATCCACTCAGCCGACGAACTCGTCCTCACCGAGCTCATCCTCGAAAACGTCCTCTCCGCTTACACGCCCTCCGAAATCGTCGCTCTCCTCTCCTGCTTCGTCTTCCAGGAGAAAACCGACGTCGAACCTACCCTGACACCCGCCCTCGCCGCCGGCCGTGCCACCATCATCGAGATCGCCGAGCGCATTTCAGTTATCCAAACGACACACCAAGTAATCCAGGCTTCGTCCGACTCTAATGACTTCGTGGCAAGGCCAAGGTTTGGATTGATGGAGGTGGTCAGTGAGTGGGCGGGCGGAATGGGGTTTGCGAGGATTATGGAGTTGACAGACGTCCTTGAGGGGACTATTGTGAGGTGTATCACGAGGCTGGATGAGACGTGTAGGGAGGTGAGGAATGCGGCGAGGATCGTGGGCGATCCGGAACTCTTTGGCAAGATGGAGAAGTGTCAGGAGTTGATTAGGCGGGATATTTGCGCGACGGCCAGCTTGTATATGTGAGGGCGAGGGGGAGCGGTGGGCTGGCGATGAGCAGCAGACTGTGCACGACCGTAGGTACAGATGTCAGCATACTGGCTCTCATTGGGATCACCTATATACACTCTTTGCATATGCATCTGCATCTGGCAGATTTCTTCTCAAGCGTATCGCCATCCCGATCCCAGACGAGGGGTCTAAATCTACCACAAACGCCATCCCATACATGCTCTATACCACCATCGTCATCAACAGGCCCCCCTCGACTTCTCTCCAGCCTACGGCTTCTTATCCTGCATCTCCTCTTGCCCCTTCGTCCCCTTGATCTCCTCGTTCGTCCTCACCACCACCCTAATCGCCTCCTCCAAGATCTTCATTCCCTGCTCAATCTCCTCCTCCTTGATGATCAATGGCGGCACAAACCTCAATGTATTTGTCCCACAGGTAATGACCAACAACCCGCGCTCCCTTGCCGCAGTCACCACAGGCGCGGGATCAATGTGCATTTGTAGCCCGAGAATGAGTCCGCGTCCACGCACCTCGCCTACGGCGTCCGGGAATGTCTCTTGAAGACGCGCGAAGTGCGATCGGAACGCAGTCTCGCAGTGGAGGACGTGCTCTTGCAAGCTGGGTTCGGCGAGGCGTCCAACGATGTTGTGCGCAAGCCGGCACGCGAGCGGATTACCGCCGAATGTGGTGCCGTGGTCTCCTGTGACGATCTTGCTGGACACGGCGTCGCTAACAATCGTGGCGCCGATGGGAAAGCCGTTGCCTAGCGCTTTTGCGGTCGTGATCACATCCGGGTGGGATGTTGCCGGGAGGGAGGCATGAGCCCAGAAGGTGCCTGTGCGGGAAAGACCGCATTGGATCTCGTCGTAGATGAGCAGAGCGCCGACTTCCGTGCATCGTGCCCGCAGCGCAGCTAAGAACTCAGGCGTCGCAACGTTGATGCCGCCTTCGCCCTGGATGGGCTCGACGATGACACCGCACGTTTCTGGTGTTACGAGGGAGTCAATGGCAGTGATGTCGTTGTACGTCCCGTAGTGAAACCCTGGTACCATTGGTGCGAAGGGTTTCTGATATTTCGGGTTGGGTGTCGCGGACAGAGAGCCCATAGTCCGGCCGTGGAAGGAGTTGTGGAAAGAGACAAGATGGTGCTTTGCGCCGGAAGGATCGAGCACGCGGCCAGCTTTGCGGGCGAACTTGATAGCGGCTTCGTTGGCTTCGGAACCGGAGTTACAGATGAAGACGCGGGCGGCATCGTGCATTGCGCCGGAAGAGCGGGTCTTTTCGACGAGGAGTTTGGAGAGAGAGCCGGTCCAGGGGTTATGGTAGAGGTTGGAGGTGTGTATGAGGGTGCTTGCCTAGGTGGTGTCAGTTTGTGAAACACTTCACACGAGCAGCAGTACGCTCTTACCTGTTGTGTCATCAAAGTCACCATCTCTGGATCACAGTGCCCCAATGAATTAACAGCAATACCTGCTGTGAAGTCTAGATATTGCCTGTTCTCAACATCCCATAGATAGCAGCCTTGCCCAGCTTGGAACATCGGCGGTGGTCGAACATATGTCGGCACCATGTAGGGTAATTGATCATCGACGAGGCGTGCTGTTGAGGAGTCTGAAGGGGGGTCGGCATTGGTAAGGCGGGCTTCATTCTGGAGTATTAAGGTCAGTCAGGGAGCATAATACGACTATCTAGCAGAACTCACAAGGATCTCATTCTTGAAGTGCTCAGGAAGATTTGACTGTTGTGCTGCAGCTGTGCTTGCTGCTCGACGCTGTTGTAGAGGTATCTGCGCTTTGTATGCTTTCGCGCAACGAAGCACGGTACGAGATGCTAGCCTGCTGGCCATCTTGACTGACGTTGGAATTACCAAAAAGTTAAGATGAGACAAGAAGGGACGATCATGCACGAGGCCAGATTTTTGCGTCATCGTGAGTTTGATGGTTCGGTTCAGACTCCGATCTAATCAAGACCTTTGACATGACAGGGAACAGAAACACGTTCGAAACACGATACTGTATTCTATATGAGAAGAGGATGATGCTAATAGCAGCGAAGTGACGCAGGGAAGGAGCGGCTTAGAGTCAAGGAGGCCTATTTGGGTGCTTGCTCCTTGCTTGCGATGCCCCCGTCCACTCTCCAGGTTTCAGGAAACGTGAAACATCAAACCAAACCACAATCAGGCTGCAGCTGAAACAACCCAAGATCTCTTTTGTCACATGGCCGTCTGAATTCTCTCCCTTCGGCCCAGACCCTGCTCTCGTGGCTCTTCGATCCATCACTTTTTCTCTCTCTTCTCTTGCATCATCTATCTTTCACCGTGATGAGCTCCCTCAACTCCTTGTCGTTCTGCTAACTATCACGGCCTTCACTACTCAGCATCGAGGTGGAGATCTTCGTGCGCAATCTACCGGAGCAGTGCAGTGATCGTCAGCTAACGCAGCTTTTCAAGCAGAGTCTCAAGCATTTCGAAGACCCTGCCTTTCTCGTTCATAAGCTGAAGAACAAGACCTGCGCAGAACTTACTATCTCCAATGTGCCCGCCGCGACGAAGTTCTTACACCTGCATGGTCAGCGCGAGAATGCGTTGCAGTTCATGTCAAGGTCAATCATCTGCCAAGCATCAAACACGCAACCTGATCCTTTTGTGGTGCAAAGCCTACAGCAGCAAGATGAAGAGCGTCATCGCAAACGTCAAGGCAAGAGCAATGGCGAGGTGACTCACGAAATCAAATCTACGGCGCCACATACGTTTGCGATCGAGTCCGTATCGTGCGGACAATGGGAATACTACCGAGATCGCCTCAACTTCCTCGAATGCTATTCAGACCATCGCGCAGGACCAATCGTGTTTGGTGGAAAGAACTTGGTCATCTTCCTGAACAGAACAGATGCTCAGCAAAGCAATGTCAGGATCGATATCGAATACTCAAATCTGGACGCAGTTGTGACCGGCACTCTCACGAATCGATCAACTGTGACCTTCTCTTTGAGATCAGCTCCAAAATTTACGACGTTCAACTCGGACACTGTGGAAAGTGATGGAATGAGCGATCTCCTTGGGCAGATGATGCAGAGGTTGAGCATCAAACCAGTCATACATGTACAGCGAGCTCGAGCTCTGGGACTTAGCTCACAACATGAGGCAGATGGCCAGGCGTGCTTTGTCTACCAGGTAGTCATCAAAGACGTGCAAGACCTTAATCGAGTTCAGAGCACACTGAGGGGACACGGCGCACCACCGTCTATCTGGCAACCAACTGCGAGAATACGATACGATTGGGCTCAAGACTTCAGCGCTTTGGTAAATGAACTTGCAGAGAACTACCCCGTAACGCCATTTGCAATACTATTCCAGACCCAAAGGCTGGCACAAGACGGAATTCTCAGTCCCAGACTTGTCAGACAGCTCATACCGCCTTTGAAAGTGCTTTCCCAGGACACGAGCTTGACGACAATTGCGTTGGCAGAAGGTATCAGATCCTTCTCAAGATGGGTGCCGTACCCTGGACCTGCCACCGAGGCGAAGCTATTCGCTATTGATAACATGGTCGAAATCATCAAGAAGAGGGCTGCCGCATTCAGGTATCAGGACTCGGACTATGCTCGTGCAGATATCCACGAACAATTCACGATGATCTTCAGGGCTGCCGTCACTCCTGCTAGCATCTATCTGGAAGGTCCTGACATTGACACGACCAATCGCGTACTGCGCAAATATCGAACGCAGCGCGAATCCTTCATTCGTGTCACGTTTGCCGATGAAGATGGCACACCTGAGTGGCTGGATCGGAACACTTCCGGAGATGAGATATACGGACGCAGGTTTGCTGGTATACTCAATGGATCTTTCCCTATTGCTGGGCGTGTGTATCAGGTGCTGGGATGGTCTCACTCTTCGCTGCGTACGCATCAGACATGGTTTGTGGCACCCTTCGTCCAAGACGGTGGTTTGATTGTTGGTCGCCGGATCATAGCGGACCTCGGCGACTTCTCCTCGATCAGATCACCCGCGAAGTGTGCCGCACGGATTGGTCAAACATTCTCTGACTCTACCGAGACCATTCGAGTTGATCCTGAAAACGTGCTCATGATTGATGATATCGAGCGGAACGATCGCGTATTCACCGATGGAGTTGGAACAATCTCACTAGGACTGCTCAGAAGGATATGGAAAGAATTTAGGAAGACGAAGAAGTCACGCGCCACGATTGTACAGATTCGCTACCAAGGTAAGCTCACATCTTCTTCGAAACAAGACAGATATGGGAGTGAAGTGAAGAGGAAGTGAAGTGAGAGAAAGTGAAGTCAAGTGAAAAAGGAAGTGAAGTCAAGACTGTACCGGAACAGCTCTGCTCAGACTTGTAGTGGTGTACTGTACCGGGACATGAGTCTGAGTAGAAACCTCTACGGCACTCTCCTTGAGACCTTCTGGCGAATTGTTTTGTAATAGTGCTATAACTGAGCTGACATCTCATGACAGGTGCCAAAGGAATACTAGCTCTAGACTCTGCACTACCAGGCGAAATGCTCTGCCTTCGCAAGTCCCAGATCAAGTTTCCCGGTTCACAAGATGCAACATTGGAGATCTGTGGCGCATCATACAGAAGGCTGCTATTCTACCTCAATCGCCAGCTTATCAAGATTCTGGAGGACATGGGAACACCGCCGTCCGCCTTCCTGGATCTGCAGCAAAATGCTATTTCCACATTGAGACACATCACTACTCACCCGATTAACGCTGCTCGCTTCCTGGAGACGAATACGATTGGTGTTGCAGCACGCATGCCTATGCTCATTCGATCCTTGAATGCCATTGGTATGAACTTCCGGGACGATCGATTCCTAAGGGACGTGGTGGAGCTTGCTGCTCTCATCGGCGTAAGGACTATCAAGTATCGCGCTCGGATTCTGGTGGAGAAAGGTGTCACGCTGTACGGCACGATCGACGAGACAGGCTTCTTGAAGGAGGGAGAGGTATACGTGCCAACCCGCAACAATGCCGACGGTAAATTTGAGCTAATGCTGGGGCATTGTCTGGTCACACGAAGTCCTGCATTGCACCCTGGCGACGTCCAACCAGCGATTGCAGTGACCGTGCCAGAAGATTCCCCGCTAAGGAAGCTAACAAATTGTGTTGTCTTCAGCCAGCATGGCGAAAGAGATCTTCCGAGTATGCTGTCTGGTGGGGATCTGGATGGCGATACTTACAACGTCATCTTCGATCCGGCACTTTGGCCAGCACTCCAGTACTCTCCTGCAGACTACCCACGTGTAGCAGCGCTGGACATTGGTCGGACTGTAGAGGTACAGGACATGACCAATTTCTTCCTGGATTTCATGCGGACCGATCGGCTTGGCTACATCTCGAATCTTCATCTGCAAGCTGCGGATCAACTACCCGATGGCGTCAACAGCGCCGCATGTCTGAAGCTTGCAGAAATGGCATCAACGGCGGTTGACTTTTCAAAGACCGGTATTCCCGTAAGTCAATGCCATTGACTCCGGTCCAAGGTACATTAAGCTAATCATCTTCAGGTCAATGTAAGGCTACCCAATGAAGAGCAACGTACATACTTACTCTGCACTGTAACACCACTGACTTCGAGCATAGCTGAACGAGTTACCAAGAGGATTCCGACACAATGTCAAACCTGACTTCATGGCTGCAGCGCCACGACTGATTACACATGCCAACATTGCAGTCGAAGACTTACCATCGGATGACGACGACGATGAAGACGATCCCGTGAAGGCACTCAATCCAGACTCGAAGAAGACAATGTACTACAGAAGCGAGAAGATTCTGGGCCAGCTGTATCGCAACATCGACGAGACACAGTTCTTGCGCGACATCCAGCAGAAACAAGCATCCGAACCTGCTGGCGAGTCCCTGCTCGAGAGGATCTGGGCATACGTGGTGCGCGAGACAAACCTCATACAATGGACATATCAAATTGAGACTGCTCAGAACATCCGAGCTGCGTACGTACAGATTGCGCTGTACAAATGTTGAGCTCACTGACAATATACAGCTACGAAGAGAGTCTGGTGGAGACCAGGTACCAGTATGGCCCTACGCACCGCGAACCCTTGACCGAGCTGGAAGTGCTCACCGGCACCATCCTGGGCAAGACGGGGGGGTTGCACAAGGGCAAGGTGAAGGAGGATAACGCTGCCATGAAAGATAAAGCAGACCGCGATGTTCGCTACATCATTGACTGGATCTTACGCGGCTCCGACAATATCGAAGCGCACGACGCCACTCCAACAGTGGATGTCGCCGCAGACAAATATGACCATGACGTGAACGATTGGTATGAGGACCCTGCTCTGGGCGGGACGAACGAAGCTCTGGAACGCAGCATTGCGTGTCTACACGTTGCGATCCACGATGAAGCGCAGGTCGTGCCGTATATTGGCAAGTTGAGGAGTTTCGCGTATATTGCAGCGGCTGTGTGTTTGCAGGAGGTCGAGAGGTTCAGAGAGGTCCACAGGATCTAGGCTTAGGAGGGATGCAGCAGGATCAAGCTATGTGATAAGCTTGAATCGAGCGAGTGGTGATGTTTGTGTGGTGATTAAGCGAGGCCGAAGTTGCATGCTGAATCAGCTAGCCACTATATGGGACCAGTAATTGAGTATCGTATCAGAGATCAAGACAAGAACGAGTTCAGAAGTGAACATACCAGGTATAATCGCGAGTGGCAAAGGACGGATGAAATGGATGACACCAAACACTGCCAAACGTCCGCCCTTCCAGCTAGGCCAGGGCGGCCTCGGAAACAGCAGAAGCAGTCCACTAACTAAAGACGCGACAAAGGTGCGGATTGCAAAGCTTGACAGTCAAGCTGAAAATTCGAGATAGTATGTACACGATCTAACGTGAAGCGCAATGTGTGCGAGATTACAGGAAGTAGATGCCAGCCAGCCAGCCAGCCATTAGCCCCATACCCGTACCAGGAGATCAAACAAGAAGACGACGGCCGCCGATTCTACCTTTTTCCTTTCCTCCTTCCATGGACGCGAACCAGCGTCACTCGTACATCCCTTCCTGATCGATCCAGTCCCAAGATGCCCCTGTTATGCCTCCTTGTCCATGTCCCTGTCCCTATCCCGATCCTTGTTTCCTGCCCAAATCATAACATCGACTTCAGCATCTACAACGCAAACATAGCAACAGCAGCCACCACCGCCAGCCCCGCCCCAGCAGATCTCAGCCCACTCGCAGCACCAGTGTACACGGCAACAGGCGGTCCAGTCGGCGATCCACCATATCCTCCTCCTCCACTGTATCCTCCATACCCTCCACTGTTGTTCGACGGAGGACCACCTGAGGCACCACCTGGCGGCCCCGACCCCGTCTGATTCGTCCACGTAACGGTCGAGTTGACAGACGCCTCGAATGTGCATACGCTGTTGACGGCTTGGGAGAACGCTGTGAAGTCGGAAGTGGTGCAGTTTGTGGTTTGGAGACAGGGCGCGATGTGGATGCCGATTCTGGAGGGGTTGGCGCAGTGGCAGGCGAAGTCGTTCAGGTCGCCTGGATGGGGAGTTAGCTTGATGCGCGAGGTGGCATCGGGGAAAGGGAGAGGTGGAAGAGGTGGGAAGGGAGGTGGAAATGAGGGACAGGGCAAGACTTACAGCCATCTTCGGAAAGAGCGGTTTGGGTGCAGGACTGGACGCAGGCGGGGATGGTGGTGTAGAATGTGGCTGCTGTGATGTTTGCGTAGGATGTGGCGGAGGCGAAAGTGGTGAGGGCGGTGGTGAGGAGGAGGAGTGAGAAGCGCATCTTGGTTGAGATCTGGTGTGTGTGGTGTGTAGATTGTGTAGGACAAGTCAAGAGTAAAGTAAGGTAGAGATTGATGAAGGAGTGTGTGCTAGAGCAGGACTTCGAGAGGTCGAGTGCGCAAGAGTATGTACGATTACGGTGTTCAATGAGAGTTGTTGATTCGGAAGGTCCGTGATACCGATTGAGACTGATTGGAGCGATTGTTGAAGAGTGTATGCAATGGAGTGGACTTCCCGTCGTACAAAGACAATGCTTAAATACATGTCCATCACACCCATCTGGGCAGTCTTGGTGGCTATCGACGGGGCAGGAGCCGGCCATCCAGCTACTAGCGCCTCTTAGTAAGCCACTATTGGCTCTGATGATCTTTATTTTTTTTCCAGCCCTGGTAATAGAGGCTAGTTATGGCTGAGCACGAACGCACCATCCCCAGCCGTCTGAGCCGTCTGGCAGTACTGGCAGATCAAACCGAGGCGACCATGTTTGAGACTTCCCGCAGAGCGTGCGCATCAAAGCTGAAACATGGCCGGGACAGTTCCAGGCTGATCATGACATCCCCTACCACCGGCGTTTGTTCGATAAGAAGGCACCGACTTTTGTCCCTGGATCCCCGCCATTCGACGTGCGGAAGTGTGGCCGGTCGTTGCCCCTGGAAACATGACCGTTCTTTTTCTGGTTCCTGCAGATGGCGCTGTGGCTCGGGACTAGCTGATTAGTCTTCTGTGCTAGTGCTAATTTCTGAACGCTGGACCAGTGTCTCCAATGCTGTATGCTGAAGGCTGTGGAATCGCGTGGGGAAGAGGTTGTTTGTGGAGGCGGAGAGAAGCTGGGGAGGTTGACGTTGATCGAACAGGGCTCACGGGACCAAACCCTGTTTTTGATCGATCATTGCTGCTGCTGATCGTTAACCCTGTTCCTGTTCATCGTGCCCAACATCATGGATAGGGAGGCGATAAGAAGTTCTTGGCTCGAGAATGGTGGCAGCCTCGGTTTCAAACTCGAATGTCAAGTGTGGAACTCAACACTTTGCTCATGAGTGACGTGATGTGAGCAGCCTGTGTCTAGCCTCTTGAGGCGGGGTACAGTTTCAGGACGCCCATTAACCCGAACTAAACCAATGTGGTATTCTCGTCGGGCTTCACTTCAGTCTCAGGTTGGCTTCCGATCAGTTTGGCTTCATTTTAGTCAGGTTTTCATTCAGTCAAGCTTCACTACAAATGGGCTTCAATTCAGTCGCGCTTCACCTCAGTTTGACTTCACTTCAGTCCGCCTCCACCTCGCCACCCTAAGCGCATCACTGTCTAGCAGCATTGTCTGCTGTTTAAATTTCCACTATTAGAACCACACCCTCCATTCTCACTCCCTCCACTCCGTCCTCCCCAACCTAACAATATCCCCCTGATCCAACACCCACGTCTTCCCCTCCGGCGCCCTTCCCTCCACACACATCACTCCCGCCATCACCCCCGCCCTCGCAATAACACTCGCATCCTGCGCCCACGTATCCTTCAACCACTTCTGATTCACCGCCCCCAGTGCCCTCGCAACCCATCTGAACGCCGCCTCGGGCGGTCTGCTATCCTCCCTCGTGCCCACAATCAAACCTGGCCGTAGGATGACTACTTTCTCGAAACCTAGCTCACGCACCGCATCCTCCAGCTCGCCTTTCATGCGCGTGTATGGGAATAAGGAGCTTGCACTCGCCATGCCCGTGGAGACGAGGACGTAGACGCGCGTGCCGGCTGCGGAAGCAGCGCGGGCCATGGAGAGGTTGAGGTCGTAGTCTATCAGGCGTTGTGCAGCGAGCGAGCCTGCTTGGCCGCGGGTGGTGCCTAGCCCGGAGAAAAAGATGGTGGGTGTTGGTGAAGAGGACTCCAGCTGCTTTGGCCAGGTGGAAGTGTCGGTCGAGTCGTAGGGATGCAGTTTGTGGGCGGTTTCGGTGGATGCAGGGACGGAGCGGCGGGTGTAGGTAGTGACGTGGGTTGTCTTTGGG
>Ga0058698_10000905_pt1 | contig 14525 bp, 12 predicted proteins | sample AgamicAsSfe_FD_67288 | JGI IMG/M metagenome (GOLD analysis project Ga0058698, IMG submission 67288) | Agave microbial communities from Guanajuato, Mexico - As.Sf.e | ecosystem: Host-associated > Plants > Phyllosphere > Phylloplane/Leaf | place: Guanajuato, Mexico | collected 2012-05-30
GACACCCTCATCAAAATGTCACCCAAGGACATCTGGAACGTTGATCTCGACGCCTTCATGGACGAATGGAACGTTCAGCTGGAGGAAGAGGTCAAACGTAAGAAGAAGATCGCTGCCGTCACACGCCGCCCGTCTCAGAAGCTTGGTATCGGTGCTGGTAAGGGCAAGGGAAAGAAGAAGAGAAAGGCAGATGGCAGTGACTCAGACGACTCCGGATCCGACTTTGGCCCGGTTAAGAAGAAGGCAAAACCGAAGAAAGAGGGATTGCTTAGCTATCTACAGCCAGAGCCAGTCAAGAAGCCTACGGCGGCAGAAGCTCTTAAGAGTAGCAGCGCATTTGGCTCAACTGCGCCGCAAAAACAAGGCACGTTGCTCGCGCATCTCGTCAAGAAGAAGGAGGAGACACCGCAACCTGATGGTGGAGAAGATGGCAGGTCAGCTTCTGTAGATTCTGCACCAGCGCCAGCACCGGCTAAACGTGGCCGCCCTGCTGCTGCCAAACCTATCAAGAAGGACCCAGTCTCGGACGATGAAGATTCGGATGTCTTCGCTGCAGTCGCCCAAGAGGCTGCGAAGGTGCCCTCGAAGACGACCGCGCCTCGTACTGCTCGCAGCGCAAAGAAGGCGGCCCCCAAGTACACCATGGGCAGCGACTCCGACGATGATGACGATGACCTTCTCGGCGATGTTAGCAGCATGGTCAAGACCATCGGATCCGGTACGAACGGTGTACCAATGTTCAAGGCCACCACCACTGCCCGTCCCGCACCCGCAGCGAAGAAGAACAGCAGCCCCATCGAGATCGACGGCGATACTACCAACTACGAAGGTCTGATGCCTCAGTCTTCGCCACAGCGCCCTCCTCCTCGCAACGTCCACGACACAATCATGAGCTCTGATGAGGATGATTTTGATCTTGGAGCCAAGAAACCAGTTGCCAGCAGGCTCACCGCAAAGCCCAAGGCCGCTGCCGCGAAGCCAGCACCTAAACCAAAGGCAGTTGCAAAGAAGCCCGCAGCCCAGAGCCCTGCAGCGAAAGCTTATGCAAAGAAGCACGGTAAAGACGCGGACGCTGCTAAGCCTGCACCCAAGGCTAAGAAGCAAATCACCATCGACTCCGACGACGATGAGGAGATGGAAGATGCGGATGCCATCGCCAACGACATTCTATCTGGCTCTGACGACGATGAACCGACGCCTAAACCTAAGGCTGCTGCTCGCGCTCCTGCTGCAAGACCGGGACGTAGGGCTGCTGCTAAGCCGGCGAAGTATGTGGTTAGCGATGACGAGGCAGAGTCGGATGAGGCAAGTGAACCTAGCTTCGATGATGACGATGATAGCGAGTAGATGGTGAGCGAGCTTGCTAAAGATGCATGGCGGTATGGTGGGTGTTTGGGTGTATGATACCCGGGTTATCGGCGTTATATGTGGGATGCGTGTCTCAAGTTCCCTATGGGAAATCTGATTTGTGAGGTATTCGGCGTTTACGTTCAACATACTTTATCAGGATGTATATTTACTTGGGATATACTATGGTTTTCAGAATTACAGACTTCAAAATTGTTTATTTTGCTGAGTGCTGCACTGGCATGACATGATGGACGTGATGGCAATAGAATACAAGCAGAATGCTGTTGACACTGTATTGTATCGCGGTAGAAGTTCGTCTTACAAACACCCTGTTGCACAGTATGCACCTGTATGTGCTCGGTGCTGCATGGATAGAAAATTACATCCTCAAACTAAGCCACCATTTCTAACAATTCGAAAAAGGCTGACTGTCGTCCATCTTGCATAGAGCGAACACGCAATACGATAAATAAGGAGGTGCTCGTTACTGCATGCGTCATCTCCTGAGCGGTGTGCGTATGCATCATTTGCTGCAGCTTGCACAGCCTCACACCCAGCCTTGCTCACTTTTTATACATTCCTCAACCTACCTCCAACATCTTCTTCATCCATCTGGCCCTTCCAGGGATTGATGTATCCACGGTGGTGGCGATGGATTCATTGTTCAGCGATGTCATGAACGATTGGTCAGGGACTGGCAGAGGGTGCCATGTCGATTTCGGTGCGGACGAAGTTATCCCATTACAAACCGGTAAGTCAAGCTCCTCTATGAACGTGATTCTTGTCATCGCTCTGATATATGCCTCATTTTGTGCTTAATACTGACAAATCTGAACACAGGAGACCTCCTGGGGCAAGGCGCCGACGCAATTGTTCACGAAACGACCGTAAAAGGATTCAAAGTGGCTTGGAAAAGATCATCACGCCATAAACAGTCGAAAGAGAGCATCAGGCTCGAGGTCGAGGTCCTGAAGAAGTTGAGCCATCGCCATCTGGTCCGGCTCATCGGCTCGTATACCCATAAGAGATATGTCGGGCTGTTATTGCACCCAGTTGCGGTTTGCGACCTCGGCACCTTCTTCGAGGATGCTGAGGCGCACTTGCAAGACAATGCGACTGATGATCAGGAACTGCGGCTTCGGCAGCTTGGATACCCCGCCTCAAGATTGTACCTAAAGCACAAAGCGTGGCCTATTTACTCGCAGATTGGATGCCTCCTTTCAGCCGTCGCCTATCTACACAGTCAAAGCATTCGCCATAAGGACATCAAGCCCTCAAACATCCTCCTGTCACAAGGTCGTCTCTGGCTAAGCGACTTTGGTCTAGCTCGTGACTTCTCGGACCTCGTCGAAAGTGGGAGCGATGGTGGTGCAGGAACAGCACGCTACAAAGCGCCAGAAGTAAGCCGAGCCGTTTTTTTATAGATGGCAGCTTCTTACTAATCTTGCCTTTGCTTCCAGGTAGCAGATCTTCAGCTTAGCGGTCGGGCATCAGATATGTTTTCGCTCGGATGCGTGCTACTTGAAACCATGGTCTTTGATCAAGACGGATCATTGAAGCGGCTACGGCCTGAGTCCTCGACTACGAGGTTCGTGTATCATGACAGCCTGGACAAGATCAAAGATTGGCTACCATGGCCTGAAGAACTGAGTCCCGTCAAGCATCACCTATGTATTGTAATTCGGAGTTTGCTATCAAGATTTCCAAAACAGCGACTTGGCGCGGAAGAAGTCGTTTCACGAATCAGTCTTTGTGAAAACATGGTAGAGGATGTCCACGACCGGATATTCTCTGATTGCTGTCGCACATCATACTTCACTGAACGACACTTCCAAAGCAGAATCAAAGCACTACAGATTCAGATTCTCGATTTGCGTCGGGAGAAGCAGAACGAACAGCAGATTCTACAGACAGATCGACAGATTAATGACCTCGAAGCTCAAGACTGGACAGATTCAGGAATCTGGAGAGAGGCAAGACAGTGGATTTTCACGGTAAGCCATCTTTAAGTCTTATACAAGATGTTGATGCTCACATAATGTGTCAGCCGTCATCAATCACCGGAAAGGCAGAACCGCGGTACCTTATATACTCTAGGTATACTCGAGCCGATGCTGCCGTAGGCAGGGCCTTGCTGTATGTCTCCTCAATTACTGGTGCCCTCTGCGGGTATAGCATAGTATTAGACGGACGAGCAACGCTTCCAGCACTTGCGTTCGTAGCGGTTAGCTCGATGTTCTATTATAGTGTGATACGACTGATGGCTACGTCGTGGCAACCAAAGACTAAGACACAGAAGATGTTTTGGGGAATCATTCCATTTTGCATAGCGCCGGTGCTGGTCTATTTACAAGGTATTATGTATGATCGATATGGATACTATATAGATCTATAAACCTCTAATACGAAGTTTTGAGGTACATACCGTATTTGAAAAACTGATGAAAGGGTACTACATGCGTAGAGGTGTGTCGAATAGCATTTAAATAACTAAAAGAGTTTCGCTAATGTGTATAACGTCAAATGTTACACGTTTACGTTTGGAAGACTTTCCAATGACTTTACAAACAAGATGTTAGCAAGACTTAAATGCTCTGCTAGTAGGCATATATGTACTTACTTCTATTTTTTCGTTCTTTACCCCAAAGACACCCTCGTTGAGAGGATATATCATGCGCTGTACCATACGGCTTGCTAGTCGGACTGATGAGTCCTCATACAGTATAGTTCTTTATTGTCCATAAAGAATCATATCACTTCCAGGATTAGGCTAACATATATATGCTGGTGATTCTGAATTCTATCATGGCTCGGGAATCTTACCACCCTAATGCCTTTCCATGGGATGCTTGCCTTACGACCTCTTGTAATCAATATCTCTTGTTGCTTCCATTTGATCAGGTCAGTCTCGGTTTCACCTACCAGCTGTATACCGTCGCAACTCATCATTTAAGGTACAACTTCTCAGGCGCAGGCACAGCAACACAAGAATGCGAGAGGAGTGCGTCTTCAAGATAGTAGACCTGTCGGAACCAGCAATGACCGAATGTCTACATGGAAACCCTGGAGACAAACTTGGCATCTGTCGAAGCGTAAAGAAGATCCACCTCCGGGAGATCGTTCAAAACGTAATCACAAAGGACCGAACGGCACAATCCCACTGGACCAGACGGAAGCGCCGAACGGCGCAGAAGGAGCATGTTGTCAGATCCACGAACACCAAAGCCTGTTATGAGGGGAAAAGAAAGAAAAGCGTTGAGGGCCTAGACGCCCTATGGCGCGTCCTGAGCGCATCTTCGGGGGCATGGTCATTGTGGGAGACATTCAGCCAGGAATACGTTATTGGTTGCTTGGAAGACGATCGCAATGCCGGGTAACGGGTTGTTTCGTGGCTCCAGGCACGACGCGATGCGGATGTTACGGCTGATAGGCTGCGCGTCGTTGCACAGGGAAGAGCATCCTGAACATTGAAAGATGGCTGAAGCTTTGTGGCTGGGCGTGGCTGACGCGTGCCAAATCAGTGGGGTGTGACGTAACCTTTAGCGAAACCTTTTCCCAACCACGAGATGCAAGACAATGCGCATGGGTTTGGGTATCGTAATTCAAATCGTATTAGCTATAGTATTATTACAATCGCTAAAGATCAAGATAAACGCCGCATGTCGTCGTAGACGTGTCCTGGTATCCTAAAATCCGTTGCCTAGTCGTTCCATCCTATCCAGCATCGGCATCAAGCACGATGTATTTCCGTCTTCATATCATACATATTCCAAGTCGTGACGCTCGATCTTGACGCTCGCAATCTCAGACATCGCTGATATCTGATCGTGTGTTCCAAGAGCCGTCAGAGTAAGATTTGCAGGCATCCTAGACCTGGCTCATGGAGGGACCGCCACGGCGGATGCCACCGCGAAGGTTGGCACCGCTGCCGCGTCCGTTCATGATGTTGAGGGCCAGGGTAGCAACGAATGCAGCCCATCCGAACCAGAGGAAAGCAGTAGTGGCCTGGGCCTGACGGCAGTTCTGCTCGGTGTTTGCGGAGCTGTTGAGGACGCTGTTGGAGTGGGTGTATGCCTGTGTGGGTTTAGTATGAATCCCTTATATTGCTGTTTGAAGAAGACTTACGCTGTTCGAGCAGCTGTGTGCGCCAATGTATGCGGGAAGAGCAACAGCAGCGCAGAAGCCGAAGAGCACACTGAGCGCATCCATCGCAATGTCGACGATGGGGATGCTGAACTTCTCGATGAAGGATGTAGGTAGGAAGTACAGCAAAGTGAACAACCACCAGACACCGACAAAGAGCGAGTAGTTGACGATGGAGTGCACACCCGAGTAAGCGCGCGCAATGTTGTTACCCATGAACGCGGTGACGAGGATGGCGCAGATCAACTATTGAATGTTAGTAGGAGTTTTCTGGATGCGAATGCTATAGACATACCTGCCAGGCACGAAGGCCCATGGAAACTGCTCTTGACACCATATTGTTGATGGATATATGAAGATGTGGGTGTTGGGTGTTGTGTTGCTGCGAGCAAACTGTAGTTTGTCGTTTCTAGCAAAGCGTCAGGGTCTCTGTGGAGATGAATGAGTCGGGTGGCTGAAGCGAGAAATCGTGGATGAATGATCTGCTGCTTGGAGGTTGGGCTGGGGCTGGAGAATTATAGCAGTGGGCGGGAGGAAGCGGGTCGTCCTGTCGCAGCGTCATAGGACCCTGGGCAACTGGCAGTGACGTATGAGGGTCCAATCGTCCCTTCCACGCCGGAACTATCGGTACTTACCTTGCTATTAGCGCCGATCACAAATTGACTTTATGATGGAATTTGAATTGTTGGATGTTGTCCAGGTTGTAATGCAGATAGTGTTTCTGTGAGTTTTGAATATTATATACACAGTACATGATTATATATCGTTACGCGGCTGTGTACTTCGTTGCTGCGCAACAACAGTGATGATGCAAGCCTGCGCAGGGATAACCCGTCAGCGCTATCAACCACGCTGACGACCCTAGGCGCTTCGCTCGCATGACCGCACCGTCACCCTAAACTTTTCTCCGAGGAGGCTACTGCAATCTTCTACGTAAGAGAGAGTGCTATGACATGTGCAGTTGTGTCCAGACCGTTGACAGCACCAAAGTTTGCATTGACGACATGAGTGTGAGGTCTGAAGTTGGTTTTGCTGAGGTTTGGATCTGCATGTGCGACCTCCCCGGATCGACGACGTGATCGTCATCGCTGCGCACCGTGCGAACTCCGAACTGGCTGTGATGCGGATGGACCACGTTTGCAAATCGTCCTCGCACGAGCATCGTGAGCTATTTTGTAGTGAATCATTAATTGTGACAAGCATGTCATTCCGTAGGCTGTGAATCACTGGCAAGGATCTCTGACGTTTGGTCCCTGATTTCCTGAAACGAGGTGGACGTGTTATCTGAGTAACTCGGTCTTTCGACAGCACCGTTGGTATCAGACCCTGATCGCATATTTACACATTCGTGACGTTTCACAAAGGCAGCGACCAAACGCTCTTGCTCATGGTTGGTAGAATAAATGCTGTTCAATGTTGAGCACGTCTGCGTCAACGTTCAACTTAAGAGACGACAAATCGAAGCAAAAATAATTGATTACTCTACGTATTGATGTCCAACCGGTATCTGTATTGCAAAGACAAGAGTCTCAGTCTAGGCGACTTTTGACGGCTGGTCGTTCAGTTACCCATCTCTGCTTCGAAAGCAGGAGGGTACCATGAACTGATTGATCTTCGACATTCCTTCGACAGCGGCGCGGCGCGTCAACACCTCCTCATACCAATGAGAGGTTTTGAAAAGGTGCTTTGGTGTCGGTGCAGGCGTAGCTATATGCTAGACTTAACATGATTTATGGAAGAGGCGCAAAGATTATGAAGCGAAGAAACGTGGCGTGATATAATATAGCTTCCAGCGAGCGCTCGAGTAAGTCAAGTCTTCGAGTATCTGTAATACTGACATGACTGTGCGCGTGCATTACATTTGTACCGCCTTCTTGTCGAAGCTCGAGTATAGTACGTGGGAGGCAGTAGGGGCAGGAGCTCGGTCCAGCTGCGTTGGGTGGGGAGTATATCGAGCGGGTGGATACTACACCTGATCAATAGCACATATAAGCGCAATACACCTGGCTAGAGACGATCTTGCTAGATTGTGACTACACTCCTCATTTCGTTAAGGAAACAGTCCGCCGCAATAATCTTGTCGTGTTACTTACCTTGCGTTTACGCTCGAGCCGATTGTCAGTGGTATCTGAAATACATGCAAGCTTACGGCTCGTCCGTTGGTGCAGTCGAATCAATCTCTGTTGAAAGAGTACTAATTCTATGGTATGATGGTAGATGCCAAGGTTCACTGTCGTCTCCATCACGGAGCGTGTGGAGTCGGGGTGTCTTTCGATATACATTTACCTTTCATGAATGTCACGTGAATTTCAGCGATCCCTGGCATTGTCCGCAGCCGCTCGTACCGATCTCAATTTCCAAACAATGGGTAGGATATACTCATAGAGGCTTCGGAAGATCCTTGAGGCAGCTGAAAAGCTTCTTTGTTGGCGCGCCGTGACTGCTACCGTCGTAGAGGTGTGGAAGGGTCCGGAGATCGTTACTCGGGAGGATGGCGCGGCAGCGGAGGTTGAAGGAAGACTCAAGGCGACCAAGAGAGGAAGAGGATACGAAGCAGGAGGTATTACAGAGAAAGTGGTGGTTCTGCAGCTCCAAGACCTTCTTTCGCTGAAGGCGGCTGTGGTGGTGTCGTGAAGAAAGAAGGGCTAGCTGTGATTTTGGGCCAAGAATCGTTGTGGGGACAGCCGAAGGGTGGTCAAGGTGGCGGAACAAGGCTAATTTAGAAGAGACAAAGCAAATCGATAGCCAGGAAGAGATTCCAGAATGAAGAAGGCAGCTTCAGAGAGCATGTAATGAGCATTGAGCTCTCAGATTACCTTCACAGCAGCCTGTTTGCTTCCGTGAATGGCGATGCTAGTTGCCACACCTTCTGGTTGACCACAATGTTGTCCAGCTTTGCTTCCTTGGATCCTGAAGAGGGAACTCTATCAAACAGACGGCGCTTCAGCTTACCCCTCCTGCCCCTGCATAGAAGGTAAAGTTGAGGTCATGCAAGAGCTTTGTAACCCCTAGAATGTCTTCGCTTAAGTCCTGTGTGATGTCGTGATGTTGTTGTGATGTTGGTCTTGGTCCTTCCTCGGGCAAGGGCCACAATGCCCGAGATGTTGCCTCGAGCTTCAACCCACGGTCTCGAAACACTCCACCCACACGGGCCTCACAACCCCCAATGCAACCACGACGAGGCTATCAGAAGGCTGTAGTCCTCTTCCTTGGGTGTAGATGGCTCCAGCTCCTGAAGTTTCTACCTCTCGGCCCTAGCAAGCTCTTTCTGACCTTGACCGATCACGCCCTGAACATGCGCCCATAAAACTTGCAACCCCAACAGCGAACATTCAGCGGCCCGGAGGACTCTCGCACAAGCAAGGGCTGTGCAAAGAGCGCAAGTATGTCAACATTCTCGACGAAGATCCCCCTTCCCTCTCCGCCATACGATCAAGATGGGAAGCAGAAGACAACAGGCTCTCAGCTTGCCATCTACGCGAGCACGACTCGAATACCAATAGGACAGCGACCTTGCATCCAATACAACCCTTCGCATTACGATGGGCTACCAGGTCGGCGATATTGCGGACTTCCTCCGGAAACCCTCCCGTAGTCGCGGCCGTGATACATTCTCTGCTACACAGCGGAACACTATAACAAAGCGAAGGAGATCACGCAAGAAGCGTTCCTTATGAACATGGAAGGCTGACCAGACAACGCAGAGCATGGCCAAAACCATCGAGACCCCACAACGAATATAGCAAGCTGTTTGGGAGACATATTCATCTTCGCTACCGTGGCTGGGTATGACTACCACTTCGACAAGCCTGGCAGAGAGTCGTCACCAGACCCCATAATCCAAAGCTTAACCAAAGCTTCAGCTGTGACTCCGTTCAGGTTGAAGCGCGAAGACTGGAAGATGGGAAAATCTTATGATACCGGAAGTAGCGGCAAAGCGGATACTATAGTCACCTCCGCGAGTGGTTGTCAGACATAAGGACGCCAGGATTCGTCAAAGACGCCGGATGATACCCCGCGCGTAACTGCGAACGATATCCCTGCGAGACCTCGAGCCACAACGGTGTGCAACTACGAACACCGTTCTCGAGATCGAGGTAGTCTCATGTGACAGGCTGGAACGGCGGCAATAACGCGGAGTTTGGTATACCTGCACGTACCCTGCGCATCGTTGTATGAGACGTCTTTGACAGGTAAGCATCCAGCATGTTTACACAACCACATGGAAGTCTAAAGCCGGGGTACATGCTGCCTTGATCGGGATGTGGGTTATCGGCGTGAGATGCTGGTTCGGCCGTTCAACGACAATCGGATGCCCTGCACATCGGACCGAGGACCTAATATATCCAGGAGAGGTTCACCAACTTCGGCTGCGACAGGGTTTCCAGAAATCCATTTGGCGGATATGCTGTTCAGCAAAGGCATGCTGTGTACGTGCCTCAAGCTACAATGATGTTCTGAAACGCCGCCTTACTATGACACATCAGAATCAAAAAGTATTTGAGTTTCCAACGAAGAAGAGGGAACCGTCCAGAGAAGAGCATCAGGCGACAGTCAGCCATGCGGGCGCATCGTTGACTGGAGGTACCCGCCGAGCTTTGCTGTGCGCAAAATGCGGGGTTGGCAGGATGCTTCGCAGCTAATATGGGAAGCCGAAAGAGGAGTCTGTCCAACAGCATGCCGTGCCTCGTGCGCCCAGCATCAGCCAGACACACTGTAATACCCTGTCATCTGCAGATGGGAAACGTCTCGCGAACCACTCAGGAGTCTTTGCGACGTCGTTCGCAGCTAGCTCCAGGAACGCTCGTTGTGTAGCCATCGTTTGCTATACGAATACCAAGCGCGGCGTCGAATAGGAGATGCCCAGAAGTGCCCACAAGATCATCGCGTTGGGCGGGGCATGCCGCGGGTGCGTCAAGCAGCTAAAGAGCTTAGTATCCAGGTCATGGTAGTCGTCGAGAGCGCGTGACTTGTTACACTCTAGGGCTGAAGGCGCCAGTAGTGCTGCTTAAGTCTTTCCCGGGGGCGCCATAGCCTGACGGGGATGCAGTGTGATTGATGGCGCTTGAAGCGAAACAGAATGGCGTGCAGCAAGCATGAAGCACTGGAAGAGATGGGAATGGATGTCTTCCGACGGGCCCAACCGAGTCCAGACAGCGAAAATGAGGGGTTCGTCGACGAAACCCTGAACATGCAGCCCAACGCATCGTCGATCAGCGATTGGGCTAGCAGAGCAGGATGAGTTCTGATGAAAGTCGATGAAGCTGTGTCGAGAAAAGGATGGTTACAAGAGGTTTGACCAAGGCAGATGGTTCGAGCAGCCGGGCCCTATCCGGCGAGGTTCGCTACCCCCCAACAGCGCAGCAATTTGCAGGAGTTCGCCTGAAGCATATACGGCTAGCCATAGTTGGTCTGGCCGTCTCCGCATTTCCTGCGCAACGACCTTTCAGAAGCCCCTGACCCTTGGCCAGCCATGAGCTGCAGAAGCCTCAAAGGCGTTGCATGTCTGCGTGTCTCCAGACTTACGTCTGTCTTTCTGTAATGCGCATCTTGCTTCGCCGCCTTTATCCCATTTTCCTGTCAGCCACCTCTCGAACTCCTTGAGATCGCCGTAAGCTCGCCGCGCTTGGCCTGGTGGAGTCGTCTCCTGATCTGACAAGGCGCGCGGAACACAGAGTGTCTGCCGCGTCTGCTTCCCAACGTTTCGAACGATCGCCAAGGCGAAACTCTCCTGCTGTCAGTCTGGCCTCTGCAGAAGGTGTCCTCCTCATTATATTCTCATCCTCTGCCGTCCGGGTTAGAGGGCGACATGTGCTCGCTTTAGCAGTCGCACGTCCATCCTCCTAACAGTTTGTCCTTGATCTGCGGGACAGCCTTGGGTTTAGCAGCGTGGCGCTTCCCCACACTCCAAGGACCCGGTGCCTTCTTGCCGATCCTAGGCTTGTGTGATTACATGCGACGACTGATGCCATAGCGGATCGTGTTCGTGTTCGATATCTTCGAGAAGAAAGACTAGGGATAGACTGGTTCAAGAGTTTGGCGCTTGGTTTGCGACATTTTGAGGTATGTCTCCGCCGCACGGCCGATCTGTGACGGGCGTGCCCGCGCGGACATGGTGTCGCAGTGCTTGATGCTTACAGTCTGTGCTAGTTATCTTCCAAATCCGTTTATTTGAATAGAGTCATTGTGGGATAGAACCTACCAGGTAAGTGGCCTTTCTCTCAACGTCTCGCGCCACCCGAATGCTGTCGTCGCCCTCGTTGGCCGCCGCATCAGGTTTGCGGCCTACATCAGGCTCTGCAATATAGTGTACCTGCGTGTAATGCCATGAGACTGACGATGTCGAGTAGGGTATACCGTTCTTCTCCCGATAGATCTGCTTTGAGCATCGAGCTCCGCGTCGCGTAATTCTTCTAGACAAAGTCCTGTTAACTAGGTAAGCAGAGTCACTTTCCTTCTTGTTCTTACTGCAGCTGTCCCCGTCGTCTGCTGTCTTTGTGAACGCACTGCTGGTGGGTGGGTGATGTTGTGGAGACTGTCGAGATGTGTTCCGGCGTTGGCGGAGTTGAGGTTGTGGGGAAGTAGGCCAACGCCAGCGACATCACGCACAGCAATGCACACCATTCTGAACATGTATGAGCGCTGCATCTGCCTCACAAGAGTTTCTGCATAGTATCTCGAGGGGTAGAGCTGCGTGCATCGAATTCTTGATGGGTGTCCAGGTGGTGTGTATGTGGGCGGGGAGGCAGCAGATGAGTCCTCCTGAGCTTCAGCAGTCGGACAGCAGCATGTGTTCATTCCTACGTCTCTACAAAGAGTACTACTGGGAGCAAATGAAGCTTTCTGGTTTCTTCTTTCTGTCATCTATCTACCCATATTTCCCCTATTCCTAGTGTTCCCTGCTAAGACGACGATGGCGGACAGTAATCTCTAAAGCCATCTGTGCACGGCGCTCCTGCCTTCAGCATCACCGACAGTTCTTTCCTCCAGTGTCTCAAGGCGGCAATAGAACCAGCTGACCGTCCGCTCTCAGTTCTGACTGATAAAACCCCGCCTCCGGCACCATTTCCTGCTTCCTCCACTCACCATCTTTGCCATCATCTCTCCCTACAAACCTCATTCCGCTCTTCATCTACTTCTGCTCGCCTCTGAACGTCATTCGACATCAGGGAGCGCGTTTGAAGCGTCATAAAGCGTAATTGCCAGCCTTCGCTTCAGCTATCGCCCCTCAGAAGGTGCCACGTCAAACTGCCTTGAGAAGCAGCTGTGAGTAGACCAACGGCAGTATACACGCCTGGAATTTGATCCGCTTCACATCTCCAATATCTACCGTCAAGGTATGTATCTCCGTCCTATCATGTCCTTCTTCCTGTGCATGCCTGGCGAACATCATGTTTGCATAGTGGGTATATGCCCCGCTCATTCACCAACTCTACCGCCTATCTTTGCCGTTTGCCTTTACCTCTGCCTTTACCTGCCTCACCCTTAATACCCCGCCCCTTACCGCCTCTTCTAAAGATGTCATCGCTAACACGTGGCACGTTCCGCTTCACAGGTGAAGGAGACTTATAGACACACTGCCAGCCTAGACGTTACATTTTCTTGCACACCTAGTCACAAGAAGAAGCATCTACACTGTGCATCACATACATCTCCAGTGTGCAGGTAGTGTGCATCAAGACACTCCCCTATTCATCGACCATCTCCATTTCTTCTAGACTTCAAGGTTCGTCTGCCAATTGTTCTGATGTCTTCAAGGACGTTGCTAATGTATCTGAGGAAGACCATTCATCATGAGTTCCAACACATACAAGGGCGGTCTGTCTGTTGGCGGCTCGGCTCTCGACAAGTCGAAGTTGCAACTGCGTCGTCCAACCCCTGATAGCGATGTCTTGGCGTCCAGCGACGATGACCGAGAGCACGTGGCAGTGCCCGTTCGACATGCACCTGGTACATACCCCCTTGCAGTTCGTCGTCCTTCCTCTGGTTGGCTGCAGGATATACAGCCAAACCGGAAGTTCTCGCTCCCTTCTGTGTCGTTTGCCGGCTCGCAGCCAACCACGCCGTCTCTCGAGCTTCCCCAACAGTCACGGCCCAGCACTTCATCATTCCCCTGGAATACCCCGAGCTTCAGCGGCTTAGTCAACAACCGTTCGAAGAACGAGATTGCTCCTTCCCCCACCTCTGCTTTTCCCCCCACCGACAACAAGCCCATTCCCTCTCCCACAACCATTGAAGGCGACGACGGCAACGGCATTGGTTTTCTGCTTAACCAGCAAGCACCAAATCCCTTCCGCAAGGCCGTCCGATCCCAATCCTATAGCATAGGACAAGGTGACATCGAGCACAGTCCTGTCAGCCGTTTCTCGCGCAATCCTAACACCAGTGCCAATCTTCGTCATCGCCCGTCCAAACCGAGCCTTCTTGGTGAGTCTGCTGTCGGCCTTTCGCAGCTGCGTGAAGACGAAGCCGACGAGATCGAGTCGTCCAACGGCTCAGAACACGGAGTCCGTCTGCCTGCCGGTTACTGGGAACGTGAACAGAAGCAAGCCTTACTCAAACAAGCCGCGATGGAGAACGCACGCGCTCGCAACCGGGCTACCTCTACTGGCTCTCCTGTCAAGCAGATGCAACAGCAACGCCGCCAGACTACTGCCGGTCTGCGCAACACCTCATACAACATCGCTGGGGAGTATGCCATCGAAGAGCTTGACGACGCTGAGCCTCCGATTAACCGACCTGCCCCGGGCCTTACTCGCCGCTTCAGTGAGCACGTCGGTGTTCTGACCCGCGATCACGAAGTCGAGATTGTCGACAGCCCTCAGAAGCCGCAGTGGACTACAGGCAACATCTCACCTGCTGAGATGGATCCCCTCGGCCGTCGCCACTCGTTCGCTCACTACGGCAGCTACAATTCTGCCATGCCTCTGTCGACCTTGAGCAACACCCAGGAAGAGGAAGAAGAGTACGTGTCGCCTCGCCAGACCCCGCCCAACAAGGACGACGAGCCCTTCGACGCGTCTGCCTACTTC
>Ga0058698_10000906_pt1 | contig 14521 bp, 18 predicted proteins | sample AgamicAsSfe_FD_67288 | JGI IMG/M metagenome (GOLD analysis project Ga0058698, IMG submission 67288) | Agave microbial communities from Guanajuato, Mexico - As.Sf.e | ecosystem: Host-associated > Plants > Phyllosphere > Phylloplane/Leaf | place: Guanajuato, Mexico | collected 2012-05-30
TGGTGGGTGATGAGGTGGTGGGTGATGAGGTGGTGGGTGATGAGGTGGTGGGGATAAGCAGTCAGGAATGGCGGGAGCCTGTCTCCGTTGGATGGTAGTGATGATTTGGATCTGACGTGACAGGAGGCGCGGAGCATTGATGGTGCGTAAAGTCACGATAAAAGCTGGCAAAGAATATCACTAGACATGGTGTACGGGCATGAGATTCCTCCGGTATCTTCTAGCTCGATGAAGTGTTCTCGGCAGAACAGCAAATCCTCGCAGGTTGGTAGTTCTGAGAGGACTGAAGATTGGGGTGGTGGTGTGATGATGAAGGCCAAGCTGGGTAGGCTAGAAACAAAACAAAAACAGACATAATCTTGTCATATCAATGCATTACACAGCACCAGATAACACTATCATGGCAGACAGAAGGTATCGAGGAGCTCTCGAGAATTGCGTTGTTCTTCGATTACTGTTTCCATGATGCTAGATACGGAGTTGTATCCGGACCGTGTCTTTTCTGAAACACCATCTCACCATTTGCCACCCAGCACACCCAACAACATTCAACAACGCCCAGTATGCATCTCCAGCAGTTTAGTGGCCACTATTGGAGCAAGGGATCGCGCCAATGCTTCTGGCTGTTGTTCTGCTTGTTGACACCCCAATCAAACCTTCTTTGATCCCGCTGAGCCCTCTTGACCTCTTTGAGTTCCAGCTTTTTTGCCGCTCTCTTCGCCTCTTCCGGCGCCGAGGCCAGGCCAAGTCCTCCTTCGGCCCTACTGACCAACTGATTGTCCCGTCCGCGGCCTCTTCGTGGTGCTTCGTCCTCGTCACCTTGGGTCAAAAGCCTTTGAGCACGCTCAACGGCAGTAGGGTAATTGTGTAGGTTCTGTCTGAAATAGCGTGCGAGATGTCGGTGACCTGCTGTACGTCCTGACGGGAGTCGAAGCTCGTAGTCATCAGTGTATGCTTCCTGCCGCGGTCGTCCTGAAGTCGTGGTGGTCCGCTCAGAATCCGCGACTGATTCATCGGGCATATCATCATCTTCAGCATCCTCATCGTCCTCGTCTTCCCACTCGCCATCCTCTTCTTCCCCGTCGACCATTCCCTCATTACGCTTGGCACCGAGCTTGACGCCGCCGACCGGTGCTTTGACATCTTCCTCATCATCTGTCTCCTCGTCTTCACCATCCGAGTACGACGCGCGAAAGTCGTAGAACTGCCCGACTTCGATCATGTCGGCTTCCGAGTCGAATGCGATCATGCAGTGGCCCTTGTCGCGCATATGCGTTTGGATGCCGTGGGCGGTATGTTTCACCAGACCGCAGTAGAGGCATTCCTGTAGGGCGTGGACTCGATCGCTGAGCCAGCCGATGAGACCCTCTAGATCGACGAGGTATGGTCGTTCGGGGATGAACATGCCGTGCTTGCCTTTCATATGCACGACATTCGCATCGACTGTAGCTGATTTGAAGTTGCAGAATAGACAGATGGTCGTGTCTGGTGGTGCGTCTTCTGTTGTTGCTGTTTCTTGTTCTGTCGATGTGGTACCTGCTGCTGACTGCGGCCGTCCTTCCTGCTCTTGTACACTCGCTGAACCTGTCTGCCCAATCGCTGCACCACTATCCTCAAGTGTCGTACCCTGCAACTTCTCCGCTACCCTCGAAAAGTCCACATCCGCATTACTGTCAACATCCGCACCCGGTAACGTATCCACAGATTCACCCAAAGATATCGCCGAACTCATCATCGACTCCGTATCATCATCCAAGCTCGTCACGCTCGCCGCCTGCAGTTGCGCAACCCGCATCTTGTGCTTCTGACTCCCAAGGTGGTTCTGGAATGCATTCTGGCTGAAGTACGTCCGCTCACAGGCTGGACAGACTTTTTCGAAAGCTGCTTGTGCGGCGGATGCAGCAGCGGAGGCTTGATTTGCGAGGACTTTTTCGGCGAAGATCTCGGAGGTGAGTGGTGGGAGAGAGGCTACTCTGCGCTTGAGGTTGTATCTGTGCCAGTCGCTTTGCATGTGTGCTCGCTGTAGGTCGCCGCCCCGGAAAGCGACTTGGCAGGTGTTACATGTGTAGAGGTGGGTAGGTGCTGCTGCGCCAGACATGGTCGCGGTGGATGCTGCTGCCATAGTGGTTGTGTGGTGGTGGTGAGTGAGTGAGTGTTGAATTGTTAATGTACACTGGTAGCAACAGGATATGGCAGAGGCTAGTTGGAGTGCTATATCTACTTGAAGGTGCAAGGCTGGGGCTTGTATGAACCCGTGTAGTGCTAGTGATACAACTTTATCTGTGGGAGGGTCGCCGCAGTGCCATCTGAAGTTCGAAACTTTTTTGCGTCATTCCCACTCGAAAAGGAAAGCCATGATGCTTCAAAAGTTGCCACATAGAAGAGTCTGGATAACATGATAACATGGCTGCCTGCCCCGAGCGGGTTGAGTATATGCGGCGGGGAGTTTCATGCTACGCAGCTGTACTAGTAAAAAGCTACAGTATCGTTCAAAAGGATCATCACGGTGGTATCAATTCTATCTTCAAATGACCTCCTCAACCAGGTGGCATGGCATAATCACGCCGCCTTTTTCCTCTTGATACTCCCCAATCCAATAGCTCTTCCCAGCTCTTTCAGCCGTGCAAACCGAGCTTTATCCTCCCTCTCCACCTCCCCTCTTTCCTTCTTCCTCTTTTTGCTACCGCCGGGACCACCTTCGGACGGTATACCTATGCCATGCTCTTGTAATCTATTCTCATCGTCGCCATCGCCATACGACGCCACAGTCGAGTTGATAGATAGACCATCTGTGCTAGAAACTGTGCGTATAGTGCTTGCCATCATCGAAAGTGGACGCTCGTGTAATGTGGTTGTGCTAGCTTGAAAATCCTGCGATAGATATGGCGTTGTAGAGTTTGAAAATCTCCTTGCCTGCATATTCGTTCCGTCAACCGCTGCAGTACCATCTGCATCAGATGACTGTAGCCCGTCGGTCTCACCATGTCCAGGCGCGCCGCCACGATTGGTGTTGCTGCTGATATAACTGCTTGGAAAAGTGTTGCTAATCAATCTCAATAGGATCTCATGTATGCTCAAACCGGAGAATGACCCAGGCATATGTTGAGAAGTGCTTGAAATCCATGGACAATAAGTGCGATGATTATTTACGAGATCTAATGTTGGTATTGACGCTGGTGGCGGTGGTGCTGGTCGTTGTGGTGGTGGCATGGTTTGTGTTGCTGCGCTAACAGGGTCCTCCGCTGCATCTAATGTCATCGTTGCTGGCTCAATTGGTGCCGTATGTGTCACTTCGCCTGGTGGTGCGCAATATAACCAGAGACCTAGTCGACGGAAGCAGGTTTTACAAGTCGCTATCGCTGATGTTGGCACGGGAACAGGACGTGATGTCGAGGTAGATGGAGTGCCGGATGAAGAATTTGGCGGCATGGCATACTGCATGTCAGAGCTACCTTGCCAACCCAGAAGGGCGAATGCCAGTGCTGTAAGATTGACGCTCTTGCTCGCGTGTGCCCGGTCCGTGACATCCACTGCTGTCGGATGAGGTGGTTCATCGTTATTAGGAGGCTCTGTCGCGGTCGGATCCCTCGACTGGAAGAAGTCTACTGGGAATTGCTTGACCACTTCTGCAACATCAAAGGGTAATTGTAAAGTGGACAGCTCTGGCAATGCTGATATTATAGCCGTAAATGAATGATATCGCTCACGTAGCTGAGGCTGCCATATTGTCGGCCTCGCAATCTGCAGCCGGTAAATGTCGTCTCTGCATCCATTCTCCCGCCACGAACACCATTCTTCGTGCCCACTCGCAATCAGGTCGACATATCGGCGCACAAGTTCTTCATCAATATCGACACTGTAATCTTCGCTTCCCGGAATCTCCTTCCCTGCTTCGTTTTTCCTCGGCCGCCTCAGAGCCACCACCACTCGCTTCTCACACCCACCTCTACACGCCACGGTATTGACACCCGCGCACACCCATCCCCGCTTCGCCCACGCAACTTCATTCACCACATCCGGCTTCGACGTCCATAAGCTCAGATCTGCGAATGTCTTCAAGCGGCGCAGAAATGCTTCATGAGACCACGGCAGGTAGTTAGGCTCAGTTTGCGCGGCATCACTACCACTTCCTGTCGTGGGAGCTGTGCTGCCTGCGGAAACTTTTCGACGTGCTGCTGCAAGACGCGAGCTTAGCAGTTGAGATTGGATGTAGGCTGATGTGCGAGATATGGTCGACGGTGTAGATGCTTCGAGACGTTTGCGCGCCTCGATGCGGATGCGTTTCGCGGGTGAATCGAATGTCGTGCCGGAGAAGGAGGAAGTGCTGGGGGCGGATATGGAAGAGGTACCGCGCGTGATGGATTCGAGCAGGGAGTGGAATTTGCGCTTGGTTGTTGCTAGAGCCTCGGGTGGACGAGAAGAGGTTGTTGTTGTTATTGTTGTTGTGAGTGCTGTGTTTGGTGTGTTTGGTGCAACTTGCGCTGATGGACTCGACCCGGGCTTGGGTGTGCTGGGTGAAGCTTGGACTACTTCTGCCATGTCTATCGTCTGTGATCAGTGCTATCTTTGCATCACCTTCAAGACCGTGGCTTGCGATGTATTGCTTACAGGTCGGAGGATGTTTCCGTCAAATCGTGAAGACGTGATCAACCCCACCAAGACATCATCAAATCCATGGCCAAATTATTGCTCTTCTTCCTAATTCTCGGCCTCCTATCTACAATTCCATTCTACATCACACTGGCAAGCCCATTTCTTGCCCGACTCTCTATCCTACGTCAGCATCTCAGCATCTACCCCAATACCAGACCCTTTCAAACCACAATCGCCAATATGTCCACCTCCTACAGCAAAGAACTCAATGTCGCCCTCCTTGCCGTGCAACGCGCCTCCATCCTCACCAAGCGCGTCTTCCACGAGAAAGCCAAAGGCTCGATCTCCAAGGACGATAAGTCCCCCGTCACAATCGGCGACTTCGGTGCCCAAGCCCTCATCATCGCTGCCCTCAAATCCGCCTTTCCCTCCGATGAAGTCGTCGGCGAGGAGGAAGCGAACCCGCTACGCAACAACGAAGGTCTCAGGAGTCAAATTTGGGAGCTGGTGAAGGAGACGAAGCTGGATGATTCGGAGGCAGAGAAGACATTGGGTGGAGCGATTGGCAGTGAGGAGGACATGCTGAAGGCGATTGATGCGGGAAACAGCTCTGGAGGCAACAAGGGCCGCATTTGGGCACTTGACCCCATTGACGGCACAAAGGGCTTCTTGCGTGGTGGACAGTACGCTGTATGCCTGGCCTTGATGGTAGACGGAGATGTCAAGGTTGGTGTGCTAGGCTGCCCCAACCTACCAGTCGACGACTCGGCACCTCTGGACAGCAAGAGCGGGGAGGATGCAAGTGATGGCGAGGGCAAGGGTGTGTTGTTCTCGGCTGTCGAGGGACAGGGTGCATACTCCCGCTCCCTTACACAGGGAGCTCTGGCTAAGGAGAGCTCGATTTCGATGAGGAAGATTGGCGGGCTTCAGGAAGCCACATTCTGCGAGAGTGTCGAGGCAGGTCACAGCAGCCACGGCGATCAGGCTGATATTGCAAAGAAGCTCGGCATTACAAAGCCAAGTGTGAGGATGGACAGTCAGGCGAAATATGCAAGCATTGCACGAGGAGCTGGTGATGTCTACCTCAGGCTGCCCACGAGCAAGAGCTATCAGGAGAAGATCTGGGATCATGCTGCTGGTGACCTTATTGTGAAGGAGGCTGGTGGTATGGTCACTGATGTGAGGGGCGACAAGCTTGATTTCAGCGTCGGCCGGACATTGAAGAACAACTCTGGGGTCGTTGCGGCGCCCAAAGAGCTTCATGGGGAAGTCATCGAGGCGGTGAAGAGCGTGCTAGGGGCGAAAGCATAGATGTATGCATTGCAAATAAATGTATATAGACAAAAGCGCCAATGATGCTGGTTTTTCTGTACGCCGCATGATGCCACATACTGCTGCCACGCTCATTTGATCTTCTTCGCCTTGAGCTTGATCGTCTCATTATTGACGAAAATACCCTACAAGAAATTAGCGCCCCGTCCTGCAGAATGCTGCTTGCACAATCGACACTCACCTTGCCCTTATACGGCTCTGGCACCCTCCATTTCCGTATCTTCGCCGCAAACTGATTGACGACCTCCTTCTCCGGTCCTTCCAGCAATATCCTCGTCGGCTGTGGCGTACTCGCCGTCACGCCCTTCGGCACGCCCATCTCTATTGGATGCGAATACCCAACCTTCAAACTCACAAACTTCTGCCCCTCATACTCCGCGCTTTTTGTCGTCGCTTTGTTCTCGATCGTCGCCCTGTATCCCACACCGACCATGCGCAGAATCGTGCTGTGTCCTTCACTCACGCCAATGATGTGGTTATGTAGATATGCTCGCGTGGTTCCCCACATCTCGCGCTGATGGCGCTCGCCGCGGTCTTGGACGCTGACGTTGGCTTTGCGAGTGGAGGCGTTGTAGTCTACGGTGACGAAGGACGGGAAGGAGAATTTGAGGGCGCCGAGCGGGCCGGTGATGGAGACGGAGGGGTTGTTGAGCGTGCGGCCGATGGCGCGGTGGCCGCGGTGAGTGGGCGCGGGGATGACATCGAAGGTTACCCCGGGTGGTATCGAAAGTGGTGCGCCGCCGATGTTCGAGTGTGTTCGTGGTGTGGTGGAGAAAGTTCGATGCGATGCGGTAGTCGTGTGTCGAGGTAGAGTAGCGTCTAGGGAGGAGAGGATATTGCGTCTGCTGCATGCAGTGAAGGAAGCCATGGTGTGCTCGACTGCTTGTTGCCGCAAAAGTGGTTCCAGCCACAGCACACTCTTGTGCTCGTATGACCTAGATCTTGTCCCCGCGGGAATCTTGCGTCCGCAATTATGCCACGATCTCCAGGTCCAGCTATGGGTCGTTTCAGGTATGTATTGAGAGAAGAGAGTGATTGTTGCTGCTGCATCTTTGTTTCAAATTGATCAATGGAGGTCGATCCTCGAGTATGTCGGCCCGACTTCTTAGGGTTGGGTCTTCCTCCTTCTGCCTCACCACACTCAAAGTCTTCTCATCGTTCAATCGATATATGTCGATCACATCTTCAAAAGAGACTACATACAGCTTAGATCTGTAGCATCTTTGATCACGCAGAGCGTATCTCATGCTGAAGGGCGCCGCGCGTGGCGCAAGAGCTCGATCGCTCTATGGCTCTATCTATTGTGCCCAGAGTATATTCAATGACCACTTTGAGCCAGGGCAATGACTCTGATCCGCACATTCAGGCTGCCATGCGCATCTCTCGAGCTCATCTGCTCTACTCTCCCTTTGAATAACCACCACGAGCAGATCCATATTCAAGCTCTCTGTAACAACAAGCTCTTCTTTCCTCATTCAATACCTCCCGCTGGCCAGAACTATTTGTACTTGTATCGCCGCCTCTTTCTTCTTGTACAACAGCATCATTCTCGACCTCTGGACCTCTCCCTCACTGCCTGCCTGCCTGCCCGCCACGTCGACCTTCAGCTTCTTCCGGATCCCAGCCTCGACTATGCCACGCCACGCCAATGCCAAAATGCCTCTGCTCTCTGCTACCCTCGCTGCTCTTGTGTGCTTCTTGTGCTTCGCCAATGTCACCGCCATGTCGGGCGTCAGAGGTGAGTCTTTCCAGTCTCAGCTCATCCTGATGAAAGCTCATATCAAATTCCAACGATTGCTAACATATTCTCCAGACGTCGTCTCTGATGCCCTCGAAATTGGACTTGCATCGCTAATTGAGACTCCAGTCGTTCATCATGGCGATGTCTTTTCTCAGGCAATTCGCATCATTCACGATTATGATCGAGCTCCATCTTGCCACCGCGTCGCCACCAAAGCTTTGCTCGACTCATGTCAATCACTCGAGCCTGCCGACCGTTCAGCCAACCTTGCCCTCGACCTCGTCAAATCAGCTTTCGCTGCTCGTCTTGCCATCTGCGAACTCAACGGTGCTGGCGCTGCCGTTCCTACTGAATGCATGTCAATGATCCCCAAAGCTTCTGACGATCAATCTCTGCTCTGCCGCTCGACGGGCTACCACTGCGACTCACGAGAGAAGCCCAAGCCAGATTTCAGTCCCATCAGTCAGCCAGAGACTAATGCCTGCCTTCGTGCTCTCGAGTCCAAGCCTCAATGGTGGACCAGCTACAGCAATGCTCGTCAGAATGCTGTCCTCATGTGCCACGCTGCCAGAGAGCAGATTGAGCACGGTATGTCCTGAATTTTGTCTTAATCTACCAACGCTAACCGTCTTGCTAGACCAGTTGCTCAACACCTACCGTGCCATGTCCGAGACGACTGAAGGACTCAGTGCCGCTTTGGCTCAATCTGCTTCCGAAAGCTTCGCCCAGCTCGCCAAGCAGAAAGCCTTTGCTTCTGCTATTCAAGACTTCCAAGCTCAACTCACCAAAGACCTCGATCTTGAACGTCGTGATGCTCGCAAGATAATCAGCAACATTGTCGACGAAGTCCAAATCGAATGGCATGCAGTCTTCAACAGCATCTTTGGCAACGCAAACACTATGGCTACCAAAGTCGACGACATCAACATGGTTTGTTCCCACCCATTTCCTATCATGTCAATACTAACTTGTCTCCAGGATTTGGACAGAGCTGCTCAAGAGTCCAAACACATCCGCGAAATTCTTCATAACCTCATCAACAACATGGCCACCAGAGATGCGGACCTTGCGCTGGCGCATCGTTCTACCTGGGAAACATCTCAAGGCCTTTCCGTCGCTGTTGAGGATTCCTTGCTGAAGAACATGATCACTGCTGAGCACATGATGGTTGCCATGAATGGTTTCAGAAACGACATGGTACATATTCTCCCGTGTTCAACTTCTGCGACTACGCTCCGAACCATGCTGACTCCATCTTCCAGAACGCCGTCTTCACAATGATCACCAATGTTAATTCCCAGCACGTCGACCTGCAAACCCGCGTTGACGGCCTCGGCGCCACATTCAACCAAGTCCACGATCAAATGGAATGTCTCAAGACCAACATCGCCGACTTTGCTTCCACCCACAACGAAACCATGGCCGATTTCCGCACCGAGCTGGAGGGTGCTCGTGCTCTTGCTGCCGCCTACACCGAGTCTCTAGCCGGTCTCACCACGGGTGGCTTGTCGGGCTTGCTGGATTCGTGCTGGTATGTGGTGCAAGGGCTGGGCCTGATTGCCGTCGTCTTGTTTGTGGATTGGCTTGCTGGAAAGACTGCTGCGCGTGTGGTTGCGTTGTGCTCTCTCGGTCTTGTGGCTTGGGAAGTGTTGAGCAAGTGGTGGTAGGGGAGTGCCGTAACACCTAAGGGTGGGATTGTATCATATGAGATGAAGTATAATGGTCCTACTATATCAGCAAGCCGTGGGGATCTAGCATGACAGAATGTACAAATCATATCGCTACGATACTCGCCAAGAAGGGAGCAGCCTAGAGCAAGATGCAGTGTACCAATAGCTATATAGGCAAGAATGCCAGCAACATGTCTGCCTGTTCTCTTGGTGTCGATCTGGTCCGTACGTGTCACGGTGCTTTCCAGGACCTTCCTGGCTTTGCCCGCGTGTCGCGTATGAGTGGTTGTGGGAATCATGCATCTGCGCTCGGATGAACTGTGTCGTGGAGTCTGATAAATGCATCGTAGTACTACGGTACTCGCCGGGAAAGAGCTATGCCGATGGGGTTGTGTCAATAACATATATACACGATTACTAGCTTTACCTATTATTCACTTCCACCGCTTCATTGTGCTTACAATTCGAAAGGGACGTGGGGAGTGCCGTAACACCCATGGGTGAAGATGTAGCATAAGGAATAAATTATATTGATGCCATCATATCAGCAGGAAGTGGACGTACAGTGTGAGAGAAAGTAGTACAATAACGCTACGACACCCGCCACCGAGGAGATCTAGGGCGCGAGGATGTTCCGATAGCATGTAGGCGAGACAGCCAGCAATATCTCTGCCTCTTCATTGCGACTACAATCTGGAATGGTCCTGAAATAGCACTAGGACTAGGAGACTAAGCAAAATTCCAATCCTGCACCCCGATATCTCGTCCTCGCCAAGGTTTCGACGACGCCCTGATGCGGCTGCCCAGCATCTCTCCATTCCGCACCTCCCGGCTGGAGGAGTACCTTACTGAATCCGGTCGTGGTTGCCAGTCCCTGCTACTATTGCTCCTGCTCCTGCTACTGCTGCTGACTATGTGTGTGCAGATGTACCTGCTCTACATATATCATGCACACTAGAGACCATGTCCATGGCAAGTCCGCGATTGCGTGGTCCGGAAAGGGGAGCGTCGGTCCAATGTTGTCGGCAGGCTGTGGTTATGCCTTCGTGCTATTGACGGCGCGTCGCCTGGGACGGGTGCATGGCGGTGCGTGTATGTCGTCTTTCGCGCACACGGGCCGGGGAGCCGCTGATTAATACCCTCTCAATTATAATGTGGCGGGTGTTTCCGGTGGTCTGACGAGGGCGAGGACGTGCCTAACAGTGAGGTATGGGTCGGCTTGAGTAGGCGGCCGCAGTGGCTGGATTAAGTCCGATGGCGGTGTGTAAGACGGCCGACAGAGCTGGCGTTGGTGCTGTTGCCGATCTGATCCATTGTAATTGAAATGAACATAGGTCATCCACCTGTTTCTCAACTCATCGCTCTTCGTCGCGCCACAATCCATTGCTTGCCACCTCTTTCACAACCTCTTCTCCATCAGCCCACAGCTTCAACGAGACACGAAACTTTTCACTCAAGCCAAACGAGCGTACTCATGCCCCCGACCCACCCCAGCCCAGCACCCTCAACACAAGCCCCCAGAGCACATACAGTGCAATCACCACCGCAACGATTATACCTGCCAACTTCATGACAGCTACTTTATCTCCTTGGCGCGCCATGCGGCCGAGGCGCGATGCCGAGCCTTTGAGTTGTGTGGAGAGAGAGGAGAAGAGTTCGTTCTGTAAGATGGGGAGAGGAGATTAGTATCGACATTATGTACGATGGGATATGTGTCACGAACTTGGAACAGCATGGATGCGCAGGAGGACATATCAGGTGAGCATGAGCGGACAAAGACAGGATACGCACCGAGCTATCAATGACTTCTTGATTCCGAGCATTGTCGTAGATGTCGACTGTGACGCCGCGCAGTGCAGTGACTTTACGGGCAAGTTCGTCGAGCTGGGCGTTGTTCTGACGTTCGCGTTCGTAGGATTCGGACATGGTAACGGTAGTGGTAATAGGTCGTTTAAACTGCTTTAGTCGTGTTATACTCGATGTTGAGGGAACAGATTATTCGAGGTTGTCGGAACAGAGGATGGGCTTCCTTTGGAGGGCAAACACAATTGCTCTAACGATATCAGGCGCAGAAGCTTAGAGGGAGGGGAGCTTAAGGCGCAAAGAGTAAGTAGAGGTAGAACGTGGAGACTCTGTTTTTGTAGGAGTGACTGTGGTTGCTTTGCAGAAGAGTTCGATGATGCAGGCGAGGATGTAACCTCTGTCAGCGCCGCTTGTAGTATTGGTCTTGCTTGAGAGAAGGAAGAGTGTGATGAAGATGAGGATGAGGAGGATGAGGGTGGTAGGGTATCGTGTGGAATGTGACCAAGCGGCCTCCGGGCCACGTGACGCTTCGTCATCTCATTCTCTCCGCATTTCACAATCAGCCCACTGCACCGCCGACTTGCGCATCCCGTCGCAACCTTGAAGCATCCTCAACCTTACCACCTATTCCACCTCACTCAGTCCTCCTTAGATACCCTTGCGGGCAGTATCGCTACCTCACATCGCACACTTGAAGACTCGCATTGTGCGGCTCCAGCATCTCACTACCACGTCGCTCGATCAAGTCTCACTCCCCCGCCTCCGATCATGCCTAATTTCCGAATCAACAACCCATTACCCTCATCGCTGAAGAGCGAATGCAAGAAGAGTGCTCGGATTCTGGCCGTAAGCCCAGCTACGTGCTCAAAAGCGACGACCGATACCTAATCTTCACTCAGACATTCGTCGACCCGCGACAAGCCTTCGGTCCGGAAAAGATCATCCCTCCTCAAATTCTCGCAAAGGCTCAGGTATGCTCATGTTTCCTATCAGAACAAAAGGCTCGTGGCGTTCGACTTGGCTTACTTACCCTCGCAGGGTCTCGCCGTGCTCACGGTCTTCAAAGCTGGCTTCCTCGGATCAGGTCGATTCGGCTCCGGTCTAGTTGTCGCACGTCTATCTGATGGATCCTGGTCAGCACCCTCAGCTATAGCAACCGCAGGTGGAGGTTTTGGTGGACAGATTGGATTCGAACTTACAGACTTTGTCTTCATCCTCAATGACAAAGCGGCTGTGAAAACATTTGCACAGCTCGGCTCAATAACACTTGGTGGTAACGTCTCAATTGCGGCAGGACCTGTAGGACGCAATGCCGAAGCAGCTGGTGCCGCCAGTTTGAAGTCCGTTTCCGGCGTCTTCGCCTACTCGACAACAAAAGGGCTTTTCGCAGGAGTATCGCTTGAGGGAAGTGTGATTATCGAGCGTCGCGATGCGAATGAGAAACTATACGGCCGCAGCATCAAAGCTGCCGAGATCCTGCGTGGCGGTGTCTCTGTCCCGGCGGCAGCAGATCCATTAATGACTGTCTTGAACTCCCGTATCTTCGCCGGCCGTGGTGGCGCCGCCAGTTCAAGCGGAGACGCAATGTACAATGACATTCCTGTCTACGACAATTCCTACGACGAAACAGTCTGGCAAGGTGGTCGCGGCTCCGCGTATGGCGAAGGTGTCCGCACAGACCGTACTGGCAACGGCGCTATGGTCTCGAACCGCGAAAGTGATGGCTATGAATACCGGCGCGGTGACGACGACTATGACTACCGCGATGGTGGCAATGGTAATAGGAACCGCGCTACCTGGGAAGATGATATCTACGACCGTGCGCCGAGCAGTGGCAATAGCCGTGCCAATCCCGACCAAACTTTCGACGGGCTGCTGCAAACACAACGCACTGGCGGTTTCGCGGTCGACAACTACGTCTACAGCGATCGACCTGCAGCCGGCGCGGGTGCCAACAAACCTAGTCGACCTACGGCGCCGAAACCGACTTTTGGTGCCACTGGTGGTGGCAGTGCCCGCGGTGCCAGCCTTGGCCCGAACCAGGCGGTTGCAAAATTCACGTTTGATGCTGAGAATCCCGGGGATCTGGGTTTCAAGAAGGGCGAGATCATCACGATCACAAAGAAGACAGCGAGCACGAATGACTGGTGGGATGGTCGGATTGGAGATCGGACGGGCATTTTCCCTGGTATGTCGTGACTTGTACCGTCGAGCTGTAACTCTCATTACTGTTTATTTCCTTTTTGAGACGAGGAATTTGTGCTAATGGGTGTGTCTTGTAGCGAATTACCTGCAGCAATGAGCTGGACTTGCCCAACCGTCCGAACGAAGACAAGAACAATCGGTTCTGCCCGCTGAGGCTCCAGACTTGGACTTTCTTAGCGTGTCGGCCGAGCGCGACGTATCGACACACGAAATCATGATGACGCGATAGCTTGGACGGACCTTCGCAGAGCACTACTATGATCAAAGTCAGGACTCCGCTGGATCGTGCCGTCTTATACTCCGCCTCCACGTCGAAAGCCAAACACGCTCGCAAGAGACACGACCACGACCCAAACCAAGCTCAATCGAGACAGGCCAAACGACCGGCGCGTTCGCGAACGTGACACGCCATTCTTCAGTCGAACTGCCTGCGGAGTTCGAAAAGTATTACTTGACCGCACGCGATCCTGGAGCGTAGGTGGTGACTTACGGCAGTAGGGCACGACAACCCAAATCGGCCCACGAAGCGAATGCTTTACAAGCAGATATGCAAATATTTCCGGGGCCTCACATCGACATCCCTCGAGGCCTCGGGGCTGGGATATCTGCAGACCAAAACGCGTGGGTCCGGAAGTGCTGAGATAGCACGATGGGAGCACGAGTGATTGTCGCGAATGTAAGAAAAGGGAAGCTTGGCGTTGTTACGGCCTAGAGGGATTGGATCTGAGATTGGTTTGCTTCTCCTTAGTGGCGAGGCGAGGCGAGGCAGCACGGCGTTGCATGTGTAGTTCAGACTGTTGATATGGTATCTTGGGACATAAAAAGACTGCGGCTTTCTTGAGTATGCTGGTTATGCTGGTTATTCTTGAATGATGGCCCATCATCTTCTCCTCTGTCTCTTTGCCTCTGTGTCTCTCTCACTGCTCTGCTCGCATCAGAATGTCGAAAATACGCAACAGACAGACATATGCACTTGGAATCAGATCGCCCAATTGCACTTCTGCGCCTGCTCCTGCTTCAGCTTCAGCTTCAGATCATCACAATATCTGCACATTGTCATCCTTGCACCACAGTTTCAGCTTCGTCAATAACAGTAGCCCAGTAGCCCAGTAGCCCAGTAGCCCAGTAGCCCAGTAGCCCAGTAGCCCAGTAGCCCAGTAGCCCAGTAGCCCAGTAG